>Ga0193713_1000525_pt1 | contig 12887 bp, 7 predicted proteins | sample H3a2metaG_FD_143054 | JGI IMG/M metagenome (GOLD analysis project Ga0193713, IMG submission 143054) | Soil microbial communities from a riparian zone of the East river system, Colorado, United States - H3a2 | ecosystem: Environmental > Terrestrial > Soil > Riparian zone | place: USA: East River... | reverse complement strand
TGCGGGCGGTCAAAAAGGTGCCGGCCGCGATCCAGGACGTGCTCGACCGCGCGGACGACGTGAAGCGCGTCGTCGACCGGCTCGTCGACTGCAAGGACTACATGTACATCGGCCGGAGGTACAACCTCGCGACCGCGTTCGAGGGCGCCCTCAAGATGAAGGAGCTCTCCTACCTCCACGCCGAGGGGTACGGAGCGGGGGAGATGAAGCACGGGCCGCTCGCGATCGTGGACGAGCACCTGACCACCGTCGCCATCGCCCCGCGCGACCGGGTCTACACCAAGATGGTTTCCAACATCCAGCAGATCCGCAGCCGCGGCGGGCGCATCGTCACCGTCGCCACGGCCGGGGAGAACGAACTCGCCGCGTTCTCCGAGGAGATCCTGTCGATCCCCAAGGTCGAGGAGATGTTCTCGCCCATCGTCGCGGTCGTGCCGCTCCAGCTCCTCGCCTACCACACGGCGGTCCGCTTGGGGCGCGACGTGGACAAGCCGCGCAACCTCGCGAAGAGCGTGACCGTGGAGTGATTCGCTCCCCGCGTACGTCCAATAAATGATGCTTCTGAAGGCCGCCCTCGTCGCCGTCGCCGCGGCGCTCTTCGTCCAGGATCCGGTCCCGGACGAGCGCGCCCAGCAGATCCGGCGGGCGATCGAGTGGCTCTCCGACCCCGATCCCGAGATGCGCGACCTGGGGCGCAAGGAGATCTTGTCGCTGGGCCGCGAGGCGGTCCCGCGGCTCGAGGACCTGCTCCGCGCGAAAGGGGCGCTCGAGGTCTACAAGATTGTCCGGGAAATCGAGCTGGGGAAGAATCCGCCCGCCTCCGAGATCCCCGGGCCGATGCTCTCCGACGAGGAATTTCTGCGGCGGATCGGGCGCGCCGATGGAACGGCTATCGACACGTACATCCGCTCGAAGATGGCCGATGTTCGATCCCGCTTCAAGGAGCGCCAGTACCAGAAAGCGTACGACATGGTCCAGGCGCTCCTCGTCCTCGAGCCGAAGAGCAGGTACGTCGCCGAACTGCACCAGATGCGGAAGGTCTCCGACAATATGATCACGCAGACCTCGATGATTCACACGCGGGTCGTCCCCCCGCGCGGCGCCACGGCCGCGGGCTCCAAGATCGAGATCCTCCTCCGGATGGAGAACGCCTGGAAGGGCGGGATCACGATCCACTACGACAAGGAGATCGCCCAGCCTGTCGTGATCGTGGAGATCACCGTGGAGCGTCTCGACCCCAACGGATCGGTCACGCGCGCGAACCGCACCGAGGAGTTCCCGATGGACCGGGAGATCCCGATCGCCATGGGGGCGCAGTGGGAGTTGCCGATCACGCTCGACACGAGCGCCGAATTTTCCGACGACCAGGACTACGTGCGGCTCTACACGGTCGGCGCGTGGCTGCCCGTCGTGAAGATCGACCGGGGGCTGGGCGCCGAGGCGCAGAAGCGGATTTTCTTCGAGCCGGTCACGGTCAAGCTGGTCCCGAAGAAGCACCTCCACCTCGCGGAAGACCCGCTCGGGATGCTCGGCAAGGCGATGGATGCGGGGAGCGTGAACGAGGTCTTCATCTGCGCCATGATCCTCTCCGACGAGCAGAGGCCGCAGGGGATCGAGCTGCTCGTCTCGGCCATGGAGAAGGCCCAGAAGGGGTGGAAGAAGGCCAAGGACAGCGGGGCCGCCCAGGAAGAAATCCATTTCCGGGACGCGATCGCCATCGTCGCGAACATCCTGGAGACCGTCACGGGCGAGAAGCGGGGGATGGATGTCCCGAAATGGCGGCAATACGCGGACAGCCTGAGAAGCACGTCGAAGAAGTGATCGCGAGGCCACCGGGTCGCATCACGCATCACGCATTACGGGCCGGTAGACGAGGGCTCTCAAGGCCTCGCCTGATGCCTGATGCCTGATGCCTGATGCCCCTCGCCTGATGCCTGATGCCTGATGCGCTCCTCATTCATGAAGCTCGTTCTCATCCCGGGCATGGGCGTGGACGCCCGACTCTTCGAACCCCAGCGCGAGTTGCCCCTGGAATTCACGGTGCCTCCGTGGCCGGAGGCCCGGCCGGACCAGACCCTCGAGGCGTACGCGGAGAAATTCGCGGGGTCGGTCGGGTCCTGCGACGCGATCGGGGGCGTCTCCTTCGGAGGCATGGTCGCGCAGGCGATGGCGGAGCGCGTGGGAGCCCGCGTGGTGATCGGGATCGCCACCGCCCGCAGCGGTCGGCAGATTCCCGGCGCCATCCGGTTCGCGAAAGCAATCGCCGACCTGGTTCCGGGGGCGGGGGGGAGCATGAGCCTTCTCGGCGCCCTGCCGGAGCGATACCGCACAAAAGTCCTGGAGATGATACGTGCCGCGCGGCTCGACGTCGTCCGAGAGGGCTCTCGGATGCTCCTCGCGTGGAAAGGATCCAAGCCGCCCTGTCCGGTCCGGCTGATCCATGGCGACCGCGATGTCCTGCTTCGCCACTCGGTCGTCAAGCCGGATCGACTCGTCCGCGGCGGAGGACACCTGATCAATCTCACCCACCCGAAGGCGGTAAATGAATTCATCGTTGAGAGCTTGAGAGCGGCTGGCCTTCTTACATGAGGGGACAGGAATCAGGAATTAGGAATAAGGAATCAGGGGGCGGAAACCTTCCAGCTCTCGTTCGGGTCCCCTGATTCTTGATTCCTGATTCTTGATACCATGCGTCTGTTGTAATATCCACGCCCATGACCCGGGACCCCCGCGAGCAGCTCTCCGTCTTCACCCGGGGCGCCGTCGCGGTCCACACCGCCGCGGAGCTCGAGGCGAAGCTCCGGATAGCCGCCGACGAGGGCCGGCCGCTGAGGGTGAAGCTCGGGGTCGATCCGAACGCGCCCGACATCCACCTCGGCCACACGGTGGTGCTCCGGAAACTCCGCGCGTTCCAGGACATGGGCCACCAGGCGGTTCTCATCATCGGCGATTTCACGGCGCTCGTGGGCGACCCCACGGGGCGCAAGAAGGCGCGGCCCCAGCTCTCCCCGCAGGAGGTCGAGGTCAACGCGCGCACCTACCTCGACCAGGTGGGGAAAATCCTCTCCAAGGAGCGGCTCGAAGTCGTCCGCAACAGCTCCTGGCTCAAGCCGCTCAACTTCTACGAGCTGATCGGCCTGGCCGCCAAGATGACCGTCGCACAGTTCCTCGAGCGCGACGATTTCTCGAAGCGGCACAAGGAGGGGATCCCGATCTTCCTCCACGAATTCCTCTACCTCGTGATGCAGGCGTACGACTCCGTGGTCGTCAAGGCCGACGTCGAGCTCGGCGGGACCGACCAGACGTTCAATCTCCTGGTGGGGCGCGATCTCATGCGGGACCTCGGGATGGAGCCGCAGGTCGCCCTGACCACGCCGATCCTGCCGGGCATCCACGGGGGCCCCAAGATGTCCAAAAGCCTCGGCAATTACGTCGGCGTCGCCGAGTCGCCGTTCGAGATGTACTCGAAGCTCATGTCGATTCCCGACCCGCTCATGCGGGAGTACTACACCCTGCTGACTTCCTTGCCCGAGGACGAGGTCGACACGATGTGCGACCCGGGCAAGACCCACCCGAAGGCGGCGAAGGACCGGCTCGCCCGCGCGATCGTCTCGAGCTACCACCCGGCGCCGGAGGCGGCCGCCGCGGCCGCGGAATGGAAGAAGAAATTCAGCGACAAGGCGATCCCCGACCAGGTGCCGGAGATCTCCCTCGATCCGCTGGCAGTCGACGGCAAGGTGAGCCTGACCAAGGTCGTCGCCGCGGCCCGCAAGTGCTCCGCGAGCGAGGCCCGGCGGCTGATCGAGCAGGGGGGCGTGGAAATCGAGGGAAAGAAGGCCACCGACCCCAAGTCGGCCCTCCCTCTCGACCGCCTCACCGGGAAGCTCATGAAAATCGGAAAAAAGAACGAGTTCTTCCGCCTCACTTCGTCCAAATAGAGCATGTCAAATCAGTCCGATTTCGACTTCGGAAACGCCCTCGTCGAGCTGGATCTCGCGCCGCTCGATCGCGTCCGGGAGGGCCTGAAGATCCTCCGGGAATCGCCGCGCGCCGGCGATTCGCTGGAGCGAGTCCTCCTCGAGCGCGGGGTCATCACCCCGGACAAGGCGGCGATGGCCCACCGGCGGCTGAAGGAAGCGGGCTCGGGCTCTTCGCAGAATCCCGAAGAGAAGGGGCCCCCCGGCGCGCCCGAGATTCCCGGCTACCGGATCATCGGCGAGCTCGGGAGCGGGACCGCCGGGACCGTCTACCGGGCCCGCCAGCTCTCGATGGATCGCACCGTCGCCATCAAGGTCCTCGCCCCCCGGCTCGCGAAGGACCACGCCTACCTCGACCGTTTCTTCCGGGAAGCCAAGGCCGCGGCGCGGCTCAGCCATCCGAACCTGATCACGGCCCACGACGTCGGCGCCAACAAGGGAGTTTTCTACATCGTCATGGAGTACGTCGAGGGGGCGACGCTCCAGCAGATGCTCGACAGCCGCGGCGCGCTGGACGAGGCGCTGGTCGTCGACGCCGGCCTCCAGGTCGCCAAGGCCCTCGAGGTGGCGCACCGGCACGGTCTCGTCCACCGCGACGTCAAGCCGGCGAACATCCTCATGGGGTCGACCGGCGTCGCGAAGCTCTGCGACCTCGGACTCGCACGCCAGGCGGGAAGCGAGGATGCCGAGGGGCGCGCCGTCGGGACGCCGCGCTACATCTCGCCCGAGCAGGCGCGGGACGATGCGGGGGTCGACATCCGGTCCGATCTCTACTCGCTCGGCGCGACGATGTACCACCTCGTCACGGGCCAAGTGCCGTTCCAGGCGCAGACCGGGCCCCAGATGCTCGCGAAGCACGTCGCCGAGCGGCTGGTGCCCGCCCGCGAGCGGAACCCGCGGGTGAGCGCCGAGCTCAGCGCAGTGATCTCGCGGCTCATGGAGAAGAATCCCGCGCAGAGGATCCAGCGGCCGTCCGATCTCGTGACGGCGCTCGAGTCGATCAAGCTCTCCACGGCCCGCGCCCCGGCGCGGCGGAAAGAGGTCTTCCCGTCGCCGGCGACGACCCAGGCGGCGATGCCGGTCCCGCGAGTCCTGGCGCCGCGCGTGTACGTCCGGAGGCGGGGAGGGGGCGCCGGGAAGTTCATCGCTTTCCTCGTGATCCTCGGCCTCGGGGTGGGCGCCTGGTTCTACCGGGACCAGATCGTCTCGGCTATCAGTACTCGCGATCCCTCGAAGCTGATCCCGGGGCCCCTGAATCCGACGCCGGGGCCGGACGCCGCGGCGCTCGAGGAGGCGGCCCGGAAGGACCTCGAGGAGCTCGACGAGGTCGCCGCGCAGGACGCCTCGTTCGAGAACCTGCAGGGGGTCCTGAAGCGGTTCGACGATTTCCGGCGGCGCTATCGGGACACCAAGTGGGAACTCCAGGCGTTGGACCGCCGCGGGGCGTACCTGGCGCGCGCCGATCTCGTGGCCCATACGGAGCTCGAGTCGATCCGCGACCGAGAGAAGGAGCTCCTGGCGGCCAATAAATACCGCGATGTCTACCAGCTCTACACGCGGTTCCCGAAGAAGTTCCTCCAAACGACGCCGACGGGCGACAGCGTCCGCCAGCGGCTGAACGAACTGTCGGAGCGGATCTCGGAGCAGTTCGCCCGGGACAAGGCCCAGCTCCAGGAGAAGATCCACGACCGGAAGTACGAGGAGGCGCTCTCCCTCATCGCGGCGATGGAGGAATATGCCCTGCCCGACCAAGTCCTCGAGCTGGCCGACAAGCGGCGGGCGCTCGAGGGGCACCGGAAGGCGGGCGAAAGCGCGGCGGCCGTCGAGGTGCGCGACAAGTACCTCCTGCTCGACACGAAATTGCGCGACGCCCTCGCCGCGCGGAACTACCGGGAGGCGCTGGGAACGCTCACGGCGTTCCTCTACGGCACCTGGTCCGAGTCGGAGGGCCCCTTCACGCGGGCGCCGGGGGTCGATTACGACGAACTCCGGAAGGAGGTCGACGCGGTCCTCGCGGCTCCCGATCCGTCCGCGGCCGCCGGGCCGGGCGAGAAACTCCTGGCGCGTATCGGGCCGGCGATCGGCGATCCCGCGAACCTCGCGGAAGCGACGACGGCCCAGATGATCCTGCTCGACATCCGGAACGGGGTTTCACTGGAGCTGTTCCGGGGGCGGATCCTGGATGGGGTCGAACAGACGCTGAAGTCGCCGACACGGGAAACATGGGCTCCGGCGGCGTTCGGCGGCGCGAAGGGGAGGTACGAGCGGCGCGGGAACGCGCTCTACTTCGTCGCGGATGGCGGGAAGGAGTCGGCGGTCGACCTGTGGACGCGGCTCGCGGAGGCCGATCTCGAGGCGCTGGCGGCGAGGGCGTCGTCGCCGGACCGCGCGGCGGCGGAGACGGCGGCGCAGGCGGACCCGGTTTTCCACCTGCGGGCGGGCCTGATGCACTACTACGCCAAGGCCGGCACGGCCGGGGCGGCGCGGGCGCGCAATCATTTCGAGCTCGCCTCCAAGGGCGGGGTGAAAGCGGTGAAGGTCTACTTGAGCGATCTCTCGCTCGCCCTCCAGCGCGTGGCGGAGCAGGAATCGGCGGCGCGGTTCGAGGAGGCGAAGGGCCTCGTGGGACAGGGCCAGATCGCGGCGGCGAAGGCGATCCTCGAGGAGCTGGCGAAGCGGACGGGCGTGAAGTTCGTCGACGACCACCGGGACGAGATCGAGAAGATGCTCGCCGGCCTGAACGAGACGCTCGCGAAGGGGAAGAAGCTCGAGGACACGTATCGCGGGAAAGTCGAGGCGCTCGACGGGAAACGCCTCCGGGTCCTTTATGACTTCACCTATCCCAGCCAGGGGGAGATGTTCGAGCCGGTCGCGGACCCGAAGATCAAGGGCAAGTGGCGCGTCGAGCGGGGTGGACTCGAGTCGTCGGGCGGGGCGAGCATCTCCTCGGCGGCCAAGTGGAAGCCGCAGGTCACCGGCGACGTCGAGATCGAGTACGACCTCGTCGCGATGGAGGATCCGCAGAACGTGACGACGGACCTGTACGTCAAGCCGGGGAGCGACCGGTACTACAGCGTGACCTTCGCGCTCGACCTCGTGCTCGGGGACATGGAAGAGAAGATGCGGATCCCGAACACGGTGGTGCTCAAGTACCCGACGGACTTCCAGCGGGAGCGCGCGAAGCTGCCCGCCGAGTGGGACAAGCTGAGGGCGCGGATCGTGGGCTCGGCGGTCTCGGAGTTCAAGCTCGAGAAGCGGAAGAAGGTGCGGGTGCGGATCGCGCGGGTCGGGAAGAAGATCTCGGTCGCGGTGGACGGCAAGCCGGCGTGGGAGGGGGAGGATGGGGATTACAACACGGGTTACATCGTGTTCTTTGCGGACTGTAGAGCTCAAATCGACAATCTGCAGATCACGTTCACGCCTTGATCAAGTGATTCTGGATTCTCGATTCTAGATTCTGGGGAATCCGAACCGCATCCCGCAACCGGCATCCCGTATCCGACATCCGGCATCCACAATCCGCAATCCGCAATCGAGAATCGGGAATCGCCCGTGGCCCTGCAATTCGCGGTTAAGAACCGGGCTTGGTTGTCGCTGGAAGTACAGTAGAGGTCATGCCATCCCACGATGAGCGCTTCGAGAGCTGGAAACGCCGGCCCGGACCCGGGACGCTGGCGCCGCTGCTCGAGGCGACCCAGGATCGGGTCTTCAATATCTGCTACCAGGTTCTGCGCCACCGCCAGGACGCCGAGGAGGCGAAGCAGGAAGTCCTCCTGGAGATCGCGTCCGGAATCCAATCCGTGGCGGACGCCGCGCACTTCGAGCGGTGGGTGGGCAAGGTCGCCTTTCGCACGGCGCTCGACAAGCGGCGGATGCGGCTGCGGCGGTCGGCTCACGAGAACCACGCGGCGGGACGCGCTCCGAACGGCAACGGGCCGGACGACGCGCTTCACGAGGGGATGTCGCGGCTGGACGAGGAGGATCGGGATCTTCTCATCGAGCGTTACTTCGACCGGCGCACGCTCCAGGAAGTGGGGGACCGGCGGGGGATTTCCGCCGTGGCGGCGCGCAAGCGGATCGAGAAGGCGCGCGATCGGCTCAAGAGGATGCTCGGCGGGGCGGTGGTTTTCCTGCCCGGCATTCCGACTTCCGAATCGCTCCTCGGCAAGGCTCTATCCAAAGCGGTGCTTGCGATGAAACTGAAAACGGTCGCCAACGGCGCGGCACTCGTCCTGCTGCTTCTGATCATCGGCGGCGGAGCCTGGATCCTTATGGCGCCCAAGGTTTCGAAATCCGAAGACCCACGACCCTTGACCTCGAGGCGAGCGGCCGATGTTCCACGGACGACGGTTGTGGGTGCAGGATCTGTCCTCACTCCGCTTTCCCCAAGAAAGCCAGATGCGGTCCGCGCTCCCGGCGCCGCCGTGGATCGGGCACAAATCCGGACAGAGTTCCTGGCGTGCTTCGAGCGGCTCAACTATGTCTCGAGGCGCGCGGCCGAATGCAAGGCGGAATCAAGGGAGGCCTTGAGCGAGGAGGAAGGCCGCCGGCTTCAGAGGGAAGCGGTCACGCTTAGTTCAGAGTACGGGCCCATCTATACGAGACTGACGGAACTGGCTTCCCAGGATCCAGCCATGATCGTCGATCTCGTCAGGACGGCCACCGACCTGCCCGACCGGCGGCGCCTGGCGGGCTTGATCGCGCCCGATGTGGACGCCGAATTCACGTCCGAGGACGCCCCGAGCGGTCCCCTCCTGTCGGGTCTGTTGACGCAGGCGACCGGGGATGTCGAAGACCGGCTGTACCTGGCGGCTTTCGCCGGACAGCTCATGGGCGGGAATCGCGACCTGGGTCGTGTCCTCCTGAACCTGATGAACGATCCCGACCACAATGTCCGGATGAATGCCGCCGCGTCCTTGTCCGAACTCGCGCGGGGAGGGGCCCTCAAGGCATTCCTGACGGAACAGGCGGCCGCCCTGCAGGAGTTGTCGATACGGGACCTCGTCTACAGCGATTACCAGGTCCGCGGAGGCGCATTGAGGACCCTGGCGGCGCTCAAGTCGGAATCCGCGGACGACTTCATCCTCCAGCGGTTCGAGGGACTGCAATCGCGGACCGATTCGCTGTACGGCCTCCAGGCGGCGATGATGGTGGCGCCCCGGGTCGCCGCGCGCCACGAGGCACGACTTGTCGCCGCCATTCTCCGGGCCCTTGAGCTCCCCTTCGAGAGAGACATCCACTACGGGCTCCGTCACATGGCTTATTCGCTTTCTGCGGGGAAGCGCGAGGAGATGTTGCGCCTGATTGATTTGAAACCGCCCGACCCCGCGCTGGGGGCCGTTTCCACGAGTTTCGTGGTGAGCCGCCAGGGCCGAGGGCGCGGAATGACCGGGGTCACCCGGATGATTCCGAACGACCCTCTCCCCGAAGGGAGTCAGCCGGCCTACGAACGATCTCTCCGCTGAGATCGTTTTGATTTCTCGCCAGCTGCCGGATGCTCTTCCCGTGATACCTAATACCTTATGCGTGATGCGTCTTCAATCCCCAGAAGCCTCGCTTCATTTTGATATCTCGTCTTTCTTGAGTAACACGTTTTTCCGCAATCGCCGCTCGGTCAGCGGGCCGCGGACGAGGTCCTCCGCCAGCTGGATCGCCCCCTCCGCCGAGTCGACGATCTCGAGGCGGCCCGAATGGGAGACGATCCCCGCGTCCTTCAGGACCCGCGCGGGCTGCGCCTTGAGCCCGAAAATCACCGCCAGGCACCGCCGGTGCGCCAGCTCGTCGAGCGCGCTCTCCAGCGCCACCAGCCCCGTCGCGTCGATGTACGGGACGTTCTCCATGCCCAGGATCACCACGTGGGCCCGGTCGCCGATGATCCCCAGCGTCGCCATCGCCTTCTCCGCCGCGCCGAAGAAGAGCGGCCCGTCGATGTCGTAGAGCACCGCGCCCGGCGGGAGCGGCCGCGGAAGGTCGGGGTGAGCGCCCACCGCGATCTCCGTCTTCGTGAGCGTCGCCATCCGGCGCATGAAGAGCAGCGCCGCGAGCACCACCCCCACGGTCACCGCGACCACCATGTCGAAAACCACCGTCAGCCCGAAACAGACCAGGAGGACCGCCACGTCGCTCCTCGGAGCCACGCGCAGGATCCGCGCCGTGTGGCGCGCGTCCGCCATGTTCCACGCGACCATGAGGAGCAGCGCCGCGAGCGCCGCCATCGGGAGGAACCCGATCAGCGGCGCGAGAAGCAGGACCGACGCCAGCACCGCGATCGCATGGACCATCGCCGCGATCGGCGACCTCGCACCGAACCGCAGGCTCGTCGCCGTCCGCGCGATCGCCCCCGTCGCGGGAATCCCACCGAAGAAGGGCGTCACGATGTTCCCGACGCCGAGCGCGAGCAGCTCCGCGTCCGGATCGTGCTTCGTTCGCGCCATGCCGTCCGCCACCACCGCGCACAGGAGCGACTCGATGGCGCCGAGCATCGCGATCGCGAAGGCGGAGGGGACCAGGTCCTGGATCATCCCCCAGTTCACCGCGAGCGGCCCGCCTCCCGGCCCGAGTCCGTGCCACGGGACCATCGGAAGCGGCGGGAGCTGGGGGATCCCCGCGATCAGCCGGTCCCCGATCTGCGTGTGGAATTTGCTCGCGATCGTCTCGGCGTGGAATCCCGGCACGAGCCATGACAGGAGCGCGCCCGCGAGCGCGGCGAGCGGCAGGGCGACCAGCGGGCCGGGGACCCGCCGGGTGATTCTCGGGAGAAGGATGAGAATCGCCAGCGTCCCGAGGCCGATCCCGACCTCCGCGGCGGACACCCCGCCGCGCGCCTCCCACATCGCCCGGATCCGGCCGAAGAAATGCTCCGGCGCCCCGAGCGGATGGAGCCCGAGGAGGTCCTTGACCTGCAGGATCGCGATCACGACGGCGATGCCCGCCGTGAAGCCCGTCGTCACGGGGTGCGGGATGAACTCGATGAGCCGCCCCATGCGGAAGAACCCCATGACGAGGAGCATCACGCCCGCCATGAGGCCCGCGAGGAGCAGGCCGCCGAGCCCGAACTTTGCGACGATCGGCGCGAGGATGACGACGAACGCGGCCGTGGGCCCCGTAACCTGGACGCGGGACCCGCCGAGCAGGGCGACGATGAATCCGCCGATGATCGCGGTGTAGAGCCCGTGCTGGGGCGGGGCGCCCACCGCGATCGCGAGGGCCATCGATAGGGGGAGCGCCACGATCCCGACGACGACGCCCGCCATGATGTCCGACTTGAGGTGATCCCGGGAGTACCCCTCGCGCAAAGAAGCCCGGAGTGCGGCGGCAGGGAGCGCCCGGAGTGGAACGTGTTCTTCAGGGTCGCGAAATCTGCGGGGCATTCGTTCCGTTCGGTCGCTGATCGCTGACAGCTTCCGGCCTTCCGCGGCTGAAAGCTGACGGCTGTCGGCTCAAGGCTCGCGGACAATTGTATAATCCCGCGCTCCCCTATGGACAGACTCCCGGTCATCGCCATCGTCGGCCGCCAGAACGTCGGCAAGTCGTCGATTCTCAACGCGATGGCGGGCCGGCGCGTCGCCATCGTCGACCCCAAGCCCGGCGTAACGCGCGACCGGGTCAACGTCGTCGTCGAGCGCGACGGCGCGGCCTTCGAGCTGGTCGACACCGCGGGGATCGGCCTCGAGAAAGACGACCGCTTCTTCGAATCGGTCGAGCGCCAGATCCGGTTCGCCATCGAGCGGGCCGACCTCATCATCTTCCTCGTCGACGCCCTTTCGGGGCTCATTCCGCGCGATCGCGAAATCGCCCGCCGGCTCCGGAAGGCCGGGAAGGAGGTCCTCCTCGTCGCGAACAAGGCGGACACGCCGCGGGTCGACGAACGCCTCCCCGAGATGGCGGAGCTGGGGTTTGGCGAACCCTTTCCCGTGAGCGCCGCTCACCGGCGTTTCGTGGGGGAGCTGGTCGAGGAAGTCCTGCGCCGCGTGCCGAAGGCCCGCTCAGGCCCGGCGACGCCCATGAAGATCGCGGTCGTGGGCAAGCGCAACGTGGGGAAATCCACCCTCGTCAACGCGCTGGCCGGTGAGGAGCGGGTGGTGGTCAGCGAAATCCCCGGGACGACGCGCGACGCCGTTGACGTCCAGGTCCGGCGGGGCAAGGACGAGTTCATCCTCATCGACACCGCGGGGCTGCGGAAGCGACAGAAGACGGAGGACACCGTCGAGCTCTTCTCGCAGGTCCGGACGGCCGAAGCGATCGGGCGGGCGGACGCGGTGCTTCTGCTCGTCGACGTCATGGAGAAGATCAGTGAGGCGGACAAGCGGATCGCGGGGATGATCGAGGAGAGGAAGAAGCCCTGCGTCATCGTGCTCAACAAGTGGGACCGGGTGCCGAAAGGACTCGGGCCCGACGAATTCGAGGACTACCTGGAGAAGGCGATGCCGGTCCTGCCCTACGCGCCGGTGATGATGATCTCGGCGCTAAAGGCGGAGCGGATCTGGGAGGCCTTCAAGGTGGCGGGGGACCTCGTCCACCAGGCGTCGCAGATGGTGTCGACGGCGGAGCTGAACCGCGTCATCCAGCGTGCGCAGAAGGAGCGGTCGCCGGGGACGCGGGGAACGCGCGAGCCGAAGATCTACTACGCGACGCAGACGCGGGTGAAGCCGCCGACCTTCATCATCTTCGTGAACGACCCGAAGAACTTCACGCCGGACTACCACCGGTTCCTGGAGAACAAGGTCCGGCAGTATCTTCCGTTCCCCGAAGTCCCGATCCGGCTGACCTTGCGCGCCCGGGGACCCACAAAAAAGAAATAGGGCCACTTGGTGGTGGGGCCGTTTCCAGATTCGAGATCCCAGATCCCAGCATTAGAAGTTCCAAGCTGGAAGCTTCCGAAACGGGGAACGGGGAACGGGGAACGGGTAG
>Ga0193713_1000524_pt1 | contig 12887 bp, 11 predicted proteins | sample H3a2metaG_FD_143054 | JGI IMG/M metagenome (GOLD analysis project Ga0193713, IMG submission 143054) | Soil microbial communities from a riparian zone of the East river system, Colorado, United States - H3a2 | ecosystem: Environmental > Terrestrial > Soil > Riparian zone | place: USA: East River... | reverse complement strand
GCCAGTCGTGGAGGACGGCAAGGTCACGCGATTGATCGGCAACACGCTGGATATCACCGAGCAGGAAAATGCGGCGCAGGAATTGCAAAGAAGCGAATTTTATCTGCGAGAAGGAGAACGGCTAGCGCACATGGGAAGCTGGTCGCTCCGGCCGGATGGAACATTCGATTATTGGTCGCCGGAGACGTTCGTTCTCTTCGGTTTCGATCCATCGGAAGGCATTCCTACACTCCCGAAATGGCTGACCGTTCTGCATCCTGACGATCGCGATCTCTTAGCCAAAACGATCGAGAGAATATTTCGCGAGAACGTTCGCATCGACGTGACGTATCGGGTTGACCATCCTAAACAGGGAAAACGGATTATGCACAGCACGGGAGAGCCAGTCGCCGAGGATGGCAAGGTCACGCGATTGATCGGCAACACGCTGGATATTACCGAGCAGGAAAATGCAACCCGGGAACTGAAGAAGGCGTTCGGGGAAATCAGGGCACTGAAGGACGAGCTCTACAAAGAAAACATTGTCCTGCGCCACGAAATCGGAAGCACGTCGATGTTTGAAGAGGTGTTAGGCACTTCTTCGGCGTTGCAGAACGTGCTGGCGCTGGCCGCGAAAGTTGCGCCGACAGATTCAACGGTTTTGATCGCGGGCGAGACCGGGACCGGAAAGGAGTTGATCGCGCGGGCGATTCACAAGAGATCGAAACGCGGCGAGCGTTCGTTCGTTGGAGTGAATTGCGCGGCGATCCCCTCGTCGTTGATCATGTCCGAATTGTTCGGCCACGAGAAAGGAGCATTCACGGGAGCGGTGCAACGGCGGCTTGGCCGATTTGAATTAGCAGAAGGCGGGACACTTTTCCTCGATGAAGTGGGCGATCTCCCCCTGGAAACGCAAATCGCGCTGCTGCGCGTTCTCCAGGAACGCGAATTTGAACGTGTTGGGGGAACCGAGATGCTTCGTTGCGAAGTGCGGGTGATTGCGGCGACCAATCGCGATCTTCATTCCGCGATCGCCGCTGGTTCGTTTCGCAGCGATCTTTTTTACCGGCTCAACGTTTTTCCAATTGAATTGCCGCCGCTGCGCGAACGCAAAGAGGACATTCCGATTCTAGTCAACTACTTCGTCAATCGTTACGCGCAGAGAGCCGGGAAGAAGATCGATACGATTCGAAAGAAATCTATCGAAGCTTTACAGGAATATTCCTGGCCCGGGAATGTTCGAGAACTGCAAAATGTCATCGAACGCTCACTGATCATTGTCGATACCAACGAATTTTCAGTCGATAAGAACTGGTTGTCACACGAGTTCCAATCGAGTCAGCGCGTAGGACGAGCCAGTAGAATATCGACCGAGCAGGAACAGATTGAAGCCGCTCTTGCGCAAAGTAATGGAAAAGTCTCCGGAGCACATGGCGCCGCGGCCAAGCTGGGCATGCCATCTTCAACTCTCGAATCCAGAATTCGCTCTCTAAAAATTAACAAATTCCAGTTCAAAGGAGTTTAACGCTTGTTCGCCGAAGGCCGCCGCACATCCGCCGAAACCGAAAGGCCCTTTTGTGTCGGATGCCTTTGAAAGACGCTGTAGAAGACCCCGAACCGCACAACGAAGTCGTGGAAGAACATCTTCGTTGCTTTGTTCTCTACCTCCCTTGTTCAGCCAATTGCTTTGCGTCAGTTGGCTTGATAGTACACCGTAGCCCACCAAACCCCTCTGAAAGACGTTTTCATTAGTTATAATGGCGCTGACGAAGAATGGGCGAAGGCGCTCGCCGAAAAAATTGAGCGAGAAACTGTCGACGGAACGCTCGACGGCCCGAAACTGTCCGTGTTTTTCGCGCCTTGGGATATCGAATACGGCCCGAACTTTATTAATCGACTCAATGAAGGGTTAAGGGAGGGACGGTTCTTTGCACCTGTCCTCTCACCTGAATTTTTCGAGTCAGGTTGGGCAAATTTCGAGTGGACGGATCAAGTGGCGCTGGATCCCACAAACGCAGCTGGCCGCATTATTCCGCTTTTGCTCCGAGAAGTCTCTAAAGATGAAAAACGGCGTATAGAATTTCCGGCACCGTTCACCACACTAAATCGCCTCGACTTTCGTCGAGACGAGGATTTCGAAACGCAATTCGGGGAATTAATCAGAATTCTAAGAGGTTTGCCCAAACCGAGAGGAACGCCTGGTGCGCCAACCGTAATGCAACACGCTGCATCGCAGCTTTCTTCTGCGGCGCATGCGTACGCTTTTCCTTCGGCAACTCCTGAATTAGTTGTTTCGAACCTTTTAAAGCTCGAAGGCGTTCCATCAATGATTTGGAGTGCAGAAACTGACGCTCGAAAGCCTTCAGAAATTTGGGAGAAAATTCAGACAAATGATGGATTTATCCTGCGGGACAAGCGCCTATATACCTTCGCGAATCTCACAGACGAGCTTTGTCCGCTGCGGAATGTTGTTGATGCCGCGTCTATTGGAAATCCGCAAGACAGCTCCTTGTGGTTAGACGATTCAGATAAAAGACGCAACCTGATCGCTCTGCTAAATGACTGTGTTAAGCAACACGCGCGTGACAGGCGAATTGGAAAGGACGAAAAGGGACGTTTTTATTTCTGGCCCGACATTGACAAAGTGGGCACCTCCGAAACGCCAGCCGAACCTCGGACGCGTTACTACAGGTTACCCGGGGACAAGAAACTTCGTGCGGTTGCGGCGAAGAAGAACAATCCCGTCGACAATTCCACCTTTTGGGTGCACTACGCCGCGCGGATCAAAATCGAATTACACACTCCGAAGTTTTTTCTTCGAATTGAACCCACATATATTTTTACAAGAGATGGACGCGAACCGCTCGACGGCAAGAGTATCGGCCGTCTGTCGATTCGATGGAGCGGGAAGCAACAGAATCCCGACGTTCTCCGTGCCGTTCTTTTCTGGTCGCATGTACTTTCCGACGGACATCCCCAAATTCGAATTGCCGTCGGCAGCGGATACTTGACGGGGTTAATTGTGCCGGCCCTAAGTCGCACCTCTTTCGGTATCGCGGGAGACTATATTCGGATTGGAGCCTTGGTTGAGGAATTCGATACCACCCTAGATCAGGTCGTCGCTGAAGCGGAGGTCATTGAGCAAGATGAAGAGCACGAATCGCAGCCGAGCGAGAAAGACTAGTCGCCGGAAGTCGCGCGATGACCGCCGGATCGAGGATCTGGACGTGTTGCTACAAAAAGCGACGCCGGAATTTTCCAGTTTTTATGTGGAGGAACCACGGCTGGTTTTCGCGGGCGGACAGACGGCAGTCGACCCAAAAGTCGGCATTAGCTCATTTGGTCCGATCGGAAGTGACCCGTCCCTATCGCCGAAGAATATCAGTCTCGGAGTGGTTGGCACAGGCGGCGGAATTCAGCGAGCACAGATGTATTTAGAGCAAACGCTCGAAAAAGTTAGACCTGGCCTGAACAGTAGAGGCAAGCATTATGACTGCCTTTGCTTTCCAGATTTTCCGGGAGCGAAAGCAAATACCGGATTTCGATCGCAATTCACTATTGCAACTACAAGAGACATTCCGCTGGAAAGTTTTGAGCACGCAGTGACGGGAAGTTTCGTTCTCGAAAAGCTTCGGCGCGTCGTGGAACTCGTCGCGAAACAAATCGAGATGATCAAAGCGAAAGAGCCGACGCCCGATGTTGTTCTTGTGATTCTTCCAAAGTGTGTTGAAAACGAACTCGCAGGAATAGGAAGTTCTATTCGGCATCGGCGTGTTCCCTTAACGGCAGTGGAGAGATTACAAAAGAGTTTTTACCGTGAGACATCTAAAACAGGACAGCAGATCCTTGGCTTTGGATTTGTTGAACCAGAGCCACAGGCCAACGTGGGTTATTGGAATCTTCACCACGCTCTTAAAGCGCATGTAATGGCTTATGGAATCCCAACTCAACAAGTTTGGGAAAGTACCTTCACCGGCGAAGGCCGCACCCAGGATGATGCAAGAATGGCGTGGAATTTTTATACCGCGCTTTATTACAAGGCCAACAACATCCCATGGCAATTGGAGTGCGTGCCCTCAAATACGTGCTTTGTTGGCGTTTCGTTCTTCCGCAAGAATCCGAGCGATTCTGTCCTGCATGCGAGCCTTGCGCAGGCGTTCTCTGGCAGCGGGGAAGGCCTAGTTCTCCAAGGGCCGAAAGCGATTGTAGATCGTGACCGCGATCCGGCGCCGCATCTTGGCGAAAAGGAAGCCGAACAATTGCTTCGGGATGTAGTGCAACTCTATTCCGACTTTCATGATGGCGTTCCGCCGCACCGTGTCGTGGTTCATAAAACGTCACGTTACTGGCCTGAAGAGTTGCTGGGATTCAAAGCTGCAATTCCAAACGTTCCGAGGCACGACTTCTTATCGCTCGAGCGCATTGGACATCGATTTATGCGGATGGGTCGTGCTCCGGTTGTTCGAGGGAGTGTGCTCTCTCTCTCAGATAATCATCATGTCCTCTACACCGTTGGATACGTGCCTGCGTTACGTGCATATCCGGGAATGAGGATTCCCCTTCCGTTAGAAATTGTTGAGCATCACGGAAACTCTTCTGCCCAGACAGTGTGCAGTGAAATTATTGCCTTAACCAAGGTCAATTGGAACAGCTGCAGTTTCGCTTGTACGGAACCTATTACTTTACAGTTTTCTCGGACAGTTGGTCGAATTCTACGCGAGCTTCCAAAGGGTACGAATCCCGAGCGTCTGTACAGATTTTACATGTGAGGACTCCTATATGACGGCATATCAGGAACTTCGAGACAACCTGCCACCGGACTTGAAGAAAACCTTGTCCGGAATTCGTCAGTATGCCGAATCCTCGCTGGATTATTTAGATCAGCGTCGACAGATTTTCGACGCGGTTCGAGATCGCGATGAGCGTCGGCAGCAACTTGCCGCGATCAGGGAATCCGTCGAGCAACTCAGCATCGCGCTTTTCTGTCATGCAACGTACCGAAAGTTTGTTGTTGGCGATGCGACAATCAAAGAGACTGTCGCTACATTCGAGGACCTTCGAGTTTCTGAAGTGCAAATCGGTAGTCTAACACTTTCACGGCGGTCGGATTTCTACGATCTCGGTGCGCGGCTAGCTCGGGGTCTCCTCGATGCCATCCGAGACGAAACGCTTCGACGACAAATCGTGAATAACGCTTCCTGGCACGAAATTGTAGCACTCTACCGAGACGAACGTGGCGTGGTTTGACCAAGCTGGAGAAATCCAAGCATTAACCGCATTCTTTGCGGCGAACGGCGCTCAGGCTCAAGACTTTGGACGCAGAGTTTATCAAACCTTTGAAGCTTCAACATTCGCGAAGGTAATTCGATGGTACGACCGCAACAAATGGAAGACGCAAATCCAAAATCCGCTTGTCGGTGGTAAGCGCCGTTTCCGCCTAAAATACAATACGAGAGGCAATCCGAAGAATTTCACTTATGTACGCTGCTCGAAAGGCGGTGCTTCCGTCCAAATTCGACACCAGCTTCGTGTTGAAACCTTCCACAATCGCAGCAAAGGAAAGCGAGTGCCACGTGCGAATGTGGTCTGCGACGTTGCGGTTGTGCGAGACGGATTTTATGACCATTTGAAAGGCAATATGCACGTGTACAAGGACGATTTGATCACATTTGCTGAAGCAAAACATATGGACGCATACGCAGAACTGCTTGCTGGGTTTATTGGGCTTGTACACGAACTTCAGCCGAAACGCTTAAGCGCGCGGCGTGCAGCGAAGGTCGCCGCGTACATCGGACATCCGCCGCCATTCCTGAACCTTTCCGGCGTTTGCATGGGTAGCGCAGAAGGCTTGAAAGCTACGATGGGTCGACGCCATCTAAATATTAACGTTTTCGACTCCAAGTCGCCGTTTTAGGCGATGTCCAATCTTTGCCGCGCAGCGGAAATAGCGAGGAGAGCCGCGAATAGTTCTGTGGCTTAGGTTTTTTCGCACACTTCCAAATTCTTACTGCGGCGTACGTAACGCCTTTGATCGCGCTGCAGGTGACGCAGCTTCTTTGGCGCACTGCCAGAATTTTTCCGCGGCTGGGCTGAGCCGGCCTTTTGTCCCGATGATGCCGACCGAGATTGGTTTCGGCTCAGGAGTGATGTGCAAAAATTTCAGGCGGTTCCCAAAACTGTAACCAAAGTCCGTGGCAATGGCGACGCCGGTTCCCGCTTCGACGGCCGACATAACGGCGGAAAAACTGTCGTGCTCCTCCACTACCCGCGGTTTCTGTTTCACCTTCGAAAAGATGATCGAGAGATAATCATAGTAATTCGGATAATCTTCGCTGCGGCGCTCGCTTTTCTGTTCAAGAAAGTCGGCAAACCAACCGACCCCATGAAATTGCTTCCCCAGATCACTCCGAGCTGGGCGGAAGCAAGATAAGCGGCTTTCGGATAGCGGGTCGCACAGTGCTATGGGAGCAAGGCAACGTCTCAGTGGATCCCACGCCCCGGCTTAGATGTTCGACTTAGCGGCGGACACTTTCATCCGAAATGGAGATGCCAAATTCCTCCTAATTCCCCCGAGCGATGAGCGCCACTTGATATATGTTGTTGGTGGTGAAAGCCAAAAAGACGATGCGTAGAACCCCAATGAATGGGCGCAAGAATGGGAAGAAGAAGCAGCGTATTCGCGTTCTCATTGGGGACGATCACACTGTCGTGCGTGAAGGATTGCTTTTATTACTTGAAGGTCGGCCAGACTTGGTTGTTGTCGGCGAGGCGAGCAATGGGCGCGAGGCGGTAGATCTCTGGAAAGGGCATCGACCGGATGTAACATTGCTGGACTTGCAAATGCCGGTGCTGGACGGTGTGGGCGCAATTAAGCAAATCCGAGAGGTCGACCCGAACGCGCACATTGTGGTTCTGACTACCTTTGACGGTGACGAGGACATCTACCAGGCGATTAAAGCGGGCGCGAAAGGGTACCTGTTAAAAGACGCGACGCGAGAAGCCTTAATGGATTGCATTCACAAAGTCCATATAGGCGAAACCTCTATTCCATCAATCCTTGCGGCGAAGCTCGCCGATCGCGTCAGCGGCGAAGCTTTGAGCGCGCGTGAAATCGAAGTACTGCAAAAGATCGCCGCAGGTAAGGCTAACAAAGAGATCAGTGCGGAGCTATTCATTGGCGAAGGAACCGTGAAGGCGCACGTGAAAACCATTTTCCGTAAGCTGGATGTGGTTAGTCGGACAGAAGCTGTGGCAAGAGCAACACGCCGCGGTTTGATTCGACTCTGAGCTATCGGGCTGGCGGAGCTATCTTCGAGTCGCTTGCCTGCTTGACTTGTTGCCTCAAAGAACGCGATCGACTTTGCCAGCCGTCGCTCATACCAATCGCAGATTTCACTATTCCGGCGCGCCCCTGCGGCTTGAGACTGGCAAGGATGATCTGCATCCAACCCCAGTCGGCCTTGCCACCGGGATAGCCAGCACCCTTTGGAAAGCGGTCGAACTCGTCGGCGTCGTAATCGGGTTCCTTCTACCAATCCTGATTCCACATGGGATTGGTTGTTTTAGCTCTCGTTGACGGAAAAGAATTAATTGCCGCGCAATCTTTTAAGGAACTTCCCGCAGAGGCTTTTGCACGCCCAAAAGAAGACAGAACGAGGCGGAAAGTTCTGCTGGCGCTTTTTCCCGCTGCTATGTATAAAAGCATAGTCGATAACGAAAAGTCGAACAGCCAGGCTCATGAATCCTCCGCGCGAAGACTCTGTCCGCTGCGCCGAGAGTGAGATTCGCGACGTGATCGATGCCATTCCTGCGATGGTGTGGATCGCCGCGCCTGATGGCAAAGGCACGTTCATTAATCGCGCGTGGACCGAATACCTGGGTCTGTCGCTTGAAGAGATTCTTGGCTTTGATTGGCCGAGAACAGTTCACCCGGATGACGTTGATCGCTACCTTGCGGCGTGGCGACTGTCGCTCGCTAGCGGCCAACCGCTGGAGCAAGAGGTCCGGTACCGCCGGGCTGATGGGGAGTATCGGTGGTTTTTGTCTCGTGCGCTGCCCGTCCGTAACAAGCGCGGAGAAATTGTCGAATGGTACGGCATTGCCGCCGACATCGAGGATCGCAAGCGCGCCCAAGAGGCTGAACGCAGACGCGAGAGCGAGCTGATCGAGGCGATACCCGCTATGGCCTGGAGCGCATCACCTGATAGCTCCTGCACGTACGTTAATAAAAACTGGACGGAATATACAGGACTTTCACTGGAAGAGACCGTGGGCTCTGGTTGGCTGCGGGCGGTCCATCAACAAGACGCGGAGCAACACTTAAGCTCCTGGCAGAAGTCGGTGGCAACAGGCCAGCCGTTTCAGAACGAGGTACGCTTTCGCCGCGCTGCTGACGGGCAGTATCGCTGGTTCACGGTTCGCGGTGTGCCATTGCTGGACGAGCAGGGCAGGATCCTGAAGTGGTACGGGATCGCTGTTGACATTGAAGACCGGAAGCGGGCCGAACAAGCACGCGAAGAGGCTGCTCGACGTAGCGAGAGAGAGCTTCGCGAGGTCATCGAGAGAATTCCCGCCATGGTGTGGATGGCCTTGCCAGACGGCACCGCCACATTTGTAAACCGCGGCTGGACCGAATACTTTGGCCTCTCGCTGGAGGACATTCTCGGATGGGGTTGGAGCAGAACAGTTCACCCCGACGACGTTGAACAATTTGTTGGGAAGTGGCGAGCGTCGCTTGCCACCGGCCAGCCTTTAGAGGGAGAGATACGAGTCCGTAGGGCTGACGGCGAATACCGGTGTTTTTTGGTTCGTGTGGTATCCGCACGTGATGAGCAGGGGAAGATTCTCAACTGGTACGGCGCTGGTACAGAGATCGAGGATCGGAAGCGTGCTGAAGATGCCCTGCGCGCGAGCGAAGCATCCTTGCGCGAGGCCCAACGGCTAACCCGCACCTGCAGTTGGAGACACGATGTCTTATCAGATAAGGTGACAGTCTCTCCGGAAGGGCTTCTAATGTACGGCATTGAACCCGAAGATAACGCATCGTCGGCTGATTTCTATTTCAGGAGGATGCATCCCAAAGATCGGCCCGAGTTCGAACAAGCTTACGCGGCGGCTTTGCTTAGAAAAACTGATTTTGAGGCAGATGTTCGGATTGTTCTTCCAGACGGAACCATCAAAAACATCCGCAGTATCGGCCATCCCATCCTGGACGAACGCGGCGACGTCGTGGAATTTGTCGGGGCCGCAATAGACGTCACCGAACACCACCGCGCGGCGCAAGCTCTTCGACGAAGCGAGGCGTATCTGGCGGAGGCGCAGAGACTCACGAAAACGGGCAGTTGGGCAATGGACCCGCGTGCGGACCGGGTAATCTACCTCTCGCAGGAAACCTACAGGATTTTTGGATTCAATCCGGCAGACGGAATCCCCAGTATCGAGAGATTTATGCAACGCGTACACCCCGACGACCGCACCCGGGTAAGAGCGCGGATCGAAGAGGGCATTCGCGACAAAGTAGAGCATTCGTTTGAATACAGGATCACGTTGCCCGATGGGAACGTCAAGTATCTCCGTAATCTGCGGAGGACGGTGATCAATGACGCAGGAGAAGTCGTCGAAGTCATCGGCTCAACTATGGACATCACAGAGCGCAAGCAGGCCGAAGAAGCAAAGAAGGCAGCCGAAGAACTCGCGAGCAGTCATGTGGAAGTGATGATGCGCAGCCTCGATGTCATCGCTAAAGAACCGGCGCCGGAGAAGTACATTGCTGAGATACTAAGAACAATCGCACAACATCTGCGCGCTCATCGCGTCATGCTCTGGTTACGCGAGCAAAACGACGACTCGCTGCGTTTGCACACTGTTATTCTCAACGATAAGCCAATCGTGACGGACGAAACCGATCATCCATTTGTTAGGACTTCCTCCTCATGGAAACAAATCCCTTTTCTTACAGGCATGCTGGCTACTAAGTCGACGGCTGTCTGCGAAGATGTCGAGGATGACTCACGCCTCACTTCAGAATGGCGCAAGTATCTGACGAGTCGAAAGACTAAAAGACTGGTAAGTGTCCCCATGTTTCTCGCTGGAGAATTTCGCGGTTTCATCAGCATCCATCACTCTGAAGCGGGCACCTATCGGCCTGATGAAATAGAGCTAGCTCAGTCTCTCGCGCAGCACGTCATGATGGCTGTTCATGGGCAACAGGTCGCCGAGCAAGAGCGCCAGGCTGCCATCCTCAAAGAGCGCGCCCGTTTGGCGCGTGATGTCCACGACACGCTCGCACAGGGTTTCACGGGTGTGATCCTGCAAATGGAAGCAGCGGAAGAAGCCTTGTTCGATGAAAACCCCGACGCCGCCGTGCAACGTGTGCGTCGCGCTCGCGAGATTGCCCGCGAAAGTCTCGGCGAGGCGCGTCGCTCGGTGCATGCGCTGCGTCCGCAGGCGTTGGATAAGAGCGGGTTTGCAGAAGCCCTTCAATCCATGCTCAAAAATACAACCGTAGGCACTTCCCTCCGAACAAGCTTCTGCTCGGAAGGTGAGCCAATGGTTCTCCCGGCGAACGTTGAAGAAACCCTGCTCCGCATCGGGCAGGAAGCCTTGAGTAACGCGCTCAAGCATGCCCACCCAACTGAGTTTCACATCCGGTTATGTTTCAAATCCGACGCGGTCCGCCTGGAGCTTTTCGACAACGGCAAAGGCTTTGTTGTTGGTCAAACCAACGGCGGCGTTGGCTTACTCGGAATGAAGGAACGCGCAGAACAGATCGGTGCCACACTCACAATCTTGAGCGAGCCTGGCAAGGGAACAAAGGTCATAGCTGTTTCACCACACAAGGTCGAGACAGTTAGCTCGTAGACTTCCTTGAGCTGCTCATGCTCATGATCATGCTCATGATCCCGATCGGATAGATCTTGGGTCCGTGATTGTTACCAGTAGCTTCGGCATATCCACGAAGGCAGTCATCAGTGGCCGCGGTGTCGAGCTGATCGACTTGGTCAAAATCCACTTTTTCCGCTAACAAGCAAGGGCAAGCGGCAGTCGCAAGGGCAAACCACAAGATAAAAGAAACGCGTTTCCGCGGGCTACCCCCTTCAAAAGGGATAACGAGCTTTTGCTCCCAGGTGGATAACGAAGAATCTCCCACAAGAATACGAGCTAACACGCTTTGCAATGCCGATTGTGGGGTTATGCAAAAACAATCCCTTACTTCCGCAACGAATGTTGCAACATCGCGCCATGCTTCTACGCAGAGGCGAGTACCGTCTCGAAACCGACGTTCCACTACGCCCGGCGATAAGGAAACCCGCAGTCCGCAAACACCCACAGAAGTCGTAACGCAATTCCTGGCAAACACCACAAATCCAATGACTGTCAAAAGTCTCGTTGCAGAGGATGCAACCTACGTGTCCCTCAACTATGACAATCCCGATCTCAAAAAGATTATGCCGTGGGCCGGCACGGGCAAGGGTCCCCAGGCGTTCATTGACACGTTTACGCGTGTCAGTCAGTTCTGGCAGATTCTGGCTTTCTCTCCCGAGGAGCTGTTTGGCGCCGGTGAAAACGTCGCTGTCTTTGGCCGATTCACTTACAAATCGAAGACGCAGGCAAAGACCGTCGAATCCCCCTTTTCAATCCTTTCCCGTGTTCATGATGGCAAGATCGTTTACTTCCAATTCATGGAGGACACCTTCGCGACGGCAGCCAGCTTCAAATCCGGCGGAAGTTCGATATTTCATAGCGATCCGAATGGAAAGGAGATCGAGATCTGATAGGGATCGAATAATAACGCGCCAAAAAGAAAGGAACCCACCCATGGAAGCACGGCTTAATGCTCAACAAGCATCCCCAGCGGCCTACGCGGCCATGATTAGTTTGGAAATGTTTGTTCGAAAAGGATCCAACCTCGAATCTTCGCTTATCGAACTCGTGAAGATGCGTGCCTCGCAGATCAATGGATGTGCCTACTGTATTGATATGCACTCTCTCAGAAAGGAGTTAACTAACATGCTTACCAGCATCCTTAGCGCACGACTAAGCTGGTCTTGCGAGTGGCGCACTCAAGCCCGTCATCGACCGGACGTTTAAATTCGATGAAATGGTAGAAGTTCACCGTTATCTAGAGAGCAATGGCCAGTTCGGAAAAATCGTTGTAACCGTCTAAATACGTACTAACAAATCAAACAAAGAAAATCCAAAAAAATGAAGACTCAACTACGAGATCTCAATCACAAATCGCGCGGCCTGCTGGAGACCGTCAGAGCTTTGCAAGCGAGTGTCGGAGATGATCTCGATGACAACGAAGTCACGCGCTTACTCCGAGAGTCTGCGTTACCGACTGAAGCCGGATTCAGGTTTCTGAGTTTCTCAGACTGCTTTGTGACGCTGACTGTCCCTCGCCGGGAACTGGTGAACTGGTATCGAGAGAAAGGCTGGATCGTGCCGAAGAAGGAGGGGATTGCGCGAGCAATTGCAAAGAAATACGAGCTCTCTCTCCTTGAACCTCCGGATGTGAACTCCAGCGCCTTGTATCCTCGGCCCGACTCACCGGGTCCTCATCACCATCTGGAACTGAGCAATGGCAGGGAAACCGTTGTCGTTGCTCACCCTCAATATCTGAAAATTCGTCTGTTTAGCAGGCCGTCCGGCTTCTTGCACACGCCGGGTGCGAGAATACCGCTCTTGTTGAGCCCAGAGCTGCTACAAGACCTTTCGTTTCTGTATAAGAGTGAATCCGTGCTTGGAGGTGGCAAGGCGTCGCTGCGAGAGGATGACGGTGATCAGCGAGCCAACGGAGGTCATGAAACCGTCAAGCCACGCGAAAGGTATGGAACGGAGGCAACCGCATCAGCGAAAAAATGGTTCGGCAACAAATCCAACTTGGTCGTCAAACTGTCTCCGGGCGC
>Ga0193713_1000521_pt1 | contig 12905 bp, 11 predicted proteins | sample H3a2metaG_FD_143054 | JGI IMG/M metagenome (GOLD analysis project Ga0193713, IMG submission 143054) | Soil microbial communities from a riparian zone of the East river system, Colorado, United States - H3a2 | ecosystem: Environmental > Terrestrial > Soil > Riparian zone | place: USA: East River... | reverse complement strand
GACCAACGCGCACAGGAGGCGGAAACTGGGTCAAACTACATATTGCAGCTGAGAATTGGCCGCCACTACCGTTCGCGATTAAATGAAAGTTGCCGTGGCCCAGATTTCCTGTTCGCTCGGCGATCCCGAGGCAAATCTTCTCAAGGTTCGCCATTTTTCTCGCCGGGCAAAAGACACCGGCGCCGAGCTGATCGTTTTTCCCGAGATGATTGACACCGGCTACTCGATGCCGGTGATCCGAACGCATGCCAATCATTGGAACAGTGGATTCGTTCCCGAGCTTCAAGAAACCGCCAGGGAACTTTCAATAGCAATCGTAAGCGGTGTTTCGGAGCGAGCTGGTTCATCAATTTACAATTCCCAAGTTCTGATCGATTCACATGGCAACATCGCTGCGAAATATCGCAAGACTCATCTGTATGCGGTCGCGCCGGTTGAAGAGCAGACGTGCTTTGCTCCGGGCGATGCCTTCGCGACCTTTGCGCTCGGCGGTTTGCATTTTGGTTTCGCTATCTGCTACGACCTTCGCTTTCCCGAGATGTATCGAAAACTGGCGACCAAGCAGAAGGTCAGCGCGTTTATTGTCTCTTCCGCGTGGCCGTTTCCGCGTCTCGAACATTTTCGAATACTTGCCATGGCGCGCGCGATCGAAAACCAGAGCTATGTCATTGCATCAAACCGGGTTGGTAAAGACGATGACCTGTGGTTTTGTGGTAGCTCTGCGATCATCGATCCCCGCGGAGTTGTGATTGCAGCCGCATCGGCAGACCGCGAAGAACTCATTCAGGCCGATTTATCCGAAGATCTTGTAATCTCAGTCCGGAGCCGGGTAGAGTCTTTTGCTCACCGCCGACCGGATTTATATCAGTAACGTCACGACGACGCACTGACGGGTACAAATTCGCTTTCGTGTAAAACGACATGTCGCGTTCCACGAATTAACTGCCACCATTGTCGCGCGGAGCCGATTACGATCGCGAACACAAGCACAAGGAATAAAACGGCAACCACCGCATCGAATCGCCAGACGCTTGCCTGGCGCGCCAGCTCCGCAGCCTTGGCTGGATCGGCCATTCCCGACGCCTCACGCAAGAGCGACCTCGCACCGCTCAAAAAACCAAGCCTCGGATCAGGTGAAAACACTTTGAGATAGCCAGCGGAAAAAGTGACGGCGCACATGAAGCAAAGCGGCACGAGCGTCACGAATAGATATTTACCTTTATGCATCTTGATCAGAAGCGTTGTACCGAGGCAGAGCGCCACCACCGACAGCAACTGATTGGCCAATCCAAACAGTGGCCAAAGTGAGTTGATGCCACCAAGCGGATCAATCACGCCCGCATATAAGAACCCACCCCATGCTGCGACCAGCAACACGCTCGAGAAAAAATTCGCGCTCCATGAACGTGTATTGCCAAGAGGACGCCAGACGTTGCCGAGGAAATCCTGAAGCAGAAAACGCCCTACGCGCGTGCCAGCGTCGATGGTCGTGAGAATGAACAACGCCTCAAACATGATGGCAAAGTGATACCACAGCGCCAGTGCAGTCGGCTTTGCTGAGATCCGCGCAAACATATGCGCCATGCCGACAGCGAAAGTCGGTGCACCACCTGCGCGGTTGAACATGGTTGATTCCCCAAGGTCCGTGGCGAGCTTCTGCATTTCTGCCTCGGTTACTGGAAAACCCGCAGCGGAAACTGTTGCAACGACTTCCGTGGGCGCGCCTTTTGTATTAATAGCAAAATATTCTCCCGGTTGCAGCACGCATGCGGCGATCATCGCCATCAAGGCGACCATCATTTCGGTCACCATCGCGCCGTAACCAATGCTTCGTATCCGCGACTCTCGTCTTATCATTTTTGGCGTGGTGCCGGAGGCAATCAGAGAGTGAAATCCTGAGACTGCCCCGCAGGCGATGGTGATGCAGACAAACGGGAACACTGGACCCGCAAAGACAAGGCCGCTGCCGTCTATGAATTTTGTAATCGCGGGCATTTGCAATGTCGGATTGATCAGCATCACGGCAGCCGCGAGCATGGCCACGGTGCCAAGCTTCAAAAATGTGCTGAGATAATCGCGTGGCGTGAGCAACATCCACACAGGCAGAACCGATGCGGCCAGCCCATAGAGCATGATGGCCCACGCCAGCCATCTCTGATCGTGACGGAACCAGCCTTCAATCGCTGGAAAGTGCGCGAGAAATTGTCCGCCCCACACGGCAAATGCCAGACCGAGTAATCCGAAAATCGTAACTGCGACGACGCTCACTTTCCCTGTGCGCAGCGCAATTCCCATGATCAGCGCCAGAGGAATGGTCACAGCGATGGTGAAAACGCCCCAGGGACTCTTCGCGAGGGCTTGAACCACCACCAGCGCCAACACCGCCAGCAGGATAATCATGATCGCAAGGACGCTAATGAGAGCGAGCAGACCCACACCAGGCCCGATTTCTTCCTTGACCATCTGACCGAGTGTTTTCCCGCCGCGGCGAATCGAGGCGAACAAAACAATCATGTCGTGCACACCACCGCCCAAAGTTGCGCCGATCAGGATCCAGAGAGTGCCAGGAAGAAAACCGAACTGCGCCGCTAGCACTGGCCCAACCAAAGGTCCGGGACCAGCAATCGCCGCAAAATGATGTCCGAAAACCATCCATCGATTCGTTGGCACATAATCCTTATCATCGTTTTGCAGAACCGCCGGCGTGGCGCGCTCTTCATTCAACACAAGCACCTTTGTCGCCAGCCACTTGCTGTAGAAGCGATAGCTGATCGATAAAGCGCAGAATCCTGCGATGACGATCCAAAGTGCGCTGATCTGTTCTCCACGAGATAACGCGAGAATGGCGACGGCCCACGTTCCCAGCGCGGCCACGCCGAACCAGAGCAGCTTTTTCCAGGTGCTCATCTTGTTTGCAGCTTAATTGAAATTGTTGCGATTCGCTACAAGCTGTGATCTATCTTCAGGTGCGATTTCGCCACAAAATTCGAAAGCTGGTAGATGGCCGGAGTTTGGCCAGCGCGAGAAAGCATACGCTGAGATTGCTGCGAACCAACCGCTTCTCGCTTGAGACAAAACGGGTGATCGAAACAATCGATCCAGCTGCGTTCGAGCAGATTTGTCGGCGATACGCGGTCGCAAATCCCGGCGCGGACTGGCCGAAATATCTCGATCTTGAGCGCTGGATCGGAATTAACATCCGCCGGATTCGCGAGCTCGAGCTCGATTTGTCGCGCCCCAAGCGCATTCTTGATCTTGGCTGCGGCGCAGGATACTTCCTCTACATTGCGCAACTGCTCGGTCATTCCGGACTTGGCCTTGATATCGATCGCGTGTCTATGTTCCGGGAAGTTACGCGACTCCTGAGTGTTCACCGCATAGTCCAACGAATCGACACTTTCCGTCCTCTCCCTGACCTTGGACAAAAATTCAATCTCATCACTGCCTTCATGATTTGCTTTAACGATCACAAAATGCCTGGTCTCTGGCAGGTGCCAGAGTGGGAATTCTTCCTCGACGACCTTGCAAAGCACTTAACGCCGCGTGGCCGAGTCTGGCTTGAATTAAACCAGGAATACGATGGAACCTTCTACACGCCGGAACTAAAGAAATTTTTTCAAAAGCGCGGCGCGCGCATCAACGAGCACAAAATAATTTTTACTTCAGGGCTGCGCGCGCCTGTTTCAGTTTCGCCAGCTGGGCGGTGAAGTCCCCGAGGCGTCGCCTATGCTCCTCGACAACGGCGGCGGGAGCGCGCTGGACGAATGCATCGTTCTGCAACTTCGCTTCCACCGTTCGCGCTTCCTGTTCGATCCTGGCAATTTCTTTTTCCAACCGCTCGCGCTCGCGTCCTTGGTCCCCGGCAGCAATGGGCAGAAAAATGTCGCCGAGCGGGGTGACCGCTACCGGAGTGCCAACCGGCGCCTGATATCTGGGTTCCAGTGCCACTTCCTCAGCATTCAACAGCCGCGCCAACGTCGGAGTTTCGCTTGAAACTAATGTATCGTCTGAGCGTAAAATAAATCGTATCTTCTTGTTGGATGGCAGCTTGGCCGTGGCGCGAAGATTCCGACCTGCCTGTGTTATTTCGTAGATGGCTGAGACAAGGTTGTGCTTACTCGCAAGGTCATCGATCTGACTCAAAGACATCTTTTGTGGTGGGAAGGCAAATTGCATCGAACCCGTCCCAAGGCCCAGTAACGACCAAAGTTCTTCCGTCATGTGGGGCATGAAGGGATGCAACAACCGCAGTATCGCCGAGAGCACAAAATCCATCACCGCCAGCGCAGATTTCTTTTTGGCCTCGTCGTCGCCAAAAATGTCAGTCTTGGCTGCTTCAACAAACCAGTCGCAATAATCGCTCCAAACAAAATCATAGAGGCGTTGCGCGACCATGTTGAATTGATACTCGCGGTACGCAGCCTCGATTGCGTCGATTGTCTCGTTCAGGCGCGCCAGCACTTCGATGGCAAAGATCGACAGCGCCTGAATATCGATTTTTGGCGCTGCCTCGCTCGGGCCATGCATCTGGCGAAAGCGCGCGACATTCCAAAGTTTCGTCGCGAAGTTACGGCCTTCTTCGATCTGCTTTTCGTCGAAGCGAATATCCTGACCGGTAGGGGCGATGCGCATTAGGCCAAATCGCAAGCCGTCAGCGCCGTACTTGTCGATCAACTCGAGCGGATCGGGCGAATTGCCGAGCGACTTCGACATTTTGCGACCCAGATGGTCGCGGACAATGCTGGTGAAGAAAACGTGGTGAAACGGAATGTTGTCCTCAGTCTTGGGGGATTTGCCCGGCTTGAACTCAAGGCCGGCGATGATCATCCTTGCGACCCAGAAGAAAATGATGTCCGCCGCCGTTACGAGCACGCTGGTTGGATAAAATTTCCTTCGCGTTTCCTGATCCATCGTCTCATACGCCCAGAGCCACGACGAAAACCAGGTGTCGAGCGTGTCTTCATCCTGAATCCAGTTCTCAGGATCAGGCGGCGGTTCGATGCCGACATAAATTTCCCCTCCGATTTGGGGTTTGGAATTTGGAACTTGAGATTTCCGGTACCACGCTGGTATCCGGTGTCCCCACCATACTTGTCGGCTCATGCACCAATCGCGAATATTCTCCAGCCATTGTGCGTAAACTCTTTCCCAATGCTCAGGAAAGAAGCGGATAAGATGGTCGCGCACCACGGCAAGCGCCTCTTTCGTTTTTGGGTAGCGCAGAAACCATTGCTCGCTAATACGCGGCTCGATCGGCACATCGCTGCGATCGCTGAACCCGACATTGTTTTCATACGGCTCTGTTTTGGCCAGTGCTCCCCTCGCCTGCAATAACTCCGCGGCTTTCTCGCGCGCTTTGAATCGGTCTAGCCCATCCAATTCCGGTTCGGTCAGACAATTGATGCGTCCATCCGGATGCAGCACATCAATAATCGGCAAGTCGTGGCGGTGTCCGATCTCGAAGTCCACGAGATCATGAGCAGGCGTAACTTTTAAAACGCCGGTACCAAACTCCGGATCAATCGCTTCATCGGCGATGATGGGAATCTTCTCGCGCGCGAGTGGACGCCATGCGTGTTTGCCTAAAAGATCGATGTATCGCTTGTCGCCTGGATGAAAAGCCATCGCAGTATCTGCCATGATCGTTTCGGGCCGAGTGGTTGCGACTTCAAGAAAACGGCCCGGTTCATCCACAATCTCGTAGCGCACGAAATAAAGGTTTCCTTTCTGCGGTTTGGAAACGACCTCTTCATCTGAGACTGCGGTTTGCGCGACCGGGTCCCAATTGATCATCCGCCGGCCGCGATAGATCAGCCCCTTGTCGTAGAGGTCGACAAAAGCTCGTTGCACAGCAGCGGCATAAGCTTCATCGAGCGTGTACCGCTGACGCGACCAATCGCACGAGCAACCTAGCCGCTTAAGCTGTTCGATGATTATCCCGCCGTGTTTGTCCTGCCATTGAAGAACGCGCCGCAAAAACTCCTCACGACCAAGATCATGGCGCGTTTTGTTCTCGGTTCTGCGCAGATACTTCTCCACAGCGGTCTGAGTTCCGATTCCCGCATGATCCATTCCCGGTAACCAAAGGACTTCGAATCCCTGCATCCGCGCGCGGCGTGCGAGAATGTCCTGAATCGTGTTGTTCAAAACATGGCCGAGCGTGAGCATTCCCGTGATGTTGGGCGGCGGCATCACGATTGAGAACGACGGTTTGGACGACTTCGCATCCGCAACGAAGTCCCGATCGGCGATCCATCGCTGATACCACTTCGGTTCAACCGCTCTCGGATCGTATCTCTTGGGGAGTTCCGCCATTGCGATCAATCATCCGAAACCCCAGCGCGTTTGCAAACGTCCGACGCAAGGTTGCGCCAGAGATCCCGCCTCTCCCTTGGTGAAGGGAGAGGATTGAGGTGAGGGATCGCTCACACGCCGGAAGTCAACCCTCACCCTCCCCTCTCCCTTAGAAATGGAGAGGCGCTGATAGTTGCAGCATGTCGCCACCGCGATGATTTTCCCGGCTGCATGAACGACTCGCGATCAATTGGCGTTTTTGATTCGGGAATCGGCGGCCTCACCGTGGTGAAGGCGCTGCGCAATTTACTGCCAAACGAAAACATTTGTTATCTTGGCGACACGGCGCGTGTTCCTTACGGGCCGAAAAGCCCCGAAACCGTGCAACGCTACGCAATGGAACTGGCTGGAATGTTGATGCGGAAAAATGCGAAAGCGCTGGTTGTTGCCTGTAACACCGTTTCATCAGTCGCGCTGCCGTTGTTGGCCAAGAAATTTCCCGTGCCCGTGGTCGGCGTAATTGAACCTGGAGCGCGAGCTGCGTTACAGGCGACACGCAACCGACACATCGGCGTGATCGGAACGCGAGCGACGATTCGCAGCGGCGCGTACGAAAAGGCGCTGCGCGCGACCGATAACAACGTGCGCGTGAGCAGTCGAGCATGCCCTTTACTGGTCCCATTAATCGAAGAAGGATTGCTCGACGATGCGGTGACGGACCAAATGATTATGCGCTACCTCCAGCCGCTGCTTGCCGACGGGATCGACACGCTTGTGCTGGGTTGCACGCATTATCCGTTGCTCGCCGGCGCGATCGCACGACTGGTCAATCGCCAAATCACACTTGTCGATTCCGCGCAAAATTGCGCCCACGCAGTAGAAGAAATGCTCGATCGACAATCATTGCGTGCGGCGCCTCCAAACAACGCTCAGCTACACGTTGCCCTCACTGACGCGGCCGATAATTTTCTCAACGTCGCCCGTGACGCGTTGCAGTTGAATTTTGGTGAGATCGAGCTAGAGCCTCTGCCCTAGGCAACGGCGAGGAACGTCTTGATACGCTCCAGTTCCGCGTCGAGTTCGCGCTTGAAGAAGCGATCACGCGGTCGATGCGCCACATAGCCAAACTCTGACTTTAGTTGCCCGTCGTCTATCCGAAGATTGCCCCATCCAATTACCCGATCGCACCAAAGCAGCGGTAGCGCATAATAACCAAGCCGGCGTTTCAGAGCCGGAACATAGGCCTCGAAACGGTACTGCCAGCCCCAAAACATCTCAAAGCGGTCACGGTCCCACACCACGGGGTCAAATGGCGTCAATAAACGCACCGTAGCCGGCAGTGCGCAATGGGCCGCATTCTCTTGAGAGGGCCAATACCAGTCCACGCCATTGACACGCGCATTTGCGAGCCGTTGTTTCGCCCGCTGAAGTGCATCCTTCAGCTCGCCACGCCATTGGGGAACAGCAAAGCGCAGCCGACGGACCAAATCTGCCAGGCACCTACTCGGCAATGGCGCATAGATCTGAACAGCCGCATCAACGAGCGCGTCGATCCGCGCGCGGCGCTCAGCTGCATCGGCGGGCGCCGGTCCGTGTTCGTTAACGGCATAGATGCGGACTCCGCTCTCGCGCCGTACTATGCGCAGCATGCCGCGATAATGCATAGCCGCTAGCAAATGAGTGGTAGCGCTCGACAACCCGCCCCAGTAGTTCCTGACGCTGCCGTGAGAAAAATGGTCATCGACTTCGCGCGGGTGTGCTTCACCTCGTTCCCTCACAAATTCCAACAAGAGCTGCGCGCGTTTCTTGCGCACGGCAGGCCAGGTTCGAGGTCCTTCGGCTGGCACATCGGCGTCCGAGCGGGGATGCATGAGCGCCTGAAGTGACTTTGTCATAAACCCGTACACGACGAAGAAGTCTTCCTCGATCTTGAGCTTCGGATAGAGCCGTTCGAGGTCGCCGGCGTGATAATCTTTTGCGCGATGTCGCAGTATGAGGTCCTGAGCACGCGCGGGCGCGCGGATCGGATCGGCTTGGACAAAACCCATGCGATAGAAGGCGCCTTTCAGTGTGGTCGGCTTGAAAAGACTACGAGCAACGGCATAGCGCCTTAAATGATCCAGGGTAATCAGCACAGCGAACCGTTGCACAAACGCTGCGCAATCGCAGCCAGGCCTTTGCAGCCAACACTATCGAGAGGAGCGAACTCCTCGTAGGCGCCGCTGATTAGCTCGTGCCGCCTTCGGCAAGCTTTTGACAACTAACTCGTACGAGTGATCGATCATTCGCCGGAGGTCGGCATCAGGAATGCCAGTATCAATCTCCACCGTGTTCCAATGTTTCTTGTTCATGTGATAACCCGGTCTGACTTCCTCGTAGCGATCACGCAGGTCGAGTGCCCAATCAGGGTCGCATTTTAAGTTCGCCGTGGTTGGCACTTCATCGAGAGCGGCTAATCCGAACATTTTGCCGCCGACTTTGAACACGAGAACATCGGGCCCGAATGGCGTGGCCTCAGTTGCGCGCGGCTTGCTCAAACAGTACTCGCGGAACTGCGCGAGATCCATAACGGAAATTGCCGAAAGGAGAAGCCCGAAACACTCAGAATCACTACGTAGCAGATGGCTGTGGCGGTTGAGTTGGGAAGACGAAGAGCGGAACGGAGCCTTCGTGTCTGCCATCCACAGCGAGATCAATCGAATACTCGCCCAATCCAGGGAGTTTTAATTGCTGTATATTAAGTGCGAATGAGACTGCCGCGCTAGATTCGGGGCCTTGGAAGCGCACGTCAGCTGTTCCGTCGATGGCCGGCATTACCGGGGCGCCATCGGCATTTACGAATGTGAGGCGGATTTTCTTATGGCCCGCTTCGATGCGTTCAAAACGCAGCTTAACTGCTAAAGCACAATGCGGATGAGTGATCGGTTCTGCCGTGGCGTTTAAGCGATCGAATGCTCCCAGAATGTTTAATTTGCCAGCTGCATCCACGGTGGCAGCATCGCATAGAGTCAAAACCTCAACTTTCATACTTGTAACTATGCAATTCGCATCGAAAGCAGCTGTAGCAAGTCCGAAATCCTCACGCGTTCCTGTTTCATCGAATCGCGATCGCGCAACGTGACTGTGTCGCGCAGCGCCGGATCTTTTTCACCGAGCGATTCGAAATCAACCGTCACTCCAAACGGCGTTCCGATTTCGTCCTGGCGGCGATAACGGCGGCCAATCGCCCCGCTCTCATCGTAAAATACGTACATATGCGGACGGAGAAGATCGACAATCTCCTTTGCTTTTGCCACCAATGGCTCCTTGTTTTTCAAAAGTGGGAAGACCGCACACTTGATTGGCGCGATGCGCGGGTGGAATCGCAGGACAATCCGAGTTTCCATTTTTCCTTTCTCATCCGGCGCTTCGTCCTCCGCGTACGCTTCGCAAATGAGTGCCAGCACAGTTCGATCGACACCGGCGCTCGGCTCGACTACGTGCGGAATAAATTTCTGTTTCGTCTCCTCGTCGAAATATTCGAGCGACTTTCCGCTGGCCTTCTGATGCTGCGATAAATCGTAATCGGTTCGGTAAGCAACGCCTTCGAGTTCCTGAGCGCCAAACGGAAAATCATATTCAATGTCGTAAGTTCCTTTTGAATAAAAAGCGCGCTCTTCGTCTGGAACCGTCTTGACATGCAACTTGTCGCGCGGGATGCCGGTGTTCTCGTAAAATTTAAGCCGTTCCTCCTTCCAATATTCGAGCAATTCCATTCCTTGCTCGGGTCGGCAAAAATATTCCAGTTCCATCTGCTCGAACTCGCGCGAGCGAAAAGTGAAATTGCGTGGATTAATTTCGTTGCGAAACGCTTTACCGATCTGCGCGATTCCGAACGGCAATTTCTTTCGTGAAACTTCCAGAATATTTTTGAACTGGACAAAGATGGACTGTGCTGTCTCAGGACGCAGGTAAGCGATGGAGCTTTCATCTGCCGCGGCACCCACATGCGTTTCGAACATCAGATTGAACTGGCGCGCTTCGGTCAGATCCTTGCCACCGCAATTTGGGCACTGCTTTATTCCCTTTTTCTCGATGAGCTGGTCTAGCCGCAGATGCGCCTTGCACGATCGGCAATCGATCATCGGGTCGGAAAATCCCTCTACGTGTCCTGAAGCTTTGAGAACTTCGGAATGCGTGAGGATTGCGCCATCCATTCCGACGACGTCGTCGCGTTCGTGGACCATCACGCGCCACCAATAATTCTTAAGGTTGCGCTTTAGTTCGACGCCGATTGGGCCGTAATCCCAGGCGCCGTTGAGGCCGCCATAAATTTCGCTCGATTGGAAAATAAAACCGCGTCGCTTGCAGAGACTGACGATTTTGTCCATGCGCTGGACGTTGGTCGGCGCGCTCATATCCGTCACAGATTACACGGATCAGAAAAGTTGTAGAGGCGTTTGTGCCAAACGCCTTCCGTTGGTTCGGCGACTGACATCCCGACGAGTCGGGACTACAACGACGTGGTCAGCTTTGCGTTTCGACCTTGACCTCGGTCTTCACCGAGTTGGCGATGAAGCATTGCTCGTGCGCGCCATGGTTCATCTCCTCGATCTCTTGCGCGGTCGGCTGTTTGTCGCCGGAGAATTTGAGACGCTGCCTGAGAGTCACACGCGTGATGGCTAGTTTGCCCTCGGCGTTTTTCTCCATGTGACCGACGGCGTCGTCAACATATTCGTCCAGCACGAACTTCTTTTTGCAGGCGATGGCGAGGAAGGTCAGCATGTGACAGCTCGAAAGAGACGCCACAAATGCTTCCTCGGGATCGACCAATTGCGGATTACCCAGGTAAGCAGGCGCAGCCGATGCCTGCATCTCGTGTCCGCCATCAAATTTCCAGGTGTGATCACGCGAATATTTCTGGTACTCGAACGGCTTATCGCCGCGTTTCCAGGTAAGACTGACTTTATGTTCTGACATGTTTTTAAATAGAATGGGACGCGGTCCTGGGCAAGCGCGCCTCTTGGGGGTTCGCAGGCTCGCTGCCCGCGGATGCTTGCGCGATCTGGCGCGCTCTTTATTTTGTCCGCTTCTGAAAACGCGCGCGATTAGCTCAGTGGTAGAGCGCTTGCTTCACACGCAAGAAGTCGCAGGTTCAAACCCTGCATCGCGCACCAGGTTTATTGTTCCAAAGCGAGGTCCAGAGGTTCTATGGCTCTAATTCAGGAAGTTCTCGAAACAGTTAAAAAACGTAATCCTAACGAGCCTGAGTTTCTTCAGGCGGTGACGGAGGTTTTGGAATCGATCCGGCCGGTCATCGAACGAAGCAAGAAGTGCCGAGACGCCAAAATTCTGGAGCGTCTGGTCGAACCGGAGCGCATGATTCAGTTCCGGGTTCCCTGGATCGACGATAAAGGCCAGATCCAGGTGAACCGCGGTTTTCGCGTCCAGATGAACAGCGCGCTCGGTCCGTACAAGGGTGGCTTGCGTTTTCATCCGACTGTCTGTGCCAGCATCATCAAGTTCCTCGCGTTCGAACAAGTTTTTAAAAACTCGCTCACGGGTCTGCCGATGGGCGGGGGCAAAGGCGGTGCGGATTTCGACCCAAAGGGGAAATCGGACATCGAAGTCATGCGTTTTTGCCAATCGTTCATGACCGAGTTGTTCCGACACGTGGGCCCCCATACTGACGTGCCTGCGGGTGACATTGGTGTAGGTGGGCGCGAGATCGGTTATCTGTTCGGCCAATACAAACGACTGGCGAACGAATTCACGGGCGTCCTGACCGGCAAACGGCTCAATTGGGGCGGCTCACTCATGCGGCCGGAGGCGACTGGTTACGGCGCAGTTTATTTCGCGCAGGAGATGCTGAAAACGCGCAATGAAACTATTGAGGGCAAAGTCTGCACTGTCTCGGGAGCAGGTAATGCCGCGCAATTCACTGTTGAAAAATTGATCGAGTGCGGCGCGAAACCAATCACCATGTCCGATTCGAGCGGGTTGATCTACGATAAGAACGGCATCACGGAAGAAAAACTGGCTTTTGTCAAAAGCGTCAAGAACGTGCGGCGGGGGCGTATCGCGGAGTACACCAAAAAATTCCGTGGCTCAAAATATGTGGCGGGCCAACGGCCATGGGGAATCAAGTGCGACTGCGCGTTTCCGTGCGCGACGCAGAACGAAATCACTGGCGAAGACGCAAGAAAACTGATCGAGAACGGTTGTTACCTGGTCTCAGAAGCGGCCAACATGCCGAGCGTCCCGGCGGCTGTGGATCTTTTCATTGAGAAAAGAATTTTTTTCGGCCCCGGCAAAGCGGCGAACGCCGGAGGGGTCGCTACGTCAGGGCTTGAGATGAGCCAAAACTCGATGCGCTTGCCGTGGCCGCGCGAAGAAGTTGATTCGCGTTTGCGGCACATCATGTCGACCATTTTCAAGAACGCGTGGGAAACCGCCGCCGAGTACGGAGAACCAGGTAATCTTGTGGTTGGTGCGAACATCGCAGGGTTCGTGAAAGTCGCCGACGCGATGCTTGACCAAGGCGTCGTGTAATCGCTTCGCCGTGAGGCGCTTTTTTGACTCGCGCTGATGCTGTTTCGATAAAGACAGGCGCGTAAAAGCTGCTCGTAATC
>Ga0193713_1000517_pt1 | contig 12928 bp, 14 predicted proteins | sample H3a2metaG_FD_143054 | JGI IMG/M metagenome (GOLD analysis project Ga0193713, IMG submission 143054) | Soil microbial communities from a riparian zone of the East river system, Colorado, United States - H3a2 | ecosystem: Environmental > Terrestrial > Soil > Riparian zone | place: USA: East River... | reverse complement strand
ACGGCATCCGATCCGGCTGAATTCGCCAGGTTCGTGAACACGACTACCGCCAGGCCGCGCTCCGGCAGCTTTACAAACCCGACGCCACTGTGGCCCGAGTGCACGAGGATGCGTTCACCCAGGATATCGTCGATGCCGAGGCCCAGGCCGTAGCGTGTCCACGAAAACACTTCCGCAGCCGGCGTACCGTCGCGCAGCCGCGCAGGTGTTGACATGGCGGCGACTATCTTCGGTGACAGGGGTGGCCTGCCATCGAGTGTCATGAGCCAGCGCGCGAAGTCCCCGACGGTCATTCCCAGATCGGTATACAGCGGGCCATAGTCCATCCCGAGCCGGGTATCGCGCAGCAGTTTCCCGTCGGCATCGAGCGTATAAGGAGAGACGCGACCGGGGATGAGCGTGTGCGGATTCATGGAAACCACGGAGTGCATGCCCGCCGGCTCGAACACCTCGCGCCGCATGAAGGTCCACCAGGGCTCGCCCGCCGCCCGTTCAGTCACCTCCTGCGCCAGGAACATGCCGTCGTCGGAATAGATAAAGCCCGATCCGGGCTCGGCAGGGTGGAGAGCGCGTATCAAGTCGAGCAGCTGATTCGTGGAATACGAGGTGTAGCGCCGCCCCGAATCCAGCTCGGCGAGGGCATCGGGGAGGCCCGAGGTATGGCTCAGCAGCTGCCGAATCGTCATTCCGCGAAAGGGCAGCGGCAGGTACTTGCCCACCGGATCGTCGAGCCCGAGCTTGCCGCGCTCCTCGGCCTTCAGCGCACCCGCGGCAGTCAGCTCCTTGTCGGTAGAGGCGATCGCGAAGATGGACGAGTCCAACACGGCCGCGCCATTCTCGACGTCCGCAAATCCGTAGGCCGCCATCCTCTCGATGCGATCGGCCCGGACCACGGCGATGGCGAGCCCTGGAATCTTGCGGGCCGCCATTTCCGCCCGCAGATACTCGTCGATCGCATCCGCGTGCGCAATGGACGCAAGGCAGCCCAGCATTGCAATTCCGGCCGCCACCGCGCGGCGGCCCACGTAACGCATCGATTGGTACTCCATGCCTGATGGTAGCTGACGCTGCGGGCCGGAGCCAACGGCGGGTCAGGCGCGCTGGTGCACGCCGCGCTTGAAATTCCCGAGGATGTAATCGCAGGTGCGCATCGCGAAGGCGATGATGGGCATCGTCGTGGTCTTGTCCGTGGAAGTCGGAAAGATGCTGGCATCGCAGATGTAGAGATTCGGCACGTCGTGCGCCTGCGCCCACTTGTTGGTTACCGAAGTCTTCGGGTCACGACCCATGCGGCACACGCCGCATTCATGCAGGCTGGTGCCCGGACGCTGTGGAGCTGAATCGACACTCCACAACTCCCCGCCCGCCGCCTTGAACAGGTCGACCATTACCTGCTTGGAGTGTTCCCACATCAGCAGCTCGTTGGTGCCCCACTCATAGTGAAAGCGCAGCTGCGGGATGCCGTAGATGTCCTGTTTCTCCGGATCGATATCGACGTAGTTGGTGGGACTCTCGAGTGACGGCGCCTGGATGAGCGCACTGATCGGCGCCGGATAGTAGCGCTTGATGTCGCGCTTGTAGGAGGCGCCAAAACCCTCGAGCTGCCCGTAGTGCCAGGGAAACTCATCGCACCCGCCGCCGATGTAAAGGGAATAGCCGCGGATAAATTTCTCCGTGCGCGGATTCTCGAGGTTCTGCCAGCGCGGCATCCAGGCCACGGTGGAATTGGCGATGTTGTCGGGCGTGGGCGGCTGACCCACGAGTTGTGGCAGGTAGCCATAGCCAGGACTGCCGTACAGCTGGTCAATCAGGTTGCGCCCCAACTGCCCGCTCGAGTTGGCGATACCGGTGGGCCAGTGGCCGGACTTTGAATTCAGCATGATGTGCGCGGTCTCGACGCAGGAGGCGGCCAGGACCACGACTTTGGCGTACGCCTCGACTTCCCGCCGCGCCTCGCGATCGATGTAGGCCACGCCGCGGGCCATCCCGTTTTCGTCGACCAGCACGCTGCGCACCAGCGCGTCGGTGACCAGCGTCAGATTGCGCGATTTCTCAGCATCCGGAATCGTGAACCAGGTAGGCGAGAAGAAGGAGCCCGCATCGCATCCCTGGCTGCAGTTGCCGCAGTAGTGGCAGGCGGGGTGTCCGTTGTGTGCCACCGTGAGCTGTGCGCAACGGTCCGGCAGATAGGGAACGCCGATCTTTTCGGCCGCCTTCTGGATGATGTAGTCGAAGCAGCGCCAGGTCATCGGGGGCAGATACTCGCCGTCCGGATTGCTGGGGCGATTCTGGATGGTGCTGGCGACGCCCATGTAACGCTCGGCGCGTGTGAACCAGGGCGAGATCTCGGCGTAATCGACGGGCCAGTCCTCGCCGAAGCCATCGAGGCTCGCCGCCTTGAAATCAATATCGCCAAAACGGCAGGAGGATCGGCCCCAGAAATTGGCCTTGCCGCCCGTACCCTTGCAGCGCTTCCAGTACCAGTTGGAGCCGGCGGCATTTGCATACGCGATGTCGTGCTCGAAAAGCCGCGGGCCTTCGTTGTATTCCGACTCCTCGACCGTATAGCGCTCCTGGTGTGCGCGGCCCGCCAGGGCCTGCGGATTGCCATAGCCGCGGAATTTCAGGTCGTAGGCCTGGCGGTGCATGCGGTAGTCCCGGGCCGGCTCGGTGCGCGGCCCCGAATTCAGGGCCAGTACCTGCAGGCCCCCTTCGCACAGCGTCTTGATGGCCGTGCCACCCCCGGCACCCGTGCCGACGACGATTGCATCGTAGATCTTCATGTGGGCAGGAGCCGCTTGTGCTCCGGGTCATCGTGATGAGGGCAACCCGGCGGCCGGTCCCACACGGAACGCAGGCCAGGCCAGCCCAGACTCTCCATCCCCACCCGCGAGGTGTAATAGCCCGCGACCGTATAGTCGCGCAACAGCTGGAAGAATTCGCGGCCCGCCTCTGTGGCGCGGGTGTACCTGGACTTGTAGGCCAGCCTCATGAGCAGGTCATTTTGCTGAGCCGCGCTGCAATTCAGGTAGTCGTGCCCGAAATCGAAAATGCATTGAGCATCAATCCAGGCCAGGCCGTCGAGCCACTGCCGCTGCAGTTCCGAGCCGAAGGCCACGGCCGAGTCTCGCGGGCTGTCGGCATGGCCGGCGCCGCTGACGGGCACGCGGTTCGCGACCATGAAATCGATGAACTCGCCGACGCCGGCCTGCTGCGCGCCCGGCGTGTCGTCGGCAGGGATGATCGCCTCCGCCAGATGGTCGACCAGCGCAAATTGCGCCTGCGAGAAAAACAGCGGCTGGTAACGGCTCGTGGCCAACCCGGCACCGGCCGGGCCCTGTTCGTCGGCCGTGCCCGCAAACGCCCAGCGGTTAAAGCCCGGAAAGGTGGCGGCCACGGCGGCAATGCCCATGAGCCGGACGACCTCACGGCGCGCGATGGTTTGCCCGGCCATGTCTGCCCCGTTTTTTCGTGTTCTGTTGAGCCCCAGCGCGCTTGTAGCATCCCGCTCCGCGGGAAGTCAAACGGGCAGGCGCAGGCGCCGTTCACCCGCGCGTCGTTGCGTCCCGCATGGGCACGCGCCGCCCGGGCCGTCGGGGGTTTGACATAGGGGGTTTTGTCAGAATGAGCACCAGTTATTTGACAAGGGGTTGGTACGGTTTCATGTTACGCGTCGTCCGCCCACCGGACGATCGACCGGAGACTTGTGATGCGCAGCTCCATCTCTCACGCGCAGCTCATGCAGGCATCCGAGCAGCTGCTTGAAACCGCGGCGCGTGCCGGCTCGCCGCACGAACAGATGGTCGCGAGTCGCGTCAGGGAGAATCCGTCAGTCTGGGTGCGGTGGGAAAATGAGCATGCCGGACTGATGAGAGCCGTGGCCCTGCAACGCCGGCCGCCGCGTCAGGTCACGGCCCTGAAGTCAACCTGCTTCTCGCTGATTCACCGCAAGGCGCTGTTCGAGCACTTACGCGTCCAGCACGTGCATGGACGGACACGCGAAAAACTGCTGCGCTTTTTTCATCAGTCGCGCGGCTACAGCCAGGCGCTGGTCGAGGAGCACGAGAATTACCTGCGCTCGGCGTGCAGCTACATGTGCTCGAGCCATGTCGGAAGCGCCGTCATTCGCGACGGGGTCTTCGAGGACCCCATGCGGCGCTACGAAGAACTGTACAGTGAGTATTTCCGCCTGTTCTGCGAGGGGACCATCATCGGCGGCGACGCCGGGGCCTCGTCCAAGGCCCTGCTGCCGTATCTCAAATATCAGATCAATGAGCAGCGCCTGGCCGTAATCGCGATGCCGCGCAGGACGCCCAGTCTGCTGCGCGACGCGGCCCTGCGCCGGCCCACCGGCGACACCGAAAAGCTGCGGGTGGACGTCCTGCGGGCGAATTTCCGCAGCTGATTCCAGCTGTGTGCGCTCTCGAACAGACCTCGCCGCGGCGTGCGCGCACAGTCACTGATGTTCCTCGGTCGCCGATCGAGTGCATTGCAATGAGGAGGAGTCCCAGCATGAATAAGCTCCTGCTACCGGCACTGGCCGCAGCGATGATCGGCAGTGCGCTGGTTGCGCCTGCCGTCGCCGGCGATGTCGGCATATCGATCAGTGTGGGCGAACCCGGTTTTTACGGCCGCCTCGACATCGGCGACTTTCCGCACCCAGAGCTGATCTACAGCCAGCCCCTGATCATCGAGCGGGCAGAGGTCTACGGATCGCGCCCGCCGATCTACCTGCGGGTACCCCCTGGACATGAAAAGCACTGGCGCCAGCACTGTCACGAATACAATGCGTGCGGGCAGCCCGTATACTTCGTTCGAGATCGTTGGTACGAGCAGACCTACGCGCCCCACTATCGCGAGCATGGGCATGGTCACGGGCGGGACAAACAGGGCGGGAAGCACGATTGAATGCGCAGAAGATCGTCGCCATCCTGCTGGTGGCCGCAGGCGTTATGGCGCTTGCCTACGGTGGCTTCAGTTACACCAGCGAAACCCACCAGGCTGACATCGGCTCCTTACACCTGTCCGTCGATGAGACCAGGCATGTCAACGTCCCGGTTTGGGCGGGCATTGGCGCCCTGGTCCTGGGCGGCCTGCTGCTTGGCGTAGGGCGGAAACGCTAGCCCGGCTGTTTGCTGGCCTGGCGGAGGGATTACTCCAGCGAGGCCAGATAGAGTGATTGCCGGGGCTGCGCGAACACCCGGCGCAGCATCGGCTCGAAGAAACTCAGCGGCAGGGTCTCCCCGGCAGGATCGAACGCCGGTCCGTCATAGCGGGCACAGAATTCCTCGGTCTGCGCGAAGTGCGCGTGGCCGCGGAACATCTCGCGCATGTCCCGGTTCATGCCGATATGGTGGAAGAAATAGTAGCCCTGGAAGATGCCGTGATGCTCGACCATCCAGTGGTTCGGCTCCGATATGAAGGGTTGCAGTAAGGCCGCCGCCACCTCGGCATGATTGTAAGTGCCAAGGGTGTCGCCGAAGTCGTGCAGCAACGCGCAGGTCACGTATTCCTCATCCCTGCCGTCGCGGTAGGCCCGTGTAGCGGTCTGCAGCACGTGCGAGAGCCGGTCGATTGCGAACCCTCCCGACTCGCCATGCAGGAGCCGCAAGTGCACGAGAATGCGATCTGGCAGGGTCCTGGCGTAGCGGACGAACTCGCGCTGGATGATCGCCCAGTCACTGGCCGTACTGGCTTCCATGCTGGTGAAGCTCGCGCCACCGGTGCTGTCCGGTCCGGCGCCCATCGATTTTTCCGTTGCCACGCTCACTCCTGCGCGTAGACAGCCACTTGCGGCTCGGACGTTGCGCTCACCTTTCCACGGTACATGCCGATCGTGTTGAACGACCAGGCACTGGATCCATCCTTCCCCAGTACAATGACCCCACCGTCACCGCCGAGCGCCTGCGTTTCCGCCTGCACGGCGTCCGCCGCCTGTTGCGGCGTTTCCTTCAGGAAGCGCATCCTCGCGCAGATCTCGTGGGCGACGCCTTCGCGAATATAGTATTCCCCGGTACCCGTCGCCGACACGGCGCAGCCGCGATCATCGGCATAGGTGCCCGCGCCGATGATCGGGGAATCACCTACCCTTCCCCAGCGCTTGCCGGTCAGGCCGCCGGTCGAGGTGGCGGCCGCGAGGTGGCCGCTCCTGTCCAGGGCCACGGCGCCGACCGTGCCGTGCACGCTGTCCACCGCGAGGGGCCGGGCACCGCTCTTGCGGGTGTCGCTCCCTCCCGGGTGCAGGAACTCCTGCAATTCGAGCCAGCGCTGGATCGTGAAAAAGTAGCGTGGATTGACCTGCTCCACGCCCTGCTGCTTCGAGAACTCGTCCGCTCCCGCGCCGGCCAGCATCACATGCGGGCTCTTCTCCATGACGGCGCGCGCCAGCGAGACGGGATTCTTGGTGCGGGTCACACCGGTGACCGCGCCCGCGCGGCGCGTGCTGCCGTCCATGATCGCGGCGTCGAGTTCATTGACGCCCTGGGCGGTGAACACGGCACCGCGCCCGGCGTTGAACAGCGGATCATCCTCGAGTACCCGCACCGCCTGCTCGACGGCATCGAGCGCCGGGCCGCCATGGCTCAACACCTCCGCACCGCGCGCGAGCGAGCGCTGCAGGGAGTCGCGAACCGCCCGCTCCTGTTCAGCGGTCAACTGGCTCCGTTCGGGGACACCGGCGCCCCCGTGAATCACCAGCACCCAGTCGGATGCAGCATGGGCGCGCGTGCCTAAGCCCGCCAGCGCGCCCAGCATCGCCAGGGCCGCGAACAGGGGTTTCAGCGGAAGTCTGCTGACCGGTCGGACGCTGCAGGGTGTGTACACGACGGCCCCTTAAAATGACCTGTGGCCGGCCAAATTCAACCACAGTCACGCTGAAGTCGCGAGCGCCGGTGAGCAGTACTATGATGCCCTGGGTACCCGGGCTGGCCGGACGCGTCCCGCCCGCGCCTGGCGAATGAATGGACGGGGGATCGTATGCAAAAAGCTGTACGAAAATATCTGACCGCCCTGGAAGCCGGCGATGCGGACAGGGCCGCCGCGCTGTTCATACCTGCCGGCTGGGTGCAATCGCCATTTCTGGGGCGCTTGCCCGTGCGTGAATTCTTCGCCAAGGTCAGCAGCGCGTCGAGCGGAGCCAAGCTCACGGTCCATGACGTACTGGTCAGTGCCGAAGGGCACCTGCGCGCCGTTGCGTACTATATGTACGACTGGTCGCTGAAGGACGGGACGCGGGTGTCGTTCGATTGCGCCGACGTGTTCAATTTCGACGCGGACACCGGGCACATCGCCTCGATCGTGCTCGTGTACGACACGCACCCGGTTCGAGGCGTGGTCGCGAAGAAATATCCGTAGCCCCGCTACCGCAGGCGCCAGCGTGCGCAGTCCTGGGATCCTGTACGGAACGGCCTGGAAGAAGGACGAGACCGCCTCACTGGTGAGAAAGGCGGTCCAGCTCGGATTTCGCGGCATCGATACCGCCTGCCAGCCCCGTCACTACAACGAGGCGGGTGTGGGTGCGGGCCTGACGACCTGCCTGAACGCTGGGCTGACGCGCGCCGACCTGTATCTGCAAACCAAGTTCACGCCCGTGTCCGGCCAGGACCCGGCGACGATTCCCTATGACCCGAAGGCTCCGCTCCCTGAACAGGTGATGCAGTCCCTCACCGCCTCGCTGCGAAATCTGCACACGGACTACGTGAACGGCCTGATCCTGCACTCGCCCCTGTCCCACGCCGAGGACACCCTGCAGGTGTGGCGGGCCTTTGAGCAGCTGGTGGACAAGGGCAGCGTCCGGCAACTGGGCATCAGCAACTGTTACCGGCTCGAAGCGCTCCAGACGCTATGGAGTGCGGCGCGCATCAAGCCGGCCGTGGTGCAGAACCGCTTCCACGCCGAGACCGGCTACGACCGCGAGCTGCGTGAATTCTGCACCTCGCACCAGATCAGCTACCAGAGTTTCTGGACCCTGACGGCCAATCCGCTACTCCTCGCCCATGAAAGCATCGGGACCCTGGCGTCGCAATTCGGCCGTACACGCGAGCAGGTCCTGTTCCGGTATCTGACGCAGATCGGCATCGTGCCCCTGACCGGGACCCGCTCCGAGGTTCACATGCGCGAGGACCTGGCGATCTTCGATTTCGCGCTCAGCGCCGGCGAGTGCACGGCACTGGCGGCGCTCCTCTGAGGCGATCAGTGCTTGAGGCGCGCTGCAACCGCATTGAGCGAGCGATTGAAATCACTCATCGCTTCGTCCGCCGGTGGGTAACAGGGATTGGACCGCGGCGTTGTGGCGCTGCACGAAGCCGTTACCGTGAACACATAGCCACCCTCCGGCCGGGGGGTCCGGGTGACCCGGCACGCCAGCGACCGGCTCACCTGACGCGGGATCGTGTTATTCACCGTGTTGTAGGTCTCAAGAAGGTTTTCGGTGTCCCTTTCCAGCTTGTACCCGCAGGCATTCCGGACCCACTTCCTGGCCGCCGTCCACATCGCAACACACTGCTGGGGTATCGTGCATACCGGCGACATCCCAAGCGGGTGCACTGCGCGTGATCCCGACTCCGCGCCCGCCGCGGACGCGCCCACCACAGCACTCAGCATCAGAATCGCCATTTTCCGTTTCATGTGCGCTGTCCCCCGCGGGTCGGTTAAGGACTCAGTCGATCGGCCAGGGCATGGACTTCGGCACTGTCATCGCTGGCGGCGCATCGGGCTCCGCTCCGCGCAACATCTGATCCACCGTGCGCCACCACGGCTCGACGTCCTCGGCATGCGCGGGCTCCACCGGCTGGCCGAGCCGCGGCATGATGAGCTGCGCCCCCGTTTTCGGGGCGAGCTCCAGCAGCACTTCCGCGGGCTGGTCCCAGGCATGCATCGCCAGGCTGAAGGTACCCCAGTGCACCGGCAGGAAGCGGCCACCGCCGAGCAGCCCCAAGGCCTTGAGTGCGTTCTCAGGTCCGAGGTGTATGTCACCCCAGGCCGGATGGAAAGCACCCACCTCGAGCATTACGACATCAAACGGCCCGAGACGTTCGCGGATCTCGCGGTATTGCATCGTGAGCCCGGTGTCGCCACTGAAGAACACCGTGTGCCGCGGCGAGCGGATCACCATCGAGGACCAGAGGCTGGCGTTGCGATCCTTAAGGCCGCGCCCCGAGAAATGCTGTGACGGCGCCGCCGTCACCGTAAGCCCGCTGTTCGCCAACCGGTGCGATTCCCACCAGTCCAGCTCGAAAATCCGCCCGGCCTCCACGCCCCAGGCTTCCAGGTGGGCGCCGACGCCGAGCGAGGTCACGAACGGCACGCTGCGCTTGGCCAGTTCGCGGATGGTCGGGTAGTCAAGGTGATCGTAGTGGTCGTGCGAGATCACCACCAGGTCCACCGCTGGCAGGGCGCGGAGCGCAACGGGCACCGGCTGGAAGCGCTTCGGGCCGGCGAATCGCGACGGCGACGCGCGCGGTCCCCACACCGGATCGGTGAGCACGCGTACACCGTCGATCTCGATCAAAACCGTGGAATGCCCGAGCCAGGTGAGGCGCAGCCCGCTGGCCGGCGGCGCGGCCCAGGTTCCCTGCGGGTTCGTCGATGGCAGTGGGCCGCGCGGCACGCGCCGCTCGCCGCCACAGATGAAATCGGCGAGCGTTGGCATCGGCACGCCGGGATCGCGCAGGCCGGGAATGATGGGCTGCGCGTTCTGAAATCCCTCGCCTGCCCAGCGCGGTGATGCCTTGATGCGCTCGAGCCGCGCACCGTCCGATCTTTTTCCCAGTGACCTCATGCTGCAACCTTTGGACGAATACCGACTCTACACCCATTGCAGACTTCGGCAGAGTGACACGCCCCTGTCATAGCGACGACATCAGCTTGCGGTAGTGTAGGAAACATGACTCCAATCGCAGACAGTCCCGTGCAGGACAGTGACCGTATCGCCGGTGAGTCCGGCGACGCGTACCTCGCGTTTATTGCAGTCTATGAGGCCCATCAGGCGCAGAGCGCCATGCTGCAGGTCTTCTCGCTGCTGCGCGGCGATGAAGATGGGGTGGGTTGGACACCGGGACTGAGGTACCCTACTGCGCCATATGATCGATCTCTCCGCCTTTCCCGTCACCCGGAAGTGGCCGCCTCAGCACCCGGATCGACTGCAGCTCTACTCTCTCCCCACGCCCAACGGCGTCAAGATCTCGCTGATGCTGGAGGAGACGGGCCTCCCCTACGAGGCGCACCGCGTCAACTTCGAGACGAACGACCAGCTTTCGGCGGAGTACGCCTCGCTCAATCCCTACCGGAAAATCCCGGCGATCATCGATCCGAACGGCCCGGACGGGAAGCCCCTGCCGCTGTTCGAGTCCGGTGCGATCCTGATCTATCTCGCCGACAAGACCGGCCAGTTCCTGCCGGCCAATCCGGCCAGGCGCTACGAGACGATCCAGTGGCTGATGTTCCAGATGGCCGGAATCGGTCCGCTGTTCGGACAGATCGGCTACTTCCATAAATTTGCCGGCCGGGCAATCGAGGACAAGCGGGCGCGCGATCACTACGCCGCCGAGTCCCGCACCCTGCTGAGCGTGCTCAACGGGCAGCTCGCAGGCCGCACATGGATCATGGGCGAGGAGTACACGATCGCGGATATGGCGACCTTCCCCTGGGTGCGCAACCTGATCGGCTACTACGCGGCCGGAGAGCTGGTGGGCATGGCCGACTTCCCGCATGTCACGCGCGTGTTCGACGCCTTCATGGAGCGCCCCGCAGTCAGCCGCGCCATCCGCATTCCGGGGAGCGCGTCCTAGGCGAGCCGCGAGCGCAGCCAGCCGGAGATATCGTTGATCTCGGCGGCGCTCACTTCGTGCGCCATCGGATATTCACGCCATTCGACACTGACGCCCTGCGCGCGCAGCCAGTCCCGGCTGTGGGTACCCAGCTCGAATACCAGCACCGGATCGTGGCGGCCGTGGCACATGAGGACGGAGGTCGCGCGACCCGCCGCCGTCAGTTCGTGCTCAGCCTTGGTCGACAGCGGCAGGTACGTGGACAGGGCCATGATGCCCGCAAGGGCCTCCCTCTGGCGCAAACCGGTGTGCAGCGCGATCGCCCCGCCCTGCGAGAACCCCGCGAGCACCAGGCGTGCGCGCGGCACGCCTGCGGCCACCTGGGTGTCGATCAGGCCGTCGAGGAGCAGTGCCGAAGCGCGGATACCGGTCTCATCCTGCACGTCGGTGCGGCCAAGGCCGATGAGGTCGTACCAGGCGCGCATGCGCATGCCGCCATTGAGGGTGACGGGCCGGGGCGGGGCGTGCGGGAACACGAAGCGCACCGACAGCGGCGGCGCAAGCACCAGCCTCGGTACGATGGGCACAAAATCGTAACCGTCGGCGCCCAGGCCGTGCAGCCAGATCACCGCAGCGTTGGCGGCAACCTCGGGTTCCACGATGACCGAGTGTGCCGACTCGATCAGCTTCACCACTCGCCCGGCACCGGTTGTTGCACTATGGCAGACATGCGTCTGGCGCATAGTGCCCCAACCGGCACCGTCGTGCCGAATCTTCGCCGCCGGCTGAGCGACTTTCGCCGTCAGTCTGGAGCGTGCGGCGCAGCCTTGATCACGCCAAAGACGCCATTCGTCTCGTCGTCAGGGCCCGCGGTGAAGTAGAGCGATTCCGGGCTGGACTTCGCACCACCGCCAAAGATCAGCGCCCAGAGTCCGTCGATCCACACCGGCATGCCGTTCGTGCCACGCAGCGCACCGAGAAAGTGGCCGCGGGCATCAAAGGCGTTGATCCTGCCGTCCTTGAAATTGCCGACCAGAATCGCGCCGCTCAGGGGACCGAATCCGTAGGGCGCGCGGGCCAGGCCCCAGGGAGAATTCAGTACGCCACGCCGGGCGAAGCGACGCAGCAGGTGGCCGTCGGTGTCGAAGACATCGACAAAGCCGTTCCCCGGCCCACCCACGTCATCGCCCTTGTCGGCATCCTGCAGCGCATAGGTCACAAACAGGTCACCATCGATATTCTGGATTCCAAACGGCGCGAAGCCGGGCGGGATGCGATGATCCATGAATGAGCCCGGCACCGTCACGGGATTAAACTGGTTGTCAAAAACCTCGATCTCCCCGGAGCGGAAGTTCGTGGCGTACAGATGGTTGCCGGTCGAATTCGTGCCGAAAGCCAGGCCCTTGTAGTTGGCCATCAGGGCGGAATGGTCGACGGCAATCACGGCGCTGCCAACACTGGCCTGCGCATTCCACGCCGATATCGTGCCATCCTCGGTATCAAAGATGAAAATACCGGGCAGCGTGGTCCCTGGCACGTGGAAGCCCGAGGTGGGATTCCAGACCATGCCGGTGGGCGCGGCTATGGTGCCCGGATCGGCGCCCAACGGGGGCGGGATCGTCACCACGAGCGGGATGATGCTGCCATCACCGGCGTACAACGTGGACACGCCGGCGTGATTGTCGTTGACCCAGAATGGGCTGCCGGGCGCGATCGCGATGCCCCATGCATTCTGCGCATTGGGATCGGTGAACGCGGCGCGGCCGCTGACGTTGGAGTCCAGGTTTGTGACGGTGAAGGCGATGCCCTCCGCTCCGGTATCGGCCCGAACGGCGCCCGCAACGCCCAGGTTCAACACGAGTAATGCCGCGAAATAGCTGGCGGACGCCAGCGTCTTGGTTAGACTGGTCATAGATCCCCCATAGGTTCTGCTGAGTGCCTTATTGAGTGCATTGAATTCGGGGAAAGGTTCTCTGGCCACTGACGTTCACCGACAATTCGGCCAGGCGCCAGGCACAAACATGAAGGGAAATTCACAATGGGCCTACGCCCTGGCGGCGGCGGTCGCCCTGGCCTACAGCGCCCATGCCCAGACTGTCATGACGGAATCGGGACAGTCTGGGCATGGGCGCTGTAGGCCAGGGCGACCGCCGCCGCCAGGG
>Ga0193713_1000514_pt1 | contig 12977 bp, 6 predicted proteins | sample H3a2metaG_FD_143054 | JGI IMG/M metagenome (GOLD analysis project Ga0193713, IMG submission 143054) | Soil microbial communities from a riparian zone of the East river system, Colorado, United States - H3a2 | ecosystem: Environmental > Terrestrial > Soil > Riparian zone | place: USA: East River... | reverse complement strand
AAAATTTCAACATGTTTGCAAAGTTATATTTTATATTAATTTATGATATTCACTTCTTTTAATTTAAAATTGATTTAATAATATTTTTAGGTGTCAAGAGGAATTGAACCTCTGAATAAGGTATTAACAGTACCCCGCAATAACCACTCTGCCATAACACCTTATAATAAATATAATACATATAAAATAAATTATACTAATTTTAATAAAATGAAATGATATTAAATATTTTTTATTATGGTAGGCGCGACTCGAACACGCTTCTTCTCCCACCCAAAGGGAGTGATTAATCCAGTTCATCTTCTACCATTTAAATTACTTAACTCTTAAAATAATTTTAAATAGAGCAGATATAGTACAAAGTATTGAAAAGATCACATCTCTGTACTACTGTTTTTAGATTTTAAATTTACCATCTTAGAAAGAATATTTTTAATTAAGCTTATTTACTATACGAGTAATCAGACTCGAACTGATCACATCTACTTGGAAGGTAGAGGTTATACCAACTTAACTATACTCGCTAAATATAAATTATATCACTCTTTTAATTAAAAAAAGAATTATTTTAATTTACGGAGGGGAAGTTAATTAAATTCTTTTAATAATTAATATAAATTATTAATTATGAATATAATAATAAGAAAGCAATCATTAATGAGAATAATCCTGTAGCTTCGGCTAAGGCGAATCCTAAAATTGCGTAACCGAATAATTGACCTCTTAATTGAGGATTTCTAGCAGTAGAAGCGATTAATGAAGCAAAGATTTGTCCGATACCTAATCCGGCACCAATTAAACCTGAGCAAGCTAATCCTGCACCGATGAATTTTGCAGCAGCTAACATAAGTATTATGAATTATATAATTTAAAGATAGTGTCTGACGTATATTATAATTTAAATAATATTACCCTTTTAATTAGTTTAATTATTCAATTAATATCTTATTTATATAGTTAAATATTTATTTTCGAGTCCTACCAGATTCGAACTGGTACCTTACTAAGCGACAATTAGAAACTCTACCTATTTAAGCTAAGGACCCTTTTTAATATTAATTATAAATTTGATATGTCAAGAACAAGGCGACTCGAACACCTAACAACGATTTTGGAGATCATTATATTACCAATTATACTATGCTCTTAAATTTATAGATAAATATACTTCAAATATATAAAAAGTATATTAATACCAATAATATTTATTATAAAGGAAGTAAAGAGATTCGAACTCTTAACCTTTTCATTAAAAGTGAAACACTCTACCTTTTGAGTTATACTTCCAACTTAAATGCTTTCAACTTAAGGAAGAAACATATAAAAATAAATCTAAGAGTATTACTCTATCTTGAGTTACCCCGATTCGAACGAGGAAATTCTTCGCCAAAGGAAGACGTTTTGCCAATTATACTATAACTCATAAACAAAACATTAATACAATTTAATATAAAACTTATTTTTTCTTTATATTATATTTTATTATTTGTTTATATGCCTAAAGGTGGACTTGAACCGCCAACGACTTATTACAAGTAAGTTATTTTACCAATTAAACTATTCAGGCTTATATATATAAATATATAACTAAATTAATTAATAAATGCCTCGGAATGGAGTTGAACCACTGTCTTTCGATCTTCAGACGAACGCTTTAACCCTTAAGCAACCGAAGCTTATAAATATTTTATTTATAGTATGGAGAAAGATAGACTCGAACTATCATTACAGTAGTGCAAGTACAGTTGATTACCAATTATCAGATTCCCCCATTATTCCTTTTTTTACTATATATATTTATGAAAATATATAAATTAGAAATCTCTTTTAAAAAAGAAAATTATAATTTTATTAATGTGAAATATAGAATTAACCTGAAAGAATATAATTCAATATCTAATATAACTTAATTAGCTTGTATAAGGCTTAAATTAATTAATTCTATTATTAATTAATATTATATTAATATTAATAACAGGAGGGGAGCAAATTACTATTATTCTAATTATATTAAAAAAAAAATGAATAATTAATTAATTATCATCATTACACTGAATCAACCCAAGCTAAGTAATCTTGTACTGACACTGCTTCTACAGCTATAGGCATAAATCCATGCCATGTTCCACAAATCTCTGAACATTGTCCATAAAAAGTTCCTGTTCTTTCAGCTAAGATAGAACATTGATTTAATCTACCTGGTGTAGCATCAATTTTTATTCCTAATGAAGGTACAGCAAAACTATGGATTACATCTGCACCTGTTACAATTAATCTAATATGGCAATCTACAGGTATAATCATTTTATTATCTACATCTAATAATCTAAATTGACCTAATTCTAAATCTGATTCAGGGATCATATAAGAATCAAATTCAATAGATTGTCCACTTTCTGTTACATAATCACTATATTCGTATGACCAATACCATTGATGACCTACTACTTTTATTGTTATAGTAGGTGAAGTTACTTCATCTAATAAATATAATAATCTAAAACTAGGGAAGGCTATAACTGTTAAAATTAAAGCTGGTGTAATAGTCCAGATTAATTCTATTAAAGTTCCATGGTTAAGATATTTATGAACAATAGGTGAGTTATTATAACTATAATAATATCCAATAGAACCTAAAGCCCAGAAAACACCTACACAAATAACAATTAAATAAAAGAAAATAGAATTATGTAATTCAATAATACCTGTAAAGGCTGGTGAAGCAGAATCTTGGAATCCAATTTGCCAAGGTTGAGGTGCATCATTATATAAAGTATTAAAAATTGATATGTTTTGTAACATTGTTTGTTTTAAAATTTAAAATTAATCAGTCTTAGTTTAATTTTACAGTATTATTACAATACTGAGTATCTTACCATATAAATATCTAAATATTTTTTTAATTTTTTAAATAAAAATGAGGTATTACTAAGATTTATCTTAATCAATTCTCTTATTAAAAATTTTATTTATTTTTTAATAAAATCGAAGAATAAATGATTTGTTCCTTTTAATATAAAATGTTAAGAATAACTATCTTAATTTATTATATTAATATACAATAACTATTAAAAATAGTTTGTATTTCATTTTTTGAGTAATAAAATAAATATATTTCTATTTACTTATTACAAATATTATAATATTATTTTAATTTATAATTTATAATTTATTTTGACAACCTAAAACATCAAGTCTATTTTAAAAATTAGTAATGCTAAACTTACGATTTTACAATCAATTCATTTGCATCCTATCTAAGAAATGATCTATTTCTTCATTTATGAATTTTTAATCTCTTTGTGTATTTTTACAATATTCGTAATTCATATTGTTAAATATACTAATATACATATATATTTAAATACTTTCTATCAATATAGAATAACTATAGTATAAAATTGTGGTATATATATTTTATACCGATTACAAGAAATGATTAGAATTAGGAAAGTAATAATAACCACTCGTGATAGTTTACAAAGAGAAATTCATTTGATAGTATCTAGGGGATAGATTCGAACTTGATATACTTTCAGTACTTATCTAATATGTTTGTGGCTACCCAACTATGCAAAGTTTTATTATTTGATTAAGTTAAGTTATAACTTAGTTACAAATTATTTAAATATTACAATTGGTACACTAGAGAAACACAGCCTATTGGTCCTTTCGTACTAGAAGGTCTCCCCCTTTTTACTATTTGTCCCTCAAAAGGATAGGGACCATACTGACTCACGTCGTATTAAACCCAACTCATGTAATTTTTTAATCGGCGAACAGCCGAACCCTTCCAAGGTTTTGCCCCTGGAGGATAAATTAAGTCGACATCGAGGTCCCAAACAGCCAGGACAATGTGTACTCTCGCTGGCTATTAGGCTGTTATCCCCAGCGTAACTTTTATCAATTGATCCCTGTCTATTCCATAATATAGCAAGGGGTCACTATGCCCTACTTACGTATCTGTTCGACTATTAAGTCTTTCAGTTAAGCATGCTTACCGTCATTGCACTATACAGAACCTTTCATGGTTCATTAACCTCCATTTAATGTCTAGCATACCTTATTAATGTAATTTATTTATTGATTTTTAGTTATTATTATTTAATAATAATTAACAATATAAATTTATTTGTCAGAATATTTATTATTTAATTAAATAGTAAATATTATCTAATGTTTTATCTATTTGGATGTACTTTGCTACTCTATTAAAGACGACCGCCCCAGTCAAACTGCCAACTAGTCAGCTATTTCTTCTTAAATTTTCTAAGTAAAAAGATAAATACCAGTTCCACCTCAGACCTAAGGTTTTCCATAGATGTCAAATCGACTCCCTATTATCTGTATAACCGAGGTTATAGAACTTTTTATATGATAACTAGCTACAGTAAAGCTGCATGGGGTCTTCCCGTCCTCTTTGAGGTAACCCGCATCTGCACGGGTAATTCAATTTCACTGAGCAAGTTGTTGAGACAGTGAAGCCATCGTTAAATTATTGATACTGGACCACATTTAATGGCCAATTTATTTTGCTACCTTAGGATCCTCATAGTTAAGACCGCTATTAACCAATTTTTTGTAAAGAAACAGTTACCCATTATTATTACTTATTAATTTGGCATTGGGCAAATCTCACTACCTATACTATTATTTTCATAATTGCAGATAGTTGTGTTTTTAGTAAACAGTCGGGGCTTCCGATTTTGTGCCACCATATAAATAAATTAATAGGAGATATTAACTTACTAAAATTCATGGTTCCTCTTCTTGTCGAACTTATGAGGATAATTTGCCGAGTTCCTTAACAACTTTTAGCTCTACGCCTTAGTATTCTCTACCTACGAACCTGTGTCGGTTTAGGGTACGGTTGTGCTTAGAAACTATACTTAAATAAAACTTGCCTAAATCATTAAATTACCTATTAATTAGCTCTCACTAAATTATTATAAATAATTCAACCTCTACTAATTTAGGATTTTTTGCTTATACTAATATAAATTTTAATATTTAATATTAATCAAATGACTAGTTTGATTTTATTTAAATATAATTTATACTTTTTTTGATATAAAGATTTTAGAGTATTCACTCTAAAATAAATAAAATTATAAGACTAAATTATAATATAGAATCGAAGTTTTCAAAACATCTTTTTCCTGGCCCAATTAATATAAAATTAACTATAATATTTAATAATTAAATACTATAATTATATATAATATTCATTATATATAATACATGAACAATTCAATATTAACTCTAATAAATTGTCTTAAGATTTAGTAAATTTAATTTTCTATCATTATAATTTCTTATAATGAAATTCTATGTGTAAAATTTTATCCTCCAAATGGACTTTCAAAGCTATACTCATCAGTCAAAACGTTGGTTTTGTACCTTAGAGACCGCATTAACATTAGTAGATTTAATCTTTAGCTAATAACCCTTTCGTATTCGGCGAGAAAGTTTAAACTTTCTTTTTACGTTACTCATGTCAGCATTCTCTCTTCAGATTCCTATGTTATAAACAATGTAACACTGTCAATTTTAGGTTTGTATTCCTTTCCTAGAGGAATAGTTTATTTGAATTATCTGAATGTTCTACTACCTAGATTTTAAATATAGAACAAATAATTTCTATCTTTAAAATTAACACGATATCGGTTGATTATTTTAGACCCGTTAAATCTTCGGAGCAACAATCTAAGGGCTGATACGTTGATACACGTTCATTATAAGTAGCGACTACCAGGCTCACTTTTCAACTGCATTCAATTTGTCACTTCCTTTATTTCACTTAATAATCATTCGGGACCTTAATCAGTGTTCACGGCTGTTTCCGTCTTGACTATCCAACTTATCATGAATAGTCTGAATATCTACCATCTATTTATGTAATTCCGAGATTTATTTCCATTGGTAAGATTTTTAAGTCCCCGCAAATTAAACTCCTATTAAATTTAATTAATATTTGTATGGAATTACCGTGCTGTACCTCCATAAATATTGTGTAGATGTCATACTAAAATATGTTTCGTAGAAAACCAGCTATAACCAGGTCAGATTGGCATTTCACCGCTTTCCAAAAATCTTCGGAGAATAATGCAACATTCACCCGTTCGATCCTTTAATTAATCTGTTCTTGGAAAGATCACCTGGCTTCGGGTCTAATAGCAGTAACTTAACCCATATTTATTTAATCTAGTTAAATTTTATATAGTCGCTTTCGCTTAGGCTTTAAACCTTGCTACTTCTATTAACTTGCTGACCCATTATGCAAAAGGTACGCCATTGTCACGTTCCAAATTTTAATTTTGTGACTTTGACTGCTTATAGAGTTACTAATTCATGATCTATTTCACTGCGTGTTATTTACATTCGTTCGAACATTGTTCGATAAGAACTAATATTATTTGTATCTTTATTTCTATTTTTACATTTAATATTATTCTACACTCTTTTCAACTTTTCCCTCACGGTACTTTTCACTATCGCTAAACTTATAAATACTTAGCCTTAGAGGATGGTTCCCCTATATTCCGACAAGTTTTCTCTCATCGTACTTAAATAATATAATCTAACATATAAAATACAGGTCTCATTATAAATTCACCTTCTTAGTTGTAATCGTAATTACTATGTATAAATTATATAGAAATACAATCTCAATACAATTTATCATCTCTATCTATATCCATTCAGCATTTATTTTTTACAAATAATAAATTTTCATTATTAGTTATAATAATTTAAATTATGTAAAATATACTATTAGCTATGTTCCACCATTAAATTTAAATTTAATAAATTTATTTGACTAATTCATATATTTTTAACTTAATTTAATTTTAATTATATAAGCTATAAGTTAAAATCATTTATTAAGTTTACTTTAATGTTATAGTGAGAATTTTTTTATTATTAGTTAGATTATGGCTAATCCGATTTCACTCACCATTACTTTCGGAGTCTCGGTTGATTTCCTTTCCTTTCCTTAATGAAATGTTTTACTTCAGGAAGTAAGAATAAAAAGGTTTCCCTTAGGATTGTCTCATCTCGTAATTTTCTTATTCCTAATAAAATCACATTACTGTAATTTTATTGATTGTAAGCAATATGTAGACTTTTGGCTATGGAGCCTCCTTTTATATAAATTTGCTAGTAATCCTTAATAACCCCTTTAAAATACTCATTAATTATTTATTAATTATTTGATGTTGTACAATATTGTCATCGATACTTTTATATTTTTATTGAAAAATTATTAAAAATAAAAAGTAAAAAAATTAAATAGTAATTAATAAAAAACATAAAAGAGGTAGGATTAGTTTAATTGGTCAAAATGACGTCTTGTGGCGACGATGTTCAGAGTTCGAGTCTCTGATTCTACCCTTATAATTAACTTTGTTTTTATATTGCTTACTTAAAAGAAAAATATATAATTATATAATTATTTACCGAAAAAAGGAATCGAACCTTTGTTTTACCATCATGAAGGGTACGTTCTACCATTAAACTATTTCAGTTTAAAGTTAAATATAAAGATAATAAAGTAAAAAATAATACTTTTTATTTAGTATTAATGAGTTAGAATAAGTATCTATAAGACAGTTTTTGTTAATATAAATTTTTCTGATTAATCTAATATATAATAATATAATTATTGTTATTACCAGGTTAAATAAAGGGTTTTCTATTTTCAAATTTAAATTATGCGTTAATATAAATTTAACAAACTTTAGTGTTAGATTTTATATTTTATATTATTTAATTTTATATTTTCTATAGGAATACCACCGAATTACTTTGTATTTTGCACTTAAACTTTATTTATTTTAAAATTAATAATTATAATAATTATTAATTTATACCTTGAACTTTCCTAAATTTATCTTGTGTTTACTAATTACTAAAAATGCTAAGTAATTAATCATACACAATTAAGTTTAAATCCCAGTTTTAGATTTCTAAACTCTCTTTTAAATTTATTATTAATAAATTTCATTTAAAAATTTGACAAATAAGAATAAAATACCCGAAGGGTTGAGGGGTGAATATATAATTATATTTTATTATCTATTATTATCTATTTTTATCTATTTTATAATAAAAATGAGGTAATAAATGAGGCATTATTAAACTTACTAATTTATCTCTAGATTTACTTTGTATATATATTTTATATTTACCAGGAATAGATTTATGTATTCTACAATTTAACCCAAAGTTATATTCAAGTACTTCAATAAGAAAACTATTATCGTTAAGAGTGAAAGATTCAGTACTTAAATAAATTCCTTTACTTTTACCTGCTCTGCTTCCGTCATCCATTACCCAATAAGCTAAACCTTTTGCTGTCAATAAATCAAATAAATTAGAAGGTACTACTTTTGTATATTTTGTTCCATCAAATCTATAAAACAATTCTCTGTAAACATTAAAACATGGTAAGCTTAAAGTTTTAAATCCTACACTTGCATATTTTTCACCTGTATTAGATTCTTGACTAAATTTAGTTCTAATTATTGGTTTAGCACTACAATGTTCTTGAAACAATGAATATAAATGATCAATATAGACTTTATTTTTAAAAGATTGTGAAAATTGAAGTCTTGAATCAGAGTTAGTATAAGCTTTTTGTACTGATAAATCTCCTAATGCACTTCCTATAATAATTTCATTTAAATCATATGGTACTGTTAAGTAAGCTTTTTTAGAAGAAACTTTATATGTTCTGATAAAATAGTTAAGATTTCTATTATTTTTCATTAATGTAACGATTATTAATTTAAAGATAGTGTCTAACGGTAATTAGAATTTAAATATTTATCCTCTTTTATTTTATAAAATATATTAGAATTTATTATAATTTATTATAATTTAAATAAAAATAAAAATAAAATAAAAAGATGGAGGGATTATAATTTATTAGTAAATTAAAATAAATTAATTATAATTTATTAGTAATTAAATAATTAATTAATTAAATAAATTTAAGATTAATGTAATTCTATAGCGTCTTTAATATAAGAACATACTAAAAGAACGAATACATAAGCTTGGATAAATGATACTGCTAATTCTAAACCTGTAATAGCTAAGAATAAAGCAAATGGTAATAAAGTTAATACAAATATTATTAATCCACCTGAGAACATTTTAAATAAGAATGTTGATAAGATTTTTAATAAAGTATGACCAGCTACCATATTAGCAAATAATCTTATACCTAATGAGAAAGCTCTAGCTAAATAACTAATTAATTCAATTAAAACTAATAAAGGAACTAAAGCTAAAGGTGTACCAGAAGGGATAAAGAATGAGAAAAAGTGAATTTTATGAATAGATAATCCTAAAATAGTTACACCTATTAAGATAGTAAATGATAATCCTATTGAAACTATTATTGAAGTAGTAATAGTAAATGTATAAGGGATATTACCTACTAAATTAGAACATAAAATAAATAAGAATAAAGAATAGATAAAAGGTAAATATACTTCTCTACCTATTTGATCTCTTACTATAGTATTAATACTTGCAAATAAACTTTCTAATAAGATACTTTCTTTATTTGGTATTAATTTCATTTTTTTATTAAAGTTTAAATTAGTTTTATCTTTACCACTATTTTTATGTATAAGTAAAATAAGAGATAACACTAATACTGTAAATAAAGCTGAATTTGTAAGAGTAAGAGATGTATTAAAGAATAAAGGAGAATTGTAACTAGCTAAACTAACTACTTCAAATTGTTCTAATGGAGAATTTATAAATAAATTATTTAAGTTATTTAAAAACATTATTTTATAATTTATATCCTTTTTATTGTGTGCTTAGTTAAAAAAACACTTAATCTATATGAAAAAAATTATGATTAAGATACTTATTCTTTTATAATAAGGTATTTACAATTACTTTACAGTAATATAACACCTCCTATTATAATAAAATTACCTATATCTAAAATAATAAAATTATTTTAATGTGATTGAATAATTTATCTCTATTTATATGATATATCTGCTTATTATTTCTTAAATTTTTATACCTATTATAATCAACAAAATTTATAGTTAATTTATAGCATTAAAGATAATACTTTAATATTTTAACAAATATTACAATAATGTAATTAAAGTTATTTAAGGAGGGGATTAGAATATTTTTATTAATAAAGTCACAGTTAGTACTATACTTATTGCCTATAAAGAATTATATTTAGTATAATCTTATTGTTTAGGTGAAATTCTTTACAAATAGAATAATTATATACTGAAATACAAATTTATATATTAAGATTGTACAGGTAACATATTAAATGCATGGAATGGAATTGGACTAGCTAATGACCATTCTAATGTATTAGCTGATTCAACTTCAGTATCGTATTGTGATAATGATGTGAAGTAAGCAGGGATAGCCCAAGGGTTATTATTTACTTCTTTTCCATTTGCGAAAATATCATAAATTATATAACCAAATAATACAGTAGCAACTACAGAAATTAAAGATCCAAAACTAGAGATAGCATTCCATCCAGCAAAAGCATCAGGATAATCAGGTATTCTTCTTGGCATTCCAGCAAGACCTAAGAAATGTTGAGGGAAGAAAGTTATATTAACTCCTACAAATAATGTCCAGAAGTGAACTTTACCTAAGAATTCATTATATGTTCTACCTATTATTTTTGGTGCCCAATAATAGAAACCTGCAAATAAAGCAAATACTGCTCCCATTGACAATACGTAGTGGAAGTGAGCAACAACATAGTAAGTATCATGTAATGCTATATCTAAACTAGCATTTGATAAAATTACTCCTGTTAATCCTCCTATTGTGAATAAAGCTAAGAATCCTAAAGTAAAGATTAATGGAGTAGTAAATCTTAAACTACCACCATATAAAGTAGCTAACCAAGAGAAGATTTTAATACCAGTAGGAACAGCAATAACCATAGTAGCAGCAGTAAAGTAAGCTCTAGTATCAACATCTAATCCTACACTAAACATATGATGAGACCATACTAAGAATCCTAAAATTCCAATAGAGAACATAGCATAAACCATACCTAAGTAACCGAAGATTGGTTTACCAGAGAAAGTAGAAACAATATGACTAACAATACCAAAACCAGGTATAATTAAGATATAAACTTCAGGATGACCAAAGAACCAGAAAAGATGTTGATATAATACAGGATCACCACCTCCAGCTGGATCATAGAAACTAGTATTAAAGTTTCTATCTGTTAATAACATAGTAATAGCACCAGCTAACACAGGTAAAGATAATAATAATAAAATAGCAGTTACAAAAATAGCCCATACAAATAATGGTAATTTATGTAAGCTCATTCCATTTGTTCTCATATTTAATACTGTGGTTATGAAGTTTATTGCACCTAATAATGAAGATACCCCAGCTAAGTGTAAACTAAAAATAGCTAAATCTACACTACCTCCTGAATGTGATTGAATAGAAGATAATGGTGGATATACTGTCCATCCTGTTCCTGCTCCTTGTTCTACTAAAGAACTTAATAATAATAAAATTAATGAAGGAGGTAATAACCAGAAACTTATATTATTTAATCTAGGGAAAGCCATATCAGGAGCCCCACATTGTACAGGTAATAAATAATTCCCAAATCCACCTACAAGACCAGGCATAACCATGAAGAAAATCATTATGAAAGCATGAGCACTAATAATTACATTAAATAATTGATGATCTCCTGATAATATTTGTACTCCTGGAGACATTAATTCCATTCTAATAAGAACAGAAAATGCAGTTCCTATCATACCTGCAAATACAGAGAAAATTAAGTAAAGTGTTCCAATTTCTTTAGCATTGGTAGAAAAAAGCCAGTTCAAATTTAAATTAATTTACTTTTTAGTTTTTAATTATAAAAACATTCTAATTTAGCCCTATATATTTTGTTTTTTGTCTAAAAAATTATATCTAAATAAAAATTAAGTTACAGATATAATTTTTTTAAACAGAATATATATATAAATATTCAGTTATATATATATAATTATACTACTTTTAATTATATCACATTTTTAATGTAAAAATTTCAAATTAAATAAATAAAATATCAGATTATTAAATTTAAATTACAAGTAAAGAGACTCGAACTCTTAAGTGCTATAAGCATAAATGCCTAAGATTTACCCGGTTACCTTAAATTACGGCATACTTGTTGAGATAAAATAATAATTACAATTGTAAATTCTTTCTGAATTTATTTCAAATTTGTTAATATAGGGAGTAGAGTAATCGAAACTCTGTCTGTAAAGTGTAAATTTACTGCTAAACCACTCAGCTAACCCCCTAAAATTTTGTGAAATGAAATTACTTTTTTTCCTTAAAATTATCTAATATAAATAAATTTATTTTTATTTTAACTTACTAAAATTAATAAGTTAATTATATTTAATAATTATCAAATTAACTCTTAAAATTAAACTGGAGGGGGGTTATATACTCTACGTTTTATTTTTCAGCAGCACCTTCCAGTACGGCTACCTTGCTATGACTTTTGAGATGTTGCTCAATTTAATTCGTTGGGTTCAGTTTTTTCTTAACAATCACGTTTAAAAATTAGATTAGATCAGATTATAATACAACTATTGAGTTATACTATAATCAAATAGTCGATAAGCAAATACTATTTTTCCAATTAAGGAAAATCTAATCTTAAACTAATACTCCAATTTTAATTATTTTAAAAATTGAAATTTGTACTAATTAATTAAGTATTTAAGTACTTATAATTATTATTTGAATACTTATATAAAGGTTAATTTATACTTTCTAACAAATAGATTGTAAATAAGAAAATAAGAACAATACACATCTTCCTTAAAATCAAGCTCCTTCCCAGCGACAGACGGTTAGTTCATCCTGAATGCTTAATTCACCGTTGCGTAATGATCAACGATTACTCGAAATTCCTTTTTCAT
>Ga0193713_1000512_pt1 | contig 13001 bp, 11 predicted proteins | sample H3a2metaG_FD_143054 | JGI IMG/M metagenome (GOLD analysis project Ga0193713, IMG submission 143054) | Soil microbial communities from a riparian zone of the East river system, Colorado, United States - H3a2 | ecosystem: Environmental > Terrestrial > Soil > Riparian zone | place: USA: East River... | reverse complement strand
CGTGCCGCACACCGGTCACTTACTGGTCGAAGTGTTGATTGAAGCTGGGCTGCCGCCCGAAGTGATCCAGCTGGTGCACGGCCAGGGCTCCGTCGTGGGGCGGACGTTGATCGAGCACCCCGAGGTCCCGGTGATCTCGTTTACGGGGTCCACGGAGACCGGGTCCATCATCGGCGCCACGTGCGGCAAGATGCACAAGCGATTGTCGCTCGAGATGGGCGGCAAGAACGCGATGATCGTGCTCGACGATGCCGACCTGGATCTCGCGCTGGACGGCGTGCTGTGGGGGGCGTTCGGGACCACCGGCCAGCGCTGCACCGCGACGAGCCGTCTCATCCTGCAGGACAAGATCCACGATCGCTTCCTCAAGATGCTGTGCGACCGTGCGGAGAACCTGCGCCTCGGCCCAGGGCTCGATGACAAGACCGAGGTGGGACCGTTGATCCACGAGGAGGCGCGCCAGAAGGTCGCGGAGTACGTGGAGATCGCCACGCAAGAGGGCGCCAGCGTGGCGATCGGCGGCCGGATTCCCCAGGGCGACAAGCGGCTCGAATGCGGGTGGTTCTACCAGCCCACGGTGTTCGCCGGCGTGAAGCCGGGGATGCGGGTCGAGCAGGAGGAGATCTTCGGGCCCGCGCTCGCAGTCATCAAGGTCCAGGATCTGGCCGAGGCGGTCCGGGTGAACAACGACGTGGTCTACGGCCTTTCGAGCTCGATCTACACGCGGGACGTGAACGGCGCCTTCCGGGCGATGGAGGATCTCGACAACGGGATCACCTACGTCAACGCGCCCACGATCGGGGCCGAGGCGCACCTCCCGTTCGGCGGCGTCAAGCAGACGGGCAATGGCCACCGCGAAGGTGGATGGGAGGTCTACGACTTCTACTCCGAGACCAAGGTTGTGTACGTGGACTACTCGGGGCACCTGCAGCGGGCGCAGATCGACACGGAATCGAGCCCTTGACGAACTGGGAACCGGGGGGCTAGACTCCCCTGACAACTGAAGACCCGTGGTCATTTGCCGCGTATTGCCGCCACGTTAAACAAAGTGCTAAAAAGCGAGTCGCCCGCGGCCTTACTGTCCGGGCGACGATTGTTTTCAGGAAATCGCTTTTCCGCGGCCGCTCATTTGAGCGGCCGTTTTCGTTTCGCCTGGAGCGTGTCATATGTCCGTCGCGCCTGCCAGCAGAGTCAACGTCCTCTCGGGGGAGGGGGCATTCGAGGTGCTCGCCGCCGCGCGCCGCCTAGAAGACGCGGGCCGGGACGTGGTGCATCTCGAAATCGGTGAGCCCGACGGGACCACGCCGCCGCACGTGATCGAAGCGGGCGTGCGCGCCTTGCACGACGGCCACACGCGCTACGTGAGTCCTGCCGGTCTTCCCGCCCTGCGCGGCGCGATTGCCGAGTCTCTCACGTGGCGCGGCGTGCGAGCGGCGGCAGAGAGCGTGGTCGTCGTGCCCGGGGCGAAACCGATGCTGTTCTACGCGCTCCTCGCGGTCCTCGAACCGGGGGACGAAGTCCTGGTGCCTGACCCCGGATTCCCGATCTACGCATCGGTGGTCCGCTTTGCGGGAGGGGTTCCCGTCGGCTACCGGCTCGACGCCAGTCTCGACGCCCTCATCACCCCGCGCACGCGGGCGCTGGTCGTGAACCTGCCCGGGAACCCCACCGGTGCCGTCGCGAGTCCCGCTGCGCTGCGTGCGCTCGCCGAGCTGGCGTTGCGCCACGATCTCACGGTGATCTCGGACGAGGTGTACGGTCGCATCCGCTACGATGCGCCCGTCGACAGCATCGCGGCGCTGCCCGGGATGCTCGAGCGCACCGTCATCGTCGACAGCTTCTCGAAGACGTATGCGATGACCGGGTGGCGCCTCGGCTTTGGTGTGGTGCCGGCGCCGCTCGTCGAGCGGGTAACGACGCTCGTCGTCAACGGGACGTCGTGCACGCCACCGTTCGTGCAGCTCGCAGGACTCGCCGCGCTGACGGGATCGCAGGAGAGCGTGGCGCTGACGGTGGCGCGACTCGAGCGCCGCCGCGACTGGCTGGTCGACGGGCTGAACGGGTTGCCCGGCATCCGCTGTCCGCGGCCGGACGGGGCCTTCTACGCCTTTCCCGACGTTCGCAAAATCGAGGAACGGGCGCGCCTTTCAACCACGCAACTCGCGACGCGCTTGCTCGAGGTGCACGGCGTGGCTGTGCTGCCGGGTACCGGCTTCGGACCGGGCGGTGCGGGGCATCTGCGCTTGTCGTTCGCCGTTTCGCCGGCGGTCCTTGATGTCGCACTCGAGCGGATTCGCGAGTGCATCAGCGACCTTGCGGTCGCCGCCTGACCGATGGAGGCATCCATGTCCGTCCGCAAAGTGACCGTCGCCACCCTGGCGGCGCTGAAGGCGCGCAACGAGAAGGCCGTCTTCGTCACGGCCTACGACTACCCTACGGCCACCTTCGCCGACCGGGCGGGTGTGGATATGATCCTGGTGGGGGACTCGGCCGCGATGACCATGCTGGGTCTCCCGAGCACCGTGGGCATCGGACTCGATGAGATGCTCGTCTTCGCGCGGGCGGTGACGCGCGCGGCCCGGCGCGCCTTCGTGGTGGGCGACCTGCCGTTCCTTTCGTATCAGCCTTCCGACGAGACGGCGATCCGCAGCGCGGGGGCGTTCGTCGCCGCCGGCTGCGACGCCGTGAAATGTGAGGGCGGCGCCCGCGTCGCGCGGCGGGTCCGTGCGATGGTCGACGCCGGGATCGCCGTGATGGGCCATCTGGGGCTGACGCCCCAGAACCTGGCCCAGTTGGGCGGTTATCGCGTCCAGGGGAAATCTCTCGCGGCGGCGGAACGGCTCGTCCGCGATGCCGAGGCGTTGCAGCGGGCCGGCGTGTTTTCGATTCTGCTCGAGGCAGTTCCGGTCGAGACCGCGGCGTTCGTGCGGGAGCGGGTGCAGGTGCTGGTGTACGGCATCGGGGCAGGGCCGTGTGTGGACGGCCAACTCGTGATCTCGCACGACATCCTGGGCAATTTCGTGGGCGACATCGCGCCGCGCTTCGTCAAGCGCTACGCCGAGGTGGGCACCGACGTCGAGCGAGCGTTCCGCGAGTACGCGCGCGACGTGCGCGCCGGTGCGTTCCCGGGGCCGGAGCATTGCTATCCGATCGACGCCACCGACGAGGCGGAAATCCGGGCGGTCCGCAAACAGCCGGTTTCTCATCCACCGGTTGAGGCCACGCCATGACGTCGACACTGGCGCCGCCGTTGGGGCTCCGCCCCCGGCCGCAGGTCTGCCGTGCCTGCGGCACGGTGCACGACCCGGCTCCTGTGGCCGTGTGCGAGCAGTGCCTCGGCCCGCTCGACCCGGTGCTCGACCCCGCGCGGATACTCCCGACGCGCGAGCTCATCGCGGCCAGGCCGCGCTCGCTGTGGCGCTACCGCGAGTGGCTGCCGTTCGATCTCCAGGGCGAGCCGACGCTGTCGCTCGACACCGGGTGCACACCGCTCGTCGCCGCGCCGCGCCTCGCCGCGCGCCTGGGCGTAGCGCACGCGTGGGTGAAGAACGACGCGGTGTCGCACCCGTCGCTCTCGTTCAAGGACCGCGTGGTGGCGACGGCGATCAACGCAGCGGCCGCGTTCGGGCTCGACACCATCGGCTGCGCCTCGACCGGGAACCTCGCCAACGCCGTCGCGGCACAGGCGGCGCGCGCTGGGCTCAAGGCCTGGATCTTCATCCCCGAGGATCTGGAGCTGGCCAAGGTCGTCGGCACCGCCGTCTACGGCCCCCGACTCGTGCGCGTGCGTGGCCACTACGACGACGTCAACCGCCTCTGCGCCCAGGTCGCCGACCAGTTCGGCTGGGGCATCGTCAACGTCAACCTGCGCGGCTATTACGGCGAAGGCTCGAAGACGATGGCGTTCGAGATCGCGGAGCAACTGGGGTGGCAGCTTCCCACGGCGGTCATCGCGCCGATGGCCGGCGGCTCGCTCGTCACCAAGCTGCGCAGGGGATTCCGGGAGTTTGCGGCCGCTGGACTCGTGACTGGGGAGGCACCGCGCATCTTCGGCGCCCAGGCGGCTGGGTGCGCGCCGATCGTACGCCTGGTGCGCGAGAACGCCGACGCCGTCGAGCCCGTCGTGCCCCACACGATCGCGCGTTCGATCGCGATCGGGAATCCGGCGGACGGGCTGTTCGCCAAGCGCGCGATTCTCGAGTCTGGCGGATGGGCGGCCGCGGTGTCGGATCCGGAGATCGTCGCCGGCATCCAGCTGCTCGCCGAGGAGACGGGGATCTTCACCGAGACCGCCGGCGGGGTGACCGTCGCCGCGGCGCTCGCGCTGGCGGCGGAAGGAAGGTTGCGGCCGGGCGACGACCTGGTGCTGTGCATCACCGGCAACGGCCTGAAGACGATCGACGCAGTGGCCCCCGCACTCACGGCGGCCCCCCTGATCGCGCCGCGTCTCGCCGAGGTGCGGGCGCTCGTGGAGCAGGCGGAAGCATGACGGCGCGCGTCCGCGTCCCGGCGACGTCGGCGAACCTCGGCGCCGGGTTTGATTGCGTCGGCATCGCCGTGGACCGCTGGCTCGTCGCATCGGTGACCCTCGGGGGAACCGGCATCACGATCCGTCGACACGGGACGTTGAGCACTGTCCGTGTACGGGCGGACCAGGACCTCTTCACCCGTGGATTCCGCGCCGCGTGCGGGGCGGGGGGCGCGACGATCGAGGCTACCTCGGACATCCCGGTTGGCTGCGGGCTCGGGTCATCCGCCGCGGCGATCGTCGCCGGGGCCTTGCTGGCGGACGCGGCGCTCGAGTTGGGTCTGTCTGGCGCTCAGATCCTCGAGATCGGCACGGCGATCGAAGGGCATCCCGACAACGTGGCGCCCGCCATTTGCGGCGGCGCGGTGTTGAGCGTCCAGACGCCGGCCGGATTGGTCGCTTCCTCGCTGCGCGTCTCCCCCGCGATCGAGCTGCTGATTGCGGTGCCGCCGTTCCCCAATGACACGAAAGCCGCGCGCGCCGCGCTGCCACGCACTCTCCCCCACACTGATGCGGTCGTCGCCGCCGGCCGGGCAGCGGCGCTGGTGCAGGGTCTCGCGACGGGTGATGGCGCGTTACTCGGCGCCGCCCTCGACGATGTGCTCCACGTGCCGTTCCGGCGCGCGCGCATTCCCGGTTACGAGGCGGTCGTGGCAGCCGCCCAATCCGCCGGTGCGTTCGGCGCAACGTTGTCCGGCGCCGGTTCGGCCATCCTTGCGATCGCACCGCGCGAGCGATCTGCGGCGGTGGGGGCAGCCATGATCGCGGCGTGGCGCGCGGCGGGCGTGGAAGCCGAGCTGATCCGGAGCGCCCGTCCCGTCCCGGGCGCCAGTGCCCATCGCGGTCCTTCAATCAGTCATCCCGTTCCCTCGGAGTCACCATGAGCGTCACTCTCCAACTCCCCGCCGTGCTCGCAAAACTCGCCGACGGCCAGCGTTCTCTCGAAACACAAGGTTCGACCCTGGGCGACGTCGTGGCCGACGTCGCCGCGCGTTTCCCGGCCTTGGCGCCGCGGCTGCGCGACGAGGCCGGCAAGCCGTACGCGTTCGTCACCTTCTACGTGAATGACGACGATGCCAGACTGCAGGGTGGGTTCGCCGCGAGCGTGCGCGACGGCGACGAAATCATCATCGTACCGGCGATCGCGGGAGGCTGAGCCATGACTGCCCTCGCACAAGACGAACTGTTGCGCTACAGCCGCCACCTCATTCTTCCGGACGTCGGCGTCCCGGGGCAGGAAAAACTCAAGGCCGCGCGCGTCCTCCTGATCGGGGCGGGTGGGCTCGGCTCGCCGGCGGCACTCTACCTCGCCGCGGCCGGCGTCGGCAATCTGGGGTTAGTGGATTTCGACAATGTCGACGTCACGAACCTCCAGCGACAGATCCTCCACGGCACCAAGGACGTGGGCCGGCCGAAGCTCGTCTCGGCGCGCGAGCGCATCCGCGACGTGAACCCCCACGTCCGGCTCGAGACCTACGAGACGGCGCTGACGTCGAAGAACGCGCTCGACATCCTCAGCGGGTACGACATCGTCGTGGACGGCACCGACAACTTCGCGACGCGCTACCTCGTGAACGATGCCTGCGTCCTGCTCGGCAAGCCGAACGTGTACGGCTCGATCTTCCGGTTCGAGGGACAGGCGTCGGTGTTCGCGCTGGGGGGCGGGCCGTGCTACCGCTGCCTTTTCCCGGAGCCACCCCCGCCCGGTCTCGTGCCGAGCTGCGCCGAGGGAGGCGTGCTTGGGGTGCTTCCAGGGCTGGTCGGCACTATTCAGGCGACGGAGGCCATCAAGCTAATCCTCGGCGTGGGCGAGTCCCTGGCCGGGCGGTTGCTCCTCATCGACACGCTCGGAATGCGGTTCCGCACGGTCAATGTGCGCAAGGATCCAGGCTGCCCGGCGTGCGGGACGCGGGAGATTCGCGAGCTGATCGACTACGAGCAGTTCTGCGGCGTGCGCGCGGCGGAGGCGGAGCCGCGCGCCGTGGCTGGGTTCGTCGAGATCACGCCGCGCGAGCTCACCGCGCGTTTGTCCCGCGGCGAGGAGTTGCAGCTGATCGACGTGCGAGAGCAATTCGAGTGGGACATCGTCCGGATCCCGGGTGCGCGGCTGGTGCCGCTCGCGACGCTTCCGGAGGTGGCGGAGACGCTCGACCGTGAGCGCGAAATCGTCGTGTACTGTAAGGGTGGCAGCCGGAGTCGAGCAGCGGCCTCGCACCTCGCCGACGCAGGATTCCGGCGCGTGGCGAACCTGACTGGGGGCGTGCTGCGCTGGCGGGACGAGGTGGATCCGGCGCTGCCGCGCTACTGAGGCTCTCGAGCAACACCCCGAACCAGGGTCTTTGGCATAGTTGTTGATCTACGGTCATTCATGCCAACCACCCCTGCGACTCGCGTCGCCACACTGTCGGGCGAAGGCGCCTTCGACGTAATGGTGGCCGCGAGGCGGCTCGAGACCACGGGCCGCGACGTGGTCCACCTCGAAATCGGAGAGCCCGACCGGGCGACGCCACCCCACGTAGTCGAGGCGGGTGTTCGCGCCCTGCGCGACGGCCACACGCGATACGTGGAACCGGCCGGCCTGCCCGCGCTGCGTGACGCGATCGCTACCTCGCTCGCCTGGCGCGGCGTCCGTGGAAGTGCAGCGGAGAACGTGGTCGTGGTCCCCGGGGCCAAGCCGATGATCTTTTACGCGCTCCTGGCCGTCCTCGAGCCGGGCGACGAGGTGCTCGTCCCGGACCCGGGCTTTCCGATCTACGCGTCGGTGGTGCGATTCGCCGGAGCCGTCCCTATCAGCTACCCGGCGTTGGACGTCGCTCGCCTCGCGGCCTTCATCACGCCCCGGACGCGGGCGCTGGTCGTGAACCTCCCAGGGAACCCCACCGGCGTCGTTGCGACGCCCGATGCGCTGAGCGCGATCGCCACGCTTGCCCAGCGCCACGACCTCACGGTGATCTCGGACGAGGTGTACGGCCGCATCCGGTACGATCGGCGGGCGGACAGCATCGCGGAGTTGCCGGGCATGCTCGAGCGCACGGTGATCGTGGACAGCTTCTCGAAGACCTACTCGATGACGGGGTGGCGGCTCGGCTTCGGCGCGCTGCCGTCGGCCCTCGTCGAGCGCGTGACCAAGCTCGTCGTGAACGGCACGTCCTGTACGCCCCCGTTTGTCCAGCTCGCCGGGCTGGCGGCGCTCACGGGGTCGCAGGACTGCGTAGCCGAGGCTGTGGGATGCTATGAGCGCCGTCGCGACTGGCTGGTGGACGCGCTGAACGACCTCCCCGGTGTGCGTTGTTCCCGACCCGGCGGGGCCTTCTACGCGTTTCCCGATGTCCGAAAAATCGAGGAGCGCACGGGGCTCTCAACCGAGCAACTCGCCGCTCGGCTGCTCGAGGCGCACGGCGTGGCCGTCCTCCCCGGAACTGCCTTTGGGCCGGCCGGGGCGGGACACCTGCGCCTGTCGTTCGCTACAGCCGACGACGACCTCGCGGTCGGGCTCCGGCGGATTCGTGCGTGCGTCAGCGACCTCGCCGCCGCCGCCTGAGCGCTGGAGGCTCGCCGGGAATTCGATCCCCCCTGCGTTGAAATGGTGACGCTCGTCACGCCCGCAGCCGCTACCGTGGGGGCGTGGAGTGCGAGTCGGTCGTCATCATTCTCTCGACCGGTGGGAGCGCCGTGCCGCTCGAGCGTGATGCACTCGACGCACTCGACGGGACGGCGGTCACGTGGTTGCGAGTCGAACGGGAGGGCGAGGCCCGGTGTCTCGCCGCCCGGGTGCGACACGCCGACCCGCCGGACCAATTCCGAGTCCGAATTCGGGAATGGGGGGTTGCCCGCGGATGGGCGGTGACTGTTGCGCCGTGCGGGACGCCTCGTTAACCTAAGATATATGCACGACTTGGGGGCTCCATGGGTAGGTCACGGCGCGACAGCCGCGCCGCCGGTCCTCCCGCCCCCCGAAACTCGCCGCTCCAGACTGGGGCGTTGGTTCGACAGTTGGATGCGCTCGCTCGGCATGGCGCTGATTCTCTTCCTCATTATTCGCACCTTCATCATCGAAGCATTTCAGATTCCCTCAGGCAGCATGGAACGCACGCTGCTCGCCGGGGACTTCTTGTTCGTCAACAAAGCGGTGTACGGGGCGCAGATCCCCGGTACGAAGGCGCGACTTCCGGGTTTTGGGCGGCCCGCCCGCGGCGACGTCATCGTGTTTGAATACCCGAAGGATCCCACGCTCAACTACGTGAAGCGCGTGATCGGGACCCCCGGGGATCAGGTCGAGATGCGATCCGGACAGGTGTACGTGAACGACGTGCGTCTGGATGAGCCGTATGTGCAGCGCAAAGATCCGCGGCATGACAATTACGAAACCAAGTTCAACTGGCAGCGGGAGTTCCTGGTGGGCTTCGCGCCCGACGAAGTGCGCGCGTATCACGCAACCCGCGACACCTGGGGTCCGCTGCGCGTGCCGACCGGGAAGTACTTTGTGTTGGGCGACAATCGCGACAATTCGGAAGATTCTCGGTACTGGGGGTTCGTGGACGAACGCGCCGTGAAGGGGCGGCCGCTCGTCGTGTATTTCAGTTACGATCGCGGCACGCGGGATCCACTCCCGTGGCTGACGGACATTCGCTGGGATCGGCTCGGATCGGTGATTCATTGACGGCGGCGTTCACGTTCCGTAGGGCGTCGTTCCTTTTTGGAGGAGTGACCACCCCATGCAACTGAACACAGCGAGGCGGGCTTCGTTCGACGAGGGATCATTGGATCAATACCTGCGCGAAATCAGCCAATACCCGCTCATCACGCGTGAGGAGGAGGTCTCGCTCGCCCAGCGCATCCGCGTGGGAGAAGAAGAGGCCCTCGACAAGCTCGTGCGGTCGAACCTGCGCTTCGTAGTATCGGTGGCGAAAAAGTACCAGAACCAGGGTGTGTCGCTCTCCGACCTGATCAACGAGGGCAACCTCGGTCTGATTCGCGCCGCCCACAAGTTCGACGAGACCAAAGGCATCAAATTCATCTCGTACGCCGTGTGGTGGATTCGCCAGGCGATTCTCCAGGCGCTGGCCGAGCAATCGCGCATCGTGCGCGTGCCCCTCAACCGCGCCGGCACGCTGCACCGCATCGGAAAACGCTCGGCGTCGCTGCTCCAGGAGTTGGGCCGCGAGCCGACGGTCGAAGAGATCGCCGAGGGCATGGACATCTCGGAAGAGGAGGTGGCCAAGACGCTGTCGATCTCCCAGGCCCACCTGTCGCTCGACGCTCCCCTCACCCCGGGCGAGGACAACAAGCTCCTCGACTACCTGCCCGACACGACCAATCCGGGTCCCGACGACGAGATCTTCGAGCACGCGCTCACCGAGTCGATCGAGTCGGTGCTCTCGACGCTCAAGGAGCGCGAGGCGAAGATCTTGCGCCTCTACTTCGGCCTGGAAGGCCAGGAGCCGATGACGCTCGAGGAAATCGGCTCGTTGCTCGGGATCACCCGGGAACGGGTGCGGCAACTCAAGGAAAAGGCGCTGGCGCGGCTCCGTCACGTATCTCGAGCCCGCGCCCTGGAAAGCTTCCTGAGCTAAAACAGGTTGGTGAAGGTTAGTGAAGGCTGGTCAAGGGTGTGGAGGTGTCGACCTCCACCATCCTCGACAACCTCCACCAACCTCCACGCTCTGGTATATTTCCCCTCCTATGGCTTCCACGTTCTCATTCGATATTTCGACGGGCGCGGATCTCCAAGAAGTCGATAACGCCGTCAATCAGGCCACGAAAGAGGTGGCACAACGCTACGACTTCAAGGGCTCCAAGGCGTCGCTCGCGTTCGATCGAGCGAAGTTGACGTTGACCCTGGTCGCCGACGATGACTTCAAGATGAAAGCGCTGTTCGACGTCCTCCAGTCCAAGCTCATCAAGCGCGGCGTGCCGGTGAAGAACTTGGAGCTGGGCGTCATCACTCCCGCGGCAAACGACACCGTCCGCCGCGAGATCAAACTGACCCAGGGCATCCCGCAGGAAAAAGCCAAGGCGATCGTCAAGGCGATCAAGGACAAGAAGTTCAAGAAGGCCCAAGCCTCGATTCAGGGCGAGGAGATTCGCGTTTCGGCGCCGGCCAAGGACGAGCTGCAGGAAGTGATCGCCTTCATTCGCAGCCAGGATTTTGGGCTCGAGCTGACGTTCGGGAACTACCGCGGATGAAGCTGGGCGTCATCTCCCTCGGCTGCGACAAGGCCACCGTGGACTCCGAGCGGCTCGTGGGTGAGCTCGTGGGCCACGGCGCGGTGGTCACCCCCGACCTCCCCGGCGCGGATGTCATCCTCATCAATACCTGCGGTTTCATCGATGCCGCCAAGCAGGAATCGATCGACGCGATTCTTGGCGCCGCGAAGCTGAAGGAGGGTGGGGTGAAGGCCGTCGTGGCGGTCGGGTGTCTCGTCCAACGCTACAAGAAGGAGTTGCAGGAGGAGATGCCGGAGGTGGACCTGTTTCTGGGGTTCTCGGACCTGCACCACCTCGTGCCTGAGCTCGCCCAGCGCGGTCTCATCGCGGATCCTTTGGCCACTCATCCAGGGGTTCGAGAGTTCCTCGGCGACCAGCCACACGTGCGCTACCTCAAGATCTCCGAAGGGTGCGATCACACCTGCGCGTTCTGCGCGATCCCCTTGATGCGCGGCAAGCATCGCTCCGAGCCGCTCGAGCGGCTGGTGCGTGAGGCGCAAACCCTCGAGGCGCAGGGCGCCAAAGAGATCAACCTCGTGGCGCAGGACTTGGGCCACTGGGGGCGCGACCTCGGCCGCGAGGGCCCCAAACTCCCCGAGCTGCTCGAGGCGCTGCTGGCGGGGACGACCGTGCCCTGGTTCCGGCTGCTGTACGTGTACTCGGCCGGCATCACCGAGCGGCTCGTGGAGATGATCGCCGGCGATCGGCGCATCGTGCCGTACATCGACATGCCCATCCAACACGCCACGGATCGGATGCTCGAGCGCATGCGCCGGCCCGAGCGCGTTCAAACCCTACGCGACAAGCTCGCGTGGTTGCGCGGCACCATTCCGGATCTCGCGATCCGGACGACCTGCCTGGTGGGCTTTCCGGGCGAGACTGATGAGGACTTCCGCGCCCTGCTCGCGTTCCTCGAGGAGGCCCAGTTTGACCGGATGGGCGCGTTCGCGTACTCGCCGCAGGAAGGGACGCGGGCAGTCCAATACGAAGACGACGTTCCTGACTACGTCAAACGAGAGCGTCTCGAGGAACTCGTTGAAGTACAACGTGCAATCTCCGGTGAACGCTTGGCCCGGTTCGTCGGTCGGGAAGTGGACCTCCTGGTTGACCGGGTCAGCGACCCCGACGAGCAGGGCGCCACCCACGTGGGCCGCGTCCAATGGCAGGCCGACGATGTGGACGGCGTGACCTACCTCGCCCAAGGCGGGTGGGCCGAGGTGGGGACATTCGTGCGCGCGCGCGTCACCGAGTCGGAAGACTACGATTTCCGGGCGGTGGCGTTGACGTGACGCGTTCCGCCGAGCTGTTCGACCGGGCGAACGCAGTCCTGCCCGGCGGCGTTAATTCCCCAGTGCGGGCGTTCCGAGCGGTCGGCGGGACGCCCTTTTTCGTCGCCAGCGCCGCCGGGTGCCGCCTCACCGATGCCGACGGCAAGAGCTACGTCGATTACGTGTGCTCGTGGGGGCCGCTCATCCTCGGCCACGCCCATCCCGCCGTGCTCGAGGCCGTGCGCCGGGCCGCCGAGCGGGGGTGGACCTACGGCGCGCCGTGCGAAGCGGAGGTCGAGCTGGCGGAGGCCGTGAAGCAGCGCATGCCCTCGCTCGAGGTGATGCGGTTCGTGAACAGCGGCACCGAAGCCACGATGGCGGCGGTCCGCCTGGCACGGGCCGCCACGGGCCGTGACCTGATCATCAAGTTCGACGGCTGCTATCACGGCCACGCCGACGGTTTCCTTGTCAAAGCGGGCTCGGGTGTCGCCACGCTCGGTCTTCCAGACTCCCCGGGGGTGCCCGCGGTGCTCGCCGGTCTCACGCTGACCGCGCCGTTCAACGACGCCAACGCCGTCGCTGACCTGTTCCGGGCACACGCCGACCGGATCGCGGCGGTGATCGTCGAACCGTACGTCGGCAACGTCGGCTTCATCGCGCCCGCACCCGACTTCCACCCGGCGCTGCGCGCGCTGTGCGATCGGCACGGCACGCTCCTCATCTTCGACGAGGTGATGACGGGATTTCGCGTGGCCGCGGGCGGCGCCCAGGAGCGACTCGGCGTTCGCCCCGACCTGACGACACTCGGCAAGATCGTCGGGGGCGGATTCCCGGTCGGCGCGTACGGCGGACGTGCCGACCTGATGCGGCGCATCGCCCCTGAGGGGCCGGTGTACCAGGCGGGGACCTTGTCGGGGAATCCCGTGGCGATGGCAGCCGGCCTTGCCACCCTTCGTGAGACCGCCCGTCACGGCTTTTATGACGAGCTAGAGGTGCGG
>Ga0193713_1000511_pt1 | contig 13028 bp, 13 predicted proteins | sample H3a2metaG_FD_143054 | JGI IMG/M metagenome (GOLD analysis project Ga0193713, IMG submission 143054) | Soil microbial communities from a riparian zone of the East river system, Colorado, United States - H3a2 | ecosystem: Environmental > Terrestrial > Soil > Riparian zone | place: USA: East River... | reverse complement strand
GGATGCCCGTGGCACCCGCGGCCTCGTGTGCACTTGGTAGTGGTAGAACGCACACGAGTAACAACGAGTACCCGGAATCACCCGGCGTCCCCGCACGCAATGGTTTTAACGGTTTCCTTCGTGCTCTCCCCGGCGATCGGGCTCTTTTGCCACCGTCGCCTTGCGGATTGAAGGTTTTGTCCAGCCCGGTTGAGCCGAACGAGCCTCCGCAAGACTTGACGCCAGCGTCGAGGCGTCAGGACCACACGACTTCACCGTCCGCAAGCAGCGCCGTCGTCTTGCATGCCGCTAACCGCTCACGGAGAGCAATCCGCCCTGCGCTCGCATCGCACGCCCAACACTGCCGCGTCCACCGCACCCCTCCCCGCGTCCGTGACGATCATGATACGCCCCTCTGGTGGGGTGGGATGGCGACAGTTCTAGATTTGATTTGGGGTGCGTGGGAACAGAAATATTTTTCTGAAAATCAGAAAAAAGACTCGACAACGGGCAAATCACCACACGGCCGCGAGCGGCTGTAGTCCGGATGGAGCGAAGCGCAATCCGGGGTCGGCGGCGCGTGAGTCCCGGATTGCGCTGCGCTCCATCCGGGCTACGATGTTGGCCAACGTCATAGAGGAGCGAACGCGGGCGTCTCGAAGGATGAACACCACGCATGGGCTCGCGGCCATCCTTCGAGACGCGGCCAAGAGGCCGCTCCTCAGGATGAGGTCGCAAGGCGACCGCGTCCGGCATAGCTCGAAGAGCGGCGACGGGAGGCGAACTGACAACGCCTGTTTCCGTCATTGCGAGGAGCGAAGCGACGAAGCAATCCAGTGACGCCTCGTTCCGCGGCTCTGGATTGCTTCGCTTCGCTCGCAATGACGGTGGCGCGATGATTGGTTACTTCTTCGACTTCCGCTTCTTGGCCGCCTTCTTTTTCCTCGCGGCCTTCTTCGGGACTTTCTTGCCCTCGGCCCTCGCCTCGGAAAGACCGATCGCGATCGCCTGCTTGCGGCTTGTGACTTTCTTGCCGGAGCGGCCGCTCTTCAGAGTCCCGGCCTTGCGCTTCTTCATCGCGCGCCCGACTTTGGCGGATGCCTTTTTCGAATACTTCCGTGCCATGGCCATTCTCCCAATTGCGGGAAAATAATCTGCGCGGATGGAGATGGTTCCGCGAGGACGCGCCCCGAAGCAAGATCCGTGATTCATCGCCAGCGGCGTCCCGACATTCCATTTGACGGCGGGCCCTCCAGTGCTAGCCTTCCCGAAACGCTTTGTCCCGGAGCAAAGTTCAACAGCGGTCACTGGGGACGGAAATCATGAACGTAGCGTCATCAGCCGTCTTGGCGACGGAACGCGCCACCCCCGAAGGAGTCGTCGCAGCCGGCGCCTATGTCGATGGCCGACGCGTCGCCAATATTGCCATAGCCGAAGCTTCAAGCTGGCGCAGCCGGCCGGGCCATGTGGTGTGGATCGGGCTGCACGAACCTGATATCGCGCTCTTGACCAGCGTGCAGCAGCAATTCCAGCTGCACGATCTCGCCATCGAGGACGCGGACCACGCCCACCAGCGACCGAAGATCGAGCAATATGGCGACGGGCTGTTCATCGTGGCGCGCACCGCTCAACTGGTTGGCGACAGCATCGCATTTGGCGAGACCCATCTGTTCGTCGGCGAAGGATATCTTGTTTCGGTCCGTCATGGCGCGTCGACGTCCTATGCGCCGGTACGCGAGCGCTGTGAGAGCTGCCCGCGAGCGCTGGCCCGCGGCGAGGACTATATCCTCTATGCCATCCTCGATTTCATCGTCGATAACTATTCGCCGGTGCTCGAAACCATCCAGGAGGAAGTCGAGGCCATGGAGGCGCTGGTGCTTGCGAGCGCGATGACACAGGCGCAGATCGAGCGGCTTTATCTGCTGCGACGCGACCTGCTGCGCCTGCGAAACGCGGTCGGGCCCCTGGTGGAGGTTTGCCGCAGGCTTGAGCATGACAACCTGCCGATGGTGCGGTCCACCATGCAGCCGCTGTTCCGCGACGTCACTGACCACGTCAGGACAGTTCAGGAGCAGATCGACTCGCTTCGAGAGGTTCTTGCATTTGCCTTCGAAGCGAGCCTTCTGGTCGGTCAGGCTCAGGAGACCGCCGTCTCCAAAAAACTGGCCTCATGGCTTGCCATCATCGCGGTTCCGACCGCGGTCGCCGGAATCTACGGCATGAACTTCAAGAACATCCCGGAACTGCAGTTGGAATATGGTTATTTCATCGTTATGGGCATGATGGCGATTGCGTGCGCTGCACTGTTCTGGCGATTCCGGCGCGTCGGATGGCTGTAAGCCCGATCGTCAGACGATCGCCGAATAAAGCTCGGATGAATTCTTTGCGCTCCGCAATCGCGCGAGATTTTCCGGCGGCCTTAACGTCCGGGCCACCAACGCGAGCGCGCTGAGCTGTGCATTCTCCACGGCAGCCGGCAACAAGAGAACAAACACGATATCAACCGCCTGACCATCGATAGCGTCGAATTCGATCGGCTGCTTCAATTTCGCAAGCAGCCCGTGAGGTCGCCGCAAATCCGGCAGCCGGGCATGCGGAATGGCGACGCCACGGCCTATCCCGGTCGATCCGAGTTCTTCCCTCTTGAGAAGGTAGGGCGCGATCTGATCGACAGGCAGGCCGAGACTATCAGCTGCTTTGGCCGCGAATTCCTGCAACAGCAGCGGCTTGTTGGAGGCTCGAACGTCGATCATGACGTCCGTTGGCGACAGCAGATCGGAGATTTTCATGGTCGCTCCAGCAGGGCGCATCGTTAAAAGCATTGATTAGGTCTCGGTCTAGAGCATGATCCGGAAAAGTGGAAGCCGGTTTTCCGAAAAGATCATGCTCAAACAAAGAGATGAGATCATGATTCGATTCCATCTAATCGGATCATGATCTAGAGGGGCGGTTTACGCCTCCCTGCCGACAACGGGAAGAGATCAAAAAGCTAAAGCCAACTGCCGGGCATTAATCCGGCGCCCTCAGTCGGTAGCCGATCCCGGTTTCGGTCAGGACAAATTGCGGGCGCTCCGGATCGGCTTCGATCTTCTGCCTGAGCTGGCGCACATAGACCCGCAAATATTGCGCGTCGGTCAGTTCATCCCACAGCTCCTTGAGCAGAAACCGATGGGTCAACACCTTGCCGGCGTGCTGCACCAGCACGCGCAACAATTCGTACTCTTTCGGTGAAAGCTTGACGTCCTTGTCGCCGACCTTGACGATGCGGCGCACCAGATCGACGTTTAGATCGCCCGATCGAAACAGCGGGCGTTCGCCATGGACCTGCAACTGATGCCGCAAGGCCGCGCGCATGCGCGCGAGCAGCTCATCCATCCCGAACGGTTTTGTCAGATAATCGTCGGCGCCCAAATCGAGTGCCTGGACTTTGCCGGCCTCGTCGCCGCGGCTTGAGAGCACCACGATCGGAACGCTGTCGTTGCGGCCGCGGATCATGCGCAGCAATTCATGGCCCTGGATATCCGGCAAGCCGAGATCGAGAATGATCAGTGCGGGTTCCTGGGCCAGCAATTCGAGGGCCATCTTGCCATTCGAGGCCTCCAGGATCTCGTAGCCCTGCGTGCTCAATCCCATCCGCAACAATTTGCGGATCGGCGGCTCATCGTCGATGACGAGGACCTTGATCGGGGCAGCGCTCATGCGGCGGTGTCCAGCGCGGCTGATGCAGCCGGGATCGGCAATCGGATGGTCAAGACCGCGCCGCTTCGATCGGTGCGATTCGCGGCGGAAATCGTGCCATGCATGGCCTCGACAAAGCCGCGCGAAATCGCGAGCCCCAGGCCGGTGCCGGGGCGGACATGGTCGCCCTTTTGCACGCGATAGAATTTGTCAAATACACTCTCCAGCTCCGTCGGCGGAATGCCGTTACCCTCGTCGAGGACTTGCAAGGTGACCCAATCCCTTTCCCGCAAACTCCCGATCGATATCGTGGTGTCGTGAGGTGCGTATTTCGCCGCGTTGTCGAGGAGGTTAAAGAGCACCTGCTCGAACAATACCGCGTCAAGCTCCAGCATCGGCAAATCGGCGGCGAGTTCAAGCGAGACCTGGTGATGGGCGAGGATCTTGCTGGCGCGCCGCAACACGCTGCCGACGATCTCGCCGATATCGTGCCGCGCCGTATTCGGCACGATGGCGCCGGATTCCAGCTTGGTCATGTCGAGCAGATTGGCGATGAACCGGTTGAGCCGCTCGGATTCGTCGATCACGGTGGCGAGCAGATCGCGCTTTTCCGAGTCAGTCAGGCCGCTGGCGAGATCCCGCATCGTGCTGGCGGCGCCAAGAACTGAAGCCAACGGCGTCTTGAGATCGTGCGAGATCGAGGTCAGCAGCGCCGAGCGCAACCGGTCCGACTCCACGGTGCGCTTGACACGATCCATATCCTCCACCAACAGCACCCGTTCGATCGCCAGCGCGCCCTGGTCCACCAGCGCATCGAGCAGACGACGCTGGTCCGGTGTCAAAAGTGGGCCGGTCTTGTCATCGTCGATACCGATGACGCCGATTAGCCCGCGTCCGGTTCGCATCGGGAGGAACAGGCGCTTGGCGCCCGGCAGCGTATCCGCGCCGCGCCCGGCTGAGCGGTCGTTGCCCCAGGCCCAGTTCGCGGCGGCAAGATCGGCCTTGTCCAGTTCATCTTCAGGGGGGTAGCCCGCCTTCACCGTGAGGACGCCGTCCTCGGGCAGCAGCAACACCACCCGCACCCTGAGCATCAACGCCGCCTGGTAGGCGGTCGCCCACAATACATCGTCCAGCGTCGCGGTGCCCGCAAGCTTGCGGCTGAAGGCATAAAGCGATTCCGTGGTCCGCACCCTGCCAATCGCGGACACGGCCTGGGTACGCACGCGTGCCGCGACATTGGAGACCAACATCGCAATCAGCATGAAGAAGAAGAACGCCGCGACGTTGGTCGGATCGGTGATCGTGAAAGTGTAGATCGGCGGCAGGAAGAAAAAGTTGTAGCATAACGACGCCGCGACGCTGGCAAGCAGCGACGGCCAAAGACCGAAGCGAACCGCCACGCTGACCACTGCCGTGAGAAATACCAGGTCTACGTTCTCGATTCCAAAATACGGCTGGATCAGTTCGGCGACCCCGAGCGCGGCCGCGACAACCAAAAGCGACATCAGATAGGGCCGCGGATCGAAAGGCTCCAGTCGTTCGGCCGCGCGCACGGTCTTCTTTGGAACAGGCTCCGCCGCGAGCTCCTCGCCGGCGATCACGTTGACGCTGATATTGCCGGCGCGCCGCACCAGATCGTGCACCACCGAGCCGCGCATGAGCTCGAACCACCAGGAACGCGTCGACTTGCCGATGATGATCTGGGTAACGTTGTTGGCGTGCGCGAAGCTGATCACGTCATCGGCAATGCGGCGTCCGACGCCGGGAATGGTGAGCGCCTCGCCGCCCAGCGCCTCGGCCAGCCGCAGCGTGTCGGCAAGCCGGTCGCGTTGCTCGTCGGTCAATTGCAGGCTGCGCCTTGTCTCGATGCTGACAGCGGTCCAGGGCGCGTGCAGCCGGTCCGCCAACCGCTTGGTGTAACGCACGAGCCCGGCCGCGCGCGGGTCCTCGCTGAGGCAAACCAGGATGCGCTCGCCCGCGGCCCAGGGGCCGGCAATGGCGTTGGCCTGCATATGAGTCAGGAGTTGTTCATCGACGCGCTCGGCGGTCCGCCGCAGCGCCAGTTCGCGGAGCGCGGTCAGATTACCCGGCGAAAAGTAATGCTCAAGCGCGCGCTCGGCCTGCTTTGGGACATAGACCTTGCCCTCTTTCAACCGCTGAATCAGATCGTCCGGCGTCAGATCGATCAGCTCGATCGCATCCGCGCGATCGAACACCGAATCCGGCACCGTCTCGCGGACCCGGACATGCGTGATCTGCGCGACCACGTCGTTGAGGCTCTCGATGTGCTGAATATTGACCGCGGTGTAGACGTCGATGCCGTGCGAGAGCAGCTCCTCAACGTCGAGATAGCGCTTCGGATGGCGGCTGCCGGGCGCGTTGGTGTGGGCAAGTTCATCGACCAGCGCGATCCGCGGATGGCGCACGATGACAGCATCGAGATCCATCTCCCCGAGAATCTGGTCCTTGTATTCGAGCCGTTTGCGCGGGAGGACCTCAAGGCCTTGCAACAGCGCTTCGGTCTCCGCCCGTCCATGGGTCTCGACCACACCGACGACGACGTCGACGCCCGCCTTCAGTTTGGCGTGGGCGCTCTGCAGCATTTCGTAGGTCTTGCCGACGCCCGGTGCTGCGCCGACGAAGATTTTAAGCCGGCCGGCCTGATCGTTCTCTCGCCGGGCGGCTTCGAGAAGCGCGTCCGGCGAGGGTCTTTTTTCAAGGTCGCGGCGTTGATTTGCCATACGGCAATATAGTCCTCACGCCTGATACCGCCTAGATGGTTCTATTTGGATCCAGCGGCGTCCAGCGCCAGATTGAGCGCCAATACGTTGACGCGCGGTTCGCCGAGCAACCCGGCGAGGCGACCCTGCGTATTCGCCGTGACCAGTTGGCGAACCCGATCTTCCGGCATATTCCGCGCCTTGGCAACACGCGGCACCTGGAATAACGCGCCCTCCGGCGAGATATCGGGATCGAGGCCGCTCGCCGACGTGGTGACGAGATCGATCGGAACAGGCATCGAGGGGTTCTCGGCCTTCAACTTGTCGACGTCTTCCTTGACCCGATCATTCAGGGCCTTGCTGGTCGGGCCGAGGTTGGATCCACCCGAATTGGCCGCATTATAGGGCGCCGAAACGGTCTTGGTGGAATCGGCGGGGTCCGGCGCCGAGGTCGCCGAGGGCCGGCCATGGAAATATTTTTCGTCCTTGAATTCCTGCCCGATCAGGGCGGAGCCCACTACCTTGCCATCCCTTTCGATCAGGCTTCCTTCCGCCTGCTTCGGGAAGATCACGCCTGCGATCGCGGTCATGGCTAGGGGATAAGCCAGACCGGTGATCAGCGTGAGCGCGACCAGCAGGATGATGGCGGGGCGAATTTCTTTCAACATGGTGTCTCTCCTCAGGAGTGCAGTTTTTCGTCATTGCGAGGAGCGAAGCGACAAAGCAATCCAGCTTTTCCAGGGTCAACTATGGATTGCTTCGCTGCGCTCGCAATGACGGTGTCAGGCCAGGTGCAAGGCGGTGACCACGAGGTCGATTGCCTTGATGCCGATGAACGGAATGATGATGCCGCCGAGGCCATAGATCATCAGGTTACGCTGTAATAGCGCGCCTGCTCCAATCGCCCGATAAGCGACGCCCTTCAAGGCCAGCGGAATCAACGCGATGATGATCAAGGCGTTGAAGATGATCGCCGACAGGATCGCGCTTTGCGGGCTCGCCAGATGCATCACGTTGAGCACGGCGAGTTGCGGATAGAACGCCAGGAACATCGCGGGGATGATGGCGAAATATTTCGCGACGTCGTTGGCGATCGAGAACGTGGTGAGCGCGCCACGGGTCATCAACAACTGCTTGCCGATTTCGACCACCTCGATCAACTTGGTCGGATTGGAGTCGAGATCGACCATGTTGCCGGCCTCGCGGGCCGCTTGCGTGCCGGTGTTCATGGCGACACCGACATCCGCTTGCGCCAGCGCTGGCGCATCGTTGGTGCCGTCGCCGCACATCGCGACCAGCTTGCCCTTGGCCTGTTCGTCGCGAATGAGCTTCAATTTATCTTCGGGCGTCGCCTGCGCCAGGAAATCATCGACGCCGGCTTCCGCGGCGATCGCCGCAGCGGTCATCGGATTGTCGCCGGTGATCATCACGGTGCGGATGCCCATGCGACGCAATTCGGCGAAGCGTTCGCGGATGCCGCCCTTGACGATGTCCTTGAGGTGCACAATGCCAAGCAGACGACCGTCCTTGGCGACGGCAAGCGGCGTGCCGCCGGCCTTCGCGATCTCGTCCGCGATCGACTGGATCTCCCGGGCCACCTCGGAATTCACGTTGGACTGGAGCGCCCTGACGGTATTTCCAGACGCCATGGTCTGCGCCGTCCCGCCCCCGACATAGTTGAGGATCGCATCGACCGCGCCCTTGCGGACCGACGATGCACCGGCATCGACGCCGCTCATGCGGGTTTGGGCCGTGAACGGAATGAACGTTGCGTTGAGTTCCGCCATGTCGCGGCTGCGGATGCCATACTTATCTTTGGCGAGCACGACAATCGAACGGCCCTCGGGCGTCTCGTCGGCCAGCGAAGCCAGTTGCGCCGCGTCCGCAAGCTCCATCTCGGTCACGCCGCGGACCGGGCGAAACGCCGTCGCCTGCCGGTTGCCGAGCGTGATGGTGCCAGTCTTGTCGAGCAGCAACGTATCGACGTCGCCCGCGGCCTCGACCGCACGGCCCGACATTGCCAGCACGTTGAAACGCACCAGCCGGTCCATGCCGGCGATACCGATCGCCGACAATAGCGCTCCGATGGTGGTCGGAATCAGCGTGACGAACAACGCCACCAGAATGACGACCGAAATCTGGCCGCCGGCATAAGCGGCATAGCTCGGGATCGTTACCGTCGCGAACACGAAGATGATGGTCAGGCCCGCGAGCAGGATGTTGAGCGCGATCTCATTCGGCGTCTTTTGCCGCTCGGCGCCCTCGACCAGCTTGATCATGCGGTCGATGAAGGTCGATCCCTGGGCAGCCGTAATGCGGACGCGGATCCAGTCGGACAGCACTTGCGTGCCGCCGGTGACCGCCGAGCGGTCGCCGCCGGATTCGCGGATCACGGGCGCGGACTCGCCGGTGATCGCGGCCTCGTTGACGGAAGCCACGCCTTCGATCACTTCGCCGTCGGACGGAATGTTGTCGCCGGCCTCGACCAGAACGATATCGCCGACCTTGAGGCTGGTGCCGGAGACAAGCCGATAGGTCTTGTCGGAGCCCGTCAGCAGCTTGGCCTGGCTCTCGGTGCGGGTCTTCCTGAGCGATTCGGCCTGCGCCTTGCCGCGGCCTTCGGCAACGGCCTCGGCGAAGTTGGCGAACAGCACCGTGAACCACAGCCACAGGATGATCTGGAAGGTGAAGCCGAGGCTCGCCCCGCCGGTCACCAGATCGCGCAGGAAGATCACCGTGGTCAGCGCGGCCACGACCTCGACCACGAACATCACGGGGCTCTTGATCATCAGCCGCGGATCGAGTTTTGCGAAGGCCGAACCGATGGCGGGCATCACGATCTTCGGATCGAGCATCGCCGAGACCGGCATGCGCTTATTCATTTTGACGACTTCCATGGACGTAACTCCGAATGAGATCGATCAGAACAGGGTGTTGGCGTTCATCGCGAGGTGCTCGACGATCGGGCCGAGCGCGAGCGCCGGGAAGAAGGTGAGGCCGCCGATGATCAGGATCACGCCGACGACGAGGCCGACGAACAGGCCGCCTGTGGTCGGAAGGGTTCCGGCCGACGCGGGGATTGATTTTTTCCCGGCAAGCGAGCCAGCTATCGCCATTGCCGGCACAATCATGAAGAAGCGGCCCACAAACATCGCGACGCCGCCGGTCACATTGTAGAAGGGAATATTCCCAGTGAGGCCGGCGAAAGCCGAACCATTATTGCCGGTTTGCGAGGTGTAGGCATACAGCACCTCGGTGAAGCCATGCGGCCCCGCATTGGCCATCGAGGCCACCGCGGACGGCAGCACGACAGCCACAGCGGTCCAGCCCAGATACATCAGCGGCAGCACCAGAATGGCGAGCATCGCCATCTTGACTTCGCGCGCCTCGATCTTCTTGCCGACATATTCAGGCGTGCGGCCGACCATCAGGCCCGCGACGAAGATCGCGAGCACGACGAACAGCAGCATGCCGTAGAGACCGGCGCCGACGCCGCCGACGATGATTTCGCCGAGCTGAATGTTGATCAGCGGGATCATGCCGCCAAGTGCTGTGAAGCTGTCATGCATAGCGTTGACGGCGCCGCAGGACGCCGCCGTGGTGATGACCGCGAACAGCGACGAGGCAACGATGCCGAAGCGGACTTCCTTGCCTTCCATGTTGCCGCCGGTCAGCCCGAGCGCCTGGAGCGCGGTGGTGCCGTTGGCTTCAGCCCAATAGGTAACAACGACGCCCGATATGAACAGCACGCCCATCACGGCCAGGATCGCCCAGCCCTGACGCTGGTTGCCGACCATGCGGCCAAACACATTGGTCAGCGCGGCGCCGAGCGAGAATATCGAGATCATCTGGATGAAGTTCGACAGCGCGGTCGGATTCTCGAACGGATGCGCGGCGTTGGCATTGAAGAAGCCGCCGCCATTGGTGCCGAGCATTTTGATCGCGACCTGGGAGGCCACAGGACCGACGGCAATGGTCTGCTTGGCGCCTTCCAGCGTCGTTGCATCGACATAGGCGCCGAGCGTCTGCGGCATGCCCTGCCAGACCAGGAACAGCGTGTAAACGATGCAGATCGGCATCAGGACATAGAGCGTGCAGCGCGTCACATCGACCCAGAAATTGCCGATGGTGCGCATCGAAGAGCGGGAGAAGCCGCGGATCAACGCCACCGCGAGCGCGATGCCGGTTGCCGCCGACAGGAAGTTCTGGTGCGTCAGCCCAAGCATCTGCACGAGATAGGACAGCGTGCTTTCGCCGCCGTAGTTCTGCCAGTTGGTGTTGGTGATGAAGCTGATCGCCGTATTGAAGGACAAATCCTGCGCGACGGCGGATTGTTCCGCGGGATTGAACGGCAATACCGCCTGCAGGCGCATCACCGCGTAGATGATGAGAAAGCCGCCGACATGAAACAGCAGCATGGCGACCGTGTAGGTCAGCCAATGCTGCTCGCGCCTTTCATCGACGCCGCCGATCCAATAAAGCCCGGCCTCGACCGGCCGCAAGATCGGCGACAGGAATGTGCGCTCGCCGTTGAAGACGCGCGTCATGTACCAGCCGAGCGGTTTGACCAGCGCGACGATGATCGCGCAGTACAGAAGAATTTGAATCCAGCCAATGACGGTCATGGTCGTGTGCCTTCAAGTTTCGCGTGATTTTTTCCGATAAACCGGCCCCGACCCGGACCAAATCCGGGGCAGGCCTTTCAGCGATCAGAACCGCTCGGGCCGCAGCAGGGCGTAGGTCAGGTAAAACAGCAGGCCCGCGGAGACGATGGCGGCGAGTGAATAATCGAAGATCATGGTCGTGCTCCTCCAGAGCGTTTTCGAGCGAAGCATGCCCTCGGACTTGATCCGGGGTGGGTCCCGGCGGAATCTAAAGCCGTTCGCAGGCGTAGGTGTAACCCACCGCCAGCACGAAGAAGCCGAGGCCGAGGGCCAGCATGAGGACATCCAACATCAGGTGCTCCTTGTTGCGCTTGTTTCTATGCGCCACTGTCGCGTGTCTCAGGGAAGGCGGATTGCATTGGATCAACACGGGATCGCAGGTGCAATCCGGGCTCTGCCCGTAGCAGTGGCCGTGAGGTGCCACTCGCCGCATAGGTTTTCGAGGCGGGCGCGCAAGCAATCTTATAGGAATCTCATAAAGACGCGGTTCTACTCGGCGCTTGCAGCCCAACTCGCGGCTCAGCGTAGCCAGAGACCCAGTCGTGATCTTGCGCGTTTCGCCGTCTTTTATCGAAATGCACGCTTATGAAATCCCTATATCTCTGACTTGCATTCCATCTCGCTTTTAAATGGCGATCTATCCATCTTGCTGGATGCGGCCGTGGGGCGACCGCAATTCATGTGAGATACACCATGTTTGCTCTTTCAGAACATCACGATCCCGGCGAACTCAGTGACCGCCTGCGCGACACTCCGGCAGCGACGACAGGTCTCATGTCTGAAGTCATCGCCCAGACCTGCCGGCGCTTTCCGTCGATGGGGCAGACCGAAAAGACCGCCCGGATCGAACGATTAATCGGGTCGAGCGCCTGGACCGATGCGGCGCTTGCGCTGATCGATCTGGAATTGCCGCAATGGCAGGTTCGCCGCATCGCCTATGACGAAGGCGAGTGGCATTGCGCATTGTCACGCCAGCGCGAGCTTCCCGAATGGCTGGATCAATCAATCGAAGCCCATCATGCGGATCTGGCGCTGGCGATCTTGAGCGCCTTCGTCGACGTCCAACGCGTCACTGCGCCGTCAAGCAGGACCAGCGTTCCCGCCGTGCCGCGCGACGCGAGCGCGCTCCACGAGCCGGTCCTGACCGACAATTTCGCGTAACAGTCCACGATCGAACCATCGTCGGAGTTCGACTCTTGGCGCAGTTCCCGAATTTGCCGCAACAACTGACATCGACCCAGGTGATCGTTCGCTTCTGGCTGCGCATGATCATCCTGGTTTTCTTCGCAACGCTTGGCAGCATTGGCTTCGGCAGAAGCCTTGCAGCGTTGCTGTGGATGTCCATGATCCTCGGCGCCGTCATCGGGGTGATGAGGCGTGAGCCTCCATTCGACAAGGTTCTCAACCATTGGGATGAAACGGTGGCCTATGCGGCGCTGTGCTGCCTGGTCAGTGGGTTCAACCAGGCTGTTCCATTTTGAAACGACGCGCGATCTTATGCGGCTCCTATGAGATCGCTGTTGTGTCGCCCTCGAATTCATATCCGGCTGGGCTGATATTGGGAACATGAGTCAAGCAGTATCCCGGCCGACCACCATCCGAACATTCGCACACGAAACGACACCGCGACGGAAGGGTCCGCAGCCTCGGGAGCACGCGCTACTCGCCCATAGAAGGAACACCAACGTGAAGCTCGTCGAACCTCCATCGTGCCGCTCTGCATCTACGATCGTCTTCATCGGCAAAAACAGCCGCGGCAACTGGGTCGCCCAGGAACAGAACGGTCTTTATGGCGGCCTGTTCGTCAGCCGCGCGCAAGCCGTCAAATACGCGCTGTTCGAGAACGGCCGTCACCCTGAAACAATCGTCGAAGTCGCGCGCGAGATCGAGCTCGACATGGGCGGCAAGCTCGCCGCCTCCGATCCCACACTCGCCCCCAGTTCCCGGCGCGCCGCATGAGAAGCGCAACAGCCGTTACTCAGGAGAG
>Ga0193713_1000510_pt1 | contig 13052 bp, 14 predicted proteins | sample H3a2metaG_FD_143054 | JGI IMG/M metagenome (GOLD analysis project Ga0193713, IMG submission 143054) | Soil microbial communities from a riparian zone of the East river system, Colorado, United States - H3a2 | ecosystem: Environmental > Terrestrial > Soil > Riparian zone | place: USA: East River... | reverse complement strand
ACCGCGGGCGTAGAGTAGGTTCGCGAGATAGATGCGCGCTTCGCCGAGGCTCGGGTCGAGCTCGAGCGCGCGGCGCAGCCAGTGCAGGCTGCCCCCTTCGTCCGCGAGCCGGTGCGCGGCGTAGCCGACACACGCGGCGGCATCGGCGGAGTCGGGATGCGCCCGCAGCGCGCCTTCGAAGAAACGGCGCGCCTGATCGAGCACGCCTTCGCGGAACAGCGCGCGGCCGATCTGCAACATGAGATCGTGATCGTCCTGGAAGCCGAGTGCGAGCACGTGCTCGAAGCATGCGAGCGCAGCCCCGCGCTCACCGAACTTGAGCAAGACCTCGCCCAACCCGGCGAGTGTGTCCTCGTGATCGGGATCGAGACCACGCGCCTCTTCGAACGCGTGCCGCGCCCACGCGTACTCCTCGCGCGCGAGCCTGGCGTAGCCCATACCGACAAGCAGCTCGACGGAGTGGGGATACAACCCCAGGCCCTCGCGCAGCGTATCTATGGCCTCGTCGTATTGTCCTTCGTTGTAGAGCTGATGTGCACGTTCGTCATATTCGTCGGAACTGAGGAACTTGTCCGACATCGAACGGGTCCCCCCGGGAAGGTTGTGCTATGATAAGAAACGGGGCACTGTTACACAAGCGACTATGACTTCCGCAATTTCGACAATCGAAGCAGGCTCGGCGACGTCGCCCGGCGGTTTCACCGCCGCCGCCGCCCACGCCGGTCTCAAAACGGACGGCGCGCTCGACGTGGCGTTGCTCGTGAGCGCGACGAGCTGCGCGACCGCCGGCACCTTCACCAAGAATGCGCTTCGTGCGGCCCCCGTCATCTACGACGCCGAAATGCTGGCCGACCGCCCGGGACGCACCCGCGCGGTCGCGATGAATGCACGCGTGGCGAACGCGTGCACCGGCGCCGCGGGACTCGAGGCCGCGCGCGCGATGGCGCGCAGCGCCGAGGAGGCAGCCGGCCTGCCACCGCGGACGGCTCTGGTGCTCTCAACCGGCGTCATCGGTGTGCCGCTGCCAGTGGAGAAAGTGGCGCGCGGACTTCGCGATGCCGCCGCGAAACTCTCGCCGGCGGGGGGGGTCGACGCCGCGCGAGCCATCATGACGACGGATACGCGGCCCAAACACTGCGCGGTTCGTCTCGAAACGCCGGGCGGTCCGATCATCATCGGCGGCATGGCGAAGGGCGCCGGCATGATCCATCCCGACATGGCCACATTGCTCGCCGTGATCACCACGGACGCCGTTTCAGAGCCCGGCACGCTCCGCCCATTCTGGAAGCGCGTCGTCGACCACACGTTCAACGCGATCTCGGTGGATGGCGACACCAGCACCAATGACACCGCCCTCTTTCTCGCAAATGGCCATGCCGGCATCGATCCATCCCGCGATGGCGCCACCTGGAAGCTGTTCGAGGAGGCCACGACGGAGGTGGCGCGCACGCTGGCGCTCGCGGTTGTCGAAGACGGCGAAGGCGCAACCAAGCGGCTCGAGATCCAGATCGTGGGGGCACAAACGGAAGGACACGCCCGTGAGGTCGGTCGCGCAATCGCGCGCTCCACGCTCGTGAAGACCGCCATCTACGGCGGCGACCCCAACTGGGGTCGCGTATTGGCGGCTGCCGGCGTCGCCGGTGTGTCCCTCGTCGCGGAGCGTATTACGCTCGAGGCACAAGGCTCCAACGGGGGAAGCTGGCTTACACTCGCGAGCGGTGGCGCCACCGCGTTCGCCAATCCTGCCCAGGCGCGGGCAATTTTCGAGCAGAAAACCATCCGCCTCCGGCTCGACCTTGGTCTCGGTCGATCGGAGGCGGTGGTATGGACCTGCGATCTTTCTCCGGACTACGTCCGGATCAACTCAGACTACACGTCCTAGTTAGGGCTTCGACTTGGTCGTGTCGCGCGGCGCGGCGGCCGGTTTCGCCTTGCTCTTGCGGCGCGCATGTTTCGGCTTGGCCTTCGAGGTGTCGGCCTGCTGCGACGCGTTAGCGGTCGGCTTGGCCGGTGCGGCTGCTGGCTGCTGGGTCGGCTGTTGCGCAGCCAGTGCTAAGAAGAGGAGTGCTGACGAAAGCATTAAAGCCTCGGGTTAGGGTCGTTCTTACGACCCCCTCGTTCCACCTCGCGTCACGGACGCCCCGGCCGGACGTTGGGCAGCATGGCGCGGACGTGGGCCAGCGCCTCGGATGGGGTACGGCCCCCTGGGCGCTGCAGCTCGTGATCGGCCGCAACGGCCACGTCGAGTAACCTCACGCCCCGCAAGCCTTTGTTGTGCGCTTCCACCAGCAGGTCAGCGGCGGAATCGGGATCGAAGTGATGCGCGACCAGATCGGCCGCCGCATGGAGCGCCGGTCCGGGGGGCTCGTCCGGCGCCACGGTGATCAGCCGCTCGACGATGGGCCCCGACAGCCCGCGAGCCAGTGCTGCCGCCACCGCCGCAACATGACCTTCGGGCGGCGATTGTCCCGGCACGGCGTGGCTGATGATGGCACGCGCCTGGCGCAGCTGGAGCAAACCCCGCCGCACGCCATTCACCAGACGATCAGCCGGGATGTTCTTGGCGCCGCCCTCGAGCGCCTTCTGAACGAGCGGTTCGGTCGGCAGGCTCTCCGCCGCAGCCGCGGCGAGAATCGAGTCGATTGCCGGGAGGGCGGCCGCGGGCACACGACCGGCAAGCCGTGTCGTGCCGCCGCCGTTGCCGTTGCCGTTCTGCGCTATGAGGGGAGCCGGCCTCGCGACGAGCGCCAGCGCGAGGACCAGCTTCCAACTCATGGCTGAGTGCTCACCGGGCGCACAATAAGCAGGGAGTTCTGCTGGCCCGCGCCGAACCCGTCGTCGACATAGCGGTCCGCCAGAGGATCGGGCACCCACCGCTCGCCGTCCACCACGAACATGTATTCGTGCTGGCCCGCGGGCAGAACCGCTTTAGCGTGCCAGATGCCGTCACCATCGTCATCGTTCAGGTGCAGCATGCCGCGGCTCCAGTCGTTGAAGGATCCGACGACTTCGACCGATCGGGCTCCGGGAAATTGGCCCACGAAATTCGCGATCCCTTGAGCGACGCCGGGTGTGGGCCCGCCGCTGGGCCATTGCAGCACCAGGACCGCTGCCAGACCGGCTGCCAGCGCCAAAGTCCAGACGGGACGCAGTCGCACGGTGACCGCGAGCGGCCGCCCCAACCAGTGAATCAGGCGGCGGGCAGGACCTTCGCTTTGGACTCGCGCCGGGTTCTGGCGGATCTCCGCCATCACGCGCGACGCGACGCTCACCGGCGGCGTCGCCTTGAGTATCTGGGTCGCGGCGTTCAGCCGGGCGTACGCCTCCCGCAGATCCACCGGCAGATCGCTTGGATCACGCTCGCCATCGAGCGCTTCCTGCAACCGCGGATCAATTGGGCTCATCGTACGACCTCCTCCAGTAGCGCCAACAAGGCCTCTCGGGCACGATGCACGCGCATCTTGAGCGTGGGGATCCGAGCGCCAGTTACGGTCGCCATCTCCTCGTAGCTCATGCCCTCCACATGCTTCAAGACGAACGCCTCTCGCTTCTCGGCCGGCAGCGCGGCCAACGCGCGCTCGACCAATGCCACCTGTTCGCCCCGCTCCAGAACCGCCCAGGTATCCGAGCCGTCGGCCAGCGCCGGAGCCGGCACATCACTCAGCGAGATATCGTTCGTGTGCCGTCGAGCCAGATGGCTGCGGCAGCGATTCCCCGTAATCCGGTACAGCCAGCTCCGCAGCCGCCCGGGATCCCGGCATTGTGACAAATGCCGATACGCGCGCACGAGACTCTCGGCTACTGCGTCGGCGGCGGCATCGGGATTCCCGAGCATCCGCGTCGCGAAACGCAGCAGACCCGGCTCATATCGCCGGATGAGAATCCCGAACGCCTCCCCATCGCCGCCCAAGACCCGGGCGACTACATCTACATCCGCCGGGGCGCCGTCGTTCACCATCCCAGTGACCCCCTGGGGGGGGGCTTCGTCACGGTTTTTCAAGGGTTTGCCGCGCGGCAGTCAGGAACGTCACGGCGCGAAGGCCGGTGCCGTCCATGGAGCCCGCGAATGCCTCCAGCGTCGCCCGAGCGCGGCGCCTGTACGAGGGGTCACCAGTCACCTGCGCCAGCTCCGCCAGCACGAGCGCCGTCGCGGCGTTGGCACCGGGGAGCACGTCGTCGAAAATGTGTTTCGTACGATCGCCCGCCGCCTGGGACGCGGGGAGCGGATCGGCTGCCGCGACGTCGTAATAGCCGCCCAGCGGATCGGCATAGCTGCGCTCGACGATGGCGGCGAGATCGAGCGCGACCTCGAGATAGCGCGGCGCGTTGCTGAGCTGGTGTGCCACGAGACACGCGGACGCCACCTGGACCTGATCCTGGAGCAGACCCTGCGGCGTGGTGGCGCCCGCTGCGGGCGCTCCTGCGGCGTGCCGCACACCCCAGCCCCGGGCATACGTCCGCTGCAACAAGACATCGAGGCCGGCGCGCGCGCGACTCTCGACTGTGGGCTCGCCGATTGTGGCCGCAGCCACCATCACGTGTTCGAGTACGTACGCCTCCTGATCGGCGAACACTGATCCGTCGGGAGGCGGCTCGGCTGACAGAGCGCGGACGAGGACACGGCCGGCCTCCCGATAGCGCTGCTCGCCGGTCACGGTCCACGCCTTCGCCAGGCTGAGGGCGAGCCCGGCACGGACCAACCGTGGTGGATCCTCCCCGACGGTGCCCGCGGTCGTATCGAGCATGAGATCCAGCGCGCGCCGCGCCGAGGCTAGCAGCGTGGTATCGGTGAGCAACAGAGACACGGCTTCCGCATGCGTCACACTGCCCGCGACGGCGCGATTGCGAACCGCCTCATCCAGCTCGCGCGCGACGGCCGCGATCCCCTGCTCGACCAATGCGGGCCGCAGCACACTGGGCGAATCCTCAGTCAACACCATGTGTCGCACCACTGCCGCCTGCTCCATGATGAACGTGCGCTGCTCGCGATAGCGCTTCGCGACCTCGGGCAACAATTGCTTCAGCCCGCGACCGGTGATGGGATCGTCGGCAGGGAAATATGTACCGCCGAAGAAGGGCGCGCCGTCGGCGGTGAGGAAGACGGTGAGCGGCCATCCGCGCAGCCCCGCCATCCGTTCGACTGCCGTCTGATAGCGCTGGGCCACGTCGGGCCGCTCGTCGCGGTCGACGCGAATCGGGACGAACAGCGCGTTGATGAGCGCGCCGATCTCCGGATCGGTGTAAATCGCGCGGTCGGTTTCAGCGCACCAGCGGCAGCTATCGCTGCCGATGTATAGGAGGACAGGACGGTCGAGCTTCGCGGCAAGCGCGAAAGCATCCCGTCCCCAGGGTTGCCAGCGGACCGGTTGGCGCGCCGCGCGCGCGAGGTAACTCGTCTCCGAGTGGGCCATGCGATTGATGAACGGCCCACGCTCGCCGATACACGCCCCGGCGGTGGCGGAGAAAACGGCGATGCAAAAACGGGTGTGCATGAGGCTGCGCACGCGGGGAATACCCCGGCCGGGGCCCGGGAGTACCGCTATATTCGCAAAATGACCACCGTAACCATCACCCCGAAGTCGAACGGCCCCCTGATCATCGAGGGCCCAGTGCGGATCGTAACGCCCGACGGGAGGGAATTGACACCCCCACCCCGCAAAGACGGCAAACCGGCGGAAGTCGTTGTGCTGTGCAGATGTGGGGGCTCAGCGATAAAACCCTTTTGTGACGGAACGCACAAACGCAATGGGTTTCAGGACGGTCAGGGTACCCCTGGCTGAGCACGACCTTATTATGTTGTCTGGCGCTGCAGACTTCCCGTTCCCCCTGTACCCCGTGCCCCTGAACTGGAGGAGCGACCGACAATGGCAAAGGCAAAGAGCACGATGGCCGCAGATGAAGGTTACTGCGTGAAGTGTAAGGCGAAGCGGAAGATCTCGAACGCCCAGCAGGTGAAGATGGCCAACGGCCGCCCCGCGCTCAAAGGTGTCTGTCCGGTATGCGGGACGGGAATGTTCAAGATTCTGCCGCCCGCCGCTGCTAAGTAACGCTCCCGCGGTCTCTCATTAACGCACCCCCGACGAAGCTGGTCGGGGGCGCGTTGTTTTGTAGCGCACCGTGTAACAGGCGGAGCCTACCTCGCGGCAGTAGTAGGCGAGGATCTCAAACAGCGCGAATTGACCGTCGGCCGTGCGCACGGCGTACACATGATGGCTGGAGGTAAGGAGGTGGGACCACATGCTGTACGCGTACCACTTTCCGATAGCCGGGTTCACGGTGTCCGCAGCAAACGTCGTCGCCACGTAGCCCTCCGCCGGCACACCCGCGATCGAATCCATGTTCACAGGCCCCAGGTCCAGCGCTCCGGCACCGGGCGCCGTGATCACGTGATTGCGGCGGAAGCCGAGGTCCCGCCACCATTGCCACCCGTCGCCGCGGGAGGCATCGAGCGTGTAGGTGCTATCGGCATGCAGCCCGATCTCATAGGGTGGAAACTCCGGCTTGGTGAACGATCCGATCAACAACGACGCCACGAGCAGGAGAAACGCCACCGCCATCGCCCACACCAGGAGGGGGGCCTTCAAGCCTCCGCCATGAACGGATACCAGGGGTCGCGCGGCGGCACGAAGTTCTCTTTGATCGTCCGGGCACTGGTCCAGCGGATCAAGTTGAGCAGGCTGCCCGCCTTGTCGTTGGTGCCGCTGGCGCGCGCGCCCCCGAACGGCTGCTGCCCGACGACCGCCCCCGTCGGTTTGTCATTCTTGTAGAAGTTGCCGGCGGCATAGCGGAGTGCCGCATCGGCCTCGGCCAGCGCCGCGCGGTCCTGGGCGAAGACGCCGCCGGTAAGGGCGTAGGGCGATGTGCGATCGATGAGCACCAGCGTTTCCTTCCATTGTTTGTCCGGATAGACGTACAGCGACAGGACTGGCCCGAAAATCTCTTCGCACATGGTGCGGTACATCGGATCCTCGACCTGAATGACGGTGGGATGGACGAAGTAGCCATCCGTGTCGTCGCACTGGCCGCCGAACAGGATCTTCGCTTTCGGATCGTGTTTCGCCTGCTCGATGTACTGCTTGATCTTCTCGAACGCCTTCTTGTCGATCACGGCACCCATGAAGTTCCGGAAGTCCGCCGGGTCCCCGACCCGCACGTCCTCCAGCAAGCCGATCACCCGCTCGCGCAGTTTGGGCCACACGGATTCCGGCACGTAAGCGCGCGAAGCGGCGCTGCACTTCTGACCCTGATACTCGAACGCGCCGCGCACGATTCCCGTCGCCAGCGCGTCCACGTCGGCGCTCGCATGCGCGAGGATGAAGTCCTTACCGCCCGTCTCGCCGACGAGGCGCGGATAGTCGGCGTAGCTGGTGAGATTCGCCGCGACCGTCTTCCACAGCGTTTGGAAAACGTCCGTAGACCCGGTGAAATGGATTCCGCCCAGATGGCGGTCGGCCAGCAGCCGCTCGCTGATGACCGTCGCGGGGCCGGGCACGAAGTTGATGACGCCGGGGGGCAGCCCCGCCTCCTGGAGCAGCCGGAGGACGAGGTAATTCGAGTAGGACGCCGTCGCCGCCGGTTTCCACACGACGGTGCACCCCATGAGCGCCGGCGCGGTCGGCAGGTTGCCGCCGATCGCGGTGAAGTTGAAGGGCGTGATCGCGTAGACGAATCCTTCGAGCCCGCGGTATTCCATCGCATTCCAGGTCGCGCCTCCGGGGGGCGTCAGCGGCTGCTCCGCGTGGATCCGCTCGGCGTAATGGGCGTTGAAGCGCCAGAAATCGACCAGCTCGCACGCCGCGTCGATCTCTGCCTGGAACGCCGTCTTGCTCTGGCCGAGCATCGTGGCCGCGTTGAGCATGGCACGCCACCGCGTTGCGAGGAGGTCGCCGGCCTTGAGGAACACGGCGGCGCGATCGGCCAGGCTCCAGCTCGACCAGTCGCGCCACGCCTCGCGCGCCGCTTTCACCGCGGCTGCCACTTCCTCGGGACCGGCCTGATGCACCTTGGCGAGCACATGCTTGTAGCAGTGCGGCATCACCGCGTCCACGGTCCTGCCGGTCCGGATTTCCTTGCCGCCGATGACGACGGGCACCTCGATCTGACGGCCGCTCAGGTCCTTGAGAGCGAGCTTGAGCTCGTTGCGCTCGCGTGAGCCGGGGGCGTAGGAGAGAACCGGCTCGTTGATTGGCGTGGGGATTTTCATGGAGGAAAGTTAACCGGGGAACCGGCGAGTGTTTAGGAATCAGTGAGCATCGATCCTCGTACACGCATCGGCCATGTCCACCTCACGGTGAGTGATCTCGAGCGTTCGCTCACATTCTACCGTGATGCGCTGGGCTTTGAGATCACAGCGCGCTACGGCCCTGACGCGGTTTTCCTGTCCGCTGGCGGTTATCACCACCACATCGGCTTGAACACATGGGCCGGTCGCGGCGCCCCGCGCCCGCCCGAGGGCAGCACGGGCCTCTACCACTTCGCTATTCTCTATCCCGACCGCGCGGCGCTGGCGGAAGCCGTGCGACACGTGTTGGCGCAGGGCATCGCGCTTGAAGGCGCTTCCGATCATGGCGTGAGCGAAGCGGTCTACCTGCGCGATCCGGACGGCAACGGCATCGAGCTCTATCGCGACCGGCCGGAAAACGAATGGCCGCGCGGACCGGACGGCAGCATCCGGATGCACACGCGGCCACTCGACCTGCAAGCGCTCCTGGCTTAACCCCCGCGGTCCCCTTCCCGTTGCGGCGGCAGCGGCAGCGCAATCGTGAGTGTGGTCGTGTCGCCGGATGCCGAGTCGACCTTCACCGTGCCGTTGAACGCATTCTCTGCCACGTTCCGCACCTTGGCGAGATCGGCCAGCGACCGCCCGCCGCGAACCACGAGCTCGAGCTCCTTGCCTTTCTGTTCCAGCAGGACGCGCACCGGCGCGGGCTGGCCGGTATTCGTTTCCGCGGCGTTGCGCACGATGCCGACGAGCATGTCGAACAGCGCGTTCGAATCACCTTTGACGAACGTCGATTCCAGCGTGGTCGTGAAATCGAGATCGACGCCGCGATCGCGCAGCAGTCGCCGCTCCAGGGTCAGGCAGGAACGCACCACTCGTACGGCGTCGAAGCGCCCCCCCGCGCCACGGGCGGTCAGCATGCCGGCGCGCGCGCTCTCACGCATCGCGCGCAACAGCTCGGACGTCCGGTCGAGGTCTTCGAGCACCTGACCCAGGTCGTCGAGCAGGGCCAGGCGACGATCCGCCGCGAGATCGACCCAACGCCCGATCGATTCCATCGAGAGCTGCAGTCCGGCACGCGCGGCGGTGAGTGGGTTGGTGGCCTGATGGACTTGCATCCCGGGTGACGCGCCGGCGACGGCGCTGTCCGGTGACTTTCCGGGCGTGATCAATCCCAGGGCGAGACCGGCGAGCTCGAGCGCCAACCGCTCCCGACTGCGCCGCTCGCGGCCGCCGGGTGGCGGGGCGGGAGGACGAGAGCGGACAGGCGCGATGACCCAGGCGTCGGGTGTGGATCCGGGGGCGGTGACCCAGCGCGATCCGACGGGAACCGGGACGCTCCAACGCTGCAGGATGGCATCCAGATCAAAACCGGGAGGACGAGCACCGACGTCGGGACCGCTGCTCGCGCGAGGGACGGCTTGGTGAGGGCCGATGACTTCCCACAGGACGACCGGGCGTCCCACGACGGCGCTTGCCTGGCGCAGCACCTCACCTTCGTCCCCGCGAAACACTACTGCACTCAAGATGTCCTCCATCGGCACCCCCGATGTGCATCAGGGTGCGTGTGGGGGGCTGGGGGGCGCACAGTTAAATTGCGCCCCCTTGCAGCCCCGTCAAGCGGACGATAGCGTGGGCCCCATGACGACTCCTTCTGGTTTTCCGTCACGCCCGTCCGTCGGCCGGTCGTCGTTCGCGGTCGCAATGAAGGACTATACGTTCATCCGGCCGGGGATTGCGGTAACCATCAGCGCGGTCACCCTCGCCCTCGCCCTCGTCATCGGGTTATGGCTCATCTTCTCCTTGAATGAGGCCGCCCTGACCGTGTCCCGTGGCGCCCGTAACTCCGCGACGCTGCATCGCTACAACGCGGGCCTCGAGGTATGGCGCCAGATGGCGACCAGTACCGATCCGGGCTTCCGCCGCGCCGAAGCAGTCGCGCAACGGGACAGCCTGGGACGCCAGCTCCGGGTCGAGCTGGCCGATCTCGGCAACTCCATGCCGGATGAGGATCGCCAGCGGGTTCAGACCGTGCTCGGCGGCTTGACCAGCACCGGCACGGGCGCCGGCACCGACTCCCGGCAGGCCATGATCGTGCTCCTCGCCAAGCAGGATTCGGCGCTGTTCCGCGCCGCGCAGACCTCGCAACAGGCCGTCCTGCTGTCGGCGATCCTGCTTGCCCTGACGATCATCGCCGCGGGCATGCTGATCGTGCCGATGGCGTGGCTCTACGTGCGGTACAAACGGGGCGCGGCGATCGAAGTGAAGGTGTAGATGGCCAAGGCCGCCGCCCACAGGGGGGCCGCTCCCCCCACCACCATCGAAAGCTCGCGCGACCGCGAGCGGCTCCGCACCGTCGTCTTTCCCGAGCACTCGGACCTGGCCGCCGCCGTGGCCGAGCGGATCGTCGAGGTCATTCAGCGGGAGACGCGCGCCAAGGGGCGCGCGGTGCTCGGCCTCGCCACGGGCAGTACCCCGCTGGGCGTCTATGAAGAGTTGATCCGCCGCCACCAGGCGGGGGACCTCGATTTCTCGCGCGTCATCACGTTCAATCTCGACGAGTACTACCCGATGACGCCCGACAGTGCCCACAGCTATCACCGGTACATGTGGGAGAACTTCTTCGCGCACGTGAACATCGCGAAGGAGAACGTGCACATCCCCGACGGCACGACCCCGCGCGAGCGGGTGGCGGAGGCGTGCGACGCGTATGAGCAGGCGATTCGGGCGGCCGGCGGGATCGACTTCCAGCTGCTCGGCATCGGCAAGACGGGACACGTGGGATTCAACGAGCCGGGTTCTGACGCGACCTCGCGGACCCGCATCGTCACGCTCGACACGCTGACCCGCAAGGACGCCGCCGCCGACTTCTTCGGCGTGGAGAACGTGCCGCGGGAAGCACTCACCATGGGCGTCGCCACGATTCTCGATGCCAAAGAGATCGCCCTGCTCGCCACCGGCGAGCACAAGACCGCGATCGTCGCACGCGCGGTCGAAGGCGAGATCTCGACCGACGTCGCCGCGACGTTCCTGCAGCGCCACCAGAGTGTGACCTGCTATCTCGACCTGCCCGCCGCCGCCGACCTGACGCGGATCAAGACGCCGTGGATCCTCGAGGGCATCGAGTGGACGCCGGCTATGGTCGAACGGTCGGTCGTGTGGCTCGCCGAACGGGTGAGTAAGGCAGTGCTCAAGCTGGCGGCGCGCGACTACGCCGAGCATCAGCTCAGCCCGCTGCTCGCCCGCGCCGGCTCGGCAGGTCCGATCAACGGGCAGGTGTTCAATCGGCTGCGCGAGAAGATTCGGGGGCGCGCCAAGCTGCCCGCTCACGAGCGCGTGCTCGTCTTCTCGCCGCATCCGGACGACGACGTCATCTCGATGGGCGGCATTCTCCGCAAGCTGTGGGAAAACGAAAACCAGATCGTCGTCGCCTACATGACCAGCGGCAACATCGCCGTCTTCGATCATGACGTGACGCGCCATCTCGATTTCGTCGAGCGGGCCGCCAGCTCGCTCGGGCTGGACCCCTCCGCGCTGCACCGCGCCCGCAGCACCGTCAGCGCCGGCATGGAGCAGAAGGCGCCCGGTGACGTCGACATCCCGGTTGTGCAGAATCTCAAGAAATTCATTCGCGAATCGGAAGCGATCGCCGCGCTGGCAGCGGTCGGCATTCCGGCGAACGCCGCGCGATTCCTCGATCTGCCGTTTTACCGGACGGGCGAGGTGCGGAAGCGGCCGCTGAGCGACGACGACATCGCGATCGTGCTGCGCCTGATTGAAGAGACGCGGCCCGATCTCGTTTTCGTCGCCGGCGATCTCTCGGACCCGCACGGCACTCACCGGACGTGCAAGGCGGCGGTCGAGCAGGCGCTCGCGCGGTATCAGGGGCAGAAGCCCGAGGTCTGGTTGTATCGCGGCGCCTGGCAGGAATGGTCGCTCACCGAAGCGGACGTTCTGGTTCCGCTGTCGCAGGACGAGCTGAACGCGAAGATCCTCGCCATCTTCCGCCACCAATCGCAGAAGGACACCGCGCCCTTCCCCGGCTACGACGAACGCGAGTTCTGGCAGCGGGTGGAGGCCCGGAATCTGGAGACCGCGGCGCGCGCCGACCGGCTGGGGCTGCCCGAGTACTACGCGATGGAAGCCTATGTAATTCAACGCAGTTAGCCGTCGAGCGTTGCACCGCGCACTGCCCTTTCATTATGTTGGCGCCGCATTCCCCCTTCCATGGAGGAGGCCCAACATGAGCGCTTCAACCACCAAGGCTTTGAGTCTGGCGATCGTTGCGGCCGTGTGGGCCGCCATTTCGCATCTCCTGAAAGTGAATCTGCAGTTGTGGCCCGTGCTCGTCGGCCTCGGTTGTTTCGTCGGGGCCGGCGGCGGCGTGATGGGGCTGCAGAAGTCGGTGCTGGGGACGCTCTCCGGCGTCGTCTGGGCGGCGGTCTACATCGCCATCTCCGGCGCGCTCGGCAGACAGGCGTTCGTGGACGCGCTCGTGCTGGGCGTCGCAGTCTTCGGCATGGTGTACCAGGCACGCGTGCCGCTGCTCTCCTATACTGCGGGAGCGCTCATCGGCGCAGCGACGTACCTGGCGATGGGATTCCGCACGTTCCTCATGAACCCGACGCTTCGTGTCGCGATCGCTCTGGCGATCGGTTGTGTGCTTGGGATCGCGGCGGAACGCGTTGCGAATATGATCGGTAAATTGAGAGTCGTGCCGGCCATGTCGAATCGCTAGGGCCAACACGATACACGTAGGGCGCAGCTAGGTACAGGTAGGGGCGCAGCATGCTGCGCCCCTACGTCTTTTCCGGTTGGCCGATCGGTTTCC
>Ga0193713_1000509_pt1 | contig 13053 bp, 14 predicted proteins | sample H3a2metaG_FD_143054 | JGI IMG/M metagenome (GOLD analysis project Ga0193713, IMG submission 143054) | Soil microbial communities from a riparian zone of the East river system, Colorado, United States - H3a2 | ecosystem: Environmental > Terrestrial > Soil > Riparian zone | place: USA: East River... | reverse complement strand
ATCGACCCGGGGTTCGAGCCGGTCTGGGAGGGGAAGGCGGTCATCGATTCGCTCGGGTGGACGACGGAGATGCGCATTCCCTTCTCGCAGCTACGCTTCACCGACCTGCCGGCGCAGGTGTGGGGCTTCAACGCCGACCACTGGAATCCGGCAACGAGTGAGGACGTGTTCTGGATTCCGGTACCCTCGAATCGCACCGGGTGGTCGTCCTACATGGGCGAGCTGGTGGGGATCGAGGGCATCAAGCCCACGCGGCGCCTCGAGCTCACCCCCTACGCGGCGGGGAACTCCACGCTGACGGGTGGCCGCGACGTGCGGAATCCGTTCGACAACGGCACGAACCTCGAGGGCCGCGCTGGAGCCGATCTCAAGATGGGCCTCGGCCCCAACATCACGCTCGACGCGACCGTGAACCCCGACTTCGGCCAAGTCGAGGCCGATCCGGCGGTGGTGAATCTCTCAGCGTTCGAGGTCTTCTTCGACGAGAAGCGGCCCTTCTTCACCGAAGGGGCGCAGCTGCTCCGGGGCAACGGGCCGAGCTACTTCTATTCGCGGCGTATCGGCCAGGCGCCCGGGTGCCCCGGCCTCGGTGACTACCGCGATTGCCCGCGGAACGCCACGATCCTCGGCGCCGCGAAAGTGACTGGACGGCTCGCGTCCGGCATGTCGCTCGGCGGCCTCGCCGCGGTGACCGCGCGGGAATACGTCCGCACCTTCGACAGCGCGACGGCGACCTTCGGCCGGGTGGTGGTCGCGCCACCCGCCGGCTACGGCGTCGTGCGGGTGCAACAGGAGCTCGGCGCGTCGCAGTCGGTCATCGGGGTGACACTCACGACCGTGCAACGCGACCTGGGCGGCGATCCGCTGCTCCTGGGGCGCTACACCCGCAAGGCCTACACGGGTGGCGCCGACTGGGTACTGCGGTGGGACCGGGGCGCGTACGAGCTGCGCGGGTATCTCGGGTTCAGCGCTCTGTCGGGCGATGCGGCGGCGATCGATCGCGTCCAGCGCTCGGGGGTTCACTTCTTCCAGCGTCCCGACGCGAACTACGTGCATTACGATCCCAACCGCACCTCCTTGAACGGCTCCGTGGCGGACCTGTGGTTTCGGAAGACGAGCGGGAACTGGCTCTTCGATATCGAAACCGGATGGGAGTCGCCGGGCTACGACCCCAACGATGCCGGGCGGCTGGGGAACGCCGACGGCCGCACGGGCTTCGCCGGGCTGATCTACCGGCAGACGAAACCGCGCGGGAAGTTTCAGAGCTACTCCTTTTCCATGAGCAGCTTCGCAGAGTTCGATTTCGGCGGTGACCGGCAGGTCATGTTCGTCGAGCCGGCGGTCAACCTGACGTTCCGCAATTTCTGGACGATCCAATCCTATTTCGATTTCTATCCGCGTGCCTTCGATCACTCGGCGACGCGGGGCGGTCCGACGATGGCGACGCCGCAGGCGTGGAATTACGTCATCCGCCTGGGCAACGCGTTCGGGGCCAAGACCGCGTGGAACGCGCGCGTGTACTACGGCGAGGACGAATTGGGCGGGGCGACCTACCGTCTGAGCGGCGGATTATCGATCCGGCCTTCCACGCGCTTCCAGTTCTCGGCCACGCCGAACTACGTGCGCTGGGGGCTCCCACTCCAGTATGTCACGACGTTCGGTTCGGGCGGTCCGGCGGCGACCTACGGGTCGCGCTATGTGTTCGCACGCATCGATCAACCCACGTTCATCCTGCAACTGCGCGCGAACTACACGATCGGGCCCGATCTCACGCTCGAGCTGTACGGGGAGCCCTTTGCCGCCGCCGGGAAGTACCGTGGGCTCGGCGAGCTGGCGCAGGCTCGGAGTTTCCGGTTACGCGAGTACGGCACGGCCGGCACCACGATCGCGCGCGATCCGAGTGGCAACTACACCGTTACCGACAACGGCGGCGCCGACACGCTCCAGATCGCGAACCCCGACTTCCACGTCCTGTCCTTCCGCAGCAACGCGGTGCTGCGCTGGGAATGGCGTCCGGGCAGCACGTTGTACCTGGTGTGGCAGCAGAGTCGGGAGTCCTTCGATCAGGGCGGCCGGCTGGTGGGATTCCGCGACCTGTGGGACTCGTTCGGGGCACAGGGAGACAACTTCCTCGCCGTCAAAATCAGCTACTGGATCCCCGTAAACTAAAGACGCCTTTTGCAGACGCCTAGACGCCGAGACGCCTAGCGGTACCGAGGATTGAGGAGGTAGGACTACCTACACACTCAAACCTCACGTCCGCTAGGCGTCTCGGCGTCTCGGCGTCTCCCTAGCGACTGCCCTCTCGTTCCCTCTCCAGCAGAGCTCTCTTGCGATCCTGCCCCCATCTGTAGCCCCCGAGGTCCCCACTTTCTTTCACCACTCGGTGGCACGGGATGATCAACGCCGCCGGATTCGTCGCGCACGCCCTCGCCACCGCCCGACTGGCGGTGGGGCTGCCGATGCGCCGCGCGACGTCGGCGTACGAGCGCGTCTGGCCGTACGGGATCCGTTGCAGTTCCTGCCACACGCGCCGCTGAAACGCCGTGGCGCGGATGTCGAGCGGTAGCGCGAGGCTCGGCTCGCTGCCATCCAGGTAGCCGAGGATCGCGGTGACCGCGCCCTCGAGCGTTGACCGATCCTTGCGGATGTGCGCGGCGGGGAATTCGGCCGCGAGATCCGCTTCGAGCGCCGTCGCAGTATCGCCCAAACTGACGCGGCACACACCGCGCGGCGTCGCCGCGACGAGCAGCCGGCCGAGCGGGCAGGGCACGACGGCGAACGCGATCTCGGCGCCCGCGCCGCCGCGGGCGTAGGTGGCGGGGGTCATGCCGAGCTGGGCGTTGGCGCGCTCGTACACGCGGCTCGAGGAGCCGTAACCGGCTTCGTAGACGGCGGGACTCACGTGTGGCCTCCGTTTCAGTTCGTGTTTGAAGCGTGCCACGCGGCGCGCGTCGCGGAATTGCTGGGGCGTGATGCCGAGCACCCGCTTGAAGGCGCGCAGCAGTCCGTGTGGCCGTTGGCCGAGTCGCTGAGCGAGGGTGCCCAAGTGCGGCGCGTGGGCGGCGTCGAGCGCGCGGCACGCCTCGCGCACGAGCGCGATGGCGGGATCGCCGCCGTTCGAGTCGGCGGGATGGCAGCGGCGGCAGGCGCGGAACCCTTCGCGTTCGGCTGCTTCGGGAATCGGGAAGAAGCTCACCTGGCGGCGGTGCGGCCGGCGGCTGGCGCACGAGGGCCGGCAGTAGATGCCCGTCGAGCGTACCGCGTACACAAAGGCCCCGTCGTAGCGGCGGTCGCGCGCCAAGACAATGCGCCAGCGATGCTCTGAAGTCACGCGGGGAACTTAGCGCGCCGGGTCCCCGTCATCTATCCGGTTTTGTCGCGCAAACCTACCGCCAGGGTTCGTCTGCCGAGGGGCCGTAGATCGAGGGGACTTTCCCGCCTGCCATCCGCAGGTACACCGTGAACTGGCCACGGTGGTGGATCATGTCCATCAGGATTTGCCACAAAAAGTCGAGGCGACGCACGTCGCTCATCTGCTTCGGTCCCGTGGCCGCTTTGACCGTCGTGTTGAGGAACGCCTCATCTGCCTTGCGGACCTTGTCGGCGAGCCAGCGGAAGCCGCGCTCGCATTCCTGCACGACGCCCTCCCACGTGCCGGGCTTGGGGGGCATATCCGGCGGTGGGAACTTGAAGTCGCCTTCGGCCGCCTGGCTGGCACCGAACCCCTCGAACACGAACGTCCAGGCCAGGTCCTTGGCATCCTTCGATTTCTCGCTGGGCTTCAGGTCGGCCTTCGCGGCGGGGTAGTTCCGCAGGACTCTCATGGTGACGGCGGCTTCGCGCTCCCACGAGTCGATGAAGCGCTGCTTTTCGGACTGTGCCATGGCTGCCTCCTGTTGGGATAAGAAAATTACCCTGCTTGCGCACCGCCGCCGAAGTGATATAGTGTACCGTTACAGTGTTCCACGATCTCGATTCCCGCAGCCCGATCCCGCTGTACGCGCAAATTGCGGAGCGTGTCAGGCTCGCGATTGCGACCGGCGAGATCGGCACCGCCGATGCGCTCCCCTCGGTGCGGCAGCTCGCGACCGAGCTGCGCGTGAACCCGGCCACAGTCGTGCAAGCGTATCGCGATCTCGAGGCGCAAGGGTTCGTGGAGATCCGCCACGGCGCGGGGACATTCGTGCGGGAGCTGGCGCCGGGCCGTCGGACGCGCGAGCGCTCGCGCCAGGCCACGGCCCTCGTGCGCAAGCTGCTCGCCGATGCGCGCCGCAAGGGCGTGTCGCTCGCCGAAGTCCAGAAGGCGATCGAAGACGAAATCGGGGTCAAAACGCCATGAGCAACGCCATCGAGATCGACAACCTGCGGTATCGCGCGGGGACTTTCGAACTAAAGGATGTCGGGCTGCACGTGCCCACGGGCTCGATCTACGGTTTCCTGGGACCCAACGGCTCGGGCAAGACGACCACGATTCGACTGATCCTTGGCCTGCTACGTCCGCTGAGCGGCCGGATCACGGTGCTCGGCCTTCCGATGCCAGAGCAGCACGCCCGTGTCCTCGGTCAGATCGGTTACGTGCCGGAGCAACCGCATCTCGACACCACACTGACGGTGCGCGAGCTGATCGATTTCCAGGCGGCCTTCTATCCACGGTGGGATCGTGCGCGAGCCGAGGAGCTGATCCAGCGCTTCGAGCTGGACGGCGAGCAGCTCTTTGGCCGTCTGTCCAAAGGGCAGAAAGCGAAGTTGATGATTCTGCTCGCGCTGTCGCAAGGCGGCGATCTGCTCGTGCTGGATGAGCCGACTGATGGACTCGATCCCGTCGTGCGGCGTGACATCCTCAGCGCGCTCATCACTTATGTGTCGGAGCGCGGGGCCACGATTTTCATCTCGAGCCATCTCGTCCACGAGCTGGAACGGGTATGTGACTGGATCGCCGTGATGGACGACGGTCGCCTGATCACGGAGGCGCCGATGGAGAAGCTCAAACAGGGCACCAAGCGCCTCGTCGTGATGGGCGCACCCGCCGAGATCGTGAACCCGCCGTTCCGCGTCCTGACACGCGAGTCCGCGAATGGTGGCGATGCCGGCGAGATCTGGGTCGTCGGCGATTGGGAGCCGGCCATGACGTCGTACTTCGAGGGAGTGGGCGCGTCGGTCCGCGAAGTGATCGATCTCGATCTCGAGGACGGGTTCGTTGAGCTGCTGCGGAGCTTCCGGGTACGGGAGAGGGGGACACGCTGATGACCGCCATGTTCCGTGCAGTCCTCTACGGTCAGTGGAGGTGGTCGCGTCTCATCGTCGTGCTGGGAACGGTCGTGGCCTTTGCGATCCCACTGCTGTCGCTTCAGGGCGCCACGCGCGCTGATCGGGGCGCTCTGCAAGCGCAGGAGCTGCTTCGCGCAGTGCAGTCTTGGGGCACCTTGTATCCGCTGCTCGCCACCGCCCTCGGTCTATTGATGGCGATCGCGGCGTGGGCGCCCGACCACCGCGGGCGCCACATCCATGCGCTCACGCTGCCGCTCGAGCGGTGGCGGTATGTGCTGTTGCGCTTCGCGGCGGGGTTCGTACTCCTCGCCGCCCCCATCGCCGCCGTCCTCATAGGCTCGTCCCTCGCAGTACTCACCGCGACGCTGCCACCGGGATTGCAGTCGTATCCGATCGCATTAGCAGTGCGGTTCGCGTTCGCCGTGTTCGTGGCGTATGCAGTGTTTTTTGCCGTGTCGGCGGGAACGGCCCGCACGGCCGGCATCATCCTCGGCGTCATTGCCGCGGTGATCCTCCTGCAAGTCGTCGCGAGCATCGCCAACATCGAGCTCGACTTGTTTGGCGCGGCGCAGACGGTGCTGTTACTGGGCCCCGGGCCGCTCGCGGTCTTTACGGGTCGGTGGATGCTGGTCGATGTGTAGAGCACTCGGATTGTTATTCGCGACTTCGCTGCTGGGGACGCCCCTTCAGAGCCAGGATTCCCTGATGGCGCGGCTGCGCCGGCAGTCCGACAGTCTGCTCAGCAACTGGCGACAAGCGGAGCTGCTGGCCGATGTCGCCGACAGCCTCGAGCGCGTGAGGGCGACGGCCGGCTCCGATACGATCGCCGTCGGTGGTCTGCGCATCATCGTCAATCCATCGCCCCTGCGGTGGCGGGAAGCCGCCGAACGGGCATGGCCTGTCATCGACAGTCTCTACGGCAGCGCCGCGGCGGACTTGCCGCAATATCCCTACATCTTTCGCGCCGTGGATCCCGACGGCAGCGTCCGGCGGACAGTGCTGCACGTCGGCGTGGAGCTCCCCTGGGACCTCGACGTTCGTGGCACCACCACCGTACTCCTGACCGCCGTGATCGCGCCGCATTTCGATCCCGCAGTGGCGAATTGGCTGGGCACCGCACTGCGCCCGACTTTCCGCCCTCAGGACGAACGAACCGCGGTCTTTCTGCAGCTCGTGACCGCTCCGTCCGACGCGGTACGCCGCTGTTTTCTGGGCGACATCGCGCGCTGCAAGGATGTCCTGCAGGTCGGCGATTCGACCGGATTGGTGACGCGTTGGTACGTGACCCCCGCGGAACGGGAAGCGCTGGTCACGGAATCGTTCGCGGACTACTTCGCGCGCGGCGCAACTGCACCGTCGCTGCAGCGGTGCCGGCAGCATCGTGATGAAGCATGTACCGCGTTGTTGCAGTCGTTGCCTCCAGGCTCGCTCCCGCGCCCACTCGGCCACGCTGCCCGCGTCGTACTGGTTCGCGAAGCGCTGCGCGCAGGAGGACGAGACGCGTACCGGCGTCTCGTCGCGAGTGACAGAGGAGCCATCGGAGCGAGACTGTCGAGCGCGGCGGGGATGGACATCGACTCGCTGGTCGCGCGGTGGCGCAACGACGTGCTGGCGGCGCGCCCCAGGCCGCTCACGCTGCCGTGGTGGGCTGGCTTCGCCGCGATTGGTTGGACGGCCTTCTTTGGATTCTGCGCACTTCGGAGCAGCCGGTGGCGCCTGTAAAGCGTTGGGTAGTGGTCGGACTCGCGGGATGCGCGGCGCTGGCGCTGGCGTACCTGCCGCCGCGCGGAGCGACAGCCCGCGACGGTTCGTTCTTCAGGACCCAAGCACCGTGGGGTACACCGGCGCGACACCGTGCCCAAGCGCTGGCGGACGAATGGCGCGGCGTGGACGCCTCGTTGCGGCTGTTGCGCGCGCGGCGCGAGCTACAAGGGTTGTTGCGAGAATCGAACGCCGGGACGTCACTCGTCGTCGTGAGCGAGTCCGCTGACGTCGCGACAGTGACTTCCCCAATTGTCGATAGCGCCATCCACATCGCCTGGCGCCAGCTGGGGCTCGTCGAGACGAAGGTCAGAGTAGCGGTGATCATCCAGCTGGCGGTCACTTCTCCGGTGCACGATCGACCCACAATTGAAGAGGGAGTCGCCGCGTATCTCGCACCCGACTCGACCGACCGGACCACATGTATTGCGGTGCTGCCAGCGGGGACCTACTGGACGCGCGTCTTTCGGGGCGCGAGGGCGAACGGTCAGCTACCGTTCGACGCGCTGGTACAGACTCTGAAGACCGGCCTCGGCCCATGCGCGTTTTATGCCACGTACGGTGCACCTGGGAGATTGGTGCGCGGGTGGTTGGTCGCGCGTGGTTGGGATCTCGCGATGACACTGGATGTGGGCGCGCGGCGAGCATACAGGAATTCGTTGATTGAAATGGCCGAGCCCCGATATCCCTGGTACTGGGAGGCGATCTACTCGTTGCCACCGACGGCTGTCGCGTGCCTCGCAAGCCGGCCCGATGGATGTCGAGCAGCGGTCCTCGCTGGTGCGATTGACGATCCGGCAATTCCGTTCCCCGACATCGTGCGCATCGATCGGCGTTGGGGGCGAGTCCCGCGTCTCGTCGAGGGGCAGCGATTCCTCGGGGACGTCGCCCGCGCAGTTGGCCGGGACCGCTTCCTGAGCTTTTGGACCACAGCCCTGTCGGTGGATAGCGCACTCGCGGCCACCCTCAAGCGTCCCGTGGGTGAGTGGACTGCGGAATGGCAGAGCGATTTCGTCCGCCCGATTCGCCTTGGTCCCACGCCGCCGCTCGGAGGAGTCGCGATCGCGCTGGCGATCGCTGCCCTCGCGCTGGCGCTGGTCGCGGTCAGCGCGACACGACGACAGGTTCGATGAGGGCCGCCGCCATGGTCCTGCTCGCGATCGCCGCCTTGCCGGCGTCGCTGCTTGGGCAGCAGCGGTGGGAACAACAGGTGCAGGACCGGCTTGCTCGTACCGTCGACGCGCTACCTGCAACGCCAACGCTTCCAGTCGTCAAACGATCTGGCATGCTCAACATCGACGAGGGTGCATCGTTCCAGGCGCTGCTCACGGTACACGTGTCCTACGCGATCATCGCGGTCTGCGACGATGATTGCTCGCGGCTGCAACTCACTTTGCTCTCGCCAAGCGGTAGCGAGGTGGCCAAAGAACGGAACAGCGAAAGTCTTCCCACCCTGCATTTCACTCCTGAAACGACAGCGCGCTACGTCATCCGCGTCGTGATGGAAGGGTGTCGCTGGAATCCCTGTTGGTATGCCATAGCTGTGGTGCCATTGCGCAAACCCCCGCTTTAGCGGGTAGCTTTTTGGCATGTTACTCGGCGTAGCTTTGGCGGCGATCGTGGCCCTCGTGGGCGTCTCCTTGGCCCTCCGCAAGTCGCTCGCGCGCGAACGCCGTCTGGCCCGGACCGACGACGTGACCGGTGTGCGCAACGCCCGCGCGTTCTACGAGGCCGCGGCCACCGAAATCGAGCGCGTCCGCCGCTACCAACACCCCTTCAGCGTCGCCTGCGTCGACCTGGGCCACCGCGTCGGCGACGAGCTGCTGCGCGCGGCGGCGGCCGCGCTCCGCGGGGCCCTCCGCGCCACGGACCTGATCGCGCGCCTCGGCCGCGACGAATTCATCGTGCTCCTCCCGGAGACCCCCGCCGAAGCGACGCGCATCGTGCTCGAGAAGCTCCGGACCGGTATGGTCGAGGTCCGGGCCGGCGACGGCCGGCAGCTCGCCGTCAGTATCGGCGGGGTCACATTCCTCGATCCCCCGGCGGGCGTCGACGACATCGTCCGTGCGGCCGATGAGCGCATCGCTGACGCCAAGGCGACGGGGCACCCGTCGCATACCACCTGGAACGCCGCGCCCCCCCCGTCCGCGGATGGGCGATGAACCGGCGCAACATCGCCAGCGGAGCGCCGTGGGAGCCCATCGTCGGGTATTCGCGCGCGGTGCGGGTGGGGCAGGCGATACACGTTTCCGGCACGACGGCGACCGATGCGTCGGGGCGGATCATCGGGGCGGGCGATCCCTACGCGCAGGCGGTCCAGACGCTGCGGAACATCCAGGGCGCGCTCGTGCAGGCCGGCGGGCGGCTCGAGGACGTGGTCCGCACGCGCATCTACGTGACGGACATCGCGAATTGGGAAGCCGTAGGCCGGGCGCACGGAGAGGTCTTCGGGGCCATCCGGCCCGCGTGCACGCTCGTCGCCGTCACGCGGCTGGTCGATCCCGCGATGCTGGTCGAAATCGAAGCAGAGGCGGTGCTTCCAGAGTGAGAGTCGGTTGAGGATCGCGGTGAGCGGCGCGACGGGGCTGATTGGCAGCGCCCTGGTGCAACGGCTCACCCACGACGGACACGAAGTCCTCCGGTTGGTGCGGCGATCACCCCGCCCGGGAGAGCGCGCCGCCCAGTGGGACCCTACCCGAGGGACCATCGATCGGAACGCACTCGAAGGGTGCGAGGCCGTCGTGAATCTCGCCGGCGAGAGCGTCTTCGGACGATGGACGGCGGCCAAGAAGCAACGCATCCGGGAGAGCCGGGTGGCGGGCACGCGCCTCGTGAGCGAGGCGATCGCGGGCCTCCAACGCCCGCCCCGCGTTCTCCTCGCCGCGTCAGCGGTGGGCTACTACGGCGATCAGGGCTCCGCTCCAGTCACCGAACAGTCTCCCGCGGGCCACGACTTTCTCGCCGACGTCGCGCGCGACTGGGAAGCCGCGACTGAACCGGCCGCCCGGGCGGGCGTGCGAGTCGCGAACCTGCGTTTCGCCGTGGTGCTGTCCCGGTTGGGCGGCGCCCTCGCCACGATGCTGCCCGCCTTTCGCGTCGGGCTCGGGGGGCGGATCGGCAGCGGCGCGCAATACTTCCCGTGGATCGCGTTGGACGACGCCCTCGACGCGATTCGCTACGTGCTCGCGACCGACTCGTTGTCCGGGCCCGTCAACATCAGCGCGCCTCAGGCCGTCACGCACCTGGCGTTCGTTCGGACGCTCGGCCGGGTGTTGCGGCGCCCCGCCGTCCTGCCCGTGCCGCACATCGCCTTGTGGCTCGCGTTCGGCGGGGAAGCGACCGCGTTCATGGAAAGCGGCCAGCGCGTCGTACCGGCGCGTCTCCTGGCGGCGGGCTTCCGTTTTCGGTTCGCCGAGCTCGAGCCCGCGTTGCGTGAGTTGCTTGCCGCCCCTCGCGGCGCCTCGTAGTATCGAACATGCCGCTGCCCGACGCGTACATGCCCCCCGAGTCCCATGAACCGGAGATCTCCGAGCGGTCTCGGGGCGTGGCGCTCGCCCTCGGGTTTTTTGGGGGCTTCTTTGGGTTGCACCGTTTCTACGTGGGGAAGAAGGGAACCGGGGTCGCCATGATCGTGACGTTCGGCGGTCTCGGGATCTGGTGGCTGTACGACATGGTGCTGCTCGCCACCGGAGAATTCCGTGACATCGACGATTTGCCGCTCCGCAACTGGGCGGTGGATGACACGCGCCACGCGGGGGGTCGCTCCGACGCGCGCGTTGAGGTCGTCGAACATGAGCTGGAAGCCCTGCGCGACCAGTTCAACGATCTCGCCGAGCGTGTCGACTTCGCCGAACGCATGCTGGCGCAACACCGCGAGCGGCCACAGCTGCCGCGTGGGTGAGGGGAGGGGGGGGACCTGATGCGGGTCGGTGTGCCGAAGGAGGTGGCCGCGAGCGAGCGCCGTGTGGCGCTCGTCCCTGATGCCGTCGCGCGCCTCGCGAAGGGCGGTTTTGAGGTCACCATCGAGCGTGGTGCGGGGACGGCGGCGGCGTGTCCGGACGCGGCCTACAAGGCCGCCGGGGCGGTGATCGCCGACCGCGCGGCCGTGCTCGGGCAGGCCGACATCGTGCTGCAGGTCCAGGCGCCCGCGTCGGCCGACGTGTCGCTGTACCGCGAAGGCGGCGCCCTCGTCGCCCTGCTCCAACCCGGTAGCGACGCGGCTCTCATTCAGCAGCTCGCCCGGCGCAAGCTGACGGCCTTCAGTCTGGTCCTCCTGCCCCGCATCACGCGCGCCCAACCCATGGACGTCCTGTCATCGCAAGCAACCGTCGCCGGCTACAAGGCCGTCCTGCTGGCGGCGTCCGCCACGGGCCGCTTTCTGCCGATGCTCGTGACCGCCGCCGGGACCATCCCCGCGGCGCGGGTGCTGGTGCTAGGGGTAGGGGTGGCCGGCCTCCAGGCGATTGCCACCGCCCGTCGTCTCGGGGCGATCGTCTCCGCCTTCGACGTGCGACCCGCCGTGAAGGAGCAGGTGCAGAGCCTCGGCGCCCAATTCCTCGAGATGGCGATCGAGGAGCATGCCGAAACCGCGGGCGGTTACGCCAAGGAGCTTTCAGAGGACACGCACCGCAAAGAGCTGGCATTCCTCGCCGCTGCCGTGAAGGACGCCGACATCGTGATCACGACGGCCGCCATCCCGGGCAAGAAGGCCCCCATCTTGATCACGGCCGCCGCCGTCGAGGGCATGAAGCCCGGGACGGTGGTCGTCGATCTCGCCGCCGAGACGGGCGGGAACTGCGAGCTCACGGAACCCGGGAGCGAGATCGTGCGCCACGGCGTCGTTATTCTCGGTCCCGTGAACCTCCCCAGCACGCTGCCGCTGCACGCGAGTCAGATGTACGCGAAGAACCTGTCGGCGTTCCTGGGGCACGTCGTCCAGGACGGCACGCTGCGTCTCGATTTCGAGGATCCCATCATCCGCGACACGTGCGTCACGCACGCCGGTGAGGTGCGCAAGACATGACCGACTTCGGATCCGTGCTGTTCGTCTTCGTGCTGGCGACATTCATCGGCCTCGGCGTGATCCGCCGGGTGTCGCGGCTGCTGTACACCCCGCTGATGTCGCTGACCAACGCGATTTCGGCGATCGCGGTGGTCGGTTCGATCGTGGTCACCGGCGCCGAGTACCCGCGAGGAATCCGGATCCTCGGCGCGATCGCGTTGTTCGCCTCGATGACGAACATCGTGAGCGGCTTCCTGATCACCGACCGCATGCTGAAGATGTTCAAGAAACAGTGATGTACGTCATCGGGGAGCTCTCCGCCGTCCTCGCCACGGCGCTATTCATCTTCGCGCTGTACTGGATGGGCGACCCCAAGACCGCGCGCCGCGGCGTCTTCGCGGGTGTCACCGGGATGACGGTGGCGGTGCTCGCGACCTGGATCCAGCCGGAGATCGTGCATCACGGGTGGATCTTCCTCGCGATCCTCGCGGGGTTCGCGGTGGGCATCCCACTCTCCCGCGTGCCGCTGACCGCGGTCCCGCAACGGACCGCCTTGTCGCACGCGTTCGGCGGTCTTGCAGCCGGCCTCGTTGGCACTGCGGAATACTTCCTCTGGCTCGGGGAGCACGCGGCGCAGCTCACGCCGTTCCGGACGAGCGCCCTCGTCGCCGAGGTGATCCTCGGGTTTCTGACGTTCACCGGCAGCCTCATGGCGGCGGGGAAGCTCCAGGAGGTGCGCTGGATCCCGCAGCGGCCCGTCACCTATCCCGGCCAGAACTTCGTCAACCTCGGCGTCTTGGCCCTCGCCGTGGGGCTCGGCGTGTACCTCGTGCTGTATCCCACCGCCCCCTGGTCCGGACAGGTGTTCATCGCGATCGCGGCGCTGGCGCTGATCTTCGGCGTGCTGCTCATCATCCCGATCGGCGGCGCCGACATGCCCACCGTGATTTCCATTCTGAACGCGTACGCCGGACTCGCGGCGGTGGCGATGGGATTCGTGCTGGACAGCAAGCTGCTCG
>Ga0193713_1000507_pt1 | contig 13058 bp, 9 predicted proteins | sample H3a2metaG_FD_143054 | JGI IMG/M metagenome (GOLD analysis project Ga0193713, IMG submission 143054) | Soil microbial communities from a riparian zone of the East river system, Colorado, United States - H3a2 | ecosystem: Environmental > Terrestrial > Soil > Riparian zone | place: USA: East River... | reverse complement strand
TGCTCCTCGTAGTACCCCCGGATCTCTTCGGGGGTCGGATCCTTGATCCGCTTCGCCTTGAATTCCTCGTAGTCGGCCATGAGGTACTCGATCTGGGCCTTCTCGGGCAGCTTGAAGACTTCGCGCCGACGGTCGAATTCGGCCCGGACTTCGTCGTCCGTGACCGGCACGATGTCGCCGGGCAAGCTCTCCGAATCGATGCCCGCCGTCATGACGCGGATCGATCGGGAGTCGGCGAGCCGCTTGCGGAACACGTCCTCGTACCGCACGTTCGATCCGCCGACGTCGAGGGCCAGACCCTTGTCGATCATGAGCGCTTCCCGCACGGTCTCCTTGAACACTTCCGGCACGGCGAGGAAATAGGCCTTCGCGAATTCCTCCTGCTTGTCGGCGTCGCCCAGGGGAACCCGCGCCCTCCGGAGCAGGCTCGCGATGTGGTCCTCGACCTCCTCGTCGGAGACCCGGATCGATTTCGCCCGGGCGTCGAAGCCCAGGATGATCAGCTCCCGGGCGCAGGCGACCTTGTCCTGGGGTGAGGGCCGGAACATTTCGTGCGTCGCGAGGAGCCCGAGGCCGTCGCCGTAGGGGGCCTTGAAGAGGTATTCACGGAACGCCACGTCGTTGTATTCGGTCGAGTGGTCGATCTCGTCCACGGCCTTCCAGCGGTAGTAGGCGTCGGCGCGGGCGAAAGCGTCCAGCCACTCCTTCTGCGTCACCGGGAAGGTCGCGTAGATCGTGGCGATGACCTTCTCGGCCTCCCGGCTGCGCGGGGTCACGTTGCCCGAAACGACCAGGGAGAGCGCCATGATGGCGACGATCACCCCCAGGACGTACTTGTAATAGCGGTGGACGTTCTTCGCAAAACTCATGGCCTACTTCACTTCCTCCGGTCGGGGGAGGTCCTCCAGGGCGCGGAGCCCGAAGGCCTCGAGAAACTCCTTCGTCGTGCCGTACTGCACCGGGGCGCCCGGCACGTCCTCGCGGCCGGCGATCCGGACGAGCCGCCGCTCCATGAGGGCGCGCAGGATCTCCCCGGATTGGACGCCCCGGATCGCCTCGACGTCGGCGCGCTTCACCGGCTGCTTATACGCGACGATGGCGAGAACTTCGAGGGCCGCTCCGGAGAGCTTCTTCTCCGCCTTCGACTTCTTGAGCCGGGCGATAATATCGGCGTGGGCGGGCCGGGTCAACAACTGGACCCCGTCGGCGATCTCCTCGATCGAGAAGGCGCGGCCCTGATTGTCGTAATCCGCCTTGAGCCCGGCGATGGCCTCCCGTATCTCCGCGGGCTTCGCCTCCGGGAGAAGGTCGTGGAGGCGGTTGACGCTGATGGGGTCGTCGCAGACGAAGAGAACGGCCTCGACGGCCTGCTTGAGGTCCACGGTATCCCCTCTCCTGGTGGTCCCCGACAATTCTATAGTTTACAAAATATAAGCTATAAAAGCAAGTCCGAAACGGCGCGCGCGTGGTAGGTGACGATGAAGTCGGCCCCCGCCCTCCGGATGCCCGTCAGGAGCTCCAGGACCGCCTTCCGCTCGTCGATCCACCCCCGCTCCGCCCCCGCCTTGATCATGGCGTACTCCCCGCTCACGTTGTAGGCGGCCAGGGGGACGTCGAACCGCTCGCGGGCCCGCCGGACGATGTCGAGGTAGGCGAGCGCCGGCTTCACCATGATCGCGTCGGCTCCCTCGTCCAGGTCCTGCGCAATCTCGCGCATCGCCTCGTCCCCGTTCGCGGGATCCATCTGGTACGACGAGCGGTCGCCGAACTGCGGAGGCGATTCCGCGGCGTCGCGGAAGGGCCCGTAGAAGCTCGAGGCGTACTTCGCCGCGTACGAAAGAATGGGAGCGTGCGGAAGCGCCGCCCGGATCGCCCCCACCGCGCCGTCCATCATGCCGCTCGGCGCCACGATGTCCGCCCCGGCCGCCGCGTGGGCCGACGCCGTCCGCGCCAGCAGGGGCAGCGTCGCGTCATTCTCGATCCGCCACGACCCTCCGCGGCGCGTCACGATCCCGCAGTGTCCGTGGTCGGTGTACTCGCACAGGCAGACGTCCGTGAGGACTACAATCCCCGGCGCGGCATCCTTCACCGCCTTCACGGCGCGCGGAATGATCCCGTTCCGCGCCCACGCCCCGCTCCCCCGCGCGTCCTTTTTCGCGGGGATGCCGAAGAGGAGGACGGCCGGAAGCCCCCGCGCGGCGATCTCCTTCGCTTCGACGGCCAGCTGTTTCACCGAGAACTGGAACTGGCCCGGCATCGAGGCGATCGGACGACGGTCCTCGCGCCCCTCGCGGACGAAGAGCGGGACGATGAGATCCTCGCGCCCGACGCGCGTTTCGCGGACGAGGCCCCGCAAACCGGGAGTCGCCCGAGTCCGCCGGGCCCGCCGCTTCAGGAACGCCGACGCTTTCGATGCCATGTCACGATCGCCGAAATGAGGTCCGGGATTGTATACCGCGCCGGCTGGGCGACGACCCGGAATCCGGCCGCGCGCGCCGTCCGCGCCGTGACGGGTCCGATGCAGGCGCACTTCACTTCCCGAGGCGTCCCGGCCATCTCCTGGAAGTTCCGTACCGTTTGCGAGCTCGCGAACGTCACGAGGTCCACTTTCGGGGGTCGCCGCGATCCTGGAGGCCGGAGAATCCGGTAGACGACGGGCTCGACCACTTCGGCGCCCCGGCGACGCGCCTCCCGCGCGAGATCCGGACTGTGAGGCTCCGACGCCGGGTGGAGGACTCGCCCCCGGAGCATCCGGCCCAGCGCCGCCGTCGTGAATCGCGCCGCCACCCACGCCGGGCGCACTCCGCGTGCTCGAAGGGCCGCGGCGGTGGCCGGACCGACCGCCCCCGTCGGAGGCAGGGCCCGGTTCTTTCCTGCGCGTCCGAAGAAAGCCTCGACAGCGTTGACGCTGGTGAAGACGAGCGCGTCGTAACGGTCCAGTCGCGCGATCTCGCGATCCACCTTGGACCACGATCGCGGGGCCCGGATCTCGATCGCAGGATGAACCCGGACGCGGGCGCCCAGTCGGCGAAGCGGACCGGCAAGCTGCCCGGCCTGCGCGCGCGGCCGAGTCACCAGGATCCGTAGACCTTCAAGCGGTCGCATGGCGGCGCCACTATAGCGGAATGGGAAGGAGCCTTGGATAATCGCCGCATGGCCGGCAATTTGGCGTGCGGGATCCTCCTGGGCGGCGCGGGAACCCGGCTCGGAGGCCGGGAGAAAGCGCTCATCGAAGTCGCCGGACGACCCTTGCTCACGCACCTTCTCGACCGGCTCCGTCCCCGCTTCGACGAGATCGTCCTGTCGACGAACCGGCCCGAGCTGTATGCATGGACCGGCCTCCGCTGCGCCACGGACCTCCTCACCATCAGGAGCCCGCTCGCGGGCCTGCACGGAATTCTCTCGGTGATCCACGCGAAGCGCGCCTTCGTGATCGGATGCGATATGCCGGGCGCGAGCCTGTCGCTCGCCGACCGACTCGCTCGGGAGGATGCTGACGCGGCCCTTCCCGTCTCACCGGCGGGCGACGAGCCGCTCCATGCGGTCTACTCGACCGAGTGCCTCCCGGCCATCGACCGCGCCGCGCGCGAAGGACGCTGGAAAATGACGGACTTCCTCGGGTGGGTCCGAGCGGTTCGCGTTCCCGCCGATCCGGCGGAGTGGACGGAGGGGCCGCTCTCACCTTTCTTCAATCTGAACACGCCGGAAGAACTGCATTTCTTCGAACGCTCGCTGATGACGCCGTGAGTGGAGCTCCCCGTATCCTGCTCCCCGTTCCCCGTTTGGCTTCGAGCTTGCAGCTTCTGAAGCGGGGAACGGGATACTGGGAACTTGAAGCTCTTCAGAGCCGCTGCTAGACTCGGCCACGAACTGGAGAGCACTCGCGTGGCCCAGGCGCCCACCCTGAAAAAGCTGTACGGCCCGATCCAAGGGGACATCGACCGGGTGGAGACCCTCCTTCGGGACGAATTGCGCTCGGACAACCCATTCCTCGCCTCCCTCGTCGCCCACTCGCAGAAATTCGGCGGAAAGCGGATGCGCTCCGCGATGCTGCTCTACTCCGCGCGGCTCTGCGGCGGGGTGAGCGACGCCCACGTCGCCCTCGCCGGGGTCGTGGAGCTGCTCCACAGCGCCACGCTCGTCCACGACGACGTCCTCGACGAATCGCACCTCCGGCGCCAGGTCGACACGCGGAACGAGCGCTGGGGGAACGAGACGAGCATCCTCTTCGGCGACTACCTCTTCGCCAAGGCCTTCATCCTCTGCTCGCGGCTGAACAACCACGAGGCGAACCGGATTCTCGGAAGAACCGCCCAGGACATGTGCGAGGGGGAGCTCTCGCAGATCGCCACCAAGTTCGACCTGTCGATCGATGAGAGTCGTTACCTGCGTATCATCGAATTGAAAACCGGGCGCCTCTTCTCGACCGCGTGCCGGCTGGGCAGTCTCGGCTGGGAGGCCGACCGGAAGCAGATCGACGCGCTCACCGCGTACGGCCTCAATTTCGGCATCGCCTTCCAGATCGTCGACGACGTGCTCGACCTCGCCGGCGAAGAGGCCGAGGTCGGAAAATCGCTGGGAACGGATCTTTCGAAGGGAAAGCTGACCCTTCCGGTGATCCGGCTTCTCCGGAGCCTGCCCGACGCCCGGCGACGGGACCTCCAGGACCTGATCGCGTCGCCCGACGGCCTCCCCGAGAAGCGGGACACGGTCCTCGGCCTGGTCCGTGAGCGCGGGATCCTCGACGGATGCCTCGACCGGGCGCGGGAATACCTCTCGGCGGCGCAGGAATCGCTGGAGGCGTTCGGCGACACCCCCGAGTCCGCCTCCCTCCGCGAGCTCGCCGGCTTCGCCCTCCAGCGGCGGGCCTGAGCAGACCGCAATTAATATTTTCCTACCCTGCGGTCTGCTCACCCCGAGCAAAGCGGAGTGAAGTCGAGAGGTTATCCTTCGACTCGCCTCTGGCTCGCCCAGGGTAAGCAGGCGCGCGAAGCTTTCTGTATCGGAAAGAACTTCTTGGCGCCTGCTTAATACACCGAAAACGCGGTGGCTCTTGAGAAGTTGCCGCAGGTATGCACGATCGTGCCCGCCGGGTCGACCTCGATGATCTCCCCCTTGCGGTTGAGGATCAGCGTGTTCCCGTCGTCCATCCGGACCGCCATGCGGGGTTGAGGAATTTCCATTTTCCACACGATCGCGCCCTTGCGGTCCACCTCGACGACCTGGGCGCCCCTTTGATCGGCGATCAATGTCGTCCCTGACGCGGTCCGCGTGCCCCGGTATTCATTCAAGCCCGTCATGGGGATCTTCACCGCGATCCCGCCCTTCGCGTCGACCTCGACCACCAGTCCCATGTTCTGGGAGACGAGCGTGTTCCCGTCCTCCAGCCGCTCCACCGCCAAAGGATTGCTTGGGAGCGGCGCCGACCACTTCAGCGACCTGTCCTTGGGGTCGTATTCGGCGATGCGATTGCCGTAGCATTCGGCGATCAGGACGTTGCCGTTTTCGAGCCGCTGGGCGTCCGCGGGGCCCGGCAGCCCATCCATCTGCCACACGACCTGGCCCCCCGCCAGTCCGGTGGGCCGGATCTCGAGCACCGACTGCGAGTTGAGATTGGCGATGAGAACATTGCCGTTCGCGAGCTTGCGGGCCGAGGTGCAGTTGACGGCCCCCTCCCCGTATCTCCAGATTTCCTTTCCGTCGCGGTCGATTTCCCGGATCCCGGCCTGGTCGCAGACCATGATGTGGCCCATCTGCATCCGCGCCAGGGAGACGAAGGCCACCGAGTGCACGGCGCTCTTCTCGACCGTCACGACCCCCGAGTAGTGGGTGAACAGGACGATCCGGCCCGCCTCGATATTGCGAAGCGTCCCGACGAGCCCGTCGCCGTTCTTGAGCTGGACCCGGGCAAAGAGCCCCACTTGGGCGGCGGTGGCGCCGCCGGCTTTGAACCGGATGACCCGCACTTCGGACCGCGGATAATCCGTACCGTCCATGCGGACCTTGTCCGCGTCGAGGGATTCGACCCGACCGGAGACCGCGCGCATCGCGCCCGGCTTTTCCTTCGAGGGAGCCAGGACGATCTGGTCCTGCCCTTCCTTCGCGTCGGGCACCTCTCCGGTCACCGTGTCGAGCGTGATCGATCGGACCTCGTCCCGGCGGATCGAGTAGGCGCCGTGGGCCGCCTTCAGCGTCACGCGCTCGCCGTCGATGGAGGCGACTTTTCCGGTCATGACTCCGCCGAAACGCGGCGAGAGTTTCTCGCCGCTTTCAGGGCTGACGCGCGGATTGTCCTCGAAGTACACGCGCTGGATGTTCTCGATCGGGATGGACTCGCGGCTCTTGCCGCGTTTCAGCACGAGGAGCCCGTCCGGGGTCACTTCCGCGAGTACGCCGCGAAACTCCTCCCCGCCGGCCGTCACGATCCGGTCGGACCCGCCTTCCTGTGCAGGCCAGGGAATGAACAGGATCACGGCGAAAGCGGCGACCGATCTGATCATGGCTCTGTAAATCATACGCCGGGGACGACGCAGGCCGTGTGTTCGATTCGATCAATTCAATTCCTTCGGGCTCGCAGCTCGAAGCTTCTGGTACTGGAAACTGGAAGCGGGGAACTGGAACCCGAACCGGCCTCAGGCGGTCCCTCTCTCTCTTGCGGCTCGCGCGGCGCGCTCCGTAAGATGGCCCCAATGAACGGCGTTCCCCCCGCCGATCGGTCCCGTCCCCGCCCCGGCTCGCGGGAATTCCCGATCGTGGCGTCCCTGGTCGGAACGGCCCTGGTCTTCGGCGCGCTGATATTTATCCTGCCGATGGTTAACGGGCCGGCCCCTGAGGAGGAGAAGGGAGCGGCCCTGTTCCGGAAGGCGCAAGCCCTCGAGGAGAAGGACGCACCCCAGGCGCTCGAGACTTACGCCAAGATCGAGCCCGACGCGGGGGAATGGTACGACCGCGCCCAGGACCGCATTCCCCGGCTTCAAGAGGAGATCGCGACCAAGGCTCCCGAGCCGACGCCCGAGGAGCGGAAGGACCATGAAAAGTTCCTGGAGTTCTATCGGGCGAATCCCATGGACCAGGACGGACTCATCCGCCTCGGCGAGGCGTTCATCGCGGCCCATCCCCGCGGCGCGTTGAGGCCCGAGGTCGAGCGGCGGATGGCCGACGCCCGCCGCGGCCGTGACGCGCGCCGGCTCGACGAGGCCCAGGAGGCCGAGCGGGCCGCCGACCGCCATCTCGAGAAGCTCGAGTTCGCCGCCGCGATCCAGGAACTCGAGAAGGTCTCCGGCCGGCTGAGGACGGACGTGCTGATCTGGACGCGCCTGTCCAAGAAACGGGACGCCATCGTGCAGGACGCCCGCCGGTTCTTCAGGAAGCGCGCCGAGGAATCGGAGGAGCTCGTCCGCCTGGGCAAGAAAGAGGAGGCGCGCCAGACCTGGTACGGGACGATACGGTCGCTCGGAGACGGGAAAGTCCCGGAGCTCGCCGACCTCTCCCGCGCCGCGACGATCCTCTTCGAGGAAATCCGCCCGTGACCCGCTTCCCTCCGCCGGGCGCGGCCGAGCGCTCCATCCGGCTCCGCGTGCGGTACGACGAGGTGGACGGCATGGGAGTCGTGCACCATCCGAATTTCCTCGTCTATTTCGAGATCGGCCGCACCGAATACATGCGCGAAGCCGGGGTGCGATACGCGGATCTCGAACGGCGCGGGTTCCTCCTCGTCGTGACGGAGGCGACGGCGCGCTATCTCGCCAACGTCGCGTACGACGACGAGATCGTCGTTCGGACCGCGGTCGCCTCGATGGGCCGCGCCTCCCTCCGCTTCGCCTACGCCATCGAGGATGCCCGGGGCCGGCTCCTCTGCGAGGGAACCACCGACCACTGCTGCGTGGGACCCGACATGAAACGCCCGATCCGGCTGCCTCCCGAGCTCGCGGGCCTCAAACCCTGAATGTCCGGGGGCCTCGGCGGCGTCCAAAGGGATGGCGGAAGACGGGCCCGCGTCCGCCGAATTTCGTGACAACCGAATGAGCCCTGTTATAATTCCGGACTTCCGGCCGCGGCCATTTCCGGGTTTCTTGGAGATCACCCTATGAGGCGGACCTGCGCCCTTTGGCTGGCCCTGCTCGCCTGCGCCTTCTCGCCGCAGGAGCAGAAATCGGCCATCGCGCTGCTCGGCGAGGGGACGAAGCTCGAGCTCGAGGGCCGCGCGGCCGCCACGACTATCGACCAGCTCACGGCCGAAGGCGGCAAGGTGGACCTCAAGATCGCGGAAATCGACGCCAAGCGCCGCCGCCTCGAAACCGAAAGCGAGCGCTCGGACGCCACGAAGGACCGGCTGGCCCCCGTGATCGCCGAACTCGACGCCTCCCGCAAGCCGCTGGAAGCCCAGAAGGGGCGGCTGGAACAGGAAAAGTCGCGGTTCCTGGAGCGGCGCCACCTCGAGCGCGCGCTCGAGGCATTCCGCAAGTCGGCGGAACAGGCCGCTTTGGAGGGCGCCAAGGAACTCCTCGCGAAGGCGCTCCTCGGGGTCGGTCGGGTCTGCGAGATCTCGATTCCCGAAAACGTCGCCGAGGCGCAGGGAGCCTATGCGCGCATCGTCGCCGAGTGCCCCGACCAGAAAACCGCCGTCGAGGAGGCCCGGCGGAAGATCCGTCTCAAGGGCGTCGACGTCTATCTCGACCAGTACGCCCGGTTCGTGACGAACTGGCGGGAGGTCCTGAGGAATTCGCCCGCGCCCCTCGACGCGAAGAAGAAGGAGCTCGACGCCAAGGTCAAGGCGATCGGCAGGGACGCCACCGACGGTCTCATGGATGGCCTGGCCAACAAGGACGAGGTGGTGCGCGCGTTCGCGGCGGAACTGATCGCCGGCGCCGCCGACGAGTCGGGCCTGGCCACCCTCATCGCGAAGCTGGGCGACAAGGGGGCCGACATCCGCGCCGGGGCCGGCCTCGCCATCGCGAAGATCTTCGAGACCTGGGCGCTCGCCCGCACGTACGACCAGGAGGCCGAGAGAATCCTCGCGGACCTCGACTCGAAAGACCCGGCCGACCCGAACGCGAAGAAACTCATCGACGCCAACCGGGCGCGCGCCGAGGACGTGAGGAAGCGGGGCGAGGCGATCCGCGGCAACCTTCCCGCGAACCTGGCGAACAAGCCGCAGATCGAGGCCGAACTTCAGAAGCTGATCTCCGACGAGTCGGCCGACCCCTCGGGCCGCATCGAAGCCGCCAAGGCCGTGCGCGCCCTCGGCGAAATCTCGGGCGGCCTCATCGACGCGGTCTGCAAGGGCCTCGAGAGCAAGAACCGTTCCGTCCGCGAGGCGTGCTGCATCGCCGCGTCCGGCGTCGACACGACGAACTCCGAGGCGAAGCTCAAGCTCGTCGACCGGCTCATGGCGATCGTCCAGTACGAGCCGGAGGCGGACGCCAAGCCGCTCACGGAGCGCGACCTGGCCAACGACCCGGCCGTCCGCGTCTCCTCCGCGATCTCCCTCGGTACCATCGGGATGGTGAAGGGCGTCCCGGCCCTCATCGAGGCGCTCTCGGACGGCGACTCCAACGTGCGGCGGACCTCCAACGAGGCGCTGAAGCGTATCACGGGAATGGACCTGGGATTCGACCCCGATCCGCTGATCCCCTCCGAGGGCGACCGTCCGATGGACCCCGAGGACGTCGCGAAAAAGCAGGCCGCGAAGCGCCAGGAGGGAATCGCCAAGTGGAGCGCCTGGTGGAACGAAACGCTGGGCGCGGGCATTCTCGTGAACCGCTTCTGGCTGTTCCAGTCGCAATGGAAGAGCGGCGATCCCTCGCGCCTCTTCGACCGCGACGCCTACCTGCGCGAACTCAAGGTCCGCTCCTATACGCTGGCCGACCCCGCCGCGCAGATCGAGCGGGCCGAGCGCGCGTGCGACCGTTTCCAACTTCGCAAGGGCCAGATCCAGCAGGACGCCCTCGACCTCGGGGCTCCGGCGATCGAAAAGTTCGCCGCCTTCCTGTCCGGGATCTTGCCCGCGGACGCCGGGCTTTCGACCGACCTCCAGTCGAAGTCGCGCGCCGTCACCCGCCTTTTCGTGGCCGAGACCGTGGCGAAGCTCATCGCGGCGGGCAGGGCGTCGGACAAGATCGCGGCGCTCCGCGACAAGGTCGGATCGGGCTCGAAGGACGAGAAGGCGGGCGCCGCCCTAGCCCTGGGATTCCTCCCGAAAGACATGGCGGGACCCGAGGATCGCGACGCGCTCGAGAAACGCGGCCTCGAGGACGCCGACGCCGAGGTGAAGGAAGCCGCCGCGCGGTCGCTGGCCCGCGTCGGCTCGGCCGACAACGGCCCCGCCCTGGCGCGCGTCGCGTCCGCCAATTCGAATACGAGGACGGGCGAAGCCGCCCAGATGGCCGCCGTCCGCGCCCTCGCGGCCCTGGCGCCGAAGAACGAAGACGTGGTGCGCGCCCTCGGCGAGCTCGCCGGCGGCGATCCCGACAAGCGCTCCTCCAGCTCGTCCGTCCGGGAAGCCGCGTGCGACGCCCTCGCGGCCATCGCCGACACGGCCGCCGTGAAGAACCGGTGGCTCCTCCGGGCACGGCGCGACATCGCCAAGCCGGTCCGCGACACCGCCACCCGCGCCATCCTGGCGATCGCCGCCGCCGACCCCGGGTTGGCCGACGTCCTGGTGACCGTGGTGACGGACCCGCAGTCCCCCTCGATCGACCGCACCGGCGCGGCCCTCGGACTCGGCGACCTCGCAAACCCGAAGACCATTCCGGCGCTCGTCTATCGGATCGTGGACCAGAATCCACCGATGGCGTTGAAAGATCCCGACCCGACGGTGCGCGCGATCTGCGGCGAAGCCCTCGGCAACATGGGCGACAAGGCCCAGTACCTCCTCGCCGCCGAAAAACTGATCGACGCCCTGAACGATCAGGCGGACCTCGTCAAGTCGGCGGCGTTCGACGCGCTCCGGAAGATCGCCCCGACGCCTCCCGAAAAAGACGCCTTCCAGGTGAAGGACCCCGAATCCGCGCGCGCGGCCGCCGTCGCCAAGCTCCGCACCTGGCTCGAGTCGAACCGGGGCCAGTGGAAGGAATTGCCTCAGTAGCCGTCAGCGGTCAGCTGTCAGCATTCAGCCGGAAGCTTCCGGCTGGAAGCTCCAAGCTGAAAGCTGATTGCTGAATGCTGAACGCTCACAAATGAAATTCGGCACGTACCAGCTCGGCCACAAGACCTCGGCCTGCGCCATCCTCGGCGGGTTCGTCTACGACCTCGCCCAAGCGTTCTTCCGCCACTTCCGGCGGCCCTACAAGTTCCCGGACCTGCTCGCCTTTCTCCAGGCGGACGGCCCGGAGAAGCTCCTCGAACTCGAGCTCGGGAGGATGAAGGAGGACCGCACCGTCTGCCTCCCGCTGAAGGAGGTCCGGCTGCGGGCCCCGCTGCTCCGTCCCCCGAAGATCATCTGCGTCGGGCTCAACTACCGCGATCACGCGATGGAGCAGAAGAAAGACCCGCCCGCCGCCCCGCTCCTCTTCGCCAAGGCCCCCAACGTCGTCATCGGCGACGGCGATGCCATCCGGATCCCGACGGGCCTCTCCGAGAAGGTGGACTACGAGGTGGAGCTCGGGGTCGTCATCGGCCGTACCGCTTTCCGCGTGAAGCGGGCCGAGGCGCTCGCGCACGTCTTCGGCTACACCGTCTTCAACGACGTGACGGCGCGCGACGTCCAGCAGGGCGACAAGCAGTGGTTCCGGGGCAAGAGCTTCGACACCTTCGCGCCCATGGGGCCGGTGATCGTCAGCGCCGACGAGCTGAAGCCCGACCGGCTCACCCTCGAGCTCATCCTCAACGGCCGGCAGGCTCAGAAAGGCTCCACGGCCGACATGATCTTCGACGTCCCCGCGATCATCGAGTACGCGAGCGCCTGCTTTCCGCTCGAGATCGGCGACGTCATCGCGACCGGGACGCCCTCGGGCGTCGGCGTCTTCCGCACGCCGCCGGTCTTCCTCAAGAAGGGCGACGAGGTCGCGGCGCGCATCGAGGGGATCGGCACCCTCCGGAACCCGGTAGAATAGACCCATGACGGTCCGCGTCCGCTTCGCTCCCAGCCCCACCGGCGACCTCCATGTCGGCGGCGTCCGTACGGCGCTCTACAATTTCCTCTTTGCCCGCCACGAGAAGGGGACCTTTGTCCTCCGCATCGAGGACACCGACCAGAAGCGGAACCGCGAGGAGTCGCTCGCCACGATCAAGGAGGGCCTCGCCTGGTGCGGACTGTCGTGGGACGAGGGTCCGCACTACCAGAGCTTGCGGCTCGATCGGTACCGCGAGCTCGCTGCGAAACTCGAGAAGGAGGGCCGCGCGTACTGGCAGGAGGATCCGGAGAAGGGCAAGGCGCTCTACTACCGGATCGATCGCGGGCCCTGCTCGTGGGACGACCTGGTCCACGGTCCGAGCCGGATGGACACCACCAAGGACAACGACCTGGTCATCATCAAGTCGGACGGATTCCCGACGTACAATTTCGCCGTCGTGGTCGACGACCACGACATGAACATCACCCATGTCCTGCGGGGCGACGAGCACTACTCCAACACGCCGAAGCAGATCTCCCTCTACCGCGCCCTCGGATGGGAGCCTCCGAAGTTCGGCCACATGCCGCTCATCTTCGCTCCGGACGGAACGAAGCTCTCCAAGCGCGAGACGGAGAAGTACAACGCGATGGGGCTGCCGGTCACCGTAGGCGATTGCCGCCGGCTCGGGTACCTGCCGGAAGCGATGGTGAACTTCCTCGCGCTCCTGGGGTGGTCGCCGGGAAAGGACCTCGAGCTCATGACGCTCCCGGAGATGGTGGAGAAGTTCACGGTCGACCGGATCGGCAACACCCCCGCCAAGTTCCTGGTGGACAAACTCCTCTTCATGAACGCGCATTACATCCGGAAGACACCGATCGACAAGCTCGTCGAGCTCTGCCGGCCGTATCTCGAGAACGCCTACGACCTGTCTCGAGTTTCCCCAGAGAAGCTGAGGCAGGCGGTCGCTCAACAGCAGGAACGGCTCAAGCGGCTCGACGAGAGCGT
>Ga0193713_1000505_pt1 | contig 13079 bp, 7 predicted proteins | sample H3a2metaG_FD_143054 | JGI IMG/M metagenome (GOLD analysis project Ga0193713, IMG submission 143054) | Soil microbial communities from a riparian zone of the East river system, Colorado, United States - H3a2 | ecosystem: Environmental > Terrestrial > Soil > Riparian zone | place: USA: East River... | reverse complement strand
GCGCATCGGGAAGGCCATCGAGCCGCATCCGTTGCACCACCGGCAGGTCTTCGGCAAGGACGACGACGGCAAGGACATCGTCGTCGAGTACGACTACCACGAGGGCGAGCTCACGTTCCGCGTTCCGGTGCGGCTCATGGCGGGAACGAAGCCGGGGCCGCTCAAGATCAGCGGCAAGATGACGGGCCAGGAGTGCGACCCCAAGGTCTGCGTTCCGATGGACGTGGCCTTCTCGGTGGACGTTACGGTCGCCGAGGCCAAGGTCGCCGCGCCGCCGGACGAGGATCCCGCCTCGGTCGTCCACACCAAGATCCTCTCGACCGCGGCGGAGCCGGCCACGGCGAAAGCGGGGGAGACGATCCACCTGGTCTTCAAGGTGAGGATCGACCCGGGGTGGCACATCTACAGCGCGAACGGAACGTACGCTCCGACGGTGTGGGAATTCGCCAAGGGGATTCCCCTCGAGCGCGTCGGCAAGGTCGACGAGCCGAAGCCGAAGCGCCAGGAGGATCATGAAATCCTGGAGGGGGAGGTCACCTTTCGCGTGCCGGTGCGGCTGACCGGACAGGCGAAGCCGGGATCGCTCAAGATCGACGGCGAGATGAAGGGCCAGGAGTGCGACCCCAAGATCTGCATCCCCATCGATCTAGCTTTCTCGACCTCCATCACCGTCGCCGAGGGAGGCGTCGCCGTTCCGACGCTTCCTCCTCCGCCGCCTCCCCAGAACGGCGCCGACGATCCGGCGACCGCCGGATGGGGGATGATCATTTTCTGGGCCGTCCTGGGCGGCCTGATCTCCCTGATCATGCCGTGCGTCTATCCGCTCCTGCCGATCACCCTGACTTATTTCATCAAGCAGGGGGGCGAGTCGCGCGCGAAGTCGGTCGCGATGTCCACCGCGTACGCCCTGGGCATCATCATCGTCTTCACGGGAATCGGGTTTCTCTTCTCGGTCCTGCTCGGCGCCGACGGTCCGCGGATTTTCGCGGCCAGCCCGTGGGTCAACATGGCCGTCGGTCTTCTCTTCTTCTGGTTCGCGTTCTCCCTCTTCGGACTGTACGAAATCAATCTCCCTTCGTGGCTCACGGGATCGCTGGCGAACAAGCAGCGGTCGGGGGTGGGCGGCGCCTTCATCCTCGGAAGCCTCTTCAGCGTCGTGACCTTCACGTGCACCATTCCCTTCGCCGCGAACATCCTGACCGTGGCGGCCTCCTCCGGAGCGGGGAACAAGTTCGCCGGCCTCGTGGGGATGCTCATCTACTCGGCGACCATGGCCGCGCCCTTCTTCGTGCTTGGGATCTTCCCGTCGCTCCTCAAGGAGGTGCCGAAGAGCGGCGGCTGGCTCCACACGGTCAAGGTGACCGCGGCCTTCGGGGAGCTGGCGCTGGCGCTCATGTACTTCGCGAAGGCGGACCAGGTGACCGAAACCGGCATCCTGACGCGCTCGGTGATGATCGCCGTATGGGTCGCGGTCCTTGCCGTGATGGCGCTCTACCTGCTGGGCTTTTTCCGGATGAAGGAGGACGGGCCGCCTGGGCCGGTGGGATTGCCCCGGACGCTTATCGCCCTGTCCTTCGGAGTCCTCGCGGTCTACATGAGCAGCGGCTTCTCGGGCCAGGCGCTGGGGGCCGTCGATTTCCTGCTTCCGGCGCGGGCGGCCGAGGGATTCCAGAATTACGACGAGGCGCTCGCCGAGGCTAAGCGGAGCGGGAAGCCGCTCTTCGTCGAATTCACGGGGTACACCTGAACCAACTGCCAGACCATGAGGGGCACCGTGCTGGCCCGCAAATCGGTAAGGGATCTCCTCAAGGAGTTCGTCGTCGCGGAGCTGTACACCGACGGCACTCGCTGGAAGGACGACAACATCAAGCTGCAGAGGACCCGCTTCAAGCAGCCCGCGCTCCCGCTCTATCTCACGCTGGCCCCCGACGGCTCCGAGCGCTCGCGCCTCCTCGGGTTGTCGACGGAGGCGGAGTTCATCGCCTTCCTGAAGAAGGGGCTCGCGTCCACGGCCATGAAGTAGCCGGCTGATGGCGGTGAGTGGGGCCGTGGATTGCTTCCCGTGCCCTGCTCCTCGATCCCCGTTCCCGACCCTTCGAGCTGAGAGCTTCTGTAACGGGGGGCTCGAATCGGGGAACCGGAAGCTATAATCGCCCCTCCATGCCTCCCCAGCCGCTGGTCGACCTCGCTAAATACGACTTGGAAACGGTCAAGTACACGGCCGACGACATCCGGAAAGTCATCCCGCACCGCGGCGCCATGGCGCTCCTCGACGGCGTGGTGGCGGTCGACGACGTGAACGGCATCGCCATCGGCTACAAGGACGCGCGGGCCGACGAGTTCTGGGCCGCCGGCCACTTCCCCGGGAATCCGCTGCTCCCCGGGGTTGTCATGATCGAGGCCGCAGGCCAGCTCGCCGTCTTCTTCTACAAGCTTTGCTGTCCCGAGGTCTCCTCCCGCCTCGTCGTCTTTGGCGGCGTGGACGACGTCCGGTTCCGGGGCTCGGTGCGTCCGGGCGAACGGGTCTGGCTCGTCACCCGCAAGGTCGAGATGAACCGCCGCGTGGCGAAGTGCGAATCACAAGCATTCTCCGGGGGACGATTGGTGTTCGAAGGAAAAGTCATCGGGATACCCGTGTGATTGGTGAAGCTCCCCGTTCCCCGTTACCGGTTCCCCGTCTGCCTTCTAGCTTCGAGCTGAAAGCTCCTGAAACGGGGAACGGGTCGCTGGAAACTCGAAGCTTCGCGTGAGATACGTCATTGGCCGTCTACTGCAGGTCTTCGGATTGGCTACCGCTCTCGTCGGTCTCTACGTCGGCATCAGCGTCTCGAACGCCCGCGCGGAACTCATCTACCTCGGCGTCGGCGTGGCCATCTTCTACGCGGGCATTGTCGTCCAGGGCAAGCGCCCAGCGTAGCTTGGGGCTGCTCGAAGCTCGGAGCTCGAAGCTTGAAGCTGGCTTACGGCTTTACGTCCCTCACATAGAGATCGGAAAACGTCGCATCCGCATTCGCCCATAGACCGAATCCGCCCTTGGCATCGATCACGCCCGTCAGGATGAGCACCGCCGCCGGGGCGCCCGTGGGGCCGAAGTAGAAAACCGTCTCGGTCCCGTCGGAGACGATCGCCACCTCGTACCACTCCTTGGCCGCGATCTTGGGTTTCAAGTCGGCGGTGTCGTCCAACGCGAACTTCCCGTCGCGGCGCGTGGCGACCTCCCCGCGGCCCGTCGAGCGGATGAGAAATCGCCGGTGGTCTCCGCCCGTCTCGCGCGCGTCGAACAGGAAGCCCGCCTCGAACGTCTGCTGGAGCTGGTTCCAGCGGAGGCGGCCGCGCAACCCCGAGGCGCCCGCGGTCTTGGCCCGCTCGAGAAAGAGCGGCCGGAAGCCGCCCACGTCCGTGAGCAGGATGTTGCCGCCCTCGGCCCGCGCCGGGGGCCGCGTCCCCGTCGCCTTGCCGTCCCAGTTCCACGTCTTGCTCGTCGCCGTCGGCGCGATCATCGGCCACGCCGTCCACTGGCCCGATTGAAGCAGGACTTTCTGGAAGAGGGCCGCCGCCCGCTCCGATTCATAGGCCGGGTGGGCCGTCCTCAACTGGCGCACCACCACGAGGGATCGGCTCCATCGCGATCCCTTCGCCTCCTCCTCCGCCTCCGTGAGCAGGAACCGCGCGTGGAGGTCGCGGATGATGCCCTCGAGCGTTCCGAAGTACGCCTTGTCCTGGTGCTCCTTCGCGGCCTTGTCGAGCTCCTCGTGCGCCTTGTCGAACCGGCCCGCCGCCGCGTGGTCGAGCGCCCGTCCGAGCATGTCGCGCGAGAGCTGGTCCCGCTCCTGCCGGGCCGCCTCCTCGAGGGACGCCATGCGCTGGGCCGGGACGCGCATTCCCTGGGCGCGCGCCTGCTCCGCCCACCGCAGCGACGCGGAGTTCCGGTCGGGCGTGGGGGAATAGCGGTAGGCCGCGGCGATGGCGAGGGCGAGCCGCTTGTGGTCGGGCGATTTGAAGGCGGTCTCGAGCGGGTTCTCCGCTCCAATGGCGGCCGCCGCGGCGAAGTACGCGAGGTCCCGCGCCTCGAGCTGGTTGAGCAGGATCGGCTGGGGCGTCCCGTTGCCCGTGTCGACCATGGGCGACGGCCCGCCCACGATCTTCCCCTTGACCCCGCCGAACGAATGGAGCGCGACCTCGGTCCCCGCGAGCCGCTGGATGCCCCGGTCGGCCCGACGGCGAATCCACTCCCAGCGCATGATGTCCTCGCACAACGTGCGCAGCCGGGTCGGGGGAGTGTCCTCGTCCTTCGCCGGATCTTCGGCCTCGAACCGGAGGAGGAGGCTGTCGATCACCTCCTCGGTCTCGGTGGAGGGAACGATTCGGCGGAGCGTGGCGATCGGAACCGCGGTCATCCGGACGATAGAGGCCGCGAGCTTGGTCGGCGGCTGGCTCTCCACGAAGCCGAGGACCAGGTTCCACGCCTCGTCGCTCTGGCGCCGGTCGAGGAGCGACGCCAGGAGGGCCTCGCGGGCGGCGATCTCGCCGAGCAGCCGGGGGATGAGCTGCAACTTGCGCTCCGCCTCGGCGCTGTCGGTCTGGGAGAGAAGTTCCGCCACGCGGCTGCGCAGTTCCGGGGGGACGACGTCGCCCAGCTTCTTCAGCCGGACGCGGGCGCCGTCGTACTCGTCGGCGTCGATGAGGCGCGGGATGCTCTCGAGATCCGACGCGATCTTCTTCCCGACCAGTCCCTCCGTCTCCTTGATCTCGCGGGCGATCGCGCGGCCTGTCTCGGTGAAGTCGAGGAAGGGCCTCGGGAATTCGCGCAGGAGCTCGCGCATGAGATAGACGTCGCCCTCGGCCCGCGCCATGACGAGGCGCGGCCGGAACTCCGCCTCGTGGGTCCGGGCGAAGCGCTCCGCCGCGTCCGTGAGCGTCTTCCTGGCCGCGTCGAGCACGGCGGCCGTGTCCTTGCGGTTCGCGTACCGGGCGGAGAGCCGGTTCAGCTCGCCCATGCTGTGGGGATAGACGGCGTAGTCGCGCGGTCCGTCCTTCGAGGCGGCGGCGAGGATCGCCTCGGCCTTCTCGCGGATCTCGGCGAGCTCGGGGTCGGGCCCGGGAGGCGGGCCTTGGACCCGGGGAGGGGGCAGGGGATCGGCCGGCGTGGACTTCGAGAGCTTCGCGAGCCCCACGATGAAGATGACGCCGAGCACCACCGCGACGATGATCCCCACGGGCGCGGCCTGGCGGCGGACGAGCCGCGGGGCGGGGCGGGGGGGAAGGGCCAGGAGCTTCCCGTCGAGGAACGACTGGATGTCGCGGGCGGCCGCTTCCGCGTTGGGATGGCGCTCCTCGGGGTGCTTCGCGAGCATCTTGAGGACGATGTCGTTCAGGGCCTGCGGGATCCGTGGGTTCAGGTTGATCGGCGAGACCGGGTTTTCCTGGATGTGCATGTTCAGCACCGCCAGCGGATCGGCGCCGCTGAAGGGGACCCGTCCCGTGAGGAGCGCGTAGAACATCACGCCCGTGCTGTAGAGATCGGACCTCGGCTCGGCCGCCTTCCCTCGCGCCTGCTCCGGCGAGATGTACAGGGGCGTTCCGAGCACCGAGCCGGTCCCCGTCACGCGGTCGCGCGGGTCGAGTCCGACGGCGAGCCCGAAGTCGAGGATCTTGGGCTCGTTCTCCTTCGTCACGATGATGTTGCCGGGCTTGATGTCGCGGTGGACGACGCCCGCCGCGTGCGCGTTCTGGAGCCCGCGCAGGACGCCGACCATGAGCGAGGCCGCCTCGCGCGGCGGCAGCGGGCCGACGACGTCGAGGATCCTCTGGAGCGGCCGGCCCTCGACGTATTGCATGACGATGAAGTAGCGTCCGCCCTCGTGCCCGATGTCGTAGATCGTCACGATGTTCCCGTGCTCCAGCTTGCCCGCCGTGACGGCCTCGCGGCGGAATCGGGAGATGTACTCGGCGTTGCTCGAGAGGTGCTCGGAGAGGATCTTGACCGCCACGATGCGCGCCATGCCGGTCTGGAAGCCGCGGTACACCGTGCCCATTCCCCCCGAGCCGAGCATCTCGTCGAGGCGGATGCCGGCGATCGTGGAACCAATGAGAGGATCAGGCTCAGTCATGGCGCAGACTTCAGACCTCGGACAGCTCTGTTGAAAACCTTTTCCTTCACCACCAAGCCACCCAGACACCAAGCGGACGCCGATCGGTTAAGCGCCCGCCGGAAGGGACGGCCGGGAGAGCCGCGGAGAGAAGCCGCCTTCTCTCCGCGGCTCTTCCCACCGTCCCAGGCCCCTCCGGGGCCGGTTCGTGGCCCGAAGGGCCACGAACGCCGGCGGGCGCATTCCAAGGATCCCTCTTCTTTGTGGCTCGGTGTCTTCGTGGTCAGGAGACGGTTTCAACAGAGATACCTCGGACCTCAGACTTCAGTACGGATCAAACCACACAGTTGTCAGCCGGGTAGAACAACACTGATTACTTTCTGAAGTCCGAAGTCTGATGTCTGACTGCTACCTGAACACCAGATAGGCCAATACCGCCGCCGCTCCGACGATCGCTCCCACGAGGCCCCACCGGATTCGACGCCGCGGGCGCCGGACGACAAGCGACGCGGGCTGATCGCGCCGCGCGTGCACCGGCTCGCCCTTGAGCCACCGCCGCAGATCCTCCGCGAGCGCCTTCATGTCCGGGTACCGCTCGCCGGGATTGGCGCGGAGGCACTTGAGGCAGATCGCCTCGAGGTCGGCCGGCGCCGCGGGATTGATCGCGCTGGGGACGCGGGGCAGGCCGGCGCTCGATTCCGAGCTCACCTCGTTCGGCGTACGGCTCGTCAGCGCCTTGAAGAGGAGCACGCCGAGGGAAAAGATGTCGCCGGAGGGGGAGCCCGGCCCGGCCCCCTGCTCGGGCGACCGGTAGTCCACGTCGGAAATCACCTCGCCGGTCTGCGGGAGGCCCTCGATCGCCCCGAGCCCGAAGTCGGCGATGTGGGGATTCCCGGACTCGTCGAGCAGGATGTTCGTCGGCTTCAGGTTGCCGTGGGGGATGCCGCGGGCGTGCGTGTCGGCCAGCGTGCGCGCGACTTTCTCCAGGACGAGGACCTGCGAGTCGAGCTCGAGGGCGAGCTTCGAGATCATCAGGGCGAGCGTCGTGCCGGTGATGAAGGCCATCGAGAGATAGGGGAGGCCCTCGACGACGCCGCTCTCGTGGACCTCGATGACGGAGGGATGCTTGAGCCGGAGGACCGGCTGCATGGCGCGGGCGAGCCGCTCCCGGGGCACGCCCTCGGGCAGGCGGAAGAGTTTCAGGGCGCGGACCTTCGAGACGCGCTGGTCTTTCACGAGGAGGACCACGCCGTGCGTGCCGCGCCCGATCTCCGACATGAACGTGAAGGGTCCGAGCGACTCGGCGCCCCGCCCGCTGAGCCGCTTGGGCGGCCGCTCCTGCTCCTCCCGGAGAAGCCACGCCGAGCTTTCCACGGGGGGGTTCCCCTGCAGGGGGAGGAGCAGCACCTTGAAGCAGCTCCGGCAGAGCACCCGGTTGGTCTCGCTCTTCCCCTCGACGAGGTAGTTCGCGCCGCACCCGGTGCAGTGGACGTAGTACTTGTCCTGCCGGCGGAGGATCTCCAGGAACTGGAAGTGGTTGATCCTCCCGGCGCCGAGGAGGATCTGGCCGAGCGCCCGCCGGGTCCCGCTCCGCGCGGACTCGAGCTGCGTGTGGAGCGCGTCGCGGATGTGCTCGGGGGAGCAGAATCCGCCCGCGGCCGCGAGCTGGCCGAAGAGCTGGCCCGTCTCCCTGCGCGTGCGGCGGTCGGCGAGATTGACCCGCTGGATGTCGAGGATGACTTCGACCTGGAGCTGGGTCAGGAAGCCCTTGTCCATGAGGACGCGCCCGACCCGGGGCTGGGGCTTGGTCGTCCGCATGACCTGGAGGCATTCTTCGAGCTGGGCGGGGGTGATGTACCTCTCCTGGACGGCGATTTCCCCGAAGAGGATGTGCCGGGGGGCCGCCTCCTTGATTTCCGCCGGCTCCGGCGGTGCGGCCTGGAAGAGTTCGAGCGGGAGAGGGTCCGCGATCGAGGAGCCGTCGTCCGGGAGGCCGCCGTCCGGGGTTCCGCCGGAAGGCTGCTGGGGGAACACCGGCAGGGATTCGGTGTCGCCCCTCTTCTTCTTCGCCACGATACTCCTTACGCTCCGAGGGCGATTCTAACACCCCATGCTTTACGCAGTCAAACGGGCCCGGCGACGGGGGATGGTGGAGCTTCCCGCTCCCCGATACCCGTTCCCCGTTTCAGGTCCGAGTCTCCAGCCGCGGTCTCCGCGACCGAGGGCGCCGGCGCGGCGGCCGCTCTGTCGGCGCGGAAAGACGGCGGAGAAGCCCGACCAGCATCCGGCGAACGTTCTGGCAAGCCGTGTTCAAGCGCTCGAACTCCTGCGCCGGCAGGAACTTGAGATCCCGGGCGGCGATCAGGTGGGACTCAACTTCGCAGGCCGATCCGAGCGAGATGGAGACGAAGCGCCTGAATTCATGATCCCCGGGCTTGCAGGATCCCTCCGCCAGGTTCGCTTCCACGGAGATAGCCGCGTCCTTGAGTTGCCGATTCAGGCCGTAGAGCTCCTCCCTGGGAAACGAGTCCGCCGCCCTGTAGATGTCGAGCATCAAGGCGTGGCTCATCTGCCAGACCCTGAGTTTCTTGAAGTCCTGCATCGCTCCTCCGAGACTCCCTCCGGTGTGCCGGAAAATAACCCGGCGCCGCGTCGATTCGTACTCGCAGCTCGAAGCTTCTGAATCGGGTTACGGGGAACGGGGATCGGGAAGCGGGAAGCGTGTAGTTATTGCCCCCGGTGTCGGGTCCGGTCGGGCTCGCCGCTCGAAGCTTCTGGAGCGGTGATCGTAGCTTCCCGTCTCCCGTTCCCCGTCACCCGCTGGGATTCGAGCTTCTGGCTTCCCGCCCAATTTGGCGTCTAGAGATACCTTCCTTTCAGGCTCCCCGCTCGGAGCGTCTGGAGCGGGGAACGGGGATCGGGAAGCGGGTAGCTGTTGCCCCCGGTGTTGGGTCCGATCGGGCTCGCCGCTCGAAGCGTCTTGAGCGGGGAACAGGAATCGGGAAGCGGGTAGCCATTGCCCCCGGTGTCGGGTCCGGTCGGGCGCGCCGCTCGAAGCGTCTGGAGCGGGGAACGGGGATCGGGAAGCGGGTAGCATTCCCCATCCCCTCGTTGGGATTTTGACCTTGTGCCAAGTCGACCCTATAATCGGGAGCACTTCCGGAACTTCTGGGAGGTCGCGGCGTGTTATTCCGGTCGGGGTGCGTGAACAGGAGACCTTCATGATCCGCGCGTTCGTCCTTTCGTCCTTCGGGCTCCTCTGGCTCCAGGCCGGCCAGGATCCGGCCAAGCCGCCCGCCGACGAGTACAAGGACCGCCTCGCCAAGCTGAATGACAGCCTCGCCGAGGAGCACTACAAGATCGGCGAGTACCTCTTCGGCACGTCGATGCACCGCTGGGCGCGCGACGAGTACCGCAAGACGATCACGATCAGCCCCGACCACGAGGCGGCGCGCAAGCGGCTCGGGTACGCGAAGAAGGACGCGGAGTGGGAGATCGATCCGGACGCCCCGGTCGAGATCGAGAACAAGAAGAAGGGCGACGAGGCCCAGAAGGTCAAGGTCGAGTACGACAAGCGGGTCGAGAAGCTCGGCACGACCCTGGCGCGGCAGTGGGTCGACCTCGGGACCTTCTGCGAGAAGGCGAAGCTGGCGTCGGAGGCCGAGGCCGCGTGGAAGATGGCGGTCGAGTTCGACCCCCGCCAGGGCGACGCGCGCAAGAAGCTCGGCTACGTCCGCCAGGGGAAGGACGGCCCGTGGCTCTCGAAATTCGAGTCCGCCATCCGCAAGCAGATGAAGGAGGGGATCGCCAAGGCCCCGGTGGGCCAGCCCTACAAGGAGCAGACGGACGTCGAGAAGGACATGGGGTGGAAGCACGAGAAGCGGAAGAGCGATCATTTTCTCCTCGAGGTCCAGGGCAAGGACCAGGAGTGGCTCAAGGAGGAGATCAAGCACGGCGAGCACGCTTACGCCATGTTCCACAAGCTCTTCGACCAGAAGGAGGAGCTCTTCCAGCAGCCCTACAACATCATCATCGTCCGGGACAAGAGCGCCCACGAGCAGTACGTCGACAAGTACCATCACGGGGACGCCACCCACCGGGAGTTCGTGAAGAAGAAGTGCGGCGGCTACGGCGGGTATCCCCGGGGCGAGATCACGCTCGGTCAGGGCGCCAACCTGCACGACTTCATTGTCCACATGACGGCGCAGGAGCTATTTGAGACCCTGGCCGGCGGCCGCCGCCATTGGCTCCACGAGGGGATGGCCTACCACTTCAGCAAGACGATGCTGGGGACCGCCCTCGCCGGGTGCGTCAACCTCGCGGGTACGGGTTCCGACAAGACCGCCGGGCGCAACTACCAGAACGCCGAGGACTGGCCCCTCATCATCCGCACCTGGATCAAGGAGGGGAAGGACCCCCCGATCCTCGAGGTCTTCAAGTGCCACGACCTCGCCGAATTCAGCGGCGAGGAAGTAGTGAAGGCCTGGAGCCTCGTCGACTTCCTCCTCACGGAGCACCGGGAGAAGTTCATGGTCTTCCTGTCCAAGATCCGCGGCCAGAAAGAGGAGGAGGACGAGAAGGCCCTCCAGGAAGTTTTCGGCTGGTCCCTGGACGACTTCGACGTGCGGTGGAAAACCTACGCCCGCGCCTCGTACTGATCAGCGTTTAGCCGACAGCTTTCAGCAATCAGCGTAGGAAGCTCTCAGCGCTCTGCCTTCAGCTCAGGAAGGACTCGGAGTCTTATGCCGACAGCTGAGCGCTGATGGCTTCTTAAGCTGTCGGCTGACCGCTGTCGGCTGAGCGCTCGCTTCAGCGGACTTTCGTTGCGGTGTGGGTGCCCAGGAATTTCCCCAGCCCCTTGAGACGGGTTGAGAGCTTCGACAGCAGCCAGTTCTCGATCGCCACGTCCGACATCTCCGGGGCCTCGCCCTTCAGCCGCTCCTGCGGCAGTTCCGCGCGCGCCATCGTCCTGTGGCCGCCCGCCGTCCCGTAGTCGATGAAAACCCCCTCGGCGACCTTCCCCGCGTGCTTGCGGAACCCGTCCGAGCGGAAGACGACGACCACCTTCTCGGGCGTCCGGCACGCCACCACGGCCCACGAGATGCCGCTCAGCTTGATGAAGAAGTCGGCGATGTGGACGCAGATGTCCGGGTTCTCCACCATCCCGACGTAGGCGAAGGCCGTGTCGCCCGCGATCTTCTTGTTCGCGATCGCGATCTGGAAGAAATCGAGCGTCGAGAGCGGGAGCTGGGAGAGCTCGATCGTCCGGATCAGGTTCGCGTCGGCCCGCGGGTGCAGGAACCGGAAGGCGATGACGTCGGCGTCGCTCACGTTGCGCGTCAGGTTGGCCGTGTCGACTTTCAAACCGTAGTAGAGCGCCGTCGCCACGCGGCGGGGCATCCGGACCGCGGAGTCGCGGTAGTACTCGGTCAGGATCGTGGAGGTCGAGCCGTACCGCGGCCGCACGTCGGCGAACCGGTGGGGGCCGAGCACCGTCGCGGGGTGGTGGTCGATGATCACGTCGAACGAGACGGCGCCGGTCACGGAAAAGAACGACGGCTGGGCGTCCACCGTGATGGTCGCGGTGCCGGGGCTGATCAGGGCGGGCGTATGTTTGACCGTCGGGATCTTGAGCATGTTGACCATGGCGAGGTTCTCGGGCCGGCCGAACTCGCCGAGGTAGGAGATCGTGAAGTCGGGGCAGTCGGGGACGAGGAGCTCGCGGAGGGCGAAGGCGCTGGCGAGGGCGTCGGGGTCGGGGTTCCCCCAGATGAGCACCACGGCGCGGCCGGCCTCGCGGACGATCCGGCGGACGGCGTTGACTTTCTGCTGGGACCCCGTCCGGCGGATGAGGTCCCGCATTTCGGTCCTGTAAAGGAGCCTGTCGCTGCGGATGAGGAACTCGGGGAACTCCTTGGTCAGTTCCCGCACTCCCAGGGGGGTGAAGACGAGGCAGACCGAAGCGGGGTTCTGGCTGCGGAGGTTGGCCAGGATCGCGCGAAGGGCCGGCTCCTCGTACTCTGTCACCAGGATGAGGTCGTTCGGGCCCAGGGCGACCCCGTGCTCGGCCAGGGTGGAGACCGCGGGGTCGGCGGCGATCCGCCGGATGGGCCGGCCGGCGAGGAGGTGGAGTGTGGTCGGGTCGGGTGAGATGACCGCCACGTCGGCGCGGGGGGCGTGGAAGGACTCCAGGATGTCGACCATCCGGTGTCCCCGACCCAGGAGGACGATTTTCATGAACAGAGCTATAGTAATAGCTCCTCGCCGACAGTGAAATAGCGAGGTATCGAGGGCGCTGAGAGCCGGAATCAGGAATCAAGAATCAAGAATCAGGAATCAGGAATCAGGAATCAAGAATCAGGAATCCGCATGGTGCGAGTGCTGGTGACGGGGGCGGCGGGGGGGCTGGGCCGGGCGTGGGTCGACCGGCTGGGGCGCAAAGGGCTCTCGCTGGAACCCGCCTTTCCGGGGCCGGTCGAGGTGGTGGCACGGACGCGGGAGGAGCTTGATATCGCCCTCGTGGCGTCCGTCCAGGCGATCCAGGAGATCGCGCCCGACCTGGTCCTGAATTGCGCGGGGCGGACGGAGCTGGAGTTCTGCGAGGCGTTGCCGGGGGAGGCCTTCCGGGTCAACCGGGACGGGGCGGAGCATGTCGCCCGGGCGTGCGCCCGGCGGGGGGCGCTGCCGGTCTATTTCAGCACGGATCTCATCTACGACGGCGGGAAGCTGGACCCCTATCGGGAGGAGGAGTCGCCCAATCCGCTGAACGCGTACGGGGAGTCGAAGCTGGCGGGGGAGGTGCGGACGATGAGCGCGTCGCGGCGCCATCTCATTGTCCGGACGGGGTGGGTGTACGGGCATCCGGGCCAGCATTTCATGCGTCCGATCCAGGACGGATTGCGGGCGCAGGACGAGCTGTGGTGTTTCGACGCGCAGATCGGCCAGGCGACGTGGATCGGCGATTTCCTGGACGGGGTGCTGCATCTCCTG
>Ga0193713_1000504_pt1 | contig 13081 bp, 9 predicted proteins | sample H3a2metaG_FD_143054 | JGI IMG/M metagenome (GOLD analysis project Ga0193713, IMG submission 143054) | Soil microbial communities from a riparian zone of the East river system, Colorado, United States - H3a2 | ecosystem: Environmental > Terrestrial > Soil > Riparian zone | place: USA: East River... | reverse complement strand
TGGTCTGGCCTTCGCGGACTTTGCCTTCGAGAATATCGATGCTGAGCGGATCGAGAATTTCTCTTTGAATGGCCCGCCGCAAGGGTCGCGCTCCGTAAACCGGATCATAACCTTCGCGCGCGATAAGTTCCTTGGCGGAATCGGAAAGATGGAGCGTGATCTTTTGTTGCTCGAGACGTTTCGACAATCGGCCAAGCTGAATTTCGACAATTTTCTTTAGCTCCTCTTCACTGAGCCGGTCAAAAATGATGATCTCGTCGACGCGGTTGAGAAATTCAGGGCGAAAATGCGCGCGTAATGCGTCCATGACTAAACGTGAACGCGCTTCTTTCGATTCTTCCTCGGTAATGTATTGCGAGCCGATGTTCGAGGTCATGATGATCACCGTGTTCTTGAAATCGACTGTTCTCCCCTGCCCGTCTGTGATGCGACCGTCATCCAGCACCTGCAGCAGCACGTTGAAAACGTCTGGATGCGCCTTTTCGATTTCGTCGAAGAGCACGACTGAATACGGCTTGCGCCGCACGGCTTCGGAAAGTTGGCCGCCTTCTTCGTAGCCGACGTATCCCGGCGGCGCGCCGATCAATCGCGCGACGGTGTGCTTTTCCATGTACTCGCTCATGTCGATCCTGATCATGGCGTTCTCGTCATCGAACAAAAATTCCGCGAGGGCACGCGATAATTCGGTCTTGCCCACGCCGGTCGGTCCAAGAAAAATGAACGAACCGATTGGCCGGTTCGGATCCTGTAAACCAGCGCGCGCGCGACGCACTGCATTGGCAACCGCTTTGATCGCTTCGTCCTGACCGACGACGCGCTGATGCAAATGCTGTTCGAGCTTGACCAGCTTCTCTCGCTCGCCTTCCTGCAAGCGCGAAACCGGAATGTGCGTCCAGCTCGAAACAACTTCGGCGATGTCCTCTTCCGTAACTTCCTCGCGCAGTAAAGTTGATCGTCGATCTTTCGCCGCCTTGGCTGTTGCATCGGCGAGTTTCTTTTCCAACTGCGGAATGCGGCCGTATTGAATTTCGCTTGCCTTGGCGAGTTCGCCCCGGCGCTGGGCGCGCTCCAGCTCGGTGCGAAGCTGGTCCAACTCTTCCTTCCATTTCCGCTGTTCCTGGATAACGGCCTTTTCCTTTTGCCATTCGGCTTTCAGCGCGGACGATTTTTCTTTGAGCTCGGCCAATTCTTTCTCGAGCTTCTTCAAGCGATCTTTGCTGGCCGGATCTTTTTCTTTCTTGAGCGCCTGCCGCTCCATTTCGTGCTGCATGATTTCGCGCTCGATCACGTCGATCTCCGTCGGCATGGAATCGAGCTCAATCTTCAAACGCGAAGCCGCTTCATCGACAAGATCGATTGCTTTGTCTGGCAGAAAACGATCGCTGATGTAGCGATGGGACAAGACTGCTGCCGCGACCAGTGCCGCATCAGTAATGCGCACACCGTGATGCACTTCGTAGCGCTCTTTCAGTCCGCGCAGAATCGCGATCGTGTCTTCTACGCTTGGCTCATCAACGAGCACCGGTTGAAACCGGCGTTCGAGGGCGGCGTCTTTCTCTATGTACTTGCGGTATTCATCGAGAGTGGTCGCGCCGATCGTGCGCAACTCGCCGCGCGCCAACATCGGTTTGAGCATGTTCGATGCGTCAACGGATCCTTCCGCCGCGCCTGCGCCGACAATCGTATGCAGCTCATCGATGAAAAGGATGACCTCGCCTTGTGAATCGGTTACCTCTTTGAGAAAGGCTTTCAGCCGGTCTTCGAATTCGCCCCGGAATTTTGCGCCCGCAACCATCGCAGCGATGTCCATCGCAATGATCCGTTTTTGTTTCAACGAATCTGGGACGTCGCCGCTGATGATTCGCCGCGCAAGCCCTTCCACGATTGCGGTTTTACCGACGCCCGGATCACCAATCAGCACCGGATTATTTTTTGTGCGACGAGAAAGCACCTGCATGATGCGGCGAATTTCGTTGTCGCGTCCGATAACCGGATCGATTTTGCCCCGACGAGCTAGCGCAGTCAGATCGCGGCCATACTTTTCCAGAGTCTGATATTTACCTTCGGGATTCTGATCGGTGACTCGCTGCGAACCCCGCACCTGCTGAAGAGCCTGCATGAGCTTGTCGCGCGTCACGCCGAGTTCTTTCAGCAATTTCGCCGCCGGCACATTCGCGCCAGTCAACGCGAGCAGGTAATGCTCTGCGCTGGTGAATTCGTCTTTTAATTTCGACATCTCCTTCTCCGCGCCGTCGAGCACGCTCCGAAGTTCGTTTGCGAGACGAAGGTCGACGGCGGCGCCATGAACTTTCGGGCGGCGATCTAACTCGGAATTCAAACCGTCGCGCAACTGATTTACGTTGACTCCGATCTTCTCGAGCAGCGGTCGCGTTATTCCCTCTGTTTGATCGAGAAGAGCAGAAAGAAAATGCTCATTGGCAATTTCCTGGTGGTTGGATTGAGAAGCAAGATCCTGCGCCGCTTGCAGCGCCTCTTGCATTTTCTGCGTGAACTTGTCGATACGCATAAATCACCATCAGCCATCGCTCCACGGGCATCAAACGCACTTTTAAGCAAAGACTTCGCGCGGAGCAAACTTGCACCAGCTCATTGCAGCTTCAACGCTCCCCGAGTATCAGTCTTGGCGATGAGCGCGGAAGAAAAATGGATTGGATACAGAGCGCTGGCGCTTTTGCGCCCGGGCGCCTTCCGGCGTTACATCATTGGCTCTGCCATTTCTGACACGGGGACATGGATGCAGGTCATGGCGCAGGGATGGGTCATGAGCGCGCTCACCAACAAGGCAATACTTCTGGGTATGGCCAATTTCGCGGCCGGGATTCCTACTCTCGCACTTACCATGTACGGGGGTTCTGTGGCCGATCGATTTGATAAGCGAAAAATTCTGATCGCAACGCAAATTGCGCAGATTTTGCTTGCCGTCGGACTAGGCTGGCTCGTTCTCGCCGGCCGAATTCAGATCTGGCATATCCTTTGTTTTGCCGCACTGCTTGGGATTTCGATTGCTTTTGAGATGCCGGCAATTTCCGCGCTCGTGCCTGAGCTTGTCCGTCGAGATGAAATTGCGGCGGCGGTGGCGATGGACCGCTCGGTTTTTCACGGCTCACGCCTGGTGGGACCATCGCTCGCTGGTTTGTTCATCGGCTGGTGGGGCGCGGCTTCGGCTTTCTTCGCGAACGCGTTTTCCTTTTTGGCGCTGATCATCGCGCTGATTTCGCTGCCGCCGCGGATAAAGGGGACCGCGGAAGAGGAAGAGCAACGCCGCAGCGGTATCATGGACGGTTTTCGCTACGTCCGATCGGATCGAACTATTTTGTCGATGATCGCCCTCATCGCGTGCACAACGATTTTTGTTTTCCCAACAATCTCGGTGATGCTGCCGCTGTACGTACGCAACATTTTACAGCTCGGCCCGCGTGAGCTCGGCTGGTTGATGGCGGTTTCGGGTATCGGCGCATTTTCAGGTTCGCTCGGCCTGCTTACGATCGCGCGAGACAAACGGCTAAGGTTTATGAGCGGCAATGTGCTGGGCATCGCGCTCGGCATGTTCTTCATGTCGCGTTCGCACAGTTTTCTTCTCACTGCCTGCTCCATGGGAATACTGGCGATTGCGCTCTCTATGAACTTCGGTCTGGCCAACACGATCGTGCAGGAGCACGCGCCTCCTGAATTGCGCGGCCGGGTCTCCGCTGTTTTCGGGTTGAGTTTCTTTGGCTTAATGCCGATCGCCGGCCTCGTCGTCACGGGATTTTCCGATTTGGTTGGAATGCGCACTGCACTCGCAGTTGCATCGGTAATTTATGGAATTGCCGCGTTCGCTGTTTTGAGCCTCGCTGGTCGGCACGTTTGCGACCGCCCGATTGCGCCAACGCCTGAACCGGAACTCACGTCAGTGGCGTGACCGCTGTTTAGGCTAATGATTGCCTTTTCCACCTGTTGGAACTCTGGACGCCACAATGCTGGCGACACAATGCTGCGCGAGATCAAGGGCGAGCTCGGATTCGAGTTGATTGAACTGGGCCATGGTATTCGCATCTCGCTCATGCCGGGAATCCAAAAAATGTTCGATGCCGGCGAAGTTCGCTTCAGCAGTTTGCATAACTTTTGTCCGTTGCCCGTCGAGGTCATGGCCGCTTCGCCCGACTGCTATCAATTTTCCGCTTCTTATCCGCAGGAACGCGAGCGCGCGATTAAGCAAACGTTCCAGACAATTGATTTTGCTGCGCGCCTCGGCGCACCCTTTGTCGTGTTGCATTTGGGTACAGTGAACATGAAACCTATCACCGATCCATTGATCGAACTGGCGAAGACGGGGAAATACCTGTCACGCAAATATGTCCGCCTGAAGTTAAGAGCCGTGCAAAAACGTGAGGGAATTGCAGCCACTTACCTGCAGCGCGTAAAGGACTGTCTTCGCCGCGTGATCGATTACGCCGCTTCGAAAAACGTCAGACTGGGGCTTGAAAACCGACGCGGCTATGAAGAAATTCCGACCGAGCGCGAGTTGCCCGCCTTACTCAAGGAAATGAACTCGCCGCAACTCGGCTATTGGCATGACTTTGGTCACGCTCAAATCAAAGAAAACTTGGCGTTTCTCGATCATGCCGAGTGGCTGCGCGCGATCGGCCCGTACACTTTCGGGTGCCATGTGCAGGACTGCATCTGGCCTGCACAAGATCATCAACCGCCCTTTACAGGACATGTCGATCTTGAGAAACTTGTTCCGCTTCTTCCTTCGAACTGCTTATTTGTGTGGGAGATGAGCACGCGCCAAACGCCCGACGAAATTCGACGGTCGGTAAAACTCTGGAAAAAACGCTTCGGCGAATGAAAAAAATTCTGGTCACGCTTTTTCAGCTCTCCGTCACGATCGCGCTGCTCTATTGGGTTTACCACGATCCCACAAAACGAGCGCAGATGGCTGAGGCGCTGCGCAATGCCCATTTTTCCTGGGTTGCATTTGGCATCCTCGCATACGTGGTTGTAGAAATTGCTGCTGCGTTTCGCTGGCATGTTTTACTGAAGGTCCAAGGCATTCATCTAAGTTTTTGGCGCCTGTCGGGCCTGTTTTTAATCGGCATGTTTTACAATCAGTTTCTGCCCGGCGGAACAGGCGGCGACATCATCAAGAGCTATTTCTTGCTCAAGGAAACGCCTGATAAGAAGGCGGGTGCACTGCTGGCGGTGGTATTCGACCGTTTCATCGGTCTGGTCGCGTTGATAGCGATCACCGGCGCGCTCATCAGCTTGCGCTATGACTTCTTGTCGAAAACTACAGAGACACGATGGTTGCTTCGGTTTTTGCTTGTACTCCTTGGCGCGTCGATTCTGGGGTTGCTCTCCACTTTTGTAATCAGCGGATTTAATCTATTTCATTCGCTGCCGCAAAGATTTCCCGGTCGCGAGAAGCTGATTGAAATCTCCGCTGCCTATCATCTTTACGCGCGTCACTGGCGTGCGACGCTTGTCGCGTTCGGTGCGTCGATCGTCGCGCATCTCGCAACGTTTGCAACGTTTCTCTGCGTTGCTTACTCGTTGCGCGCGAACGTAAAGATCGTGGATTTCTTTGCCGTGATGCCGATTGAGCGCACCATTTCTGCGATGCCGATCAGTTTTGCCGGTATCGGGTGGCGCGAAAAAGTTTTGCAGATCATGCTGCACAGCCTGTGCGGAGTGCCGGAAGCGACAGCGATTCTCATCGGCTCGCTCAGTTTTCTCCTTGTTCTCATCTGCTGCCTGCCCGGCGCCATCGTCTATTTCTTTTACAAACCAAGCGGCGTAGTCGCGCACGTGAAATTGCGCGAGATGCAGACAGAAGTCGCGACGCTAGGTCATGAGATCAGCGAAACAGAGTAAAAACCCGGCAGAGACCAGAGCGTCCGGATCGTCGGGGCGCAAAAATCGATCGAAAATGTTGCGGCGTCCGTTTGTCGCAGCCACTTTCGCAATGACGGCCGATGGAAAACTGACAACCCGAAATTTCTCGCCAGTTGATTTCACATCGCGTGAAGACAAGCTGCACTTGTTTCGTCAGCGTGCGCGGGCCGATGCTGTCCTGATCGGACACACGAGTTTAAGACGCGACAATGTGCGGCTCAGTCTGCCGGCTGAATTGCAGGAAGCCAGAATCAAGCGTGGACAAAGCCGATCCCCAGTACGCGTGATCGTTTCCAACGAAGGAAAGATCGACAATCGATTAAAGATTTTTCAGTCGGACATTTCTCCGATCGTTATTTTTTCCACCAAACGGATGCCGCGGAAATACCAGCAAGCGTTGCAAAAAATGGCCACGCTCCATCTAAGCAATGCACAAGATGTCGATCTTGGCGCCATGTTAAGAACGCTGCGCGATCAATACAAAGTTCGCACGGTCGCGTGCGAAGGCGGTCCAACCTTATTTCGATCGTTGCTGGAGCGCGGTCTGGTCGATCAACTCAATCTCACCATTGCCCCTTATATGTTCGGTGGAGCTAATGCGCCGACGTTGACCGGCCTGAGCAAGGAATTTTTACCGGCCAGCGTGCATTGCGGTTTGATCGATATGCGAGTTGTCGGCAAAGAGTGTTTCCTAACCTATCGAATCAAGCACCCGCGGCGGCGCTCGAAGTAGAACCGTCTTGACGGCGCGGCCGGCGCGCGAGTTCACCGCCGCAGTTTGGACAAACAGCATTCATCTGTTCCGCGCAACTCGCGCAATATGTGCATTCGTAACTGCAAACATATGCCGCTCCGCCTGGTCTGAGCGGCACTCCACATTTTTCGCACGATCCCTTCATTTCTAACGCCATTTCTTTCTGCTTTCTATCTTGAACAATTTTGCCAAACTATCATATCTCGAACAGAAGACGCGCAACATCGCTGAACGGTGTGGGTTACCATCTTATCCCCACCTTCACGATGCGCCGCAGAGTCGCTGGGTTGAACACAGTCCTCGCGTTCCTTCCGATTTCAGTTCTGGCCCAGGCCACGGTCGAAGGACGCGTGGAACTTCCAAAATCGCATTCGCCGCCGGTCATGGTGAAACGGTACGAGATTGTTACGCGTAGTGGTGGCGTTCTCTCGACCCAGCCTCCGCTGGCGGTGGTCTACCTCGTTGGCTCATTCCCAAAACCAAGTTCACCTCCCACGAGACAGATTGAGCAAAAGGACTTGGCGTTCGTTCCGTCGCTTCTTCCAGTGCAAGTCGGCACAAGGGTTGAATTCCCAAATCTGGACGATACGTATCACAGCATCTTTTCATACTCGCCAGCAAAGCGGTTCGATCTCGGCCGTTATCGTCCGGAAGAAAGGCCAATCCCGTCACAGGTTTTCGATATTCCAGGGCTTGTGACACTGCGCTGTGATATTCACGACCACATGCGCGGGCTCATTCTCGTCCTCGACACGCCGCATTTTGTTGTAACGGATGCTGCCGGGCAGTTTCGATTAAGCAAGCTTCCTTCCGGCCACTACATGCTTAAAGCATGGATCGACAGCAAGACTACGCGTGATCGGTCCGTGCAACTAACGGGCAGCGAGACGCTGCACGTTGATTTTCCATGATCCCGGCGAGTGGGCCAAGCAAACGCAGCGCCGCAAGTTTCCGGACCAAATTACTGGTCGCGATGATGCTTGTTGTCTCCGCGATCACGGGTTCCGGCCTTTATCTTGCTCAGCGCAATGTCACAGCGGCCGCAAAGCGCGATTTGCAGCAAAACTTTCAAGCCGAGCTTTCCTCGCTCGATAAAGTGCAGAGATTTCGCCATGCCGCGATCGCGGAACGTTGCAGCGCGCTCGCGTCGCGGCCGCGAATCCACGCCGCTTTGGAAGATAACGCTATCGATTTGCTGTATCCGAGCGCAAAAGATGAATTGCGCGACTTGATGGAAGGCGAAGAGTTATCGCCAGAGGAGGAGGCGCCCTCGCTTCACGCAAAATTCTATCGCTTTCTCAATTCGGCCGGCGCGGTCCTGTCGCCGCCGAATCCGAAAGACGTCGGCGAACTAAGCCCGCAGGCGGAAGCGCAGCTGGGCTTGAAGCAATTAGTCGAAACCCAACAGATCGGTTATGCGCAGGAAAACGTTGATGCTGAGGACGAGATTGTCGATGAAATCGTAGCGGTACCGATTTTTTCGACTGAGACAGGCAATGTAATCTCGGCTCTTGTCGTCGGATTCACACCATTCGAGCTAACCGGAAAGGGCGCGGGTGCGGGAATGGAAAGCGGCATTTGGGTAAACGGCCGATTGCATTTGCCATCGCTTTCAAAGGCCGCGCAAGCTGCGCTCGGCAGCGAGGTAACAAAAGCGGTCACGAATTCTGCTTCTGCGCAAAACAACTTTACCGTCACCGTAAACGGTGCGCCGCAGCTCTTGTTTTACAGGCGACTCAATCCGGATTCGCTCTTCCCGCCGGCGTACGAAATTTGCGTTTACTCGCTCGCTGATTCGATAGCTCAACTCCATCGGCTCCGCTGGCGAATTGGCGGCGCGGGCGCACTGCTCTTGCTTGGCGGGTTCGTGGCCAGTCAGTTCGTCGCGGCCCGGTTTGCAATACCGGTTGAAAAGCTGGCGTTGGATTCGGAAAAAAATCGCGCCAAACGAAAACGCGCCCAAACGGCGCTCGCCTCGACCAGGAAGAAATTGAGAAGATCGACAAGATATTCGGCCGATGCTTCTCATCAGTTGAAAAGTCCGGTGACCGTTCTTCGCGCAGGTCTCGAGGGATTGCTCGGCCGCGAAGATTTTAAGCCTGAGATTTACGAGGAGCTATCCGCGCTCCTTCACCAAACTCACCGATTGACTGGCGTGATCGATGACTTGCTTCTCCTAGCACGTATGGACGCAGGTCATCTCGAGATCGAATCGAGACCGGTGAATCTCAGTCAGCTGATCGGTGAATGGCTCGATGATCTTGGCGCGCTACCCGATTCACCCGATGTGAAGATCGAGAAAAAATTTCCAGCCGATTTATGTATCGCCGGCGAAAAACCTTATACATCGCTCATCGTGCAAAATCTTCTCGAGAATGCGCGAAAGTACAATCAACCGGGGGGCCTCATTCGAGTTACCGCACACAAGGAGAAAGGCAAAGTTGTACTGACAATCGGCAACACCGGCCGGTCGATCGCACCCAACACACAGGAACACATCTTCGAGCGGTTCCATCATGCCGGCACCAGGTCAGAAGTTTCCGGTCATGGGCTCGGTTTGAATTTGGCGCGTAAACTCGTCCGATTGCACGGCGGCGATTTGCGGCTGGTGCGCTCAGAAGACAATTGGACCGAGTTCGAGGCGCGCTTTCTCATTGCGAAACAAACGTCGGACGGCGCAACTCAAACCACATGAAGTTGCTGCGGGCGCTTGGCTTTTGTTTGATCGCCTCCACAGCACGTGCGCTTGAGGTCGAAGATTTTTTCGACCGGCTCGATAACACGCTCACCATCGCTGCATTCGAGGACAATCTTCGCGCGCGATTAAGCGGCACTATCGACCTTGAAGCGTATCATTTCCAACAACCAGCCCCTGGACTCATCGACAGCAACATCGACAATCTCTTCAATGCGCGCCTGACGCTGTTTCTCGATGCTCAATTTGGATCGCAGATTTATTTCTTTGCTCAGTCACGGGTTGATCGCGGGTTCGATCCCAGCGATCACGGAGCTCAGGTTCGCCTCGATGAATATGCGCTTCGCTTTACGCCTTGGGATGATGGCCGTTTCAATTTGCAAATCGGGAAATTTGCGACCGCTGTCGGTACTTGGGTCCCGCGGCATTTGTCATGGGAGAATCCATTTGTCAATGCGCCGCTGGTTTACGAGAACGTCACTGCCATTAGCGACAAAGACGCGCCGGTTTCACCTCGGAATTTCATAGGCAGATTCGACCACGAAAAATACGAGTTCAATCCGGTCATTTGGGGGCCGAGTTACGCCAGCGGTATTTCCGTCTCGGGACGACTTGGCCGATTTGATTATGCAGCCGAAATGAAAAACTCGTCGCTCTCTTCAAGGCCTGAATCGTGGAGCGTCACAGAAATTGGTTTCGAACACCCGACGTTTAGTGGACGCGTCGGCTTTCGGCCGAATCAGACTTGGAACTTTGGTTTGTCGGCAAGCGACGGTCCATATTTTCGGCCTGAGGCGGAGCGGACCTTGCCGTCCGGACGCGACATCGGCGACTACCGGGAGTTCGTTCTTGGGCAAGATGTCAGCTTCGCCTGGCATCATTTGCAATTGTGGGCGGAATTTTACGAAGCCCGTTTCGAAGTGCCGCGCGTCGGCGACGCGGATACATTCGCTTACTATCTTGAGGCAAAATATAAATTCACGCCGCAACTCTTCGGCGCGTTCCGTTGGAACCAGCAACTTTTCGGCAATGTCTCCGATGGCACTGGTGGTCAACTTCACTGGGGCCAGGACCTCGGGCGCATTGACGTGGCTGCAGGCTACCGCTTTACGTCACATACGCAGTTGAAGCTTCAATATAGTTTTCAACAGGAAACCTCGGGCCCACGCGATGATAACCACTTGATCGCGGCACAATTGACCGTTCGCTTCTGAGCATCTGACTTCTATTTAAAAGTTATGCGCGTCCTTGTTGTTGAAGATGAAGTTAGATTGGCGCGACAAATTGCTTCAGCGCTGACGGAGGCCGGACATGATCCAATTATCGTCCATGATGGCGAAAGAGCTTTGCGCGAAGCGACGGAAACGTCCTTCGATTTGATCGTGCTCGATATCCGTCTGCCCCGAATGGACGGACTCGACGTCTTACGGCATCTGCGTTCACAACATGTTCCGAGCCGTGTTATGGTGCTCACTGCTCGTGGCGAGGTCAAAGATCGCGTAACTGGGCTGCGGCTTGGCGCGGATGATTATTTGCCCAAGCCTTTTGCCATGCCGGAATTAGTGGCGCGCGCGAACGCGCTAGGGCGACGTTATCCGGAAGAGCCGGTCCTCAACCTGCGAGTGGGCGATCTCACGTTCGATCTTGCGAATCATGTGGTGCATCGCGGCACGCGGCGAATCGAGCTGTCCGCACGCGAGTCGATGTTGCTAAAGGTGCTGATGCGGGAGCCGGGACGCGTCTTCACCCGCACCGAATTATGCGAACGCGTCTGGGAACACGAGCACGAATATGACACGAAGCTCGTGGAAGTTTTCATCGGACGATTGCGGAAAAAAATCGGTGATCCTCCGCTGATTCATACGGCGCGATACGTCGGCTACACAATTCGCGAGTTACCATAAAAATTCTGGCTCCTGAGCTGGAGGCTCGCTTTGGACGGTCCGCCAAAGTAACAACAGCGTTACTCTTCCCAGCTAGCGTGCGAGGGAGATCGTTCCGACTCTACGGGCATGAAAACACCGAGCGCATCCACAGTAAATGATTTTGGTAAAAATCAATCCTACCGTCAGGCAGAAAATTTAGAAGAGAGAGCTAAACCTTCGAAAAGCTTGATCAGTCGCCGATCTTTCTTAGGTAAATCACTCGCTGTTGGAGCAGGAACAATTGGCGCCGGACTATTGACCAGCACGCGAACCGCAGAAGCGAGTGGCGGTCTCACATCGGGGGACGCGGCCATTCTTCGGTTCCTGGCTGCAGCAGAAATCATCGAAACTGATTTGTGGCAGCAATACAACGAACTCGGCGGCATCCAAGACGCCGAAGTCCCGGGTGGAATCGGGAATGACCCCTATACCGAGGCGCTTGCGGTGCTGGACGAGGACATGGACCAGTACATCCACGACAACACCGACGATGAGATCAGCCATTTCACGTTCCTTAACGCCTATCTGGCTTCGAAAGGGGCCGAGCCCGTCAATCTGGATGAGTTTCGCACTCTGCCGAGCAGTCAGGCCACCGGGGCCCAGCAAATCGGGCGGCTCACAAACCTGATGCAGCTGACCGTCAACACCAGCTTCTGGACGCGCTACCGCAGCGACTCGCTGAACCCCGACTTCGGCGACACGCTCCCGCAAGCCATCCCGACTTTGGCGGTTGGGCAGCATACGGCAATTCCGCGAACCGATGCTGACACAACTGATGCCAATTTCCTACAAGCGATCGCCAACACGGCCGGCTTCCACTTCGCCTGGGTCGAGCAAGGCGGCACGAGCCTCTACGCGGGTCTGGCACAGCGGGTCAATCATTCGGAGGTGCTGCGCATCCTGCTCAGCATCGGCGGCAGCGAGATTATGCACTTCCAGACCTGGCAAGACAAAGCCGGCAACGCGCCTACCTTAACTGCCGTTGATCCGGTAACCGGAGTATCGGTGACCTTTCCCGACCTCAACGCCGACGGTGAAATCTTGCAGACCAACCTGATCATGCCCGAGCCGACAATCTTCCTCGATCGCGCGTTCCCGATCTGCTCGATCATCCGCCCCACCGAGACCGACGGCGTGGCCATGGGCGCGGTCAGAGCCTTCACCGCCGACGGACTGTTCATCGGCCAACCGCCGGAGTTCTCTGCCCTTCTGAACGAGCTGGCGCGGGCAGCGGATGCGGCCAGACACGGAGGTGTTTGAGCGATGTAAGTGCCCCCGGTCACAACGAGACAAGAGGGAACGGTCACTGCTCGATATAGCTGAATGGTCTGCAAAAGTAACAATGTTTTTAGTTTTGCGGCGCGCTCCGGGAACCAGCGTTGCTTCGATTCTACGGGATGAAAACGAGATTAATAGCGGGACTGTCCTACACACTTGGCGGTGCGGCGCTCGCCGGCGATCCGCACACGTCCGGCATGAAGGGGCAGCCAAACCAGTCGTGTGAGGATTCAATGGTGCACCCTGGGAAAGCGGCGTTGGCACCCGGTTCGGCGTTTAACGACACCACGCCGGGCGTTGCGAGCACCCGCTACGCAACGGACCGCGACAATGTCGGTTGGGCACGGACACGGGCGCTAAGGTAAACGTCAGTATCCCGAGAAGGCCGCCGAATGGCAGAGAATTTGTCCTGATCAGGTAATGCATCTGACGGAATAGCCTCACGCAAGGTGGCCTTCTCGTCGCGGAGGTCGGGTGTGGCAGGTTCCCTGCCCGCCTTACCCCGCGGGACTCTGCAATCACCAGATCTGC
>Ga0193713_1000503_pt1 | contig 13084 bp, 12 predicted proteins | sample H3a2metaG_FD_143054 | JGI IMG/M metagenome (GOLD analysis project Ga0193713, IMG submission 143054) | Soil microbial communities from a riparian zone of the East river system, Colorado, United States - H3a2 | ecosystem: Environmental > Terrestrial > Soil > Riparian zone | place: USA: East River... | reverse complement strand
TGGCGAGGGGAAGGACGGCGGCACGGCGAGCATTCACGACATCGAGCGCGCGTCCCGGCTCAAGGAGCTGCCGCCGGTCGACGCGGAGCCGCGGGCGATCCTCGTCGAGCGACTGCTCGGCGCCGATGTGTCGGCGGCCGATTACGCGAACGCCCGATACACATCCATCCAGTCGTGGGCCGCCGTGCCGATGAGCGCTCGCGTCTCTCTGAACGATGAGTCCGTGACGGTGGTGCTGCAGGGCAACGACCTCGAGAAGCGATTGCGATTCGACGCGACGGGTTGTCTCGACGTCGCGTACACCTGGAAGGCGGCGGCGGCACCGGCGAACGCCGTGTTCGCGCCCGAGTTGTCGCTGGCGCGCGAGGTGCCGCTTCGGGTTCAGCCCGACGCCGAAATCTGGCGGTCCAAAATCACCACGGTCGCACGCAGTGAGCGTGGGTTTGAGGAAACGGTCCAGGGATTCTCGCTCACTCCGCGTTGGCCGGCCCGTCTCGGGGGGTGCTCACTCGAGCTCGGCGGCGCTTAGTCCGCCGAGGCCAGACGCGAAAAGCGACGATTGGACCTCGGCACATCGACTCCCATCGCTGCCCCGGTGACCATACCCAGCACGAGCGCGGCCAATACCAGGGGCAGCGTAGGCGGTTGAAACGCCTGAGGTGGCGAGGCAGACGGCAACGCCGTGCACACGATCCCCGCAATCACCGAAACCGTCGCGATCCATTGATAGGAATGCAGCCGCGCGACGATCGGCGTTTGCGGTTCGGCTCGAAACGACTCCTCCACAAATCGCGCGCATCCAGCCAGGATCAGATAGCCGCCGACCAGCAGCGCATCGGGCGCCCCGATCAGTCGGAGGCGCAAGAGCAGCAGGCCGATGACGACGTTGGCGGCAATGGAGTAGAGCGGCGTGGCGTGAATTGGGACGCCCGCGAGGTCGGCGAGCTGGGTGACGCGAGAGCGGCGGTGCCGATACCGGATGCCAATCCCCTCCGGCGCGGGGCCGCCATGACAACAGCCTTGCACCAGGCACCGTAAGCGGCCCAGGATCTGGATCCAAGGAGCCGCGACGGCGAACGCCGCGAGCAGCGGAAGAACGGGCACGCCGGCGAGGCGTGCCGTCACGGCGCCGAATACGCCGCCCAGGATGCCACCGTACCACCCGAACGGCCTGAGTAACCGAGAGGAACCCTCGAGCAGCTGCGCCCAGACGGCGGATCCGATGAGGATGCACAAGCCGGTCCATACTACAGCGGCGCGCTGCGTCGGACCGCCGGCAGCTCCCGCGACGAGAATTCCAACAACCGCTGCCGCCGCCGCGAAGGTCGCGTGATTGATCACCCGCACCGGGCCCAGGCGCCACTCTCTCCATGAGTTTGCCAGGCGCTCCGTGAGTGACCGAACCAACGTCCATGTCGCTTCGTAGCGACTGAGCGGGGGATACAGCGCGATCGCGGCCACGACGTCCATCATCGTGTGCATCCCGGTGGTGATACAACTCGCCGTGATCAGGGCCGCCCAGGTCCAGCCAATCCATTTCCAACCACGGCGGCCGGTCGCGCGCGCATTCGCCGTCCAGCCGTCTGCGGCCAGCAACGTCCACAGGACATGAAATGCCGGGAACGCGGCCACACCTCGGGAGTGCGTCTGCTCCCACGCGAGCAACCGCCCCCACATCCCGGACGGCTCGAACCCGCGATTGACCGCGACCACGGGAATGACGAGCCACAACAAGGCGACCACGACAGTAGCGAGTGCGCTCTGAATCGCGAATCGGCGCAGGGTATGGCGCGTCCGAATCAGCAGTGCCGTCAGCGGAATGAATAGATAGGCACTGGCGTATAACAGTTCGGTCCATTGCAGGATCGGCAAGCCACGCTCGAACGACAGCTGTGTTCCAAACGCGTCGACAGGGCGGCCGAGCGCCTGGACGGCATAGTAGGTCCCGAGCCAAGGCACGAACACCCACAGGAACACGGCGACGCGTTCCGCGGCGGAGGGCGCATTGCCATTGCCGCGCGGCAAGGAAAGAAGGGGTGGGACAAGCACTGCGGGCCCGAAGCGGCGCACCAGGTCGTGGCGCTCGAAGCCGTACACCAGCGCCGCGGCGCCGAGCGCGACCGTCGGCGTGACGAGCCACAGACCTGCCGCCGATCCGGTCGCAATGGCGACCCCCGTACACACCAGAACAAAGCCGATGTACATCGGATTGCGAAGCCAGCGGTAAATGCCGGTGCGGACGAGCAACGACGGCGGGAATGGATTCATGGGCAGGCCCCGGCCGTGTACGGTCAGCTGGTACGCCCCTGCTGCCACGAGCAGACCGCCAATGACGGCGAGACTCCACCCCGCCGCCGGTGCGTGAACGGCCGGAACGGTGATCACACCGGCCGTCCCTTGCCCCCACGCCACGAGACCTGCGGGGAGCGCGATCAAAAACAGCGCGCCGTACGCTACCTTCACCAAATGACCTCTTCGTGAATCGCCCAACCCTCATCGAGCGGACCCGCTTCGTTCATCAGCACGGCGCGAGACAAACGCTTGCGCTCGCGCGCGCGCCCGAAGGGGCCGGCGAGTCGGCGCGCCAGATCGGGCAGTGGGAGACCGATTGTGTTCACGAGGGGCTGCTCCCGGATCGTCCGGCTTTGCCCGAAAACGATTCGCCATCCCGCCTGCTCGACGCCGTCGAGCCAGCTCCACCGTCGCGAGTCGTCGCCCGCCCAGTCTATCCACACCGCACAGTGCCGGGGCGAGAGATACCGCCCCCAGTGCAATTCTCGAAACGGGAGTTTCCACGGTGGGATCGAGAGCTGAAGCTGCTCGAGGTAGCCCAGACCGGTGAGGGTCGAACTGCCGATCTGTACGCGCGCTACGGCCCGGGGCATGTGGCAGGTCCAGTGAATCGCACCATCGGGTCCGTCCATGAGACAGCATCCGATCGGCGCCGCATCCCGACACCAGCGGGCGTCGGCGCGAAGTGCCGCGTTCCTCCACGTCGCGAGCGGCGTTTCGAGCCGCGGCATCGCCACTCGGCGCACGGTGGCGTCCGCGGTCGGCGGATGCCCGTCGGTGAGTATGAGAGTGGCCCCGTACCCGACGCGGAGCGCTCCCCAGCGGAGTCGCGCCGCGTACACCAAGGCCCCAGCCCCCTGAGCGGTGACGACGTCGCCGTACCATTTCTCGAGGTGGAACACCGGGCGAAGCTGGTCTCGCCTGCTCGAGATGGCAAGCACCGTAGTATTCTTCATGATGTCTCGCGCATTCGTCAAAGAGGACGCCGGCGGTCCGGAGCGTCGATACAGCCTGCCTCCGCGGGATGATCCCGGCTACGACGCGGCCGCCGCTTGGGCGCTGCTCGAAGGCGCAAACGGTGGCGACTCCTACAGCGCCGAGCTCGCGACCGGCTATCGCTGGGGAGAATCGAAACTCCGTCCCCACGTCGAGCGAATCCTGGCCGAAGCACGGGCGAGTGGAAACGAACGGCTGGAACAGCTCGCGGAGCGATTCCTCCGTTGAACTCCACCTTCGATGTACTCGCCGCGCAGCTCGCTGAGGTCGGCCGTCACTGCTACGAGCGTGGCTGGGCACTCGGCACGAGCGGCAACTTCAGCGCCGTCGTGCGCAAGGAACCGCTCACCCTCGCAATTACGACGAGCGGCGTCGACAAAGGACTGCTCGAGGCGAACCACATCGTCGCCGTCGACGACCACGGTCGTGTGGTCCAGGGCTCAGGCCGGCCGTCCGCCGAGGCGACGTTGCATCTGGCGATCGTGCGATCCCGCGGCGCGAGCGCGGTGTTGCATACGCACTCTGTTTGGAGCACGATTCTGTCGGAGGCGACTTCCGGTGGCAGCCTGACGATCGAAGGCTACGAAATGCTGAAAGGTCTCGACGGTGTCGGTACGCATGAGCACCGCGAGGTGCTCCCGATCGTCGAGACGATCTTGCGCGGGCACCCCGAGGCGCACGGATTCCTGATCCGTGGCCATGGCCTCTATACTTGGGGCAGGGATCTCGCGGACGCCAAGCGGCAGATCGAGATCCTCGAGTTCTTGTTCGAAGTGATGGGACGAAAGCGAGGTATGGCATGGCAACAGTAAGAATTCCTGCAGAGCAGCGCACCCTGACCGATCAGGCCGACGTCACGGCGTATCTCGCGACGCTGGGCATCGACTACGAACGCTGGCCGCTTGCCCAACGCGCGGCCGCGAACGCGCCGCCGGATGCGGTCCTGGCTGCGTACGCGCCCGAAATCGAGCAACTGAAAGCGCGGGGCGGCTACGTCACGGCCGACGTCATCGACGTCACCCCGGCGACTCCCAACCTCGAGACGATGCTCGCGAAGTTCAGCACCGAGCACTGGCACGACGAGGACGAGGTACGGTTCATCGTCCGGGGCCGGGGCCTGTTTCATATCCACCCGCGCGAAGGCGGTGGGGGGGGCCCAGTCATCGCGATCGAAGTCGAAGCGGGAGACCTAATTCGCGTGCCGCGCGGCACCTGGCATTGGTTCGATCTCTGCGGCGATCGCGACATTCGCGCGATTCGGCTGTTTCAGGACAAGTCGGGGTGGACGCCGCATTACACGAACAGCGGGACGGATAAAGGCTTTCAGCCGCTCTGCCTGGGGCCGACGTACATCCCGTTGCGTTGACCGACACTCGCGCGATCCTGCTGGACATCGAAGGCACTACCACGCCGATCGAGTTCGTCCATCAGGTGTTGTTTCCGTACGCGCGCGCCCGCGTACACGACTATCTGGAGCAGTACGCCGACGATCCCGGGGTCCGCGCGGACGTCGCGCTGCTGCACGCGGAATACGCCGCTGAATCTCCAGACTCCCCCGATCTTCCTCCATGGAATCCGGAAGCCTACGTCTATTGGCTGATGGATCGCGACCGTAAGTCGACGGGACTGAAGGCCCTGCAAGGCCGGATTTGGGAAGACGGATATCGCGCGGGCGCGCTGAAGGACAAAGGTGAGGTCTATCCCGACGTACGCCCGGCGCTCGAGCGCTGGCGCCGCGCGGGCAAGACGATCGCGATCTTTTCCTCCGGCAGCGTCCAGGCGCAGCGCAATCTCTTCGCGAACACCATGGCCGGCGATCTCTCATTGTTCTTGTCCGGCTACTTCGATACAACGACGGGGCCGAAACGTGAAGCGCAAAGCTATCGTCAGATTGCGGCAACGCTGCGAGAGGAACCGCGCGACATGCTCTTCATCTCGGACGTACCAGCGGAGCTCGATGCCGCCAGAGAGGCCGGCATGCGCACCGCGCTTTGTGTTCGTGGCGCCGTAGCGCCGGACGATCCTGCCAGAGGCCATCCTCGCATTCGTTCTTTCGCCGAGCTAGCGTAGGAGCCCATGGGTATCGCCTTGGGTCTCGGACTCCTGGTGGTCGGCTGGGCGGTCTTTACGTTCAATCGGCTCATCCGTCTTCGTCAGCTGGGCGACAACGCATGGTCGGATATCGACGTGCAGCTCAAACGCCGTCACGATCTCATTCCGAATGTGGTCGCGGTCGTGCAGGGCCACGCCGGCTACGAAAAAGGCACACTCGAGGCAGTCGTCGCGGCGCGCGGACGGGCGGTGCAAGCCTCCCAGGCGGGACCGGCGACGCGCGCCCGCGAAGAGGACCCGCTCGGCGCCGCCCTGCAGCGCGTCCTGGTGGTCGCCGAGGCGTATCCCGAGCTCAAGGCGGCTGCGAGCTTCACCTCGCTCCAGGCGACGTTGACCGATGTCGAAGACCATCTGCAGAACGCACGGCGGTATTACAACGCGGTCGTGCGCGACTTCAACACCGCCATCGCGCAATTCCCTTCGGGGATCATCGCCGCGATGATGCGCCTCCAGCCGCGGGAATTCTTTGGCCTGGACGATCCGGCGGAGCGTGCCGTCCCGAAAGTCCCGCTCGTCCTCCTGGTCATGACGCTTGCGGCAACATCGCTCAGTGCGCAACGCTCGTATTCCATCGAAGGATTCGACGCGCAGATTCGCGTCAATCGCGACGCCAGCATCGACGTCACCGAAACGATCACCGCACGCTTCGTCGGCTCCTACAACGGGCTGTATCGCACGATCCCCATCAAGTACCGCAATGCGCAGGGATTGAACTGGACGCTGGGCGTCTCATTGCAGAGCGCGCGTGACGACGCCGGCCGGAACCTGCGCACCGAAACGAGCCGCGAAGGCGCGAACATCAAGTTCAAGGTCTGGATTCCCGGGGCGATGAACGCGACGCGGACGCTGGTGCTGCGTTACCACGCAACCAATGGGCTCCGGTTTTTCGATGAGCACGACGAGCTCTACTGGAACGTCACGGGTGACCAGTGGGAGGTGCCGATTCGGGCGGCGACGGCGGAGATCACGCTGCCGCCCGGGGCGACCGGACTGCGGGCGATCGCGTTCAATGGGATGTATGGCGCCACGGCGCGAGACGCGCGTGTCACGATCGATGGCAACGTCGTGCGCATCGTCATGCCGCACGCGCTGGACTACCACGAAGACCTGACGGCTGTCGTCGGCTGGGACAAGGGCCTGGTCACGGCCCCGACGGCGGCCGATCGCGCCATGGAGACCGCGTCCAGCAACTGGCCGTTGCTCTTCCCGATTCCAGTCTTTCTGTTCGCCTTCTGGCGGTGGCGGCGAAACGGGCGCGATCCCAGGCGCCGGCCGATCGCCGTCCAGTACGAGCCGCCGGCGAATGTGTCCCCGGCCGAGGCAGGGACGTTGCTGGACAACAGCGCCGATATGCGAGACATCACCGCCACGCTGGTCGATCTCGCGGTGCGCGGATACATGCGGATCGAGGAACAGCAGAACGTAAAACTGTTCGGCCTGTTCGGGGGCGGTACGTCGTACACGTTCCACCGGCTCAAGACGGCCGAGGGACTCACTCCCCATGAGCGCGTCGTCTTCGACGGCATCTTCGGACTCCACGGCGACCAAGTGCAGTTGGACGAGCTCAAGGACGAGTTCTACAAGCAGCTGAGTCCCATTCGAGACGCGATCTTCACGCAGCTCACGGGTAGCGGGTTCTATCAACGTCGGCCGGACAAGGTCAAGCAGATCTGGATCGGATGTGGAATCGGGGCCGCGGTGTTGATCGGCGTCGGCGGCAGCTTCGTCGCCGCGGCATTCCTGCTCACGCCCGTCTCCTTCATCATCGCCGCGGTGGTATCAGGGATCATTCTTCTCATCTTCGCGCAAATCATGCCCGCGCGGACCGACGCCGGATCACGAGCGCTGGAACACGTGCTGGGGTTCGAGGAGTTCCTGCGGCGCGTCGAAACCGATAATCTGAAACGCATCATCCTCGGACATCCGGAGCTGTTCGATAAGTACCTGCCCTACGCGATGGCGTTCGGGGTCGAGAAACAGTTTGCCCGCGCATTCGAAGGGATCTACACCCAGGCGCCGCAGTGGTACGTGGGACCGAGCGTGATGAGTTTCAACGTCGGCCATTTCTCCAGCAGCATGTCGCACCTGTCCACCGTCGCGGCGACGACGATGTCGTCCTCGCCGCGCAGCTCGAGCGGCTCGGGATTTGGTGGTGGCGGAAGTTCAGGCGGCGGCGGAGGTGGAGGCGGCGGCGGCGCGTTCTAGAGGTACTTGAGCCACCTCGACTGGTCACCGCGCCGCACCTTGAGATCGGCGTAGCGACGGCAGGGGAAGTAAAGCATCACGACCGCGATCGCCCAGATCAGATAGAGAAGTCCGAGACTCCAGGTGTAGCCTTCCGGGGCGGGCGGATTTCCCATCGGGTGGTTGGTGAACAGCCACGGGTCCACCGTCCCCGTCCGGATCTTCGAGACCACGAGCGCCAGTGCGTGGATGAGCGGGATGTGCAGCACATAGTAGAAGAACGGCACGCGGCCGAAGACCGTCAGCCAGTGCGCGACCCGCCCGCGCGCGCGATCCAATAGTGGGATCAGGGCGATCGTTGGGCCGAGCGTCATGAGCAGGAAGCTGAGCGAGGCCGGATACTTGGTGGTGTTGAGGAAAGACAGCAGGGCGGGCATTGGCGTCCCGGAGCTCCACGGCCGCGGATCGCCGTACAGGTTGAAGCCTCGGAGGACGAGGAACAGCGCGGTGGCGCCGAGGCCGAGACGGACGCAGATGCGGTTACGGCGCGCCGGCTCCAGCGTCAGGACGGTGCCGAACCAATAGCCCGCCGCCATCACACCAATCCACGGAATGATCGAGTAAAGCACGATCAGCGGCGTGCCGTCCACCGGCCCGTTGAAGAAGCCGATGTAGAGGATCTTCCAGAGCTCGCCGAGCGGGACGTGACTGATGACCCACGGCATGACGAGGTTGTGCAGCGCGATGATTAGGGCGCCGATGATGCCGACGGTCCGGGGCCGCAGCCGCACCAACGCCGCCATGAGGATCATACACCAGCCGATCACCCAGATGACGCCAGCCAGCAGGTAATTCCTAAAGTCGAAGTTGAAGGTCCAGCAGACGCGGATCACCGTCAGCTCGAGCAGCACCAGCCAGACACCGCGAACGAACAGGAAGCGGGACAAATCGTTGTGCTTCCGGCCGTAGAAGAACGCGCTCGTGCCCGCAAGAAAAATGAAAGCCGGGGCCACGAAATGGGTCACCCAGCGCGTAAAGAAAATCCCCGCCGTGGGGCCACCGGCGGGGAGTCCAGAGTAGACACGGACGTGATCGATCGCCATCAAGACCATGACCGCGCCGCGAATCAGGTCGATCGACGCGACGCGGGACGTCGCTGCGATCGGTGCGGCGGGAGCGGCCCGTGGCGCACTCATGGGCGCGAAGATGAATCAATTCCTGCGCGCCAGCAAGTCAGGCCCGCGTTAACTTGCCTCCGCCCATGACGCTTCGAACGGCGAGCCTCGGACTCTTACTGGTGCTGGTGCTGCGTCGTCCTGCCGGCGCGCAGAGCCTCAGCGTCGGGACCGCCGGGCGGATCCGGCTCGACGGACGGCTCGATGAGCCCGATTGGCTGCGCGCCGATTCCCTCACTGACCTACGTCAGCGCGAGCCTCTCACCGGAGAGTTCGCCACCGAACGGACCACCGTCCGGGTGCTCCGCGACGCCAGCGCGCTGTACGTCGGCGTGCGGGCGTACGACGGAGCGCCGCATCGCATCCGCGCGACCCAGCTGCGGCGCGACGCCGACCTGTCGAGCGACGACAACGTCCAGCTGCTCATCGACAGTTTCCACGACCGGCGCGGCGCCTTCGTGTTCGGTACGAACCCCAACGGCGCTCACTGGGACGCCCAGCTGACCGATCTCGACAACCTCAACGAGAACTGGAATGGCATCTGGGACGTCGCCGTGTCGCGCGACGCCGGCGGGTGGACGGCGGAGTTTCGCATTCCGTTCCGGACGCTGCGCTTTCGCGGCGGTACTGACGTGCGATTCGGCTTCAACGTGCGCCGCTTCATCCGCCGCAAGAACGAGCAGGATCTCTGGCGGTCCTGGGGTCGCGCGGAAGGACTATATCAACTGTTGCGAGCGGGTGAGCTCCGTGAGATGGGGGCGGTGGATCGCGCGCGGGACGTCGAGCTCTACCCCTACGTACTGACTCGCGTCATCGAGCCGACCCACGACAGCCTGGGCGCGCGACTGGCATCGAGCTTTTGGGGGGCGAAGGCAGGGATCGACGCGAAGCTAGCCGTCTCGCCCACGCTCACCGCCGATCTCACGGCGGGGACGGACTTCGCGCAGGTTGAAGCCGATCAACAGGTCATCAACCTCACCCGGTTCCCGTTCTTTTTTCCCGAAAAGCGGCAGTTCTTCCTCGAATCGAGCGGGCTTTTCGACTTCGGGACGCCGGAGCGAGTCCAGCCATTCTATTCGCGGCGGATCGGACTCGACTCAGCAGGCAATCCGGACCCGATCCTGGCGGGCGGGCGCCTCTACGGTCGAATCGGGCCCTGGCGCATCGGTGCGCTGGACGCTCAGACAAGCGGCGGGCAGACGAACGAGGTCGTCGTGCGTGTGCAGCACGACCTGCTGGCGCGATCGTACGTCGGCGCCATCGGCACGTTGCGGACTGCCGCCGGCTCCCCTGCAGCAGCCACCGCGGGATTCGATGTCGATCTCCCCCTGATCGTGCACGGCCAGAATCTCGAGCCGAAGTTCTGGATCGCGGGGAGCCGGACGGCTGCCGTACCCGGCACTCCCCTGGCATGGCGGATCTCGGCCGACAATCCCAACGATCTCTTCGATAACTTCGTATCGCTGTATCGCATCGACGCGGGCTTCAATCCCACGCTGGGGTTCGTGCGCCGCACGGGAATCTGGGAGACCACCGGACACATCGACTTCATGCCGCGGCCCCATGCGCTCGGCATCCGGCAGCTCGATTTCACATTTCCGATCCCCAGCTGGGACATCATCGCCAACGAGTCCGGATCACTCGGGCGGACCGGGGACTGGCAAACCGCGTGGTTTGAGTGGCGATTGTTCGGTGGCGATCGCGATAACGGCGATCATTTCGAGATCAACTTTCAGCGCCAATTCGATGCGCCGCCCGACACCTTCGAAATGTTCCGAGGTGTGGGTGTGCCGCCCGGACGTTACTGGTGGTCGCGCTACGAGCTGCAGTATGCGATGTCTTCCGCGCATCCCCTGAGCTTGGCCGCTTTTGTGAACTGGGGACCTTTCTACGGGGGCCGCAGCGCCGTTCTCGAGCTCGAGGGGACGTGGCGTGGCGGCGGGCATGCCATCCTCGGCGCGAATCTGACCCGCACGGCAGCGAGACTCCCCGGTGGAGGTTTCACCGCCGTACAGGCCTCGAGCCACGTCGAGTATGACTTCAATCCCCGTTCGAATCTGCTCGGGTTCGTCCAATACACGAACGAAGATCAGCGCGTCGATTTCAACATCCGGTTTCACTGGATACCGGTGATCGGGGACGATGTATTCGTCGTTTGGAACTCGGGTTACAGCACCAATCGGGCCGCGCGGTATCGATTCCCGGCGACGTCCTCCCTGACACGGCAATTGAACGGCGCATTTGTGCTGAAGGTCATCCACCGCCTCGCTCCATGAGCGGCAACGTGCTTCGTACGCTCCCTCCAGATGGACGGCTGCTTTTGCTCACCCGCTTCATCCGGTTGTTCGCGTACGGCGCGTTGTCAGTCGTGCTGGTTCTGTACCTGACCGGACTGGGGATCGGGACGCAGCAGATTGGTGTGCTGCTGACTCTCACGCTGGTGGGAGACACCGCCGTCTCACTCTGGCTCACCACACGTGCGGATCGGATCGGGCGCCGGCGCATACTCATTGTCGGCGCGCTGCTCATGGCGAGCGCAGGAATCGTGTTCTCGCTGACGCACAACTTCCTCGTGCTCGTTATCGCGGCCACGATCGGCGTCATCAGTCCGAGCGGGAATGAGGTCGGACCATTCCTGCCCATCGAGCAAGCGGCGCTCGCGCACGTCGTGCCGAGTGACCGCCGGACCAGCGTGTTCGCCTGGTACACATTGACCGGCGCGTTCGCGACCGCGCTCGGTTCGCTCGGGGCCGGCGTGTTGTCCCACGCAATTCATTATCGCGGAGTTGTTGCCCTTTACGCCTCGGTTTCATGCGCCTCTCCGCGGCCGCCGAAGTCTCGGCGCCGCCAACCAGGGCGCCGTTCGGCCTGAGCCGGTCCCGCAGCGTCGTGGTGCGGCTCGCGGCCCTCTTCGCGCTCGACTCATTCGCCGGCGGATTCGTCGTGCAGAGCTTCGCGGCGTACTGGTTCTATCTCCGATTCGGCGTGGATCCGGCGACGCTCGGGGGGATTTTCTTCGGGGCCAACGTGCTCGCGGGCCTCTCTGCGCTGGTCGCTTCCCGACTGGCCGCGCGTTTTGGCCTCATTCGCACGATGGTATTCACGCATCTGCCGTCCAACGTGCTGCTCATCCTCGTACCACTGATGCCGAGCCTGACACCTGCCGTGGTCGTGCTATTCGCGCGGTTCAGCATCAGTCAAATGGATGTACCGACCCGACAGTCCTATCTGATGATGGTCGTCAGTCCCGAGGAGCGCTCGGCGGCCGGTGGGATAACCGGAGTGGCGCGAACCATCGGAGCCGGGCTCGCGCCGATATTTGCCGGCCTGCTGTTTTCACGACCTGCATTGATCAACGTGCCCTTCTACATCGCCGGGACACTGAAGATCGTGTACGACCTCTTGCTGTATCGGGGGTTCGCCCGCTCCACGCTTAATTCCGCTTGACGTTCACCTCATCCAAGGCCGCCCGCAGACCACGCGCAACCTTGAGGGCATCACCCTCTCCCCAAAAATGCATGAAGAACAATCGCGGAGTCTCGTTCAGCATGTGGCTGTGCAGCGCGGTCACGGCGATTCCGTTGGTGCGGAGCGCGCGCAGCACGGGATTCACTTCGCTGGCGATCAGGACGAAGTCGCCCGTCGCCGCCGCGGTCTTGGCGCCGGTCGCCTGGATGTTGATCGCGGTCGCGACGCCCATCGCCGGCGGGACTTCCATACCGTCCACGGTCACCGCATCGGCACGCGGGACACTCACCTGGTAGACACCGCCGTTTGCTCGACCGTGCATGCCAAGCACTTGGGCAATCTGAACCGTATCGAGTTCCAGCGGTGGCGGGGGGGTGGTAGTCGGCGGCGGAGTCTTGGTTGCTCCCAGCGCTTCATGGACAGTGGTGGCGAGGGCGATTGGCCTGCCCCGCCCGCCGATGTGGAGATAGACGACGCGCGGCGACTCATTTGTCAGGTGATTGTGGAGGGCCGTTTGCTCGATGCCGCCCCGTTGCAGAGCATCGACGACGGGTGCCACCTCGGATTCCAGAAGCACGAGATCCCCCATTAACATTACCGTGCTGTCGTCCGTCTGTTTGAACGCCACCCAGGATCCCAGCGCGAGACCCGGCCGTACCCTGACCGCGCCAACTGTGACGTGAAGATCACTGCGCGGGAAGCCGACGCGGTAGGTTTCACCTTGCAGATTGCCTGATCGCCCCAGCACCTGGTCGATCGCCTTCCAATCGACTGGTCTTTGGGTGACAGCCTGCTGAAACATCAGGCTGAACGTGTACAGAGTGCCGACGGCGCTAATCATGTGAACTCTCGTGGGA
>Ga0193713_1000502_pt1 | contig 13113 bp, 12 predicted proteins | sample H3a2metaG_FD_143054 | JGI IMG/M metagenome (GOLD analysis project Ga0193713, IMG submission 143054) | Soil microbial communities from a riparian zone of the East river system, Colorado, United States - H3a2 | ecosystem: Environmental > Terrestrial > Soil > Riparian zone | place: USA: East River... | reverse complement strand
AGGAGGGCGGCGGATGCGTAATCTATCGACGAAGGCGGCGTGGGCGGTGATGGCGGCGGCGATTTTCGCGGCGGTCGCGGCGGGTCGTCAGGATCCCCCGTCCACCCAGACCGCGATCCAGGTGCGGCCGGAGGACATCAAGTGGATGGACGGGCCTCCGAGCCTCCCGGCGGGCGTCAAGTTCGCGGTCCTTTCGGGGGATCCCAAGACGGCGGGGCTCTTTGTCATGCGGCTCAAGGTGCCGGCCGATTACAAGATCATGCCCCACATGCATCCGGCGGCGGAACACGTCACGATCCTCTCGGGATCGCTCAACATCGGGATGGGCGACACCCTCGATCCGTCGAAGGCGAAGGTCCTTCCCGCGGGAAGTTACGCCCTGATGCCGGCCCGGGGGAATCACTTCGCCTTCTTCAAGGAGGAGACGACCCTCCAGCTGAACAGCATGGGGCCGTGGGACATCACGTACGTCAATCCCGCGGACGATCCCCGGAAGAAGAAGTAGCGCGGCGGGAGGCGAGTCGCCGCCGGCGCCGGCGGAGCCACGCGAGGGCGGCCACGATCAGCGGGCCCTCGATGCCGAGGAGTCCGCACTGGCTCTTCTTGCCGCCGCCGCTTGAGGCGGGCAGGGGCGCCGCCACGACGGGCGCCATGAGAACCTTGAAGTCCGGGGCGCTCTCAGGATTGCCGCCGAAAGATCTCCAGGCCGACTCGGCTCCCGAGGCATCCGCGACCCTCGCTCTCCACCGCCACTCTCCCGGGGCGAGGCCCGAGACGCTGATCGTGGCGACGTTGCCGGAAGTCACTTGGAGGCTTTGGGCCGACGCGACCCCGGTGAATTCGTCCCCGTCCCGGCGGAGTTCCACCTGGAGCCGCAGGAGGCTTGAGGGGAGATCTCTCGAGACGGTGGCGCGGAAAACGATCTGGGCCGCGTCAGTCGACGCCCCCACTGGGAGGACGGTCATCGCGGGCCCCTCGAGCTGCTGGGCGTCGGCCAGGTGCGGACTCTTCCACCGGCGGATGGAATCCCAAGTACCGACGCCGTAATCTATTTCTCCCCAGGCGACGAAGATGTCTCCCGAAGGAGCGATTGCCATTGTCGGGTAGGTGGAGTTGGCCTGCATATTGCTGACCCCGCCACCCGTGGCCGATCCATCTACCTCCACCCATCCCTGTCCGTTCCACCGGCGCACGTAAATCTCATTCGCGCCGGAACCCAGATCCTCCATCCATGCCACGACCGGATTCCCGGAGGAGTCCACGGCGACGACCGGGAACTCCGAAAAGCCCGCCGTCTTGCTCAATCCCCCGGACGAACCCGAGCCGTCGAGCTCCTCCCACTCCGTTCCATTCCACCGGCGCAGGTAGATTTCCTCCGGACCTCCGATGTTCTCGTCCTGCCAGGCGACCACCGGATTGCCGCTGGGACCCAACGCCAGCGATGGGTTCTGAGCAATTTCGGCTCCCGGACCGCTGATGCCGTAATCGGTGGCCGATCCTCCCAGTTCCTCCCAAGCGGTCCCATTCCAGCGAATCAGGTAAATTCCGCCGGGGGACACGGCCATTCCCGCCACGACGGGATTCCCGGACGAATTGATGGCGAGCGTGGGGTGCAGACTGTTCAGCAGCCTGATCGCCTCGGTAATCCCGGCGCCGTTTGCCGACTCCCCGAAGGCCTCCCAAGCCGACCCGGTCCACCGCCGGAGCTGGATGTTGGGGTTGCCGTTCGGCGGCGTCTCTTGCCAGGCCACCCACGGCGTTTCCCACGGATCGACGGCGACGCAGGGTCGGAGGGAGGATCCCGGCGAATCGCTGACCCCCCCCCCCGAACCCGATCCCGCGAGCTCCTCCCAAATCGTTCCGTTCCAGCGACGCAGGTAGATTTCGTAGTTCGTGGCCGAGGTGGAGAGGCGCTTGCACCAAGCCACGATCGGATTGCCCGACGAATTCACAGCGATGGAGACATCGATATTCACGGCATTTCCGGCATCGAGCCCGGTAGTGCCGGACTCACCCAATTCGGCCCAGGCCGAACCGTTCCAGCGCCGGACCAGGATTCGCGAGGTCCCATTCAAATACTGGGACCAGGCGATCACGGGATTCCCGGAGGAATCGACGGCAATCTCCGGAAGGACCGGGCCTGTGCTTTGAGAAAACATGAAGGTACCCGTACCCGTGGCGCCGGGCTCCGACCACGGATCCGAGGCGCCCTGCCGCGCCCAGGCTTCGCTTCCGGCGAGAATCACTGCGAAGAGCATGATCAAGATCGATAGTCCGCGCGCATATAAACGGAGGCGAGATCGCGGGGGTGTAGAGGAAATGGAATCCAACCCGGCGACGGCAATTCCAAGGTGCTTTCTCATGCGCCCGCTCCAAGGCGACTGAAGTGGCGTCGCTCGTAGTCTAGCACGCGCAGTGCCACGGAGGAGTCGGGCGTCGCAAAGTTCAAAGAATCATGCAACGGCTTATCTCTCAGGAATTTACAAGCCGCTGCCCGGCTTCCCCACCTGGCCCCCGGGGGCGATGGCGATCTTGGAATGTTTCCGCGAGGTAACTTGCTACCGCGGGGTGACGTTTGAGTCGGCTTCCACGGGCTGGCCCACCTGGATCAGCCCGCCTTGGAGGATGTCGGCCCTCAGCCCGCCGCGGTGGATGAGCCCGGTGCGGAGCTTGAAGCCCGTGAGATTCTCCAAGTGTCCGCACGGTTCGCAGAGACGCCGACCCACGAGGACCGCCTCGCCGATCCGGAATTCGCGCCCCACGAGATGATTGAGCGCGACTCCGCGCGTCACTAGGTTCCGGCGCGCCTCCCCGGGGGCGATTTTGATCCCGTAGTCCCGTTCCAGGGCGTCGATCGCTTCCGCCTCGATCAGCGTGACTTCCCGGCCCGCCTTCGTTTTTCCAGATCCGGCCGCGGCGAAGTTGCGATCCCCTTCGAGCCCACGGCCCGCCACCGCTCGCACCTGGGGGATCGATTTCACCGGTCCGCCCGGCTCCTCGGTGACGTGGATGGAAACGATGCTCATGTCGGGATTGTAACTCCGGGAGGCCGGCGGATATTCACGCCGATTCGACGATCTCGAGGGCTCCGAGTTTCGCGATCGGCTCGCCTTCGTGGCCGCGGAAGGTCGCCTCGACGCGCCTGAGGAGCGGCACGGGAAGGTTCGCGATGGCGGAGCGCCAGTCCCGGCCCTGATAGGTCACGATGATCGCGAGCTTCGCCGGTTCGCCCTTGGTGGCCGGGTAGACCTTGCAGCCCTTGAGCGTGGCGGGTTCGAGTTTCGCCGGGATCACGTCGCTGCTGTAGGATTCGCTGAGGGGGGGCGGCCAGCCTTCGAGGTCGCGGATGAGCATGGGCCGGGTCCTTGGAGAATGTACCGCACCCGGCCCCTACTTCCAGGTGATGGACAGATGCTAAGCCCCCTGGCGGCGCGGGTCAAGCCTCCCATGGCACGCGCAGGAGGTCGGGAAATCACGGATTCGGCCTTGCCCGACTCCGGCCTTGATCCCTATGCTGATTGGTCGCAGCTCCGCCCGGGCTTGATCGGATCCGCGAAGGCGGGGACGCAAGGAGGATCGCTATGGCGGTGCAACTGCCGTGGGTGACAACGGGGTTCGGATTCGAGGGATGCCGGATCGCCCGGAGTTGCGGCGTCGTTCGCGGGATCACCGTGAGGTCGCGAAGCATCATCGGGAACTTCGGCGCCTCCCTGCAGACGATCTTCGGGGGCAACATCACGATCTACACCTCGCTATGCGAGAAGGCCCGTGAGGAGGCCTTTCAGATCATGCTGCGCCACGCCGGCGAGGTGGGGGCGAACGCCATCATCGGCATGAGGTACGACGCCAACGAGGTGACGCCCGGCGTGACCGAGGTGCTGGCCTACGGCACGGCCGTGGTGGTCGAGCCCGTGACCCCCTGAGGCCGGATTCATCACCTCTTGAGCCGGTACGCCGTCGGGTGCTTGGGTTGATACAGGCCGAGGCTCCCGCCGCCGGGGACCTCGAGCGTCGTGAGCGAGCCCCACTCCAGCTCCCGGACCGGCCCGGTGAACTTCACCCCCTTTTTCTTCAGCGCGCTCATTGTTTTCTTCAGGTCGTCACACATCATGAAGAGTTGATGCTTGCCGCTGTCTCCGGGCCCGGCCGGGTGGATTCCAATCTCCGCCGGGGGGAGCGCGAAGATCAGCCATCCTCCGCCGGCATCGACCGACCGCAAGCCCAGCGCCTTGCGGAAGAATTTCCGCGCCGCCTCCGCGTCCTTCGCATAGAGGATCGCGTGAACGCTGGTGATCATGGCTCTTCCTCCGAGAGTGGGACGCTCCGCGGAATCTCTCCCGGAGCGACGATCTTAACCGGCGACCGTAGGTGGTGCCTCAGTTTCCAGTTCCCTGATCCCAGATCCCGGTTCCCGAAGTTCCGAGTTGCGAGCCGGAGGCGAGGAGCGCGTGTGAGGACCATCCGCGTGAATCCCCGCTACGGAACTTGAGACTGGAAACTTCCGAAAGCTGGGATCTGGAGTCTGGAATCCCGAAACTGACGCCCTACCCGATCGCTACACCTCGAGGATTTCCCCCGCCGGGACGCGCTCGCGGGTCGTCAGCGTGAAGAGGACCAGGTCCGCGATCGGCAGCACCACGTTGAGATTCCGGTCGTGGTGCCGGTGGTGGATGAGGTGATGGCGCTTCAGCCACCGGTACGCCCCCAGCTTCTCGAAGAAGCGGCCCTTCGGCACGTGGAAAGCCCAGTGGAGCGCGTCGAAGGTCCCCAGGTACATGAGGACCGCCACCGACCCGGAGAGCGCGAGCGGGAAGCCCGTCGTCAATTCGACCGCGAGGAAGAGCGGGAGGTTGACCAGGAGGAGGATGAGATAGTCCCGCGGCGTGAAGGTGACGTGGTCGAGCATTTCCTGGTTCTGCGCGTGATAGGTTTCGTCCGCCCGGAAAATGCGGTGGTGCAGCAGCGTGTGAAGCTCATACGGGTAGCGGACCAGCGGGGCGGGGCGATGCATCACGAAGCGATGCAGGGTCCACTCGAAGAAGCTGCCATAGATGACGACACCGACGAAGCCGACCGCGTAAACCCACCAGAGATCATACATCAGGGGCCGCCCTGCCGAAGGCCGGCGGGCGCGAGGCCGATCGGCCGTTCAATCACATTCATGCGGTCTCCGTAATTCGAACATCGTGCCATTCAACGTCGAAGGACGGCGAGCCCCGGGGACGAATCATCCGCGATTGGGTTCCGGGGAGCTCGGCGGCCCTTGGGTCGCGGGGTGGCGGATGGAACCTGGGGCGTCCACGGTTTCCCGGCGCCGCTCGCTGGGCAGGAACAGACCGGTGTTGTCCTGGCCCAGCAGTCCTTCCTTGCGGAGACGCCTCCGCTCCGCCTTCAACTCCCTCTTCCGGACTTTCTGAGCCTCGCGGCGCCGCTTCTCGGGGGTTTCAGACATTCACGGGGTCCCGAAAATTCACAGGGCTCCAATCGAAGCGACATCCATTATAGGCCTTTATCGGCTCCACGGGAAGCGTCAATGATGCGAATCGCCTACTTCGCCCCCTTCCGCGTGTAAGTGATCGTGAAGTACGTCATTTCCTTGCCGTCCGGCCCGGGGCCGTACATCGTCATGACGGAGTGGTCCTTGTCCTTCTTCTCGTGGACCGACCGCGTCTTCTCCACCGTGTCCGACGGGCCATGCTTCCCTTCCCAGTTCATGGTCATCCGGTTCGGTCCGTCCGACGTGCCCTCGGCGACCATGAGGTAGGGTGAGAGGCTGTTGATGAAGGTTCCGATGTACTTCTTCTTTTCCGTGTCGTACCCGATCGATCCATGACCATGCCAGGCCTGGCCCATGAAATCGGGACTCTTGTTGTCGAAGACCAGCCAGTATCCGCCGACCATGGAGCACACTTCGGTCCCCTTTGATTCCATTTCGGGCTGGTCGGGGCCCGGCTTGAATTTCATGACGTAGTCCCAAGTCCCCTCCATGTCCTTGAGGCCTTCGTGCTCCTTGGAGAGCTTGGGCGCCTGGTGCCCTTCCTGCCCGCCCTTTTCCTGCCGGGCCCAGACGAGCCCCGCCGCCGCCACGGCCACGATCAACGACAAGCAGATCTTCTTCATGGTCATCCTCCTGGATTGTTCGGGTTCTTCCGGATCACCACCGACGATTGGAAGGACTGGACTTATACCACCGGGGGCAATTCCGGGCAATGAGGTTTGAGTTAAGGGAAGAGGTGAGCTTCCCGTTTCCAGCAACCCGTTCCCCGTTTCAAAAGCCGCAAGCTGCACGCCGGATGAGCGGCCTTCCTCTGGCTGGAAGCTCGAAGCTTCGGGAGCGGGATACGGGGATCGGGAAACGGGGAGCTTCTCCATTACCCCCCATCCATGACTTCACGTACGGCGCGCATGAGTGTCTCCGGCAGGAATGGTTTCGACAAGAAGGCGGCGCCCTCCGCAAGGCCGCCCGGTCGCAGGGCCCCGTTTTCCGTGTAGCCCGAGACGTACAGGACTTTCAACCCGGGATAGGCCGCGGTGAGTTTCTCCGCGAGCTCGCGCCCGTACATGCCGGGCATGACGATGTCCGTGATCAGCAGGTGAACCGGCTTCGTCGTTTTCCGGAACGACTCCAGGGCCTCGGGTCCGTTGCCGGCCGAGAGGACGTCGTACCCGGCCGAATTCAGAACGCTGCAGATCAGGGTGCGCACGGTATCCTCGTCCTCCACGACCATGACCGTTTCGGAGCCGCCCTGGGGGGCCGTTTCCCCCGCGGGCGCCTTGCGCGGTTCCGCCCGGCCCTCCACGCGGGGCAGATATACCTTGAACACCGATCCCTGGCCGGGCTCGCTGTACACGCCGATGTGACCTCCACTCTGTTTGACGATTCCGTATACGGTCGACAACCCCAGCCCCGTCCCCTTGCCGCGCTCCTTGGTCGTGAAGAAGGGCTCGAATATTTTGGCCAGGGTCTCCACATCCATCCCCTGGCCGGTGTCGGTGACGGCGAGCATCACGTAGGGCCCGGGATGGACCTCGGGATGAGTTTCGGCGTAGTGGGCGTCCAGATCGGCGTCCCGGGTCTCGAGAATCAGGCGCCCCCCCTTGGGCATCGCGTCGCGCGCGTTGATGGCGAGATTCATGATGACCTGCTCGACCTGGCTGCGGTCGGCGCGGACGCGGCCGAGGTCGGGCTGGGCCCTGGTGATCAACTCGATGTGCTCGCCGATCAGGCGCCGGAGGATGTTGCCCATGTCGCCCACGACGGTGTTCAAGTCGAGCACCTTGGGGACCAGGATCTGCCGGCGGCTGAAGGCCAGGAGCTGGCGCGTGAGGTCGGTCGCCCGCGCCCCCGCCTTGAGAATCTCCGCCAGTTCCTCGCGAAGGGGACTTGCGGCCCCGAGCTTCGCGTCCATCAGGTTGCCGTAGCCGAGAATCGCCGTCAGGAGGTTGTTGAAGTCGTGCGCGATCCCGCCCGCCAGTCTTCCCACGGCCTCCATCTTCTGCGCCTGTCGGAGCTCCGATTCCTTCCGGACCAGCTCCTCCTGCGCCTGCTTGCGGACGTCGATCTCCCGTTGGAGGCTCAGGTTCGCCGCCGAAAGCTCGGCCGCGCGCTCGGCCCCGAACCGCTCGATGATGACGGCCTGTCCCGTGACCACGAGCAGGAACGCCGCCAGGAGTCCCATGAAGAGCATCCCCCCCGCGAGCGTGATCCAGGGCCTCCACGTGTGCGCGTGGACCAGGTAGGGCGCCGTCGCCCGGCAGACGATCGACCAGGCCCGGCCTCCGACGTCGATGCGGCCCGACTCGACGAGGCCTCGGGGGTCCCGCTCGGCCGGCGTCGCGGCGTCCGGGGTGGACGGAACGCTGGCCCACAGGACTCGCTCCGATTCAGGCGCGGCCTCGTCGCGGACCTCGACCCGGACGTTGGGATCGACATGCGGATCGAGAGCCTCCCGGAAAATCTCCTTCACCCGGATCGCGCCGATGGCGAAGCCCCGCAAGTCGCGCCGGCGGTCCTCCATCCCGGAGGGAGCCTGGCCCGAAGAGTACACCGGGATGAAAATCAGGACTCCGTCCTCGTCGCCCTTCTCCCGCACCAGGTGCACGCGGCCGGTCGCCGAGGGTCGGCCCGTTTCGGAGGCGCGGCGGAGCGCGGCCCGCCCGCGCGGGTCGGAGGCGATGTCGTAGCCGGCCGGGATTCCGTCCGATCCGGGAGGCTCCGCGTGAAGCACCACGATGTACTCCTCGCGCGCCGCCGCGGGAGCCGGCTTGCCTCCCGGTCCTTTCTCGACGATCCGGAAGCCGGGGTACCCGGACGCCCGCGCCTGACTTTCGAATTCGTCACGATCGCGACCGGACACGCGGGGGTTCCAGGAGAGCGAGTGGATTCCTGGATTCAGCTCCAAGGTTCGACGGGCGAAGGTGGAAAAGGTGGCTCGGTCCGCGTCCGGCACGGCCGTGTACAGGTCGGCCAGGGAGTGGACGCGGTGGAGCGCGGCGTCGAGCTTCGACTGGACGGAAATCCCGGCTTTCTTCGAGCGCTCCTCGAACTCCGCGCGGATTCCGGATTGCTCGGTGGCGTTCACCCAGGCGAAGAGCCCGATCGTGAGGAAAAAGACGCAGGCCAGCGGGATGCCGACGGAAATCCGCCGCCGCCGCCAGACATCGCGCGGTTCGGCGAGCAGGATGAAAATCAACGGGGCCGCCACGCCCACCCCGATGGAATCCCCCACCCACCACGTCCACCAGCTGAAGGGGACCTGCTCGGGCCGGATCGAGCCCCACAGCAGGAGGGTTCCCACGCCGGTGGTCGCGTTGATGACGCAGCTCAGCGGGCCGCCGAGGAGGAAGAACTTCATCACCTCTTGCTCCCGGAGGAGTTCGAGCGGGGATCCGACGTGGCGGCGGACGAGGAGGCTGCCCAGGAGCGCCTGGAGACCCGCCCCGCCTCCGATCATCAGGGGGATGAGCACCGACCGGAGCGAGGCCGCCCCGGAGGACGCGTCGAACGACGTCGCGACGTTCACCGCGAAGGAGCCGAGGACGACGCCCGGCCAGAGACTCGGACCGTAGAGCAGGAGCGCGGCCAGGGCGATGCCGGAGGGAGGCCAGACCACGGTCGCGTAGCCCGGGGGGATGGCCGCGAGAAGCCCGAGCCTTCCCGTGACGAAATAGGCGGCCGCGAGGAGGAGGATTCGGAGCGCGGTGACGAGCCAACCCGTCCCGGGTGTCTTCACGTTCACGGGTGGACCTCGGAGTGACTACATCGCGTCGCCCGGACCTCCGCTCACCCGGTCTGCTCGCTGAGACAGGTGGCGAGCACCTCGTGCAGGTCCGTGACCCCCTGGAGCACTTTGCGGATGCCGTCCTGCTTCAGGAGGGTCATCCCGTTCGCCCGGCCGGCGGCCCGGATGGCGGACGCCTCGCCGCGTTTCTGGATGATCGCCCTCAGCTCCGGCGTCACCACCATGAGCTCATGGATGCCTGCGCGTCCCTTGTAGCCGGACTTGAAGCAGGCGTCGCATCCCTTGGCTTTCCCCAGGGTCACCTTTCGCCGGTCGATCTTCAGCGCATCGAAGCCGGCGGGGTCGCCGTAGTGGTTCCGGATCGAATCGAACTCCTGGGAGCTCGCGACGTAGGTTTCCCTGCACGAGGAACAGAGCCTGCGGACGAGCCGCTGGGCGAGAACGGCCTGGAGCGCGTCGCCGAACGAAAAGGCATCGAGTCCCATCTCGAGCAGGCGGGTGATCGTCTCCGGCGCGCTGTTCGTGTGGAGCGTCGACAGCACCATGTGGCCCGTGAGAGACGCCTCGATCGCCGCGTCCGCGGTTTCGCGGTCGCGGATCTCGCCGATCATGATGATGTCGGGGTCGATCCGGAGGAAGGAGCGGAGCGCGCGTTCGAACGTGAGGCCGATCTTGGGATGGACCTGGACCTGTCGCACGCGGTCCTGCGTGATTTCGACCGGATCCTCGGCCGTCCAGATCTTCACTTCCGGGTTCTTCAGGTGGCCCAGGGCGGCGTGGAGGGTCGTCGTCTTGCCCGAGCCGGTCGGGCCGACGCACAGGACGATGCCGTGGGGCTGTTCGATTGACTTCATGAAGCGATTGAGGTTCTCGGGCTCCATCCCGATGTCCTTGAGGGGCATCTCGGACTGCGAGGGCAGGACGCGCAGGACGACGTCCTCGTAGCCCTGGTTCGTGGGCATGACCGCGACGCGGAGGTCGATGCGGCGGCCGGACGAGTCGCGCATCCGGATCTTTCCATCCTGGGGCAGCCGGTGCTCGGCGATGTCGAGCTCCGCCATGATCTTCAGGCGCGAGACGATGGGGCGGGACACGGCTTCGCGGAACGACTGGTGGTCGTGGCAGATGCCGTCGACGCGGAGGCGGATGATGAGGCCGCCGTTGTCGAGCGATTCGAAGTGGATGTCGGACGCGCCGGAGTCGATGGCGGCCTGGATCGTCTGGTTCACGAGCCGGATCGTGCCGGAGTCGATCTTGACGCCTTCGTTTCCCCGGCCCGGTCTCGCCTCCTCCAGCTCCCAGTCACGCGACCCGCCTCCGCCCGAGGAAATGAGTGGGGCCGGGGCGGCCGCGGCCACGGGCTCCGGGTCGGACGCCGCGGCCAGGGCCGCGTCGACCGGGCCGAGCACCTTTTCGAGCGCGTCGAGGATGTCCTCGCGCACGCCGACGCTGAGCGAGAGCGGAACGCCCCCCAGCTGGCGGCTGAGATCGTCGAGCAGGGTGAGGTTGCGCGGGTTCATGACGACCGCTTCGAGCGTCTTGGACTTCAGCGCCACCGGCAGGACCGCGTTCGACCGGAGGAAGCCCGACGAGAACCGGCGGACGAGGTCGTGAGAGAGGGCAAGCGATCCCGGGTCGGCCGTGAAGGGCCGCTCGAAGTGTTCGGCGAGGCTTCGGCCGAGCGCCGCCTTGTCGACGCCGGACTCCAGCAGGATCGACTCCACCGACCGGCCCTCGTTGGCGGCCCGGTCCCGCGCCTCGCGCAGGCCGTCGGCGGTCAGGAGCTTCGCCTTCAGGAGGTAGTCGTACGGCGTCGAGCGGACCGAGGTCTTCTGGAGGACCTGGACCCGTTTCGACATGGCCTGGACGAGGCTGTTGAAGGTCTCGATCCGCGCGTCGTCGATGACGGAATTGGGCATGGAGTGGACCATCTCGACCGCCCCCAGCACCTCGGTGCCGGCGAGCATGGGGATGGCGACGACGTACCGCCGATTGGGCATGTCGCCCATCCACGCGTATCCCTTCATCTTCTGCATGGCGGAATACCCGACGACGTTCGAGGTGTCGGCGGGCACACGCCGTTCCCGGGCGCCCTTGGCGTCGGTGAAACGACAGTACAGTTCGTTGGTGAGCGGGTCCCTCAGGTAGACGCGGACGGGCGACGCCAGGAGCAGGGCCGCGATCTCCTTGGCGATCGGACCGGTCAGGTCGTCGAATCCCGCCTCGGCGATGTTGGCCTCGATCTTCTTGCGGCTCGCGTCTGTGGCCGCGCTTCGGCCGTACGTCTTGCCCCCGGTGGTGGCCATCGGCGTCTCCTTCCTTCCGAGAAGTTTACCCCGTGTTGGCCCCGTTAGGGGCCGGAGCCTTGGAACTGGTGGACCATTATAGATGGGTCGGCGGGGGGAAGATCTACCGAATCGGATGGGCCATGAAAAATTTCCACATCTTCGCCGTGATGTCCTCCTTCACGGCCCAGGCATGGCCCAACCCCTTGATTTCCAGGTACTCGACCGCGTGCCCTTCCCTGGCGTACACCTCCCTGGACTTCCGGCCCTCCTCCACCTTCACGATCCGGTCCTCGTCCCCGTGGACGACCAGGACGGCGTACTTCCGCTTCGCTTTGACCCCCGTGAAGGCCAGCGCCCCCAGGCCTCCCGAATGGGGCGCGATCGCCGCGACCTTGTCCGACCTCTGCGACGCGAGGCAGTTGCTGAAATAGGCCCCCATCGACATGCCGGTGAGATAGACCCGGTTGAAATCCACGTTGTAGTGCGATGTCACGTGCGCGAAGAGCGAGTCGAAGAACTTGATGTCGATGTTCTCCTCGCCCGGCCTGAGGGCCCAGCGCTTGTCCTTCCCCTCGGGGAAGACGGCGATGAACCCCTCCTTCGGCGCGAGCTCCTCAAATCCGCTGTACCGGCAAATGAAGTCCTTGCTGTCCCCCATGCCGTGAAAGACGAAGAGGAGCGGGACCGGCTTTGTCGCGTCGAGATCCGGCGGCACGACGAGCTTGAATGCGCGCGTCTCCTCGCCGACCTTGATCGTTTCATCGGGGAAGGTGCCCGGCTTCCCGCCCTTCCCCTTGGAGGGCCGGGGCGCCGGCGCGTCCTGCGCGACCAGGCCGAGAACGAATGGAACCAGCAGAAGTGGAATCGCGCGCACTTGATGCAAGTCTCCCTCGGCTGTGGATCAGTTTCCAGATTCAAGATCCCAGATCCCCGCTTTCCGAAGTTGCGAGTTTCAAGCCCGAATCAAAGAGTGTATCAGGTCGACACCGGGCTTTTGAACTCGAAGCTGGATACTTCAGGAAGCTGGGGTCTGGGATCTGGAATCTCGCAACTGCACCGGCCCCCGTACCTCACTCTGATCGAGGAACGCTCCTCAAGGGCCGCCCCGACAGCGCCCGGCGCACCTCCTCCAGCCACTCCGGATCGGGCAGGCCGTACGGGCGGAACGTCTCAAGGGTCCCCTCCTGCTCCAAGTACAGGAGCCCCCGGTGCAGGCCGAGCTTCGCGGCGGTCGGCATGTCGATGAGCTCCGAGGAATCGGCGGGGCTCATCTGGAACAGGATCCGCATGTCGAACTCCCGCAGCGTCTTTCGGGTAAAGGCGCGGTTGACGTTGTTGAGCGAATCGCACGTCACGATCGAGTGAACCCCCTGCGCGGGCCCCTCGGTGAGCACGTTGGTCAGGCATTTGCCGGGCGAGGCCTTGCCCTCGTCCCCGGACATGTCGAATTCGTCGGCGTGGCGGAGCTTCCGGAATCTTTCGAGTCCGCAGATGACCAGGAAAACCGGCGCCGCCGATTTCGCGCTCCCCTCCTGGCGGGCCTTGACCTCGGCGTCGAGCTCTTCGATGACGTCGGAAGAGCG
>Ga0193713_1000501_pt1 | contig 13114 bp, 9 predicted proteins | sample H3a2metaG_FD_143054 | JGI IMG/M metagenome (GOLD analysis project Ga0193713, IMG submission 143054) | Soil microbial communities from a riparian zone of the East river system, Colorado, United States - H3a2 | ecosystem: Environmental > Terrestrial > Soil > Riparian zone | place: USA: East River... | reverse complement strand
GCCGGCCAGTCCCAGCGGGCGCACCAGCGCGATGCTCAACACCAGGTTCAGGACGCCGGCGACCAGAAAGCCGATGGTCGGCAGGCCCGCCTTGCCCAGCCCCATGAGGATCGGGAGCGCCACGCCCCGCACGGGGAGAAACACGAGGTACGACAGCATCAGGATCTGCAGCACCTGGCCCGAGGGCTGCTCGAAGCTGGGATCGACCCACCAGGCGATGAACCTCGGCCCCATGAAGATGAGAAACAGACCGGCCGCCAGCGTCAGCGACAGCGCGATCTTGGACCACCGCAGGAAGATGTCTCGCAGCTCCGCGCCTTTCCCCTGTGTCTGCAGGCGCGTAGCGGTCGGCATCACCACCGCCGCGATGGCGATCAGGAACTCCATGAGGTAGATGATGAAGCTGTTGGCGACCGTGAAGTAGGGAATGGACCCAACGTTCATATACGCGCCGATGACCATCGAGTCCGTCTCGAACGACAGCCGGGCGCCGGCGTTTAGGACCAGCACATAGATGCTGAAGGCGAAGATCGCCCGCGTCATGCCCCAGTCGAAGTCCGCGAGCCGCACCCGCGTCGCGGGATAACGGCGCCGCACCAGCAGCCAGCACAATCCAAAATCGAACACGAGGCAGACGACCTGCACGAGGGCGAGGACCGTAAGCGACGCGTGCAGCGCCAGCAGCGCGAGCGTGAGGCCGAGCCGGAGCAGGACTCCCCACACGCGGATGACGTTGCGTTGAATGAAGTCGTCGTGCGCCGACAGGACGCCGTTGGGCAGGAGCGCGACGAACCCAATGGACACGAACAGCACCATCACGGCGAAGGCCGAGTGGGCGTCCCCCTGCAGGGCCGCCGGGATGCTGTAGGCGCGCGTGAAGAAGAAGTACAGCGCCGCGCCCACGACGAGCGCGATCCCGCCCAGCATCAGATACAGCGCGGTGCAGCTGCCGATCGCCTCGTTCAGCTTTTTCGTGTCGCCCTTCGCCACGTGCTGTGCGAAATAACGCACCGAGGCCATTGGCACGCCCAACACGAGCAGACCCAGGTACCCGGTGATCGCATTGATGAGATTCCAGGTCCCGTACCCCTCATCCCCTAGTTTGTGGATCGTGAACGGGGTGAGAAAGTAGACCGCGATCACGGTCACCACGGTGGCAATCCAGCTGCTGCCGACGTTCTTAATCACGGATCACCGTCCCGAGCATCGCCGCGGCCTCGCTGACCGTGGCAAACGTGAATGGCGTGATGCGCGACAGGGCGTCGAGGTAGGCCTCGATCGAGGCGTACAGGCGCGCGACATCCGCCGCGGACGCGGCGAAGGGACTCAGTCCCGGTTTGAGCGTCGGACTGTGCCAGGAGAGTTGCAGGTGCTGCACGCCGTGCTCGAGTAGCCGGCGTGACAGCGTCAGCATGTCGTCGACCGCTTGGTACTCGGGGGAAAGCGACACGCGCTTGAGCAGGCCTACCCGATCGGCGATGCCGGCCAGGCGCAGCCAGCGCACGGGTGCCGCTTCGAGCAAGCGCCGCGCGGGGTCCCAGAAACTGAACGGCCCGCGGCTGAAACCGTAGGAGAGGGGGATCTCGAGCAGCTTCCCATCCGGCGCGGGCTCTCGCACGTCGCGGTCCGGCGCCAATCGATACGGCACGATCGGGGCGCCGACGAACGTCGGACCGTCGTCGACGTCCTCCAAACTGATGAAGGGGCTGACGCTCGAGTCCACCCGGTAGTCGCCGCAGCACTGCAGCGCGGCCACCGTGTCGGGGCCGAACCCGTAGCGTCCGGCGCGAAACGAGGTCGGCGAACGATCGAACGCCTCCTCCAGCGCCCGCGTCAGGCGCTGCACCTTCGCCACCTGCAATTCGGCCGGCAGGTTCTTGAGCATCGAATTGCGCGGCACGAACGCTTCCGACACTGGGGGAGTGTTCCAGGGATGCAAGTGCGCACCGATCTCCCCGCGATTCCCTTCACTCACCTCCCGCATCACGTCCGCCGCCCGCGGATCGATCGCCACCTGATACGTCGTGAAGTACGTCGGTCGCACACCCAAGCGGTCGAAGAACGCCGCCTGCCGCGGCAGCTCGCCGATGTTCTCGTTCGTCACGCCGTTGCGGCTGCGGTTCCAGTTGTCTTCCTCGGTGTCGATGGACACGATCACCAGAACGCCGTCAGCCACGGATGAGCCTCCCGCGGAGATCCGCCACGGCGTCGAGCGCACGCAGCCAGGTCCCGCCCCACCCCGACCGAAACACCACGGTCTCCTGCGTCTGGCGCCGCGACGCCGTCCACTGCCGCTTGTAGCCGTCGTCGCCGCGCAAGAAGTTGAACGCCCGGTAACCGCGCTCGATCGCCCGCCGAATCATGATTCCCATCAACACGAGCCCGACGCTTTCCCGCTCCCACCGCGGGTCGCGCCCTCCCTGGTAGAAGTAGACGGTGTCGCCGGACGCAAAGCCGTACCACGCCGCCGCCGGCCGCCCGCCCAGGTCCAGCGTGGTGAGCCACAGGCGCTGCTGCTCCGCCATCGCGCGCGCGAACTGCCGTTGCAGACGCTCGCTGCGCGGATCGCGGAAGACTCCGCCCTCCCCCCCCTCCTCCCAGCGCTGCTCGTGCAATGCCAGCAAGTGGCCCCACCCCTCGTCGAGCCGGTCCCCGTCGTAGTCCGTGACCGCGACGGCATGCTCGCGCCGCAGACTGCGCTCCTTGCGCCGCAGGATCTGGCGGCGGTTAGGACTGAGCGAGGCGAGATAGTCGTCCCACGACGTTGGCAGGTCGAGCTGCGGGCAGGGCCACAGGGGACGCTGTCGCGCTGCATGCCCGCCTCGCACGAGCGCGGCCGTGAGATGCTCCACATTGGGCGCGCCGGTCGCGAGGTTGCTCAGAATCATGACCTGCCACGGCAAGTCTGCGAGCGCCGCCGCGAGCGCCCCCCAGTCGGCTTCGGGAACGCCGGGCAGGTCGAGCTCATCGGGACAGCCGGTATCCCCGATCGCCCACGTCAGCGCCTGCACCCATGCGCGCCGAAACCGCACGCGGCCCACGCGCACCGGCAGCAGCGCCTGCAGCGATCCGTCCGGCCCGCGGACCAGAACGACCGCGCTCGCCTCCAGGTCGCCGCGCGGAGCCGCATCGGCCCAGGCCCGATGCCACGCCCAACTCATGAAGGGGGAGGGCGATCGTCCGCGCGCGACCAACTCGTCCCAAACCGCCGGGCCAAGGTCGAGGGCATCCGCGAGCGACGTCCGCGTCACGCCACCCTGGGCCGTCCCCCGAGTCATCAGCGATAGACCTTCCACTGCCGGCTTCCTCTTCCGATCGGTATGCGTTGAGCTCAGTGCAAGAGCCACGCCGTTCCACACCTGTTGCGTCGAGGCCACATTCGCCGGTGGCGCCACTCTTGCTCCTGGTTGGCCGAGCCAACGGAGCGCTGGAGCCACGCGACATGTGCGGCATTGCAGGGATTGTGTACCGCGACCGAGATCGTCCGGTGCCGGAAGCACTGGTGCGCCGCATGTGCGCCGCCCAAGCGCATCGCGGCCCCGACGACGAGGGGCTCTACGTGCGTGGGGCCGTCGGCTTGGGGATGCGGCGTCTCAGCATCATCGACCTGGGCGGCGGCCGGCAGCCGATCTTCAACGAAGACGGCTCCAAGGTGATCGTCTTCAACGGCGAGATTTACAATTACGCGGACTTGCGCCGCGGCCTCACGGCTCGGGGGCATGCCGTTCGCACCCAGGGCGACACCGAGACGATCGTGCACCTCTACGAGGAGCGGGGCCCCGACTGCGTCACACCCCTGCGCGGCATGTTCGCCTTCGCGCTCTGGGACGAATCCCGCGAGATGCTTTTGTTGGCGCGGGACCGGTTCGGGATCAAGCCGCTCTACGTCGTGACCGCGCCGTGGGGCATCGCATTCGCGTCCGAGCTCAAGGCGCTGCACGCGGCCGGCCTGACGTCGCGCACGCTGGACTGGGAAGCGCTGGACGCCTACTTCCAGCTGGGGTACATCCCCGCCCCCGCGTCGCCGTTCCTCGATGTGCGCAAGGTCGAGCCTGGCCACACCCTCGTGTGGCGCCGCGAGGGCGGCGTCAGCACGCACCGCTACTGGCAGTTCCCGCAGCCCACGCCCGACGTCCCGCCCGACCCGGAGGAGCGCGTGCGGGAGTGGCTCGACAGTTCGGTGGCGGCGCACCTGGTGAGCGACGTGCCTGTAGCGGCGTTCCTGAGCGGCGGCCTCGACTCCTCTGCCGTCGTGGCGAGCATGGCGCTGGCGGGAAACGCGCCGCACGCCTTCACGGCCCGGTACTTCGGGTCCGGCGCCGCGGCGGCCGACGAGACCAGCCTGGCTGCGGCGCTCGCCTCGCGCTACGGCGCGGAGCTCACGCCGATCGACATCCGGCCGGAGATCCGCGACATCTTCGAGCCGATCGTCCGGGCGCTCGACGAGCCGCATGCCGACGATTCAGCGATCCCCACCTGGCTGCTCTCCGAGGCGGTAGGGAGCCGCTACAAGGTGGCGCTGACGGGTATCGGCGGCGACGAGTTGTTCGCGGGGTACCGGCGGCACATCGGTTTGTTGGCCACGGAGCAGTACGCCAGGCTGCCCGCCGCTGTGCGGCGTCTCGCCGCCAGCGCGAGCCGCCTCCTCCCCGAACCGCGCAACGGCAATCTTGGCGTCGACCGCCTGAAGCGCTTTCTGCGCTCGGACGACGGCCCCGTGGCGGATCGATTCCTCGGCATGATCAGCCGGCTCGTGACCGGTGAGCGACTGGCGCTGTACACGCCAAGTCTCCGTGCGAGGATCTCAGGGGGCGCGGCGACCGAGCGCTTCCGGGACTTGTTCAGCGCGCAGGCGTCCCTCACCGGCCTCGCCGCCGGGTTGTACCTCGACTACACGACCTTCCTCCCCGATGACGTCCTCGCGCTCAGCGACCGGTTGTCGATGGCACACTCACTCGAGGTGCGCGTTCCCTTTGTGGACCACGTGCTGGTCGAAGCCGTCTTCCCAATTGCCCAAAGCGTGAAGATCGGTCCGCGGTGGCAGACCAAGCGGCTGCTGCGCCGCGCGCTGCGGCCGCGCCTGCCGGCGCCGCACTTTCGGGCGCCGAAGCGCGGGTTCGTCGGTCCGACGTCCGCGTGGCTGCGCCACGAGCTGCGCGACATGCTGACGGACGAGCTGTCCCCCGAGCGGCAGCGGCGCCTGGGTTACTTCGATCCAGGGATGGTGGAGACGCTGCTGCATGAGCACCGCACCGGCCGCCAGAACCGCGAGGGGATCCTGTGGGCCCTGTTGTGTTTCTCGACCTGGCATCGCCTTTACGTCGAGGGCAGCCTCCCGGACTAGGCCGGAAGGACTCGCGTATCCCACAGGCCCAGGCACTTGTCGGCATGGAAGCCGTCGGCCCAGTCCCACTCCTCGCTCAACAGTTCCAGCGGCGCCGGCAGGCTGAACGGCGCTGCCTGCAGGTTGATCGGACGCCAGTCGCCCGTGACGATGTCCGGGTTCGCGGGACGGGCGGTGTACGTGGTCGCCAGCAGGAAGCGGGCGCCGCTGCGCCGGATGTTCCGGAGCGCCTCGAGCACGTCCGCGTTCGGCAAGTGGATCATGCAATCGCGGCACAGCACCACGCCGGCCCTGGGCAGCGGGTCCCGCACGACGTCGAGGTGCATGAAGCGCCGCCGGCGAGTACCGTACGCACGCTGATCGCGCTCGACGAGATCGGCCACGATGTCCCCTCCGATGTAGTCGCAGCCGCCTCCTCCGAAGTCGATTTCTCGTATCCAATTGCAGTCGCCGCACGGGATGTCGAGCATCGAGTCGACGCCATGGCGTGCGAGCAGCAACGGCAAGGCGGCCCGCACGACGCGCGTCTCGCGCAGCTCCGAGCCTTGGCCGGATACCGATTCCTGGCTCGCCCATCCGTTGGTTCGGTAGATCGACGTGAACACCGACTCGCGACCGCGCAGCCGACGGGGCACGCTGCGCAGAAACCGCGCCGCGCCGCGCACGAGCGACAAGACTCCGTTCCGTTCAGGCATGGAGAACTCCCAACCACTGCAGGGTTTCGACAACGCCGGGCAAGGGGTCAGTCAAACGCCCGACCTCGAAGCGATCTCGGCCCGGAGCGACCCGGAGGAAGTCGAGCAACGCACGCAGGCGTGTGCCTGCCAAGCCTGCCGAGCCGTTCCCATTGCGACGGAGACGCAGCCACAAGTGGTCCACGTCCCCCCAAAACCAGCGACTGCGAATGCCTACCCGATACTGGCGGGTCTCGGGGACGGTCTCTCCCGCGGCACAGCGGACCAGCAATGCCGGGAAGTCGACGCCGGCGTCGATCGCCAGCTGTAGCGATCCCCAGAATCGTCCGTTCACTTCCATGATGATCTGACGGCCGGTCGCCTGCTCCCGCTTACACTCGACCATCGCCACCCCAGTCCAGTCGAGCTGCTCCAGCAGTCGCAGGCCCGGACCGACGAGCGATTCGTCGAGCGGAATGCTTTCGCGGTAGACACTGACGCCGCCGCTGGGCGGCTTCTCCCGCAGACGCCGATGGGCGAACATGGCGACGGGCCGCCCGCCCCAGCGCAGCGCGAAGAATCCCTCACCCACACCCTCGACCCACCGCTGCAGCAGCACCGGAAACGCCGCGGCGGGCAACGCCGCCAGCGCACGGCGGCACGCGGTTGCGTCGCCGACGCGCGTCACGCCCAGCTTGCGCCGGACGCCGTCCACCGTGACCACGGAGCGGTGCGGCTTCACGACCGCCGGAAAGAACGCGGCGTCCGGGATTGCTCCTCCCGCCTCCGCCGCGCTCGACGTGGCGATGATGCGCGTCTCGGGGACGCCGAAGCCGCAGGCCGCGGCGAGTGCGAGCACGTGCGCCTTGTCCGAAGCGGCTCGGTAGGTCGCGAGCTCCGGAAACGGCAGGGCAACCCCGGCCGGCAGCGCGGAGCGGTGCTCGAGCACCGCCTCCAGGGACTGGTCCGTCATCGGCAACAAGGCGTCGCTCTGCTCCTCCGCGACGAGCCGGCCTAGTTCCGCCGCATACCCCTCCGGGTCGGCAAGGGGATCGGTCGCGAGCGGACGCGCCCGCACGCCGCGTGACACGCCGGCGAGGGAGACTCGCGTAGCAGCGGCCACCCGCACGGCATGCCCCGCCCGCACCAGCGACCGCGCGGCAGCCAGGGCGACACGCTCGTTCCCATCGGTGAGCAATACGCGCATACGCGTCAGGCCAACCAATGCAACATGCGCGCCGCAGAACCCGGGCCTCCTATTGCGTCGACGCAACACTGGGACCGTGGCTCCAGTTTTGCAGTTCGGTACCGCATGGTCAGTCCGGCCCGCTGGCAACACGCCCAACAGTACGAACGCGGCTATTGGGAGTCGCAGGCGACGCTCATCGCCACCGGTTCGATTTCGCAATTCGAGTGGTATCGGTGGCGGGCGCAGCAGCTCGTGCGCAGGCTCCGCTCGCTTGGCCTCGGACATCTGGTGGAGGGCGGCGCGCGCGTGGTGGAAGTCGGATGCGGCCCGGTTGGCGTCGTCGGGTTCTTCCCCGCGGCCGAACGGGTGGCGATCGATCCGCTCGACCCGTATTACGCCAGCAATGCCACGCTCACGGCGCTGCGCAGCCCGGCGGTGGCCTATCGCCAGGGATCCGCCGAAGCACTGCCGTGTGAGAGTGGGCGTTACGATCTCGCCATCATCGAGAACTGCATCGACCACGTTCGCGACGTCGGCGCCGCGATGCGCGAGTTGAAGCGCGCCCTCACTGTCGACGGAGCGCTGTACCTCACGGTCAACTGCCGCACGCGGTGGGGCTTCGTGGTGCACCGCGCGCTGTCGCGCTTGCGCGTCGACGCCGGCCATCCCTACACGTTCACGCCCCGCCGTGCAGAGAGATTGCTTCAGGAGCACGGCTTCCGCGCGCTGCAGATCGAGCTGGGCTCGTATGCCGACGCCTGGCGCGCGGATCTCTCCGCACCCGAGCTGCGGAGCCGTCTCAAGGCGTTCTTGGGCGTCAGCGAGTATCTCTTCAGCGCGGTGGCACAACCGACCCAGGCCGTTTGACGGGCATGCGCGGCGCTCGACCTCTGCGAATCGCGTTCATCGGTGCCGGCCAGATGGCCGGCCACCACCTCAACGCGCTGCGGCGTGTCTCGACGGCGTTCACCGTCGTCGGCGTGCACGACGTGCGGGGTGCCGCGGCGCAGGCCTTCGCACGGCGCGCCGCAACTCGGGCGTACGCCACCGTGACGGACGTGCTCAAGCAGGCGAAGCCGGACCTCGCGCACATCTGCACGCCGGCGGGCACGCACTTCGAGCCCGCGCGGCAGGCGTTGCTCGCCGGGGCCCACGTGTACGTCGAGAAGCCGTTCGTCGAGACGGGAGAACAGGCCGAGACGCTGCTCGAGCTGGCGCGCGTGCGCGGACTGCTCGTGTGTGCCGGGCACCAACTGATTCGTGATCCGGCCTTCGGCCGCTTGATGCGCGGCGCCGACGATCTGAGCCCGGTCACGCTGGTGGACAGTAGCTTCACGTTCCGGCCGCCGCGGCTCAATCCGTATCGATCGCCGGCCCCCGCCCGGGCGCTGGCTGAGCAGCTGCTGGACGTCCTGCCGCACCCGCTGTACAGCCTGGTGGCCGCCCTCGAGGCCTTCGCCCCGGTGGGCGCAGCGCTCGAGATCGAGAGCGTGACGGCGACGCCAACCGACCTCCATGCCTTGGTGCGTGCGGGCGAGGTGACGGGCCGCCTCGCCATCAGCCTGCGGGCCCGTCCCATCGTCTCGACCCTGACCGTCGCCGGAGCGCACGGATCGCTGACAGCCGATTTCATCCGCGGGATCGTGGTCGGCGCGGCGAATGAGGGCACGAGTCCCGTGGAAAAGATCCTCAATCCCTTTGTCGAGGCGGCACAGCTGGCGCGCCGCAGCGCCGCGAGCCTCACCGCCCGGCTCATCCGCGGCGCCGACTATCCGGGGCTCGCCCAGCTGCTCGGCGACTTCTACGCCGCCGCCGCCGCGCGCGACCACTCGCCCCTCAGTGTCGAGCACCTGCGCCGCGTCACGATCGTCTACGAGCGGCTCGCCACGCACGTGCGGGGCGTCGTGGCTCCGGTCACCGTACCGGCCCTCCTCCCGAGCGCCGCGGCGACCGCCGGTCCTGTCGCCGTGCTGACGGGGGCCGCCGGATTCCTTGGCCGTGCCATCAGTCGGGAGCTCGCGCGCCGCGGCTTCCGGGTCCGCGGCATCGGCCGCTCCGAGCGCCCTGACGATCCGCACGTCCACGAGTGGGTGCGCGCAGACCTCGCCGAGGAGGTCCCAGCCGGCGCGCTCGCGGGCGCCGCGGTCGTCGTGCACGCCGCCGCCGAAACCGCCGGCGGATTCGAGGCGCACGAGCGCAATTCGGTCGGCGCGACCCGCCAGCTGTTGCGTGCCATGACAGCCGCCCGCGTGCGCCGGTTGGTCTACGTGAGCAGTATTTCGGTGCTGCGCCCACCGCGGACGTTGTGGGAGCGGCAGACGGAGCAGACGCCTCTCGCGGATCATGCGGAGCGGCTCGGTCCCTACACGTGGGGTAAGTGCGCCGCTGAACAGCTCGTCGTGGCGGCGCAGCAGCGGCAGGAAATTGAGGCCCGGATCATTCGGCCCGCCGCGCTGATCGACTGGGAGAACATCGAGCTCCCGGGTCTCGTCGGGCGCCGCCTGTTCGGCGCCTGGCACCTGGGCTTGGGCCGCCCGGGCCTGCCCATCGCCGTCTGCGAGGTCGGGCGGGCGGGCGCTGCCGTGGCGTGGTGTGCCGAACAGTTCGCAGCGGCGCCCCCGGTCGCCAACCTTCTCGACCCGACCATCCGCACCCGCGGCCAGTTGCTGACGCGGTTCCGCGACCACGGCTGGCGCGGATCCATGCTGTGGGTGCCGATCAGCTTGCTGGCCGCGGCGTTCGGCGCGGTGCGCTTCGTCATGGGGCTCGGCCGCCGCGAGCGGACACGGCCGCTAGCCGTGTGGTCCGTCCTGCGGCCGCGCCGCTTCGATGCCACTGTGACGACGGCGCTGCTCGCGGCGGCGGACTCGTCCCAGTGAGACTGGACGCGCCATCGGTTCCCGCAACGACGGAGGGCGTGCGGACGCCAGGGTGGGATCTGTTACTGGTATGCGTTGCCGTCTACATCGCCACCGCGGTGGGTCGGGCGCATCAGCTCTTCCCCGTGCTGCTCCTCCTCAAGCCCCTGCTGGTGGCCGCCGGTCTCGCGATCGGCCTGTACCTGTTGCAGCAGTCAGGGCAACGGCGCGTCGGCCGCCTGCGGTCCGCGACCACCAGCTGTCTGCTCGGGCTGTCGGTGTGGAGCGCGCTCTCCGTCCCCGACGCGCTGAACCAGGGAGTCGCGTTCCAGGCCTGGACCGACTTCGCCCGCACCCTCGTGATGTTCGCGGTGGTCGCCGGCAGCGTGCGCACCGCTCGGGACGTCGAGCGGCTGTGCCTTGTCTACTTCGGCATCACCGTCGTGTACACGGCGGTGGTGCTGTCGCGCTTCCAGCTCAGCGGCGGCGACTGGCGCCTCGGCCGGCTCTACTACTACGACGGCAACGATCTCGCGACCCTGATCGTCACCGCGATGCCGCTAGGGCTGTACTTCGCGCTCGCGCAACGCCGCCCGCTGCTCCGTGGGCTCGCACTCGCCGGGCTGGGCGTGTTGGCGGTGGGAGTGATTCGGTCAGGCTCTCGGGGAGGGTTTCTCGCCCTCCTCGCCGTCACGGCGTTCGTCCTGTTGGGCTTCACGACCATTCCAACACGCGCGCGGCTCGCGGGCCTCATCGCGATCCTCGCCATTGCCGGCGCCAGCGCGAGCGACCAGTACTGGACCCAGATGCAAACGATCATGCACCCCAATGAAGACTACAACACCTCATCGGACGCGGGCCGCATCAAGATCTGGACGCGCGGCCTCGGCTACATGGCGGATCGCCCCGTCCTTGGCGTCGGGATGAGCAACTTCCAGGTGGCCGAGGGCACCATCTCGCCGCTGGCGAGGCTCCAGGAGCGCGGCATCGGCGTGCGGTGGGGCGCGGCTCATAACATCTTCGTTCAAGTCGGTGCCGAGCTCGGGTTTCCCGGCCTGCTCCTGTTCGTGGGATGGATTGTGAGTGTGTTCGTGGCGCTGCGTCGGGTGGCGCGATCCGCCACGGACCGTGCCCGTCTCGCGCAAAGCCTCATGGCCGCATTCGTCGGGTTCGTGGTCGGGGGATGCTTCCTGTCGCTGGCATACTCGGACATGCTGTACACGCTCGCGGCCCTCGCCGTCGGGCTCGAGAAGGTCAGTCGTGCCCGCACCACCGCGCCGATCGCTCTCCCTCGACGAGCCTTGAGGTGGCGCGCGGCGTGACCGTCCTCTCCATCGCCCTCGGGCTCCTCGTGGCGGTGTTGTTGCTGCCGTCGCTGTCAGACCTGGTGAGCCTGCTCCGCATCCCCGCCCGTCGCAGCGCGCGGACCCATACCGGTCCGCCAGCGCCGCCACGGTTTCTGTTTCTCGTGCCCGCGCACAACGAGGAGCTTCTGCTCCTGCCCTGCCTCGAGTCGTTGCAGCGCCTCCGGTATCCCAGCGACCGCGTCGAGACGGTCGTGATCGCGGACAACTGCAGCGATCGGACGGCCGACATCGCACGTGCCGCGGGAGCCCAGTGCCTGGTGCGGACCGCTCCGAGCGACCCGGGCAAGCCCCAGGCCATTGCCTGGGCGGTGTCGCAGCTGCGTGGGAGGGACTACGACGCACTCGTCATCGTGGATGCCGACACGGTAGTCGATCGGGACTTCGCGGCGCAACTCGCGGCAGGCGCACCGCTCGCGCACAAGGCCCTGCAACCCTACAACGGCGTCAGCAACCGCACAGAGAACGCGCTGACACGGATGGCGGCGGTCCTGTCGGGAGCGACTCACGGCCTCGCCTATGTTCTGAAAACACGCGCCGGAGTGAACGTCCCGCTCAGCGCCGGTATGTGCATCGGATCGCGCGTGCTGGCCACTCACGGCTGGACCGCGTCGTCGCTATCCGAGGATTGGGAGCTGTACGCGCTGCTCACCGAGCGTGGGGTTTCGATCGACGGAGTGCCGGGTGCGCGAATCTATGCCCAGGAAGCAGCGACACTGAAGGCGAGCGCCAGTCAACGGCGACGCTGGACCGCCGGAAAGATGACCGTGCTCGCCGAACACGCCTGGCCGATCATTCGCTCGCGCCACACGGGTGTAGCCCAGAAGCTCGACGGCGTGGCCGAGCTGACTGCCCCAGGGCCCATCGTGCTGCTCTGCATCGTAGTCTTGGCCGTGACGGTCGCCTTGCTGTTGCGCCCGCCCGGCTTCGGCTGGCTCGCGGCCGCACTCCTCGCCACGCTGCTGCGACCCGTGATCTACACGGTCACCGCCCTGGGGCGAGACCCCGAGCCGATCCGCGCGATCGGGGCGTTCGCGTTTCTGCCGCTCTACGCCGTTTGGCGCCTCTGCATCGCCGTGACGACGATCCCCACCCTCAGCAGCCGGGCCTGGATTCGCACGGAGCGCTAGGGTCCGGCGCTTAACGTGGGAAGGCGCACGGCGTAGCAACACCGTACGCCTCCCGCACGTGACGCCTTACCGCACGCTGATGTGAATGCGGTCGAAGCGCATGTAATCGAACTGCGCCTTCACGTCCCCGACCCCGCCCCAAATGCCACTGATAGCGACGGCGTCGAGCGGCGCCGCGCGCGTGTACACGTCGGACCGATCGATCGCCAGCACGTCATCGATCCACACGCGCACGATGCCCGGACTGCCTTGCTTCTGATAAATCTCCACTTTGTGCCAGGCGCCCCGCGTGAAGTTGACGGCGGTCCCGTTCTCATGGAAACCGGCCGGACTGCCGCCGCTCTGGTTGACCACGTACAGCCCCAGTGGACTGCCGCCCGATCCGAACATCTCGTACCACATGGCCGAGAAGCCGCTCGCGCCGCCGTCGGCGAGGAACACCATCTTGTTGATGCCCGAGTTGTGCCCCTGCCACTGCGGATTCACCTCGACGTAGTAGCCCACGAAGATCTCGTTGCGCTGGTACGCCGCGGGAATCTCAAAGCGCGCCTCTGT
>Ga0193713_1000499_pt1 | contig 13155 bp, 11 predicted proteins | sample H3a2metaG_FD_143054 | JGI IMG/M metagenome (GOLD analysis project Ga0193713, IMG submission 143054) | Soil microbial communities from a riparian zone of the East river system, Colorado, United States - H3a2 | ecosystem: Environmental > Terrestrial > Soil > Riparian zone | place: USA: East River... | reverse complement strand
GCGAGGGCTTCATCCACGGAGAGGTCGAGCGGGCGGAGGTAGATCAGCTCCAGCTTCCCGGAGCCGATCATCTTACCGACTTCGGGATTTCTGTTATTAGCGCGGGCAAGATACTCTTCCGGATACTCTTCGAATACCGCGATTACTCCGGTCTCTCCCTTCGCTAATCCAGCCACCACGAACTGCGTGGCGACTGTCGACTTGCCGCTGCCGGCCGGTCCGGTAAGCATCACCGCGTCGCCCGTGATGACTCCGCCGCCGATCATCTCGTCCATCCCCGGCACTCCCGTTGACAGGCGCTCACGCGTCGGACGTGCTCGTTTGCGCGTCTGCTCCGGGATTCGCGGGAAGATCTGAAGCCCATCGTCGGTAATTCGGAAGGTGTGCAACCCCGGCATCGGTGCTCGGCCGCGCGACTTCACGATCTGAAGCTTGCGAACGACGGAGTTTCTGTCCGTCGCCTGCGTGAGCCAGAGTATCCCGTCGGCCACGGTGAAGACGGGACTTCGCTGCTCCTCCGCGGCGTACTCGCCGAGGAGGAAAGAGGTTACTTCCCAGGTAGTCAATTGCAGGGCGAGACGCTGCACGAATTGGTCGAGGTCGAACGCTGACCCCTTATCGGAGCTGCGCGGCTGGCCAGCGATTGTTCGAAATGAATCGACGACGACAATCCCCGGCTTGGCGCTCTCGATTTCGCTGATGATCCGCTGCAGGACTTCGCCCAGGTCCCGTTCCATGACCTCCGCGCTCAGGTTGATGAACTGGATGGCAGATCCGGCCAACTCAGGATCGAAGTAGCTGAACTGCCGCTGATATCGCAGCATCTTGAGTGTCGGCTCGCCGAGCACCGTGAAATACAGCGCGGGTCGCTCGACAGTCGCGTTCGCGAACATTATCTGGTGCGCCAGCGTTGTCTTGCCCGAACCCGGTCCGCCAGCAATCAGATTGAATGAGTATTCCGGCAACCCGCCACCTAGTACGGTGTCGAGACCTGGCACTCCGCTGGGCAGACTTCGAATCACCGCTCGCTCTGCTCCGTTTCTGTTCACGCTTCCTCCCGCCTGCCGTCGGAAGTTTCACCGGCACTTTCGGACGCGGCCAGACTTCGCTCGATCAGTTTCATTGCCATGTCGTCTCCGATGAGTCGGCCGAGAAGCTCGACCAGACTTATTAGCATAGACTCGAGGGCCTCGCTGGTCGCGGGGTCTCCATGCGCTATGATGGCCTCAGCGACGCCGTCGATGTAGGGCTCCGATCGGGCGTGGAGCTGAATCAGTCCCAATACCGGATACTCGGTCCGCGCTTGCGCCAGCGCGCGCGTGAAGAGCGCGTGACAGCCATCGGGACCAACCCACCGCGACAGCTCGCGATAAAGTTGGTCGCACGCCGCGGCGGCGGTGCGGGCGACGGAGTTTCCTTCTGCGCTTTCTGACCGATGACTATTGATCAAGCGGCGCGCGAGTTGTTGCGCCGCCGGTTGATCACGCAAAAGGCTGTCCTTACGTCGGTCGGTGGTATTCACAAAACCCCGAGCGGAGGACGCGGCGCTCATGCGAGCCGCCGGCAGAACTTCGGGAGATCGAGAGCGTGAGAGCTCCGGTTTCGTTCACGACAGACAACATATCCTACGGCTACACCAGTTTTCAACCGTAGGCGCCCGTGCCAGTGCTTTCCCTAGGGGGTGATGGCAACCTTGAGAACCCCGTCGCGCTGATGCGAGAACAGATCGTAGGCCTCCTCAATCTGGTCGAGCTTGAAGCGATGCGTGACGAGAGGGCGAAGATCAACCCCGCCCGAGCCGACCACGCTCATCAATCGCCGCATGCGCTCCTTGCCTCCTGGGCATAGGGTGCTCACTATGGAAATATCCCCGAGGCCGGCGTGAAACGCTTCGAGCGGCATGGTCAGCTTCCCCGCGTATACGCCGAGGCTGGAGAGCACGCCTCCCGGCCGCAGAACCTTCAGACAGAGCTCGAACGTGTCCTGCGTCCCCAACGCCTCGATGGCGACGTCGACGCCACGACCGCCTGTTAGCCGCATGATCGCTGCAACTGGGTCCTCCGCCGTGTGGTCGATCACAACTTCGGCGCCGAGCAGGCGCGAGATCTTTGCGCGCGCTGGCACGCTCTCGATCGCGAAGATGCGAGACGCCCCCTTGAGGCGTGCTCCCGCGGTGGCGCAGAGTCCGATCGGCCCCTGCGCGAATACCGCGACGACGTCACCGATCCGCACCTGTCCGCTCTCGGCGCCTCCGAACCCTGTGCTCATAATGTCGGGACACATCAGGACTTGTTCATCCGTGAGATCGTCCGGCACGAGCGCCAGGTTCGCCGTCGCGTCCGGGATCCGGACGAACTCCGCCTGGCAGCCGTCGATCGTGTTGCCAAGCTTCCAGCCACCGATCGCCTTTCCGCCGCATTGGGAACTGTGACCATCGAGGCACGTCTCACACTGTCCGCACGGCGTGATCGCACCCGCGATGACCCGCTGGCCGACCTGATACCCGGTAACGGCGTCACCGAGCGCGGCAATTGTGCCCACTGGTTCGTGGCCGACGATGCGGCCCGGTGCCACCGGATATTCGCCCTTGAGAATGTGAACGTCGGTTCCGCAGATGGTCGTGGTCGTGACGCGAAGCAGCGCGTCGGTCGGACCAATTGTTGGAATCGGTCGCTCCTGTAGCTCGATCTTTCCCGCCTCCACGAAGACCGCCGCTTTCATTGTCGCCCGATTTGCTGCTCGCGGCACCTCTCTCTTGGCGGCAAGTGTCAGCACGGGCGAAGCCTGCTGTGGCTAACGCCCTCGCCCCTCATTTGCTCGCGCACCATTTTCAAGACGAGCGCTTCGAAATCTCCACTCGAGAGATTGTCGCAGACATTCTTCAGGCGGCGTGTCAGGTCTTTTCGCAGGCAGTCCTCTCTGCTCTCAGGACTGTCAGAATCGAGATCGAGCGAGCTCGAGACAGCCGCCGCGCGAGCTCGAATCAACCTTTCCGTAATTGACATTTTGCCTCACTTGGCTGCGGAGGCGTGGGCGTGAGCGCCGTTGCAGAAAGGTGTCGCCGTTTGGGCTGTGCCGCCTCACCAAATAGGGCGCCTGACAGCGTTGCTATGAATAGCAAGGATGCAGCCACGCGCCTCTCGAGGATGTATTTGGGCGGTTGGACGCTGACCCCTTTCCCGGCACTGACCGATTAGATTTAACAATAGATCACCAAGTGATCATGTGCGGAAAGTTCCCACCAGCCCGCATTTCCGATCTGCCTCCAATCGTGGGGCAGCATCCCGGCGCTACTGGCGACGCCTTTCTCTCCGCCAGGGGGCTCATGAAAGACTCAATTGCTGGGTCGGCCGATGACCTCGTTTCCCGGGACGACGAAGGGCTTTTTGCGTTCATCAATACGCTTCGCGCTTCCGTAAGAGCGAAGGTAGTCGCCGAGCAGCAGCGCGGACTCTCGCTCTCCGAAATCGTCGTCGAAGTCCGCGAAATGGTGCGGCTCGCAAAGACCGATCCTCGTCACCCGCTGCCGTTTCCCTCCCATACGCTCCGGGCGATCTCGAGACAGGCGGTAGCGTGGTGCGTAGAAGCGTATCAGCCGATCGTAGTTACTGCCGGAGCCGATTTCTCCGCGCCTCCCAACCAGGGCGATAGAGAGTCGCTGCCACGAAGTCTCCCTCCCGCCGAAGCGGCTGCCAGCCGCTTTCCAGCAACGTCACCAACCTATCGAGGAATACCATGAATCACTACAAGGGAATTTCCGCGGACGAAAAGCACAAGATCATCGCGGCTCTGAAAGCTCGTGGCGCAGGAAGCTGCCCGCGTTGCCGCGACAGCCAATGGACAGTGAGTGAGTACTCGCGGATCGAAGTGCAGGCGACGATGGACCGCAACAGCGAAGAAAGAACCACCATCCCCGCTGTCATGATCGTGTGCGAGCACTGTGGGTTCATTTCGCAGCACGCTCTCCAGCCGCTCGGGATATGGGATCAGCCCCGGACGGCGATGGCCGACGCCAGAAATCCTTCGATCGCGTCCGCCTGACCACCTACCACAAAACACACCAATGAAACTCACAGAAAGGTTGTTCGGTCCGCGCGAAAATCCGGACGCGAATGCAACGGCGCTCAAAAAGGAAAAAACGCTCGCCATGATCAACGAGGCCGATCTCGGCGCCAAGCCACGCGCGCGTCGCACGGTTGGCTTGACGGAACAGAGACTTCGCGCGGCGAACCAACAGTCGTGGATGACGAGTACTGGAGGGTGGAGCAATTTCTTCGGACGCTTCACCAGGTCCTCGAAACGCTAGGCGTAAAGCGCCAGAATCAGAACAAAGGAAACCCGGGGACATATGCGTACTACCAACAGAAGGACCGACAAAAGTGTTGACGTAAACCCAGACGCCACACACGCCGAGGCGCTGATCAATGCCGGGGCTCTGCAGAGCGCGATTTTCAACAGCGCCAATTTCTCCAGCATCGCCACCGACGCGAAGGGCGTGATCCAGATCTTCAACGTCGGCGCCGAGCGAATGTTGGGGTACACGGCCGAGGAGGTCGTGAACAAGATCACGCCGGCCGACATTTCCGATCCCCAGGAAGTGATCGCGCGCGCCAAAGCCCTGAGCTTGGAGCTCGGAACGCCGATTGCTCCCGGTTTTGAGGCCCTGGTCTTCAAGGCGTCACGCGGCATCGAAGACATCTACGAGCTGACCTATATCCGCGAAGACGGGAGCCGGTTCCCGGCGGTGGTCTCTGTCACGGCACTGCGCGACGCGAAGGATGCCATCATCGGCTATCTGTTGATCGGCACCGACAACACCGCACGCAAGCTGGCGGAGGACGCGTTGCTAAAGGCAGGTGCCCTACAGAACGCCATCTTCAACAGCGCCAACTTCTCCAGCATAGCAACCGACGCGAAAGGCGTCATTCAGATTTTCAACGTCGGTGCCGAGCGCATGCTTGGCTACACCGCCGCGGAAGTGATGAACAAGATCACACCGGCCGACATTTCTGATCCGCAGGAAGTGATCGCGCGCGCGAAAGCGCTCAGCGTCGAGCTCGGAACACCGATTGCGCCGGGTTTTGAGGCGTTGGTGTTCAAGGCCTCGCGCGGAATCGAGGACATCTACGAGCTGACTTACTTCCGCAAAGATGGAAGCCGGTTTCCAGCGGTAGTGTCGGTTACGGCGCTGCGCGATGCGCAGGACGCCATCATCGGCTATCTGCTGATCGGAACCGACAACACCGCCCGCAAGCAGATCGAAGACGAGCGGATGAAGCTCGATCAGCGCCTGCGCGACCAGCATTTCTACAACCGCTCGCTACTCGAATCAAACATCGACGCGCTGATGACCACGGATCCGCGCGGCATCATCACTGACGTCAACAAGCAGATGGAGGCTCTGACCGGGTGCACGCGTGACGAGCTGATCGGGGCGCCGTTCAAGAATTACTTCACGGACTCGGCCAGGGCCGAGGCAGGAATCAATCGCGTCCTGACGGAAGGGAAGGTCACCAACTACGAGCTCACTGCGCGCGCGAGAGACGGCACGCTCACGGTGGTGTCGTACAACGCTAGCACCTTCCATGACCGTGACCGGAAACTGCAAGGGGTGTTCGCCGCTGCGCGCGACATGACCGAGCTGAAGGTGTTTGAGCAGACATTGCAGCAGAAAAACATCGAGCTGGAAGACGCAAGCCGCATGAAGTCGGAATTCCTCGCCAACATGTCGCACGAGCTGAGGACGCCGCTGAACGCCATCATCGGTTTCTCGGAGGTGCTCGGTGACGGGCTGATGGGCGACATGACCGATCAACAGCGTGGCTACATCGGGGACATCTTCAAGAGCGGCAAGCACCTGCTCTCCCTGATCAACGACATTCTCGACTTGTCCAAGGTGGAAGCCGGCAAGATGATGCTCGACCTGGAAGCGGTGCAGTTGTCGCCGCTGTTCGCCAACAGTCTCTCGATCATAAGAGGGAAAGCTGCGACCCGCCACATCACCCTCGTCATGGACGAGACCGAGGATCTGGGCTCTATTCGGGCCGACGGGCGCAAGGTCAAGCAGATCGTGTACAACCTTCTTTCCAACGCGGTCAAGTTCACAGTCGATGGTAGTCGAGTGACCCTCCACGCAGCCCGTGTTCCTCGCGCCGAAGTCGGCCAGCTTTCCGGCACTGGAACCGGTCGAAGCTTTCCGTTGGCCGACAACGAGTTTGCGGAGTTTCTCAAGATCAGCGTCACCGACGGCGGTATCGGGATCTCGCCTGAGGAGCTGGAGCACCTGTTCAAGCCGTTCAGCCAGATCGATGCCAGCCTCGCGCGAAAATTCGAGGGGACGGGACTCGGCCTGGCGATGGTGAAACTCCTCGCCGAGCTGCACGGTGGAACCGTGGCGGTGGAGAGTGCGGTTGGTGAAGGAACGTGCTTCACGGTCTGGCTTCCACTCCGGGCGGAGGAGCAAGACGCGCTGACGTCGGTAAGAGTGCCGGCCGCGTCGCCCATTGAGGCGGTGCCGGGAATTCGCACCGCGCTGGTAGTAGAGGACGACCTCAAATCCGCTGAGCTGATCCGTGTGCAGCTCGAGGCGGAAGGCTTCAAGGTGCTGCACGCTTCCACCGCTGAGGCAGCGCTGGTTCTCGCAGTTCAGCAGCCGCTCTCGTTGATCACACTGGACATCATGTTGCCGACGATGGACGGCTGGGAATTCCTCACTCGCATCAAGCAGGTGTCGGCGCTCAGCTGTATCCCGGTCGTGATCATTTCCATAGTTGCGGATCGCAACAAGGGCTTCGCGCTCGGGGCGGCCGCGGTCATGCAAAAGCCGATATCCCGGAAGGAGTTGTACGACTCGCTCGTCGAGCTCGGTCTACTGCCCCTCTCGCCGGGCGAGACGCTCAAAGTCCTCGTCGTCGACGACGATCCCAAGGCGGTGGAGTTGATCGCCGCCCGTATCCAGGACTTGGCCAGCAGCGTCATCCGCGCATACGGCGGCAGTGAAGCGATCGAGTCCGCGAAGCGAGAGCTCCCGGACCTGATCGTGCTGGATCTGATGATGCCGGAGGTGAATGGCTTCGACGTGGTTGAGGCGCTCCGCGGATATCCCGAAACGGCTCACATTCCGATCATGGTTGTCACCGCCAAGCGGATCACGCCCGAGGACCGCAGCAAGCTGAATGGCTACGTCGCTACGATCATGGAAAAAGCAGATTTCGACCGTGACCGCTTCATGGCCGAAGTCCGGCGGGCAATGTCGGGACGCCACGCGGTCGTCTGACATGGCGACGGTTCTGGTGGTCGAGGACAACGCCGCCAATATGAAACTGGCGAAGTTTTTGCTGGAATCCGCCGGCCACGCCGTCGTCAGCGCCACGGATGCAGAGACCGGGCTGACGTTGGCGCGCGAGGCGCAACCCAACCTGATCCTCATGGATATCCAGCTTCCCGGCATGGATGGCCTCGAAGCCACCGCGCTCCTCAAGGCTGACGGTGCTACTCGCGGCATTCCGGTAATCGCCCTGACCGCTCTGGCGATGAAAGGCGACGAAGAGCGTATTCGCGCCGCGGGATGTGATGGTTACATCGCCAAACCTCTGGCATACCGGGAGTTCCTGGCGACGATCTCGGCGCACCTGGTGAACGTCCCTGCTTAAAATGAGCGACGAGAAGATGAACCCCGTCCCCGATATCGCCGAGACACCGGCGCGCATTCTGATCGTCGACGACAAGCTCCAAAACAGACAATTGCTGGAGATAATGCTGGCGCCGGAAGGATTCGTCCTTCTGACCGCCGCGAGCGGCGAGGAAGCGCTCGCCATAGTTGCTGTGCAACCGCCCGACCTCATCCTGCTCGATGTCATGATGCCGGGCATGGACGGGTATCAGGTGGCGGGAAAGATCAAGGGCGACCCGGCCACCAAGAGCATCGCCATTATCATGCTCACGGCACTGGACGATAGTAATGCGAGGATGCTAGGGCTGAACGCGGGAGCCGAAGACTTTCTCACCAAACCCGTGGATCGTGCCGAGCTGGTTGTGCGGGTGAGGAGCCAACTTCGGCTGAAGCTATATGGGGATAAGCTGCGCGGAACTCTCACCGCCCTCTCGACCGCCAACGAGCAGCTCGATCGCCACACACGCGAGATAGCATCGGCGCAGGCGCTTGCGGATGCCGCGACGGCGAGACTGGCTCGCCTGCAGAAAATTACGGCGGCGCTCGGCAACACTGTCACACAGGATGGCGTCGCCGACACTGTGCTCCGCGAAGCCATCGTCGCACTCGAATGCGAAGCCGGCGCGGTCGTCGTCAAAACAGAAGGAGAAGAGGGGCTGGCGCTCCTGCGCGAATCCGGATCACTCGATTCGATCATGTGCTCGTTCAAGGTCACCCAGCCTCCTCGGGTAGGCGGCCCATACGACGATGCAGTAACCCATTGCCGTGCGATCTATCTGGAATCGTTTGAGGAGATGCTCGTCCGTTATCCGGCATTTCAAAATGTCAGCAAGAGCGACTCGCGCGCAGCGTGGATATTTCTTCCTCTCGAGATCGGCGGGCACGCGGTCGGCGCGCTCGCGTTCGGATTCGCCGGTCCGCGCAAGTTCACCGTTCTCGACCGGCATTTCGCCGACACGGTTGCACGCTACTGCGCGCAGGCACTGGATCGTGTGAGGCTTCGCATTGCCGCCGCTGCCGCGCTGGCAGAGGCGGGCGACGCACGTATGATGGCCGAGCACGCGAATAACGCGAAGACAATGTTTCTACGTGCGATGAGTCATGAGCTTCGCACACCGCTGAACGCGATCTCAGGTTACACCGAAATCCTGGAGATGGGAATTCGCGGAGTCGTCAATCCCGAGCAGGCCAAGGACCTCGGCCGGATCAAGCGCGCCGCGGCTTACCTGCTGCGACTGATCAACGATATCCTCACAATCGCGAGGCTCGAAGGTGCGAGGCCGCTCAACGTGATCTCCATTCCAGTTAATCCCATGCTCGCCGAGGTCGAGGGACTCTGCGCGCTTCAGGCGAAAGCGAACGGACTCACGCTGACAGTCACCCCATGCGAGCGCGAGACTGTCGTGGCGGCCGATGCCGAGAGATTTCAGCAGATCCTGCTCAACCTCATCACGAACGCGATCAAATTCACAGGTACGGGCGGCAACATTGCCGTCGCGTGCGACAGCGATGCAGGCGTGGTGCGGATTCGCGTGAAGGATAGCGGCGTTGGCGTTCGCCCGGTCGATATCGACCGCGTATTCGAGCCCTTCGTCCAGATCGACAGACACCTGACTTCGGCAAAGCAACAGGGCGTCGGACTTGGACTCTCGATCAGCAGGGAGCTCGCCCGCGCCATGCGCGGCGATCTGACGCTTCAAAGCACCGAGGGTGTCGGTTCCACGTTTACGTTGACACTTCCGATCGCGTCGGAGACTTCGCTGGCCTCCCCGATTGCGATGGCGACTCCACCGATTAATGTTTCCAGAATCAAGTCGGCAGTCGCTTCCTAGGAGTTGAGAACCACCATGGCACTTTCAGCAACGCAGCGAAAACATCTCGAACGGCGGCTCCTGGACGAGCGCGCCCGAGCGCAACGTACACTCAGCAGGTCTGTGGCCGAGAATGCCGATGGGGATGAGCAGGGGCGCGCTGGTGACCTGACGTCAATGCCGCTCCACATGGCCGACCGCGGAACCGACACCATGCAACAAGAGCTGGATGCATCGAACGCGACGCGCGTGTCGCGTGAGCTTGCCGAAATCGACGCCGCGCTGGAGCGACTTTACCAGGCCCCCGAAAAGTTCGGCCGCTGCGAGGACACTGGCAAAGACATCCCGTTTGCCAGACTGGACCTGATTCCCTGGGCGCGAACCTGCGAGCACGCAGAGAAATGACGGCGGAGGAGAGTCGATGAGCGACCCGACCGAATCGACTCAAGCCAATCCGCATCCCGTAAGTCAGCACCGGTCCCCGCGTGAGATTGCCGCGGATGAAGCCGGGCCAATCGGACAGCCCGACCTGGATGTCGTGGCGAAAGAGGTTTCCGACACAACGGCGCGAGGATACCCGCCGGAAGGACGCGTACCCCGCGCTGTGGGGTCGAAGAAACGGCGAAAGCGCCGCTAAGTCGCTACATCGCCGGTTTCTTGGCAGTCGGCGGCAGCATCGAGTTCAGGCGAAGATAGTTCGCGTACTGACTGTAATGGTCCGCCCAATCGCCCGTGGTCACCATGATGACACCTGCGCGCGACATTTTGCGGCCGCCGAAGAAGGGAAGAGCTTCTCCGAGATTGGAATCATTGAGCGATGCCAGCGCCTGGTCGCAGAAGGCGAAGGTTTCTTTAAGTCTCCCGCAGAGATAGTCATTACCCTGGGCGAGGTGAGCCGCGATGTCGCCGACGCTCATCTGGGCTGGCGTCGGTTTGTAGGAGAACTTGTCGGCCGGAAACTCTTCGGCGGCGGCCATCAGGTTCTTGGCTGACTCGCGCGCGTAGTCACGAAAGGCGTCCGCGACCGGGTTAGCCGCAACCGGGTTAGCCTGCTGTGCGGTGGACACTCTCGGCAGCAGCATAAGCGCGGCGGCGAGAGCTGCGGAGTAAATGCGGGGCTGCATTTGAGTAGCTCCAGTAAAGTGGGGAGATCAATTCTGCTGAGCGCGCCGAACTCTGTCCAGCCATTTCGGGCGGAGCCGCCCCACACTCCAGCTACGGATTCAACACCCGTGATCGCGGCTCGGCCGCGCCGGTCTCGAGCAGGACGGTCGGCTCCGGGGCGGCAGGCGGAGGCACCATTCTCAGATCGAGCATCCGGCTCTGACCTAGATACGCCACCGGCTTGCCATCCTGGATGCCGCGAAGGCGACGCAAGGCGAATGCAATTCGACGAGCCGCCTTGAATATCTGGTGCGCAGACTCGCGGATGTCGGCCCTCTTCGTCTCCTCCACGATCATCTCGGCATTGAGCATCAGCGGAGTGAGACTGTTACCGATCTCGTGAAAGGCAGATAGTGTCGCATCCCCGAACCGTGCGAGCCAGGCGTCATGGGAATCGCCAGCGTCGGCAGAGGTTTGCGGCGGAACGCCTTCCACCTGCGCGATGAAGTAGACCGGGCCTTCAGGATTTCGCCGCGTTGCGGAAACGGAGAGACGCACCCAGATCGCCTCGCCATTCTTGCGAATGTACCGCTGCACGAGCTCGTACCGTCCTATGTCGGCCGCTCCGAGTCGACGATTCTGCTCGACTTCTGTCTGGAGGTCGTCCGGATGCGTGATGTCGCTCGAGTTCAGCGCCTCGAGCTCATTCCTCGTAAAGCCGAGCATTCGGCAGAGCGAGCGGTTCGCCTGCATGATGCTTCCATCGGCGGCGATAAGCGCCATTGCGTTGGGGGCACCTTCAAAGGCATCCGCGAAAAGCGACTCGCCCTGTCTCCCGACAGTAGCGTCCCGGCCTGGTTCTTCGTGGCGATTGGCGGACAAGCTCGCTCCCTTCCGATTGTGACTACCAACGGACTGGCTTCGTGAGAATTAGACTCCGGGGACGGTCGAATCCGTCACAATTGGGGACTCCGCGTACAAGGGGGCTCGCCGGGCTTGTGGGCTCTCCGTCCCCGGCTGGTTGTGAGCCGCCCACCATAGTGTCGCCTGTTCCTCGCCCCAGGCGTCTGTCGGAATCCAGTCGAGGGCCTGAGCGAGGTGCGCCGCGCTCTGCGGGCGGTCCTTCGCTTCCTTGGCGAGACACTTCAGAATCAGCTTCTCCAGTTCCGGGGACACCGGCCGATCGGTCCGCTGCGACGGAGAAATGGGCTCAGCCTGCAAATGCTTGGCGATCATCTGGAAGGCCTTCTCCGCCTCGAAGACGAGCTGGCCTGTGATCAGAAAATAGGCAACGCAACCGAGGGCATAGATGTCAGCGCGTCCATCAACAGGCTCGCCGAGCGCCATCTCGGGCGCCATGTACGCAGGCGTACCAACCGCCATCTGACCCGGAATCGTGCCCAGCGAGGTCCCTACGCCCACGCTCGAAACCTCCTTGACCAAGCCGAAGTCGAGCACCTTCACGAAGTCGTGGCGGAGTCCGACCTGCCCCAGATGGATGTTCGCCGGCTTGATATCCCGGTGCACGAGGCCGAGACTGTGCGCCTCTTCCAACGAATCGCATACCTGCCGAACGATGTGGATCACCCGGCCCGCTGACAGCGGGCCTGTCGTGCGGACCAGCGTCTCCAGATCCATCCCGTTGAGAAATTCCATCACGAGGTAGAGCGTGCCGTCGTCTGTCACTCCGAAATCGTACAGCTCGACGGTGTGCTGCGATCGCAAATTTGCCGCTGCCTCTGCCTCGCGCCGAAAGCGCGTGATCGCGAGCTTCGCGGCCTCTTCGTCGACGGCCCCGAGCGTTTCGGTCCGTATCAGCTTTATCGCGGCCGGCCGCGCGAGCATTCTATGGGTAGCCTTGTAGACCTCTCCCATTCCTCCACGGCCCAGCAGCTCTCCGAGCTGATAGCTGCCCATCTCGCGCGCCTTTGTGACCTGTTGGCCGAGCTTGGTCATGACGTGAGTGATGACGACAGCCGCGCCCACCAGGATGTAATCCGGATAGTGCATCAGCAGCACTCGACTCCAGGGCCCGAACTCCCATTTGCCCTGCGCTCTCGAGATCAGCATCGCGATCGGATTCATCGACACGGCGATGAGCCCCGCCAGCAGCATTTTTCTTGTCGTGGTTGGCACCATCGCAGCGAACATCAGCACGACTGCTCCGATCCAGGAGATCTCCGGCAGAACGGATCCATTCCCGGCCGGGCCCAAATGAAACACGAGGCCGATAGCGAAGGCTGTGAAAACCAGGAACCACAAGCCGAGATCGAGAATGAACCGCGGGTCGCGCTCTCCCCTTCGGGTGTAGACAAAGAGGGCCACCGACAGAATCGCGCTCGCAACTCCGATCCCATCCGTGATGTCGAGGTGCTTCCAGATCTGGCTATTGGGGTAGAGCGCGCGCGCCGCGAGATGGCCGGCCGTCAGGCCTACGACCCACAGCACCGCGAACAGCAGTGACATGATTCCGAGGCGGAGCGACGCGGCTCTGAGCAGGTCGTCGGGGAGACCCCGGGAGCGGCCGAGCGAGCGCGTCAGATCCGCTGGCGTCGACGAAGGCGGGGG
>Ga0193713_1000498_pt1 | contig 13162 bp, 15 predicted proteins | sample H3a2metaG_FD_143054 | JGI IMG/M metagenome (GOLD analysis project Ga0193713, IMG submission 143054) | Soil microbial communities from a riparian zone of the East river system, Colorado, United States - H3a2 | ecosystem: Environmental > Terrestrial > Soil > Riparian zone | place: USA: East River... | reverse complement strand
CTTTCGGAACCGGTCGACCGGAGCTGGCCGACCCCGCGACATTGGCCAAGACGACAGAAATCGTGAAGCAGATAATGCCGGTTCAGGAGCTGGAGGGTGTGAGAGCCCGCCGCTCGACTATGGGAAAGCTCTAGGGACCGGCCCAGCTCTTGCCAGCGATGCGGTGACGCGTCGCTGGTCCTGGTTTCGATGATGCGGCGCGTCTACTTGATATCTGCTGACGCGATCGCACCGCTTGCAACCGGAGGAGCATCGGTTCGCGCAAGCGAAGAATATTCTCGTTCAGCATCCAGCAAGGTCACGTCATGCAACAGGTCTTTATCGAGCTTTATAACTACCGTCCCGCCTGGGCCAAATGCCCGGAAAGCGAGAGAACCGATTTCGCGAAGAAAATAGTCGAAGCGGTCAAAGGTCTGAAATCCGCCGGTGTCGATGTCGTTGCCTATGGCATGAACTCTCCCGAGACCGATCGCCGTGCTCCCTACGATTTCTTTTGCGTCTATCGTGTGCCGAACGTCGAATTTCAGCGCGAATTTGAGCGGCAGATCGCCGCGTCGGGTTGGTACGATTACTTCGAGCAGGTGAATGTCAGCGGTGATGCGAAAGACTTTGAAGCCGAGCTGCTCGGTAATGCCAGGATGGCTCGACCGGCTTCGTCCTGACGCTTTAGGCGACTCCGCCGCTTGGATCCCAGTACAGCGTCGACGAGGCTCAACTCGAAAACAAGAAAGCACAGTCGTGTCAGACAACACAAAGATGATACGCGTCCAGGGGCTGGACCTCCAGGTGCGCGATGTCGGAGACCAGCATCCTGCGCTGGTCTTTCTGCACTACTGGGGCGGCACCGGACGGACGTGGGGCCTCGTCATCCGAGAACTGGCGGACCGCCACCGCTGCGTTGCGCCCGATCTTCGCGGCTGGGGCGGGTCGGACAAGAAAGCGGGTGACTTCGATCTGCACACCCAGGCTGACGACGTCGCCACGATCGTCGCCTCGTTGGGGCTGTCGCAGTACATCCTCGTCGGGCAGTCGATGGGCGGGAAGATCGCCCAGATATTGGGAGCCCGCCGGCCGAACGGGCTGAAGGGACTCGTGCTAGTCGCGCCTGCACCTCCCGTGCCGATCGCCGCGCCCAAGGAGCAGCGCGAGGCCATGCTCGAAAGCTATCAGAGCCCCGCCGGTGTCGAGCTCGCTCTCTCGATCCTGACGTCGAGACAGCTTTCTCCAGAACTGCGGCAGCAGGTGATCGACGATACGCTGGGTGGGTCTGCGGCGGCCAAGGCAGCATGGACGCAGGCCGGCATGACGCTCGATATCAGCGACATCGTCGGGAATATCGATGTCCCCACCACCGTCATCGTCGGGGATGCCGACAAGGTCGAGACCGAGCCACTCCTGAGACGGGAGCTGGCCCCTCGCATTAGCGCAACAGAATTCATCGTGCTTCCCGGAGTGGGCCATCTGTCCCCGTTGGAGGCTCCGCGCGAACTGGCTGCGGCCATCACGACGGCAATATCGAAAATTCGTTAAGCCAACGAACGAGTGCCGGACGCATCGAACTCGCGTCCTAGTCTTCGACGCCTGCGCGCAGCATGAGGAGGATCTGCTTCGCGATCGCGGCGGGAGTGTCGCGCTCCTTCTTGAACCAGAAGAGCGACCAGGAAAGCGCTCCGATGACGGTCAGACGCAAATAGCGGCGATCGACTCCCTTGCGCAGGGGAAGATCGTCGATCAGACCAATGAAGATTTTCTCGTACTCATCGCGCAGTGCGATGACTCTTGCCCTGATGCTCTCCGGGTAATGCCACGGCGGCATAATGAAAAGCGCCTGGTTTGCCCGTCGCCAGTCGAGCAAGCCGGTGGTATGCGCGACGCAGGCGGTTTCCATACGTTGCCAAGGGTCCGTCTTGTTGGCGATTGCAGCGACGACACGATGGAGGAGTTCGAGGCCGCCTTTCTCCCAAACCGCCCAGAGGAGTTCTTCCTTCGACTCGAAATAATAGTAGACCGAGGCCGCCTGCATCTCGGCCGCGGCCGCGATGTCACGCATCGAGGCGCCGTCGAAGCCCTGCTTGTTGAAAAGCGCCTCGGCCGCGGAAATGACCCGAGCCTTGGCCTGCTCGCCCTTGCTCGGAGCGGTTTTTTCCCCGGACATCCTTTTGTTATTTCGCGACTTTTTGTCCTTGGTCGACGTCTCGGCTGTCATTTTCATCAATTCCACACGGGGGCTTGATTTTCTAACGTTCGTTAGATAAAAATCTAACGATCGTTCAATAAACTATATTGGGAAACGTCGCATGCCTGTTCCTAGCAGACTGGATAGATTCGTCGAAACGGAGAAGCAAAGGCATTTCTCCCGGGATTTCATGATCGGGTGGGAGGCGTACGAGACCTGGGACGAAGCCACCGTCGGCCAGAGCGGCTTGGCCCAGCGCACGTTCGTGATCACCGAAGAAGACATACTGGACTATAACCGGGCGTGCGGTGAGACCGACCCTTTGATGATCGATCCGGCGTTTGCCCGGCAGCACTCTCCGACGGGCGAACTTCTCCAGCACCCTATATTCGTGACCACGATAGCCTTCTACAGCCTGGGCGAGAAGGGTATCGGCACCTGGATACGGACACCCGGCGCGCGCAATCCCCAGCAGCGCATCGAGATATCAGAACCGTTCCGCTACGGCGAAATCATCTCCACGACCATCACGACGGCCGACAAGTTTACGCAGCGCGGAAAACCCTATCTCCAGATGCTGCTCGATTTTCGGAACGAGAGGAGTGTCCTCAAGGCGCGCTGGTGGTGTTCGCTGATCCTGCCGGCGACACGCGCGGATGTCTCTCGCTTTGCCAATGCCTGACAGAGGAGTTCGATAGATGTCTATCTCATTCGGGGAGATACAAACCGGTCACTCGTTGCCGCCGGTCGTACAATCCTACACTCAGCCAGCCATTGACCACTATGCACTGGCCTCGCTCGACATGAATCCCGTTCATACCAATGAAGAATGGGCAGCTCGTGCCAAGGTGTTCGGCATCCCCGAGACGGTGGGTCATGGAATGATGACGATGTCGACACTCGCGTCGGTCGTAACCCGCGCGTGGGGAGTAGTCGGAAAGGACGGCGGATCCATTCGGTTCGTCGACGCGAAATTCACCAAGCCGGTCAAGGTCGGAGAAGCGGTGACTGCCACGGGCAAGGTCAAACGAAAGCACCACTATGGCCCCGGAAAGAACTGGGTTCAGGTTGCCATCGAGGCGAGGGACTCCACTGGCGACGTGATCGGGCTCGCCGAGGTCGGATACAACCTTCCGGATTGAACTGAGAGGGCGTTGATGCCGAGCCGAATTGGCGATGCCTTGCATTGGTACGCCACCTATACGCCGAACAAGATTGCGATCATCTCTTCCTCAGGCACGCAGACCTACGCGCAGCTATGGTCTCGCGTCTGCCGTCTAGGCAGCGCCCTGGCCGAACTGGGCCTGGCACCCGGCGATCGTATCGCGCTGCTCATGCAGAACAGCAGCCGCTACCTGGAAGTCTACCAGGCCGCAGCCCTGATGGGGGCAGCGGTCGTCCCTCTGAACTTCCGGTTCACCGCGAGTGAGGTCGAATATGTCGTCAACCATTCCGGCGCGCGGGCGTTGTTGTTCGACGATTGCTTCGTCGATACCGTGCGGTCGTTGCGAACGAGGCTGTCCTCTGTCGCTGGTCGCTATGTGGTTACCGATGGGTCGGCGGATCACGCGACACATTCGTATGAAACCATGATCGCCGCGGGACGAGAGGCGCCACACTCCACGCCGGCCGATCTCTCCGCTTGCTACTTCCAGGGCTATACATCGGGCACGACCGGCTTTCCAAAGGGGTGCGTCAATCCACACAGAGAATTTGCCGACTGCCTGCGCAGGATCGCAACGATCTACGGCATAACAGAGGACGATCGGGAGCTGGTTGCCGCGCCCCTGTTCCACGAAGCGCCGGCGTTATTCGCCCTGTTGCAGATTTTCCGGGGTGGCACCGTTTTCGAGATGATCGATCAAACTCAGGCGACCTGGACTTTCATGGTGCCGACCATGTGGGCCTCCATGGTCAGCAGCGAAGAAATAGATCGCTTCGACCTGGGATCCCTGCGGCTACTGTTGAGCGGCGGATCGCCCCTGCTGACAAACACAAAGGACGCGATCCTCCGGAGATTTCCGAAGGCTGGCCTCAACGAATTCTATGGCGCCACTGAAGTCGGCCTGGTGACGAATCTCTCTCCCGAGGACCAGCGGCGCAAGGTTCGATCTGTCGGCCGGCCGGTGATCGGAATGTTCGTCGAACTGCGCGATGAACAGGGAAACGTGGTCCCGCAAGGGGAGGTCGGGGAAATTCACATCGGCGGCGCAACGATTATCCGGGAATATTTCAACAATCCGGAAGCGACGGCCGACGCAAGACGAGGCGGCTTCTTCACGCTGGGAGACATGGGCCGACTAGACGAGGAGGGCTACCTCTACATCGTCGATCGCAAGAAGGACATGATCATCAGCGGCGGCGAGAACATATTCCCCAACGACATCGAGGCGATTCTCTACCGGCACCCTGCCGTCGAAATGGCCGCCGTGGTAGGCGCGCCTGATCCGAAGTGGGGCGAAATCGTCGTCGCGACCGTCAAATTGAAACCTGGCAGTTCCGTTGAACAAGCCGAACTCATCGCGCACTGCAAGACATTCCTGTCCAGCTTCAAGGTTCCGAAGAAGATCGACTTTCGCGACCAGATGCCGATGTCTTCCTTCGGTAAGATACTTCGGCGCGAGGTCAGGAAATCCTATTGGGAACATTTGGAAGTGAAGGTCTGACGTCATTGATCAATGATCAAGCCGGGAATTTATCGCCTTCCTAGGCGCGACGGGCCTCTTCGATCAGCCAATCCCGGAAAGTCACCAGGGCCGGGTTGGACTCGGAAGCGTTCGGGTAAACTGCATAGTGGCAGTAAGCAACGCGCAGGCTGTGTTCGGACAGGCGAACCAGCTTTCCCGCCAGAATGTCCGATCGTGCGACCGACAGGCGCCCGAGCGCAATGCCCTGTCCCATCACGGCGGCCTCCATCAGCGCGTTCGTATCGGTAAACGAGGTGCCTGCGATATCTCGATCGAGCTTCAAACCGGCAGACTTGAACCAGGCGTGCCACGACAAGTTGCGGTCGATCAGCAGCGGCTGCGATAGCATTGAGGCTGGATCTTTTGGCAGACGGCCACCGTTGAGGCCGGGACTGCATACCGGAAAAAACTCTTCATCGAGAAGCTTGATTGCCCGCAACCCTTTCCAGTCGCCCGCCCCGAACCGAATTGCAATGTCGACGCCGTCTGACTTGAAATTAGCCAGCGACTGACCGGTCTTGATGTGGAGGTTGATGTGCGGAAACCGGGCAGTGAAACGGGATAGGCGCGGAACCAGCCAGCGGGCCGCCATGACCGGCAGCAGGCTTACTGTGATTTCGGCGTCCTTCCGTCGTGTCTGAATGGTGGCGAGTGCCGCGTTCATTTCCGAAAACGCGCTTTTGACGCCTGCCTGCAGTCTAAGCCCGCTCGAGGTGGGCACCATTCGATTGCCCTGCCGCTCGAAGAGCGTGAGGCCCAGTTCTTCTTCCAGCTGTCTTATGCGCTGGCTGACGGCGCTATGCGTCACGTGCAATTCGCGCGCCGCCTCGGAGTAGCTGCCGTGGCGGCAGGCCACCTCGAATACCCGCAAGGTCTCCAGCGACGGGAAGAGCGCCATTCGTCGATTGTTAGGAGCGCTAACAACCCCTGTCAAATCTTATCGTTCGATCCGTCGCGTTCTCGGGCGTAATTGAATGGGCTCCTGGATGGAGCACCCATCATGCAGTCTTCCGCCGTGTTGTCATGTCAAGGCGCCGTATTTTCGCGAGCCGAAAAGTGCGGCCAGGAGCCGCGCACCAGTGCGGAACTTGCCAAAAAAATTGCCGCGCCCGCCATCGAGAGCTGTCGGCAGAGCGAAGCGAACCGGCAGCCTCCCGCTCGATCCGCTGAAATAGACACTCGTACCCGGATGCTGCTGGAGCAGCCAATTGCGCCGATGATCCTGCGGCTTGCGATTCCCAATGCCACCGTCATGACCGTCCAGATCCTTATCGGATTGGTCGAGGTCTATTTCGTATCGCGAACGGGCGTGGATGGCCTTGCCGGTGTCGCGCCGGTGTTTCCGCTGGTTTCGCTGGTGGTTGCCGTAGCCCAAGGCGCCATCGGCGGCGGCATTGTCACGACGGTCGCACGCGCCCTTGGGGCTGGCCGGATCGACGCCGCAAGCGAAACCGCCTGGTACGCCCTGGCCCTGGGTGTTCCGCTGGGGATCGCGACGACGGCCGCCATGCATGTGCTGGGTCCAACCCTCTACGCCCAGATGGGCATCTCCGGAAATGCGCTGGAAATCGCCGTCTCCTATTCCTCCACCATTTTTGCCGGCGCTACGCTGATCTGGTTGTTCAATCTCTTGATGGCGGTGGTTCGCGGAACGGGCAATCCACAAGTTCCGGTGATCGTGGTTTGCGGTGGAGCTTTGATCCTTATCCCGCTTTCGCCCGCACTGATCTTTGGCGCCTTTGGTTATCAGGCTTGGTCCCTCAGGCGGCGCCGTGGCGATGCTTGTGTATTATGCTTTCGGAACGCTCGCCTACGCTGCCTATCTCTGGGGCCGGTTCGGCGTCCTTAAGCCGTCATTTCGTTTGCCAAAGCTGTCCCTCGGGCCAGCGCTGGCCGTTCTCCGCGTTGGCGGAATGTCGGCCGTCGTCTCGGCCAGCACGAACCTGACGCTCGCGATCGTCACGGTATACGTGGGAATGGGCGGGGTTGAAGCTTTGGCCGGCTATGGCGCCGGCTCGCGGCTCGAGTTTCTGTTGGTGCCACTTGCCTACGGCGTCGGCGGCCCGGTCGGAATTGTGATAGGCGCGAACCTCGGCGCCGGTCAGACTGAACGCGCCGTAAAGGCGTCCTGGATCGGTGTGCTGATGGCTTGCACCCTGACGGAATCGATCGGACTGGCCGCGGCTGCCTTTCCGCAGCAATGGATCGGGATATTCAGCCAGGACCCGTCCGTGCTGCGGCTCGGCGCTGAATATCTGCATCGCGTCGGGCCCTTCTTTGGATTTTTTGGGCTCGGCTATGTTCTCTATTGCGTTGGACAAGGGACCGGACGAATGGGAGCGTCTGTCCTTGCGGGGCTGGTCAGGGCCGCCATCGCGGTGCTCGGAGGTCTTCTGGTGGTCTGGCTAAAGGCCGACGTCACATGGAATTTCGTTGCCGTAGCATTGGGAATGGTCGCCTTCGGCCTGTTTGCATTGCCACCTCTGATCAGCCGCTCCGGATTTGAATGACAGATGCACGGATCACCTGGGATTTGGAATGTACGCCGCAACTGTCTGCAGCATTCTAGCGCGCAGGCCCCTGGCTTGTTTCCAGCAGTTTGGCCTGCGTCCGCTCTGACGGCGAACATGTGAGTGCTGCTTCCAAAGTGTCGAGCATGTTCTCGATGGCGAACGATTGACCCCAAAGCCGGCTGCCCTTCGCATGGCGCTTCTCCAGCGCAGCCTCGTGTGCGGACAGGATTGCATTGGCGTAGATCATGAAGATGGAAAGCCGTTGCTCGACAATAGCTGCAGGCAGCGGGAGCATCTTCTTCAGGTATTCGAAGCAATCGACGTAACCCGAATTCCAGCGATTGGTGAGTGCAGCGCGCAAGGCCGCTGGGTCGGAAGCCTGCAGGTTCGAGGTGAAGCGGATATAGCCGCGCCAGCGCTCGTCCTCGCCAAGCTCGATCACCGGCATCATGAGCACCAACATGACGTCACGAATATTTGTCGGCCCGCCCCGGGCCTTCAACTCATCCAGCATCTCGCGTCGGCGGCTGTCGAGTACAGCAGCGCCATCAACGACCATCTGACGGATCAATTCTTCTTTGGAGCCAAAATGATAGTGCAGCGCCGCATTGTTGCGCTGCCCGGCTGCATTGACGATCTCCTGCACGGTAACGCCGTCCACGCCTCGCCGCGCGAACAGCATCTGCGCCGCCGCCTTGATCTGGCTCTTGGTTTCTTCCGTGGTCGCACGGGCGACCGGGCGTGACCTGCTTGACATACAAATCGATCCCAATCTATTTTAAGCGAAATCGCTTAATTGTAAAGCGGGTGGAGACGGTCATGCGCGTACTCGTGGCAGGTGGTGGCATTGGCGGACTAACTACTGCGATTGCGCTGCGCCATCAAGGCATCGACGCCCTCGTTCTCGAACAGGCTCCGGTGCTGAACGAGATTGGGGCCGGCATTCAGATCGCCGCCAACGCGGCGATCGTGTTGCGCGAACTCGGGCTCGAGGCGGGGATGCGTGCGGTGGGCGTCAAACCGCAGTCTTATGATTATCGCGACCTGCGCACCGGCCGCATGCTCTACCAGGCTCCACTCGGCGACGAAGCGGCCGGCCGCTACGGCGCGCCGATGTACAACATCCACCGCGCCGACTTGATCCAGCTCTTGTACGACGCAGTCCCGACGGAAGCCAAGCGGATGGGCGCGCGCTGCGTCGCCGTGTCCCAGGACCAAGACGGCGTCGAGGTGACGCTGCTGACCGGCGAGAAGGTGCGCGGCGACGTGCTGGTCGGTTGCGACGGCATCCACTCGGTCGTGCGCAAGCATTTGCGCGGCGAGGAGGAGAAGCATTTTGCCAATATCCTGATGTGGCGCTCATTGATTCCGGCGGAGCGGCTGGAAGGCCTCAATCTCGAAGAGCGCGGCAATTACTGGTTCGGTCCCGGCCGCACGCTGATTACCTATTGGGTGCGGCCGAAAAATCTCTACAGCATTTTGGCCTCGGTGCCGGCGCAAGAGGTGCAGCGTGAATCCTGGGACGACAGCGGTGACATTTCAGAAATGCTGCGCTCGTTCGACGACGCCGAGCCACGCGCCCGCAAGATGCTCGAGCAGTGCCCAAGCGTCTTCATCACCGGCATGTTCTACCGCGATCCCATCGACAACTGGACAGACGGCCGGGTCACGCTGCTTGGCGATGCCGCGCACCCGATGGTGCCGTTCCTCGCGGCTGGCGCTGGCCAGAGCATCGAGGACGCCTGGACATTTGCACGTGTACTGGCGCGCCGGAAGGACGATATCCCGGGCGCGTTGCTGGAATATCAGCAGCGGCGACTGCCGCGCACGACGCGCGTCCAGGCTGGTGCCCGCGCTGCGGTGAAGCTGATGCACGAGTCGGACTCCCAGCGCGTCCGCGACCGCAACGGCCGCTGGAAAGGCATGGCGCGGATTGATCCCCTGGCTGAGACCAGCTGGGGCCTTGCGTGGTCCTATGATGTGGTCAAGGCAGCCGAGGGGCCGCCCGGCGAAGTGCTCAACGTCACCGGATTGCGCGAAGGCAAACGCCTGCAGCGCCCGGAGGGCCAGCGCGCCTTCGATCTCTGGAAATATGCGTTCCGGCCCGAGGATGTCGCGCGAGGCCATGACGGGTTGCGCGAGGCCTATGACCGCTTCCTGACCACGAACTTTCCATTGCCTAAGGGCGTAAGCGCGGTCGAGGACGAACTCGGCGACGTCAAGGCGTGGCGCGTGTCGGTGCCGGATGCGCCGCGCGGCAATGTCGTGCTGCATTTCCATGGCGGCGGCTATCTGATCGGGTCGGCCAAGGGCTCGCTGGAATATGCCAGCCGGCTTGCGGCGGCCATCGGCGGTGTCTGCTACACCGCCGATTATCGCCTTGCACCGGAGTATCCCTATCCGGCGGCGATCGACGATGCCGTGATGGCCTATCGCGCGCTGCTGGCGCGCGGCATCCCGGCAAGTTCGATCCTCGTCTCCGGCGAGTCGGCCGGCGGCGGGCTAGCGGTCGCGCTGGTGCTGGCGCTGCGTGGTGCCGGCGACCCGCTGCCGGCTGCGATCCTCGCGGTGGCGCCGTTTGCGGACCTCACCTTGTCGGGGCCGACCGCCAAGGCCTTCAACGGCGATGATCCCGCCGCCAACCGCGACCTCCTGACCTTTATGGGCGCGTCCTACTTCCAGGGGCACGAGCCGACCGATCCGCTGGTGTCGCCCTTGTTCGGAGATTTTTCGGGCTTGCCGCCGCTGTTCGTGACGGCGACGCAGGGCGAGGTGCTGCTGAGTGATACGACGCGCCTTGCCGAGCGGGCGCAAAAGGCGGGCGTCGACGTCACGCTGCGGCTCGTCGAGGACTCCGTCCACGTTTATACGATCTTCCCGTTCCTACCGGAGACCAAGAGCACAATGGAGGAAGTAGCCGTCTGGGCGCAGCGCAAGCTCCGCCGCAACGATACGAGGCCTCAGGCCGCAGAATAGTTCGCACAACGAAGGATAACGCGCAACGCGAGTTGCGCGAACGATGGAGGACGCCATGAGAGCAGCAATTTTGCACGCAGCGATGATTGTCACCGCGTTAACCGCTGGAGGTATGGGCGCCGCGGCACAAGCGGACGGGATTTCCGACGGCACCGTGAGGATCGGCGGCGAGGTCACGACCGGCAAGACCGCAACGAACATTGACCTCCTCGCCGCCCGCCGCGTTCAGCTGCGGATCAATCGCGCGCTGACGGAACGAAATCGTTCAGGCCTGTAAATCGTCGCCGATTGATCCCGGCCTGGCGGAATCCGCTTGTTGATGTCGTGCTTTTCGAGCCCGAAAGAACAGGGAATGCCATTATCGCCTCGCGGTGACTGATTTGATTTCCGTAGTGGCAGGCGGAACATGTTACCGCTCTAGTGCTTATCGATGATTCGGCAACGGCAGCGGGGACAGCATGCAGCGGTATTCATTCAGAGTGACCGAAGGCAAATATTCCGATTCGGATTTGGCCCTCGATCTGCCTGACAAGCTCGCTGCGCGAAAAGAGGCCCTCGCGATGTGCATCGATCTGGTGCCGAGCGTTCTGCGCGGAATGCAAACCGACACCAATTGGCAGCTTGAAGTCACCGACCAGACCGGCAAGCAGGTTTACCGGCTCAAGCTTTGCTCGGTGTCCGCGGAGTAGGGGCGAGTGCAGCGGGTGCGTTGATAAACGCCAGCCATCAATCCTGCAGTGCCTTCGCAATGCGGTTAAGCCGCTCGTCGATCGCCGCGATCTGGCTCTTCAGCGCCTCGATCTGGGGTCCTATTGCCGGGTCCATGACACCGACCGGCGTTCCGCACATCGAGCATTGCACGATCGTGAGTTTGCGGCTGTCGCCCAGCGGCGTGAACAATGCGAGCTCGAAACTATGCCCACTGCATTTGATGCATGTCGAGACTGCCATCTTCCATTCCTTCGTTCGCAGAGATTCTTTCGGCGATCCGCTTCGGAAACTGGACGTCTTCTCGAATGCGTATAGCAGCCATCCAAGGATGGTGGGGGTGCTTCCATCCGAAAACGCGCTCATGCCGTGGTGAGCACAGACGGCGAGGGCGGCCAAGCCGCGCAAGCCTTCGAGGCTCGGATTAAACGTTTCCCTGTCCTTAGGCGTGACCTTACCATCGTACCCCCACAGCGAGCAAGGAGATGACCGATGTGCGCTCATCGCAGGAGGTACGAAAAACGCCAACACCGAAAGCTGGGCCTCGAACTGCCGGCCCAGGAGCAGGCCAACGATCTCGCCCCTTCGTCTTGAGCGGCTGATCGGCACGCTGAAAGGCGCGGCTGGTCCGCAATCAGACTGAAATTCAGGGCACGAACTTGATGCCTACCGTTCTCCCCCGGCGCCAGACGATCTCACATAGCCTCGGACGGTGAGGGACAAGCGCAAGTCCAATCCGGGTCCCGATTTCGGCTGCCATGTCGGTGACAACCTTCGCGCCGTTTTGAGAAACGTCGAGAACACGGCAATCATGGACGGTTGCGTTGCCTTCAAGCGCGACCCAGGCCCACTGATAACGACGCCTGCGTGCTTCGCGCTTCAGCCTTGGTTTCGAGAGCGATCGATCCATCCGACAACTCTAATGCCACGACGGTTAAGTTTCGCTCACCGCCGTATATCGATTTGTGTGCATAGTTAGCAGGGCGAGAGCCAGTTCAGCAGCTCGCCGAGCGAATTGAAAAAGCGCGGCTATGACCAGGCGCTTGCCTAACGCCGCCGAAGCAATTTTTCGCTTAACCCGTCGGGCAAATCAGTGGTTAGAGGTGCTGGTCCAATAATCGCAAAGGAAAGCAGCCTGTTGTCTGAGCAGTTCGACACATCGTCTGAGTTGGTTGAAATATCCAAGCTCAACGGCAGTTTCAGAAGGAACTACGGGACGTTCATTGGAGCCTATCTGTATCTGCGCTCGATCAGCGCCGCGCGTGGCCGGTCACTCTTTTGGACCGGTTTGATCTCGATTGCTTGTTCGGCCGCGCTGGCTTGGTTGGCGCGACACGGCTTAGCCTGGTTACACGTCGACTGACGGATCGAACCAACGCATCGGAGGTTTCAAAACGGTCCATGCCAAGCCGGCTGCGATCCTTCTCCGTGAACCTGATCGTATTTCTGTCCATACCAGTTGTCGGGACCAGCAGATAGTCGAGTATCGCGTTGTTGTGTTCACCCAGTCTAATGGCGGCTATTAATCCATCAGCCAGACACCTGCGTTGGATCGTCCAACGCCGCGAATACTGCTCCTTTTCTCCGGAAATCCATCGTGCAACCCGAAAGTAGATCTTCACCATCCCGTTTACATGCAGGCCTTCGGTCGAGTCGCTGGGGGCAATGCGTCCACCGATCTTCTCGATCATAGCGGTGACCTGCGACGCGAGCTTGGTCAACTCTTCGGCCCAAACCTGTCGGTTGTCGATGTAGTCGCAGTTTCGTTGGGAGGTATAGCCGATCAACCTGTAAGTGTTACGAATGCTGCCAAAGTGCGCGATGTAGACTTGATGGCACGGCAGGCCAATGGTTTTGTTAATAATCGCCGGGCTTAGGCGGCCTTCTTCCATCAGCGTTCGGCGCAGACGGGCCAGCATCTCTTCCTCGGGCAGGTCTACGCGACGCTCTTCGATGATCTTCTTCGCTGCGAGGAAAACGTCTAACCCTACGATCGGTTCGATACAGCCCTCGCTCCTGACCCAAAGGTTGGGAGGGTTATAAACGGCGTCTCCTCTCAGCTTCTTTGATCGGCGATTGTAAATGAGGTTTCCGACGTAGTT
>Ga0193713_1000496_pt1 | contig 13191 bp, 14 predicted proteins | sample H3a2metaG_FD_143054 | JGI IMG/M metagenome (GOLD analysis project Ga0193713, IMG submission 143054) | Soil microbial communities from a riparian zone of the East river system, Colorado, United States - H3a2 | ecosystem: Environmental > Terrestrial > Soil > Riparian zone | place: USA: East River... | reverse complement strand
CGTGGCCGAAAGAATCAATTCGATGGGAGGCAGGTCCACCTTGGCAGCAATCAGTGTCCGCAGGTGCACCGGTGTGGAGACCAGCATCCGTGGACCTGGCGCAGCGGCCAACGCGCTCGCGATGTCGGCCGGGTAGAACGGGCGCTCTGCGCACAGCGCCTTGCCGCTTTGCAGCGGCAAGAGCACGGTCGACTCGAGACCGTACATGTGCTGCGGCGGGACGGTGGCGACGATCGCATGCGGACCCGCAGCGATGAACCTTAGGCGTTCTGCTTCGATCTGCACGCAGCGTACCAGGCGGCCCCAGGTTTTGGCGTGAGGCACTGGGACACCGGTGGACCCCGACGTGAAAACATAGGCAACAAGCTGATCTGCCGCAATGGAGGGAACCCGCCACACCTGCGTGTGGGGTACCGCCCCTTTCGGGAACCGGATCTGCGGCAGGGCGATATCGCACGCCGGATCATCGGTAAGGCAGATCGCGTCGGGTGCGAAACGCCCCAGCTGGCGGATGGCTTCGGGCGTATGGGTCGAAGGCAGCAGGCTGACGCGCTTCGAAGCGATGCAGGCGGCGAGACCCACGGCAAAGCAGTAACGGTCCTGGCAGGCGTTGAGCACATGCCCGGTCGCGGGCAGTTCCGTGGCGAGGTGCGCGGCGTCGGCCATGAAGCGTGCGGCGGTGATCGGGCTGCCGCTGCGGTAGGCGACGACGTCGTTCGGCGCACCGTGGGCAATCAGGGGGGCGGCGTACATGGCTCAGCTCGGGCAGCGTAGCCCTGCGGCTCAGGCATGCGGAACGGTGAATGAGGCAGCGCCTGCGCTGCGGGACACCGCCCGGATGGTGTCGAGAATGCTCGCGTGCTGCATGTCGGGTAACGCACGATGACGTACCAGATACTCACCGATGAACATCAGCGCCACCAGCGGCGCCGTACAGAAATTGGCAAAGACCGACCAGGCGGCAAGCGGCGCAGTCACGTAGAGAAGCAGCAACGCGCTGCTCATGGCCGCAAAAAATATTGTCCAGGCAACGGTAACGCTACGGGTGTAGCGCGTCGCAGAGACTGACAGCGGGCCATGCACGAGTGTGGCGAAGCGGGTGCACAGCGGCACACGCTGGTGGCCCAGAGAGCGACCGAAGGAGATGCCCAGCAATCCGTAAGCGCCGGCCTGCTGAATCAGATAGAGCCACGCGAAGTGGCTCTTGAGACTGTCCCAGCCAGCGTAGGCGAGCAGGGCGGCGAGCCCGCACGCAAAAAGGCCGAGCCGCCGCCGGCTTGAACGCCAGGCCAGAATGAGTGCCGCCAGCCACAGTGGCGCCATCGCGAGGAAGGCGCCCAGACTCTCATTGCCCGGAACAGCATTGCTGAAGTGAGCCAGTACCGCGTAAGCAATGACAGCCAGGGTGATGGTGATGACGCGCACGCTTCGGTGCGCCAGTGGCCTCACTTCGTTCTCCGTGCGGCAATGAAATCGACGAGCGCCGTGAGCGAACCGAAGATCTGGTGGTTATTTTCGCTGTCGGCCTTGATCTCGACTCCGTATCGTTTGGAAACGACCAGGGCGATCTCGAGGATATCGATCGAGTCGAGCCCCAGGCCCTCGCGATAGAGCGGTGCGGCAGGATCAATGTCGGCTGCTGCAACAGTGAGATTGAGGGCTTGCACCATCAGGGCGGCAATTTCCCTTTCCAAATCACGGGTAACGGGCGCTGCCGCGGGTTGCATCAGGACCTTCGCGTGGTCGAACGTGCACCAAGATTCTTGTATGTGCAGGAAGCTAAATGGAGCGCTTCGATGCCGTGTCGGGGTGGCCACGTTACCCCAACTCCATGACGACAAACATTATATAGGCCGGCAGGTCGAACGCAACCCGCTGCAGGCCAATAAGCCTTATGAATCACAGAGATAAGGGGTCACTGAGGCCAGGCAAGGGCGAGCGCAGCCGCAACTCTATGCTATGGTCAAATCGTTCCCAGCCCGGCCCGCGACCGCACGAGGTCACCAGAATGGATCCGCCGCATCCCCCGCTCCAAACGTACTATGCCGACGCGCCGTCGCGCAGCGGCTGGGTCCGCGATCTCTTTAATCGGACTGCCGGGGATTACGACCGCGTCGAGCGCGCCATGGCCTTCGGAACCGGGTCCTGGTACCGCCGTCGGGCCCTGCTGCAGGCCGGTCTGAGTGCAGGAATGACGGTCGTGGACGTCGGCGTAGGCACGGGACTCGTTGCACGCGAGGCGGCGGCCATCGTGGGTAATCCCGCCTGCGTTATCGGGGTGGATCCCAGTCCCGGCATGGTGGCCAACGCGAGGGTTCCGAGCGGTGTGCGGCTGATACCAGGAAGCGCCGAACACCTGCCCGTGCCAAGTGCCAGCGTCGACTTTGTCAGCATGGGATTCGCGCTGCGCCACGTCGATGATCTGGCCACGGCTTTCAGCGAGTTCTATCGGGTACTCAAGCCGGGCGGGCGCCTTTGTGTTCTTGAAATAACCAGACCCCGGTCGGGTTGGGCACGAGCGCTGCTGAAGCTGTACCTGCGCCGCGTAGTGCCATGGGTGGCGGCCCGCCTGGCTTCGCATCGGGATACACCGGAACTGCTGCGTTACCACTACGACACCATCGAAGCCTGCGCCGCGTAGTGCCATGGGTGGCGGCCCGCCTGGCTTCGCATCGGGATACACCGGAACTGCTGCGTTACCACTACGACACCATCGAAGCCTGCGTCGCGCCGGAGGCGGTCATGGCAGCGTTGCGTCTGACGGGGTTTGCCGAGGTCGTGCGTAACGTCGAATTGGGAATATTTTCCGCGTACGGCGCGCAAAAGCCAGCGCATTAAACGCCGTTCAGCGGCGCAATGCGCGCCGCCCCGCTAACAGCGGCAGCCGGATTACAAACCCGGCGAGCAGGCGCAGGTGCATCCAGGTCAGTAGTGCATTGTCCCGGCCGTACCGGAAATGCGAGACACCACCTTCCGCCGCCGGAAAATAGCGGACCGCGGCTGGCATATTGAGCGGGTGCACTCCGCGCCAGCACAGCCTGACGACCGCCTCGACGTCGAAGTCAAAGCGACGCATCCAGATCTGGCGGCGCATGACGCGTTCCAGGAGGATTGCTGGATATACGCGGAAGCCAAACAGTGAGTCATGCACTCCGACCCAGAGTGTCTCGAGATTGGCCCACCAGTTGGAGATTCGCCGCCCCCGCACCCGCAGCAGCGGCGCACTCGAGTCGAACTTTGGCTCGCCCAAAATCATGGCAGCAGGCGCCGCGGCCGAAGCGGCCATGAAGGCCGGAATTTCCTCGGCGGGATGCTGGCCATCTGAATCCATGGTCAGCACATGGGTGAAACCCTCACGCAACGCCGCGCGCACGCCGTGCAGAACTGCGGCGCCCTTGCCGCGATTGCGCGGCAGGCTAATGACCCGCAGGCTTGCATTGCTCTCGGCGAGCCGGGCCAACGCCTCGCCGGTGCCGTCATCGCTGCCATCGACGACGACCCAGACCGGCGCCCAGCGCGCGAGGGCGGCGGCCACCGTCTCAAATACCCTGGCCCCGGGGTTGTAGCTTGGAATCAGGACCAGGTGCGTGGTGGATCGCGTCGGCATGGGCTATGTCATCCGGGCCTGGGCGGATGAAGCTCATTCAGCCATTGTTTCTGGAGCGAGTCGGTCAGCTGGGCGCGAAAGTAGATCTCCAGCGCCGCATCGAAGGCCCGGACATCCTCAGGCGGCTCAAAACGCCGCCCCAGGCGTATGCGAAATGTAATCGGCAGCCTGGGGCGGTGGAACGGCGACCAGCCCTTGCTGAGGTACGGCGAATCGGTCTCCACGATCAGCGTCTGCACCGGCACCCTGGCACGCTTGGCGATAAGCCCGGCGCTGGTGGTGAAGGAGTTGACCGGCGCGCTGATCGTGCGGGTTCCCTCCGGGAACAGCAGCAACGATTCACCACGCTGCAGCTCCTTGACTGCATCGAGCACCATGCGACGCGGCGGATGGTTGCTGATGTAGCGAGCCAGCCGCGCCCCGGATCCGAGCAGGACGTTGTTCATCAATTTTGCTTTCATCACGCAGACGATGTGCGGATGACAGGTCATGATCAGCACCGCGTCGATCATGGACGGATGGGTCGGTGCCAAAATCACGGCTGGCCCGGCACCCAACGCCTCCATTTCCCGCAGGTCCAGCCGGTACGCCCTGACCAGGGCCAGCCAGGAAACGTACAGCCCACTCAAACGGTTGAATCCCAGGCGCCCGATCCTGGTACCCAGCCGCCGCGGCATCAGCAAGTACGCGGGGATCGCCACCAGTGACCACAGCAGGCCAAGCAAGGCAAACAGCAACAGCGATGCCCAGAACCTCGCCTGGTCGCCCGCGAGTTGAAGAGTACGGCCGATGCTGGCGCTCACTTCAGTTGTCGCCCGTGACCAGGCGCTGCGACCTGCCAATGATCCGCGCTATTCCGAAACCGCCCGCCCAGTAGCTGCGGGATCGGACCAGCGGGCTGGCCAAAAAACTGGCGCCTGCCAGGGAGTCGTAGCGCACGAAGGCGCCGACCCAGAATTCGCGATAGCGCCTGGACGTCGCCACCAGCAGCTCGGTTCCGGCGTAGCCACCCGCAGCCTGGTAAGCCGGGCGGCTGGGGGTTGCGAAGGACGGCGCCACCGAATAGAAATAGTCGTGGTACTGGCGGTCCGCGAACAGCGGCGCGATGAACATGCCGACGTCCCAGCCGGCGTGGCCGCCGAGGTCGCGTAGGTCGAGATTGACTCGCGGCGCCACAAACCAGCCGACGGACCGCGGCTGGCGCTCAATGGTGAACGCCTTGCGTACCGGAACCCGAAAGTCGAGGCGTAACCGTTCGTTCCTTGAGCGCCACAGATGGACATCCAGCGACGGACCGAATTCAATCGTGGGTTTCAGGTCCGGCATCCCGGCGCGCGCGCCGTTGTTGCGGCTACTCACGGGCGTCGTCGCGTCGACGCTCACATTCAGTTCAGCCACTGGACTCTTGATCAGCATGCCGCGCACGCCATCGCGATCGGCCCTGAACAGCTTACCGCGGTAAACGAAATAGGGAATTGGTAGCGGATATACGTGCGCGCTGTCAGCTCCGCGGTAATCCGTGAAGGCGATCGCTCCGACCCCCAGACCAAACTCCCAGAGCGGCCGATCCGCCGCCCAGCCGTTTGGGGCGCCGCAGCCACAGAGCACCAGAGCCAGGGCCAGGGTTGGACGGCCACCGCAGCTGTGAGCGGCCATAGCCTGAATTACCGCGAATCCGCACTGGTGTCGGGAGTGGCGCTGCCCACCGCCTCAATCTCAACCAGCAAATCGCGGCGACAAATGTCGGCCTGCAGATAGGTGATCGGGCAACGGGCGGGCAGTAGCAGCGCGAGCTCGCGGCGAATCTCGCTCAGATCGGTCGCATGGCGCACGTACACCTTGTACTGCAGATCTTCGATCGAATAGCGCCGGGCACCGCTCACCCGGTTGGCCTCGGCGACGAGTTCCACAATATTCGAAATCGATTCGCGGGTCTGCGCAGCGACATTGCCGCCGTGCACAGTGCTGTGGCCGAGAATACTGGCCGTACCCGAAGTGAGCAGACAGTTCCCGCTCATTGGGGCCGCAAGAACCGCTCGCGAGAACGTCGGGCTATCGGGCCCATACTCCGCCGGGTAGCGGAAAGCGCTGACCTGTCTGGGATTGTCCAGCGAATGGGCCGCGGTCGCGCTTGCCAGAAAGTAGATCACCAGGGGCGAGCCAGGCGCAGAGCCGAGCGCGCAAGCCGCGGGGACCTGGCCCTCGATCACGCGCCGGGCACGCAGGAATGCCTGGCGACGCGCCGTATTAAACTCGTGGTAGCGCTCGCCCTGCGGAGTGGCCCGGTTGATCTCGGCGAAGTAATTCCAGATTCTCAGCAGATTGGGGTATCCCAGGCCATCGAGCGCCGCGAAGACGTGCGCGTAGGCCTGTGCTGTAACCTGCTGGAGCACGGTCGGGCCATCAGGACCGCTGCTCGCCGAGGCCGGCTCCGCCAGTACCAGACGCCCGAATAGCACCTGTGCTCCAGCCCGATAATGGACCGGACCACTGTGACCAGAGCGCAGCGCTTCCGAGGCCTGCCACACTTCGCACGTGCAGCGCCCGCTCCCAAGTTCCGGCAGTCCCACGGGCGCGATGGGCGTACTGGCTGCCGCCGGGAAGTGTGGATCCTCACCGAACGGCACCACGGCCAACACGCCCTGCCACCAGGCTTCCGGACGAAGCAGCAATTCCTGCCGTGGCAGATAGCTGACTCGAATATTGGCTTGCCCGCTCATCGGCAATCACTCATTCGCCCGGCACGATGGGCCGCATGTTGGCGGTACGCTGGCGCAAGGCACCAAGGGTGCGGCGAAGGTTGAATACCGAAGCCAGCAGATAGATTGTCTTGAACAGGCGCAAAGACTTCCAGATGGGCGTCTCGCGAAAGACGTCACCGGCGAGTACCGACAGAACTGCGCGTTTCATGCCCAGCAGGTCACGCGGGTTCATGAATAAATCGCGCATGGCCGGGCTGGTGACCCGATAGATGAACCATGAGAAGACGCGCGGGCCGCGCCGCATCACGCGATCAAACTCCCTCAGCGCCTGGCGGGCGCGGGCCGGATGACGCAGGCAGGTGTCGATCGCATCAGCCCCGACAGCGGCGCCGTTCATCGCCAGCCAGACTCCGGTGGAAAACACAGGATCGATGAAGGTGTAGGCGTCGCCCACCATCAGGTAGCGCCTGCCGTAGCTGTGATCGGCCGAGTAGGAGTAGTTACCGGTAGCCTCCACCGGTGACACCAGTAGGGCTTGATGCAATCGTGCTGCAAGCGGTGCGCATTTGGCGATGGTGGCGAGAAAGAACTCTGCCAGCGGCACGCGCCGCTCCTTCAAGTAGGCGGGCCACACGACTGCTCCGACACTGGAGGCGCCGTCCGCAAGCGGAATGAACCACAGCCAGCCGTGCTCGAACCAGTATATTGAAATGTTCCCAGCGCGCTGATCCGTGTAACGATGGGCGCCGGAAAAGTGCGCGTATATGGCGGCGCTGCTGTGCTTTCGGTTGCGTCGCTTCACCCCGAGGTGGCCAGCGAGGAACGTATCCCGACCTGATGCATCCACGAGGAAACGGGCATTCCAGGCTTCAGGACGACCGTCTTCATGGACCGCATCGACGCGCACGAACTTTGCGTCACTCGCCAGATCGGCTGCGCGCACGCAGCACCCCTCGACGACCCGTGCCCCGGCCCGGCTGGCCCGCCGGAACAGGATCTCATCGAACTGCGAACGCCTCACCTGATAGGCGTACGCGAGCCGTGGGTTGTAGGAATCCTTGAATTCAAAGGTCTCTCCGCGGCCGTGCCAGGGGGAAACGAACTCCGCTCCCCGCTTCTCCATGCCGATGGCCCTGATCTCCTCCGCCACACCAAGGCGCTCAAAAAGGGGCAGGTTCGCCGGCAGGAGGGATTCCCCGATGTGAAATCGCGGGTGATGCACTTTCTCCAACAGCGCCACGTGGTGACCCCGTTCGGCCAGCAGTGTCGCCGCCGTCGATCCCGCCGGTCCGCCGCCCACGATCAGCACATCGACGTCGTGAGCCTCAGCTGCAGTCTGAACCGCTGCCATGAGCTTTCCCTTGGATCTCCTGAGTCGGTGGAAGGGTTGGCCGCTTGCGAAGTGGCCACGGCTTCTATTCTAAGGACGGATGGCGGGACCGACGCGCGCGTTGCGTAGTTTTGCAACGCACAACTGTAGCGCAATCCAGCGAGTACAACTACGTCCGCCTCACCATGGCCTACGAACGCCCCGCCCTCAACCAACGCCCAATCGACCCCACGCACAGCAGCAGCGCCGCAGCGCTGAGCGCCAGCGAGTAGTGGATGCCGACCAGCACGCCGCCGAGGCCCACCGAAACGCCGCTGAAGGTGCGCAACCCGAGGCTGGCACTGACGAACAGCCCGACGATGCCGCCGCGCTGCGCGGGTGCTGCCTTAAGCTGCACGATGGTCTGCGCCATGGCGCTGAAGCTCAGCTCGAAGAAGCCGGCCACCAGCAGGAACGACAGTGTCAGCAGGTAGCTGTGCGAGAGGGCGAAGCCGCCGATGGCCAGGCACCAGCCGGCGGCCAGCAGCAGCGCACCGCCCGGCGTGGCGGGCAGCAGGTTCCGGCTCTCGAGCACCAGCACGGCGATAAATGCGCCGGCGGCATCGGCCGCCAGCAGCGCGGTGTAGGCCGCGCCGGCGCTGCGGAAGCCCAGGTCGTCGGCAAATCCGGGCATCTGCGCCTGGTAGGCGCTGCCGACGAAGAAGGAAGCGCAGCCGGCCAGCACCGTCATGGCGATGATCTGGCGATTGCCGCCCATGCTGCGCCAGCTCTGTGCCACGCCGCTGAGCTGCGAGGCGAGGAGCATCAGGCGCCGCCGGGCAGCGCTGTCGGCGCGCTCGATGTAGCGTGGTTTGTGGAGCCAGATCAGCATCGGCAGGTAGACGAGCGCGTTGGCGAGGATGCCGTGGGCCGGGCCGAGGGCGATGATCAGCAGATTGCCGATGGCCGGGCCCACCAACATGCCCAGATACCGCGCGCTGGCGCCGAGGCGCACGGCACTTTGCAGGTGTTCAGGGCTCACAATGTCGTGGATCAGCAGCTGCGCCGGCGCGGTCCACAGCACGCCGGCGATGCCGTGCAGCGCGAGCAGCACGCACGCCTCCCAGATGTGCAGCTGACCGTGCAGGAACAGCAGTCCCCAGGCAACGGACACGGCCATGAACAGCACCATGCCGCACTGGATCATGCGCCGCGGATTGCTGCGATCCGCCAGCACACCGGCGTAGCCGGACAGGAGCAGGAAGGGCAGCCAGTGCGAGATCACCGCGAAGGCGCCGAGGGCCGGTGAGTGGAACTTCTGGTGCAGGACCCAGTAGCTGATCACGTGCTCGGTGTTGTCCGCCATCATCGCTACGGCATTGCCGAGCACAAAACCGCGGTAGCCGCGGTGCTGGAACGCGGCAAAGGCGGGCTGGCGTGCGGGCACGGCGTTCATGGGACGAGATGGGTGGCGAGGAAATCGGCGATCTGCTCCACCGTGTCCGGATCGCGGAGCGGCGCGCTGTGACCGAGGTGCCCCACGAGCAGCAGCCGTCCGTCATGCAGCTGGCGGCTGATCTCGCTCGCGTGCCCGGCGGGCACCAGCTCATCGATCCCGCCGTGCACGACGAGTACGGGCACCCGCAGCTGCGCCACCAGCCGGTCCGTGGAGTAGCTCTCCGGATCACCGCCATAGCGGGCGTGGAACCGGGCGCGAAAGCACACGATGACCTCCGGGTTCAGCGCCATCGCCTGGGAAAAGGATTCGAACACATAACCCACGTTGTTCATCATCCCCACCAGAACCACGGCACGCAGTTCAGCCGGCGCCTGCTCGGAGAGCCAGGCGACCGTCGTGAGCGCACCGAAGGAATGCGCCAGCACGCCGTGAAAGGGACCACAGGCTGCGCTTACCGCATCGATGGCCTGGCGAAATGCCGGCAGATCGGCCTGCGTGCCGCTGGAGCGACCGTGTGCCGGAGCATCGAAGGCGACCACGCGCAGGCCGCGGGCACGAAGGGCCAGGATGAGCTCGGCCATGCGCGCCGCGTGGGAAATCCAGCCATGGACCAACAGTACCGCGCTCGCGCCCGCGGGCCCCGGCCATTCGTAGGCCTGCAGCCGGCCCAGCGGTGTGGCCAGCCGGAGCGAGCGCGCGGTGGCGAGAAATGTCGCCTCTTCGGCTTCGATCGGCCGCGCGATCGGCGTCAGAAACAGCCGCATCGCGAGGCGCGCAGCGAGTGCCGGGCTCAGCGCACTTGCGAGCCGGAACAGCCAGCGCAGGCGGCCCCGCAGGACCGGCGACAGGCCGGGGATCGTCCGTTCAGGCTTCGCGCGCGATCGCCCGGTAGCCGATGTCATGGCGGAATTGCGCTCCCGGAAAATCGACGCAGCTCACCAGATCATAGGCGGCGCGCTGCGCCTGCGCGACTGTAGCGCCCAGGCCCACCGCGCATAGCACGCGGCCGCCGCTGGTCACGACGAGCTCGCCGCGCCGTTCGGTGCCGGCGTGGAAGATCTTCCCTGGCAAGGCCGCGGCGCGCTCGAGGCCGGTGATGGTCGACCCCGCCGTGATCACGCCCGGGTAACCCGCCGCCGCAACCACTACGCCGAGCGTGGCGCGCTCGTCCCACTCGACGCGCTGGCCCGCCAGCTGGCCTGCCAGCGCTGCCAGGCACAGGGCCGGCAGATCGGAACGGAGTCGTGCCAGCACGGCCTGCGCTTCCGGATCGCCGAAGCGGCAGTTGTACTCGATCACGCGCGGCGCACCGTTTGCGTCGATCATCAATCCGGCATACAGGAACCCGGTATACGGCGTGCCGTCGCGCGCCAGTCCGCGCAGCGTGGGCTCGATCACTTCGCGCATCACGCGTGCGTGCACGGCCGGGCTCACCACCGCGGCCGGAGAATACGCGCCCATGCCGCCGGTATTCGCGCCCGTGTCCCCATCGCCGATGCGCTTGTGATCCTGCGAGCTGGCGAAAGGCAGGGCATGCGCGCCGTCGGCCATGACAATGAAACTGGCTTCCTCGCCCTGGAGGAATTCCTCGACCACGACGGTGTCCCCGGCGCTGCCAAATCTTCCGGCGAACATCTGCTGCACGGTACTGAGCGCTTCATCGGCATCGGTGGCGATCACCACGCCCTTGCCGGCGGCGAGACCGCTGGCCTTGATCACGATCGGCAGGCGCTGCGAGCGCAGCCAGGCGGCATCGAAATTCTCACGCGTAAAACTGCGGTACGCCGCGGTAGGAATGCCGTGGCGGCGCAGGAAATCCTTGGTGTAGGCCTTCGAACCCTCCAGCTGGGCCGCGGCGCGAGTGGGGCCGAAGCAGCGCAGACCGGCCGCGCGGAATTCATCCACCACGCCCATGACCAGCGGCGTTTCCGGCCCGATGATGGTCAGATCGATCTGCTCGGCGCGCGCCAGAGCGATCAGGCCCGGTGTGTCGCCCGGCGCGATCGCCGCATTGCGCACCCGCGGCTCGCTGGCGGTGCCGGCATTGCCCGGCGCCACCAGCACTTCGCTGACCGACGCGGCAGCTGCGCAGGCCCAGGCGAGCGCGTGCTCGCGGCCGCCGTTGCCGACTATCAGGATTTTCATCAATGACTGATCCCTAGTGCCGGAAATGCCGCAGGCCCGTGTACACCATGGCCATGCCGTGGGAATCAGCGGCTGCGATCACTTCGGCGTCCCGCTTGGAGCCACCGGGCTGGATCACCGCCGAGATGCCGTGGGCCGCGGCGATGTCGATCCCGTCGCGGAACGGGAAGTAGGCGTCGGAGGCCATGGCCGCACCGCGTACCTCAAGCTTCTCGTCGGCCGCCTTGAGAGCGGCGAGGCGGCTCGAGTACACGCGGCTCATCTGGCCGGCACCGATCCCGACCGTCATGCCGTCGCGCGCATAGACGATCGCGTTGGACTTGACGAACTTGGCCACGCGCCAGGCGAACAGCAGGTCCGAGCGCTCGCGCGCATCGGGCTGGCGCGCGCTGACCACGCGCAGCTGGCTGGCACTGGTCATCCCCTCATCGCGGTCCTGCACCAGTACGCCACCGGTGACGGTGCGGATTTCATAGCCATCGCCGGTGCTCGGGCCCAGCTCACCGGTGGCCAGGACGCGGATATTCGGCTTCGCTGCCAGCAGCGCGAGCGCAGCGCGCTCCAGCGCGGGGGCCGCAATGACCTCGGCGAACTGGCGGCTCAGGATCGCCTCTGCCGTACGCGCATCGAGCGGGCGGTTGAAGGCGATGATGCCCCCGTACGCGGAGGTCGGATCGGTCCGGTAGGCGCGATCGTAGGCCTCGTGCAGGTGGTGGCTCACCGCGACGCCGCAGGGATTGGCGTGCTTGACGATGGTGCAGGCGGGCTCGGCAAATTGCCGTACGCACTCGATCGCAGCATCGGCGTCGGCGATGTTGTTGAAGGACAGCTCCCGGCCCTGCAGGACCTGCGCGGTGCCGACTGAACCTCCGCGCGCTCCGGGCAGGCGGTAGAAGGCGGCACGCTGGTGGGGATTCTCCCCGTAGCGCAGCTCCTGGAGCTTCTCGAGCACCAGCGGCAGGCGGTCCGGGAAGCGCTCGATCGGCAGCTGCTGCGCGCGCAGCAGATATTGCGCGACCATGGCATCGTACCCGGCGGTGTGCGCAAAGGCCTTGGCGGCGAGCCGGCCGCGCGTGTCGATCGAGGTGGACCCGCTGGCCGCCAGCTCGGCCAGCACCGCCGGATAATCCGCCGGATCGACCAGCACGGTGACGTCCGCGTGGTTCTTGGCGGCCGCGCGCAGCATCGCCGGGCCGCCGACGTCGATAGTTTCGAGCGCCTCATCGTAGCTGCAGTCGGGACGTGCGATGGCGGCGGCAAACGGGTAGAGATTGACGACCAGCAGGTCGATGGGGGCGATCCGGTGCTCAGCCATGACGGCGTCGTCGATGCCGCGGCGCGCCAGCAGGCCCCCGTGGATGAGCGGATGCAGGGTCTTCACCCGTCCGGCCATGATCTCCGGAAATCCGGTGTAGTCGGAGACCTCGCGCACTGCGATTCCCGCATTGCGCAATGCCTGCGCCGTGCCGCCCGTGGACAGCAGCTCGACGCCCCGCGCCGCCAGGCCGCGCGCGAACTCAACGAGGCCCTGCTTGTCCGAAACCGACAGCAGTGCGCGCGTGATCGTCATGGACGGAGGCCCGGGACTGCTGACCCCTGAGGCTCAACAGGCACTATTCAGCGAGTCCCATCGAGCGCAGTTTCTTGCGCAGCGTGGTGCGGGTGATGCCGAGGATCACGGCCGCCTGGCTTTGGTTGCCTTCGGCGTAGTCCAGTACGGCCTGCAGGAGCGGCTCTTCCACCTCGCGCAGCACCAGGTTGTAGAGCCGCGCCGGCCGGTGGCCGTTGAGGTTCGAGAAGTAATCGTGCAGCACCCGTTCGGTGTGGCTGCGTAACGGTAAATCTTTGCCCGCGATTCGGTTCATCGGTGTAGTTGTTCAAAATCCGCAGCTGCCGCCCCGTTCGCGAAGGCACGCTGGGCCAGCGCGAATTGCGACGCGGAATCCTCCGCCGCCAGGAGCGCTGGCCC
>Ga0193713_1000494_pt1 | contig 13213 bp, 1 predicted proteins | sample H3a2metaG_FD_143054 | JGI IMG/M metagenome (GOLD analysis project Ga0193713, IMG submission 143054) | Soil microbial communities from a riparian zone of the East river system, Colorado, United States - H3a2 | ecosystem: Environmental > Terrestrial > Soil > Riparian zone | place: USA: East River... | reverse complement strand
AGCTACGCCAACTGCGACGGCAACAGCTACGCATACACCGACAGCTACGCCAACTGCGACGGCAACAGCTACGCATACACCGACAGCTACGCCAACAGCTACGGCAACAGCCACGCATACACCGACAGCTACGGCAACGGCCACAGCAACAGCTACGCATACACCGACAGCTACGGCAACGGCGACAGCGACCGCTACGCATACACCGACAGCTACGCCAACGGCGACGGCGACGCCTACGTTCCCGTCGAGACCAACCCCGACACCGAGGCCATATCCGACACCGCCGCCTCGCCCATAGGAGCAACTCGAAAGCGATTGTGCGGGAACTCGCGAGAAAACCTCGCGAGTTCCCGGGCTAAGGGTGGATTGATGAATCTGTGGTGGCAGGCGTGTCGCCTGCGAGTGCTTTAGGAGTGCGATGCGTCCCCGCATCGCTTTTGTCAATCCTGGCGAGTTATCCTTCCCCGCTCAGAAATCGTCAGGCCTTTGATCCGATTTGCGCCTCAAAAACCAGCCCTTCGTTACCTTCGTTTACTTCTGTTGATTTTTTGTCCTGCCATAGGTCGCAGCGGCGACTGCTCATCGAGAAATCCGTGTCACCCGCGTGACTTGCATCTGTAGGCGGTATCGGTAATACCGGCGAGGCTGAATTTCATAATCGGCCTAAACCCCGGCCGGGGTTACCCATCCCAGCTACAACGCCGCAGGGCGTGCTGCAGCCTCAAGAAAGCGCGAGCTGGCTGTAGCCTTGGGAAAGCGGGTAATTTAGTCGCCCGCTTTTAGCTGGGATTGCTGATCGCGGCAGTCGCAGCCGAAAGGGTTTCGGAGTCCCTAACTTGTAAGGCGCCGTCCTACACGAAAACCATTGCGCACTCGCCTTAACAAAATATTTTAGAAAGAATGTAAAAAATAATGTTGACATATTTCCGCCGCTTCAACTACAACTGTTATTCCACCCCTAAATCTGTCTGAAGATGCTCCCAGAACAAATCGTCAAAACCGCTGAGACGATTTGCTGCGGCCGGTTTCTTCGGTCTCACAAATCACATTTCACTTCGCGCAGGCTGGCGAAGGCGGCGGCAACCTAACGAATCACCCGGGCTCTGGCCCATGCTCCACTTATGAAAAAGAAATCTAATTCGCAATCTGCCTTTTTAAACCTGCGCGTTTTCATCGGTCTGTTCATCGCTCTTGCGGGCGTGTTTCTGGCATTGCTGGGTGCCGGTGCGTTTTCGAGCGTGACCGCCCAGAGCCCAAGCCAGAATCCAGGTAGCCCGAGCGATAATCTGGCGCAAACCGAAACTCAAGCGTCCCTTTTCCGTCCTCACCAGGTGACGCCTTGGACGCCGCGGACGCAGCCTTTGCCACCGTTGAAGGCGCCATTGCTCCCGACAATGCAGCTCAGCACGGTGGCTTGGACGGCAATCGGTCCTGCGCCGTTGAACAGCTCCCAGGCTACCGGAAACGTGAGCGGTCGCATCACAGCGATCGCGGCCCACCCCACGGACGCCAACACGATCTATGTGGCTCCAGCCGGCGGGGGCGTGTGGAAGACAACCAATGGCGGAACAAACTGGACCGCGTTAACGGATATACAGAGCACGTTGTCGATGGGCGCGGCCGCCATCGCTCGAAGCAACCCACTGGTGATCTATGCCGGCACGGGCGAAGCCAATAACTCTGGGGATTCCAATTTTGGCCGGGGTATCCTGGTCTCCACCAATGGCGGAGCAAGTTTTACCTTGAATACGGGGCCCGGCGGCGTGTTTAACACGGATCGGATGACGTGTTCGCGGATCGCTGTCGATCCCACCAACGCCAGTATCGCTTACGCGGCGATGGCGAACCTCGGCAACAACGGCGTCGCCGTTGGGGGCATCACCGGCGTCTACAAGACGACCGATGGCGGCTCGACTTGGGCGAACGTGACGGCGGCCAACGGCAAGGATAACAACTTCCCGTGGTCCGACGTGGTGGTCGATCCAAACACGACCAGCATCGTGTATGCAGCAGTCGGTTACCTCTTTGGCACCGCTAATAACGGCGTTTATAAATCCACCGACAGCGGCGCGACCTGGACTTTGCTCAATGCCCCGAACGCGCCGGTAGGAGCAACCTTCGGCAGAATTTCCGTCGCGATTTCAAAAGCCAGCAACGCGAACGTGCTCTACATCGCAGCTGAGGACAATACCAACGCCGGCGGGCATCTGGCGAGATTCGTGCGGTCCGATAATGCCGGTGCCTCCTTTACCGACTTGACGGCCGGAACGCCTAACTACATGGGCTTCCAGGGCTGGTACGATACCACGCTCCTTGTCGATCCTACGAGCTCGGCCATCGTCTATGCGGCCGGAGCGGCCAACGCCAACAGCATGCTGCGCTCCACCAACAGCGGGGCGACCTGGACAGACATATCACATACCGGCGTAGTGGTGCAGCCGCACGTTGATCATCACGGGGTTGATTTCGATGCCAACGGCAAACTGCTCGATGGCGACGATGGCGGCATCTATCGCCTGGCTGATCCTACAGTCCCGACCTGGGCCAATCTCAACGGCGACCTGAACACGATCCAATTCCAAGGCATCGGCCTGCACCCGACGAACCCCAACATCGTCATCGGCGGTAGCCAGGACAACGGCACGGAGCTGTACACCGGCGCTCTGCTCTGGACCGAAGTCGAAGGCGGCGATGGTGGTCTGGCCCAGTTCAGCCCCACTAATGGCAGCCTGATCTATCATCAAGCTCCTGTACAGAGCTTCGGCGCCGGAAATTTCTTCAGGCGTTCCACCGATGGCGGCGTTAGCTGGATCACCAGGACCACCGGTATGTCGGGAGATAACACACAGAATTTCTATGCTCCTTTCTCTGTTGATCCGGGCAATGGTAACCGCGTTCTATATGGCGCCACCCATGTGTGGGAAACTACGAACGCGGGTGACCTGTGGACCGCCATCGCCACATCGGGGGTTGGCGGATTTAACAGTGGCGGAAATAATGTAGACGCAATCGGAATTGCTCCCTCAGATATCAATACAATCTATGCTGGCACTGGCGGAACATTTGCCACGACCAGCCAAGTCTTCGTTACCACCAACCATGGGTCGATATGGACGGAGCACGATCTGCCGGCGGGCAGCGCCAGAGTCAATGAGATTCGGGTCGATCCCTCCAACGCCCAGATCGCGTACGCCGTGGTCAACCGGTTTAGCGCTAATGGTCATGTTTTCCGGACTACCAATGGCGGCACGCTGTGGACGAACATCAGCGGCACAGGGGGCGGCGCCCTTCCCAATCTGCCGGTCTGGTCTATTCAGATCGACAACTTCACTTCTCCGAGCACGCTTTATATCGGAGCAGACGATGGCGTTTATACCAGCACCGATCTGGGAGTAAGCTGGAGCCGCCTCGGCACGGGGCTTCCCAACGCTCAGGTCCTTCAAGTGACGTTCAATAGCGGCCTGCACATTCTGGGCGCCGCCACTCACGGGCGTGGGGCATGGGAAATCCAGACCGCGGGGCCGACACCTACGCCAACGGCTACAGCGACCCCTACCTGCCCGGCGGCGCAGAACTACAACTACACCTTGACAACCGGGGCGTTCGTCCCCGCCACCACCGATACGACTAATCACTGCGACGACTGCACCACCATCATCAGCCTACCCTTCCCGGTCAGCTTCTACGGCAACTCATTTACGAGTGCTTACGTAGGCTCTAACGGTATCCTCGGCTTCGGGGCCGGTGGCAACGCCTTCGCCGGCTCTTGCCTGCCCGTGTCGGGTGTCACGCTCCAGATGATGCCTTACTATGGTGACCAGCGCACCGACAACACCCCTGCTACCAACTGCACCGACTGCGGTATCTTCACCGTAACAACGGGCACCGCCCCCAACCGCATCTTCACCATCGAGTACCGCACCATCTACTTCAGCCAGACCAACACCACCCACACCCTCGATTACGAGGTGAACCTGTACGAGAGTGGTGCGACACCCTTCGACTTCAACTTCCAGACGATAGTCCCCTTCAACCTGCCACCGAGGATACTATCGGTAGGAGTGCAGAAGGACAGCACGGCTTTCACGCAGGTAGGGTGTGACACGAGCGGCTTCACCAACCCACCCGTATCCAGCGGCCAGCGCTACGTGTGGAACCTGCCCCCTTGCGCATCGCCCACGCCTACATCAACTGCAACGTCCACACCTACCGCTACGGCGACATTCACGCCTACACCGACAGCAACCTCAACGCCAACGGCGACAGTCGCAGCTACTCCCACGGCAACGGCCACAGCTACGGCCACGGCCACAGCGACGCCTACGGCCACACCGACTCCGACGCCGACAGCGACCTGCGGCGTATACACGATAAGTCAGATAGGGGGCAGCATCGTGCCAGGCACAACGGATATCGGCAATCACGGCGATGATACGGTAACCACCATCGCGCTGCCTTTTCCTTTCACCTTATACGACCAGAGCTTCACCAGCATTAATCTGTCGTCTAACGGCAATGCGCAGTTCACGACAACAGACACGACCTTTACGAACAGTTGCCTGCCGTGGCTCACCCACAACTACACCATCTACCCGTATTGGGACGACCTGTATTTGGTGAACAGTGGGTTTGGCATATTCACCTCGATAAGTGGCACTGCTCCCAACCGCATCTTCAACATTGAATGGCGGGCGCAGTATTTCCCGGGTACCACCGGTGCCAACTTCGAGCTGAGGTTGTATGAGGGACAGACACGCTTTGATGTGATCTACGGCACAGTGACCAACGGGAACACATCGGCCACAGCGGGAGTGCAGAAGAACGACACCACCTTTACGCAGTACTTCTGCAACGGGATAGGCGGCGCGGCTACTGGCGGGCAAAGCTACACACTGGGACCATGCCCATCGCCCACACCAACGCCAACGGGCAGTCCTAGCTGCACGCCATCCTTGACGATGTACGGCAGCAATGGCAACGGCGCACTGAATCGGGGTGCGCTGATCACCATCAACCAAACAAACGGCACCGGCACACTCGTCGGCACGCCTGTTGCCGGCGTGGGCTTGCCCGGACTTTCCTTCCATCCTGACGGCCGACTGTTTGCTTCAACTGTAACGAGCGGCAATCCCAGCACGCTGATCCAAATCAATCCAGATACCGGCGGCTTGATCACGACCATAGGCGTCATCAACGACAACGGGACGCCGCTCAGTATCGGCGACCTGAGCTTCCAGCCGGGCACTGGCGTGCTCTACGGAATCACCTCGAACGCGTTTAGCCCCGGCGGCTTGTTGTACACCATCAACCTCAGCACGGCCGCTGCGACGCTCATAGGCAACACCGGTACGGGCGTAGGCGGAGGTCTCGGCTTTGCTCCCAATGGCACGCTTTATTATATTAACTTCTCTCTCTACACGATCTCGCCTGTTGATGGCCACATCATCACCACTGTACCGGTAGACCAGTATTATGATGGTCTCGCTGTGCGCCCGACCGATGGCGTTCTGTTCGCGACGCCTGGGAGCACCGACGGTGTTTACACCATCGACCCCGTAACCGGCGCGAGCACATTCATCGGAAGCACTGGCCAGGGGAGCCTCAGTGACATCGCCTTCCGGGTAGTAGTGTGCGGGACGCCTACGCCGACACCTACTGCTACGGCGACATTCACGCCTACACCGACAGCTACAGCGACATTCACCCCTACACCCACCGCGACGGCTACAGCCACAGCCACAGCGACACCTACAGCCACGGGTACGCCCTCACCTACACCTACGTCAACGCCAAGCTGCACACCGAACTACACATTTACCGTGGGGACGGGAACGATCGTTCCGGGCACAAATGATACCGGCAATCACGTAGACGACGGCACAACCTTTGTCTCGCTTCCGTTCACCTATCAGCTCTACGGGCAGAGCTTCACCGGGGCCAATATCTCGTCCAACGGCAACCTGCAGTTCGTCAGCAACAGCAATCTGTTGACGAATGCCTGTCCGCTGCCTTCGGCTTCGCTCAACATGCCGATCATGCCGCACTGGGACGACCTGCGCACCGACCAGGTGGGCACGGGCTGTACGGCTTACCCCGGCGTGGGCTGCGGTGTTTTCACCTCAACATCGGGCACTCCACCTAACCGTATTTTTAACATCGAGTGGAGGACGGTGTACTTTGGTGCCAATACGACGCGGGCCAACTTTGAGGTGCGCCTGTACGAGAACCCGGCGGCGAGGCGCTTTGACGTAGTTTACGGCGAGGTTGCCCAGGGCGGCTCAAGTGCGACGGTTGGCGTCCAGCAAGGAACGGGCCCTCAATTCACTCAGTTTGAGTGCAACACGGCCGGCACTATAACGAGCGGTCTGCAATTGGTTTTCACCGAGCCGCCGTGCGGAACACCGACGCCGACTCCAACGGCCACGCCCACCTGCGCCACACCCATTTGGTCGGCAGGTCCCAACATGCTCAGTCCGGCCGTGCGCTCGGTCGGTGTTTATTTCCCGGCCAATGGGAGGTTCTACCTCATGGGCGGGCGCAGCGCCGACACGGCTGGGAGCGATTTCACTCATCCGTTTGAATACGATCCAGCCACCAACGCCTGGACCACCAAGGGGGCCACGTACCCCGACAATCAGGTGAACAACATGGCCTGCGGCGTAATGAAGGTGTCAGGCAATCCTTACATCTACTGCGTGGGCGGCTCGGCAGCCGGGCAGGCCACGGCTACAGCCCGCGTGTTCTTCTACGACCCTCTCGCCGACACCATAACCAGTCTGACCGGTGCAGATAACTGGCCTGGCGATGCCGCAGGCACAATCCTGCCCGGTGGGTTTGCGGTGACTGGCAACAAGCTGTACATAATCGGCGGGTTCAACATCAACGTAGCCTCTACCAATCAGATATGGCAGTTTGATCCGACCCTCGCCATAGGCTCCAAGTGGTTACAGGAAGTGAACACACCGGTTGCGGTCATGTACGCATCCACAGCCGCGATAAATGGCATCATCTACGTGGGAGGGGCATCGGATTTCTCCGGTGGCCTGGTGATCGACACGACCAACTCGTTCAGCTTCAACCCTGGCACCAACACCACAGGCGCGATAGCCGCCATACCCCGGGCCACAGGGGAGACAAGGGCACTAAACTTCAATGGCCAGATGTTAGTGATGGGTGGGGGTAGAGTCGCGCCCAACCCCTCGAACGAAGTGGACATCTACAACCCCGGCACGAACACCTGGACCACAGGTTCGCCCGTTCCTGCATTCATGACTGCCCGGCGCAACTTCCCCACCGACACCGACGGCGCTCAACGCATCTGGCTCGCAGGCGGCTACGATAGCACCGGTGTCCCGACAGCAACGATGGAAATCTTTGGCGGTGTTTGCGGGACGCCAACTCCTACGCCCACAGCTACGGCGACCGCGACAGCATCGCCTACAGCGACATTCACCCCTACGCCTACAGCGACAGCAACGGCGACTCACACGCCAACACCAACACCAACAGCTACTCACACGCCCACACCAACACCGACAGCGACGGCGACGCCAACCGGCACTTGCCAGGTAACCTATACGACAGCTACTACCACTGGCACCATAACCGCGGGAGGCACCGATATCGGCAACCACTGCGACGACTGCACCACGGACATCACTCTACCCTTCCCGGTAAGCGTATACGGCAATCCGCCGGTTACAGCGGTGGCTGTCGGGTCGGACGGCGACATACACAACAGCCCCCCGGGTCCCGCGCAAGCGGAGTTCGAGGTACTGTTGACCGAAGGCTCGAATACGCTGTCGGTGATCTACGGGGTGACCGGCGACAACGGCTTGACGGCAGTCAGCGGGATCCAGAAAGATCTGAATGTGTTCACGTCGTTCTCTTGCGATACAGCGGTGCTGACACCAGGCGTGCGTGTGAACTACATACCCACGGGCTGTGGGAGTCCCACGCCGACCCCGACTGCTACAGCAACAGCTACGCATACGCCGACAGCTACGCCAACGGCCACACCGACAGCGACGCCGACCTGCATCCCAGGAGGGACGCCCGGGCCATGGAGCACCGCCTCGCCATACCCGATACCGGACGTGCGCTACGGCTTTGCGCAGACTGCGACGCACTTCTATGTGTTCGGTGGAGTGTCCAATGGGACGCGTGTGAACAACGTCAACCGGATGGACCTTGCCACTGGAATGTGGCAAAGCCGCGCGTCGATGCCCTTTAGCAGTGAAGCGCCTACGTGTGCGCTGATGGCATCTACGAACATTGTGTACTGCACAGAGGGAGACACTGGCAGCGGGTTCGCATCGTACAACATTGCCACCGACACCTGGACGCCACTGACCTCGATACCCGGCGGGGATCACTACGGGTCTGCCTCGGGTGCGTTCAATGGCAAGGTGTTTGTGGCGGGTGGGACCACCTCCTTCACCAGCGCGGTACAGGTGTACACCGTAGGGACCAATACGTGGTCGGCCGGTACGGCAGCGCCAAACGACTTCCTGCTGGCAGGCTACCAGCAGGTAGGTCAATTCCTGTATGTGGTGGGCGGCTTCGAGGCAAGTGGGCCTGATAAGGTTGCGGGACAGCTGAGCTCGGTGCTGAACAGGGGCCAGCAGTCTCAACAGCCTAAAGTGCCATTGGCGAACAACACGACCACGTGGCGTCTGGACATGAGTTCAGCGCCTGGGGTGTGGAGCGTAGGGCCGGTATTCGCACAAGGTAGGGCAGACTTCGGTCTGGCCTACGACGCGGGAACCAACAAGTTGTATGCGCTGGGTGGCGACGCCCCGGGCGGAGGCTTTTTCGACTCGACCAACCTGGTAGACGAGCTATCTGTGGCGAGCTGGCCTGCTGGGACTTGGATGCCTTCACCGCCCAACCTGATACTGCCCAATCGACAGGCCAACCAGGCAGGGTTCTACGGAGGGGGCCAGATCTGGAGTGTAGGAGGCATAGTAGGACAGACCTTCCAGTTCCTGGCTGAGGTACAGCGCCGCACCAACGGCGGCGCTCCATGCGGCACGCCGACTGCGACGCCAACGGCCACAGCAACAGCTACGCACACACCGACAGCTACGCCAACTGCGACAGCAACAGCTACGCATACACCGACAGCTACGCCAACTGCGACCGCGACAGCTACGCATACACCGACAGCTACGCCAACCGCGACAGCAACAGCTACGCATACACCGACGGCAACGCCAACTGCGACGGCAACAGCCACGCATACACCGACGGCTACGCCTACTGCCACGGCAACAGCTACGCATACGCCGACAGCTACGGCAACGGCGACGGCAACCGCTACGCATACACCGACAGCTACGGCAACGGCGACGGCAACAGCCACGCATACACCGACAGCTACGGCAACTGCGACAGCAACAGCTACGCATACACCGACAGCTACGCCAACGGCGACGGCGACGCCTACGTTCCCGTCGAGACCAACCCCGACACCAAGGCCATATCCGACACCGCCACCTCGCCCATAGGAGCAACTCGAAAACGATTGTGCGGGAACTCGCGAGAAAACCTCGCGAGTTCCCCGCCTAAGGGTGGATTGATGAATCTGTAGTGGCAGGCGTGCTTGCCACGCCGAAGCCTAACGAAGGCGGGTCGCCTGCGAGTGACTGTAGTGGCAGGCTCGCCACGGGAAGAGTCGGTCCAAACGGCGGACGTGCTTGCGAAGGCGGGTCGCCTGCGAACTCGTTCCAGCCCCGAACGCTTTCGGGGCTGCGTGCTTTCCGGGGCGCGCACGTGCCCCGGGATCTTCGCACTCCGAAGGTCCGGCAGCTACCGGACAAAAAGGTAAGTCTCCTGGCGCTTCAACGTTTCAACCAATCACATGGGGCTTGCCGAATCCGCGGTTAAAAAAAAGCAAAAATAAGATTGACACACTGTCGCGGATTCTGGTAAAAACGACACTCCACTCTTGAAACCGAGAGAAATTAAAAGGACGGGAAAAGAAAACCGTGTTGAACCGCCTTGGGCGCTTCAACGAAAAGCACCACTCAGCCCAAACTCCATCCAATGAAAAAGAAATCCGCTTCAAAATCTGCCTTCTTCAACCTGCGTGTTCTAATTGGCCTGTGCATAGCGCTGGCCGGGATCTCCCTGGCGCTGGTGGGCCTTGACGCATTCGCTGCGAACAGCCTGCCAGTGAAGATAAGGAATCATATTATTACCGCGTCCAACGACCCTCTGGTGCCAGTCGGGTTTGACTGTTCCAAAATTGAGGAGCTGGGCATCCACAAGCAAGAGAACTTCCGGGCCGGAGCGATCATGATCGCCTGCGCAGCAGACGGGGGTTCAGGTCCTATGGGGGGCTTCTTTCAACGCGTGGGCCAAGGCGTCAAAAGAATACTCCTGCCGCTGTATGGCGCGGGGGACGTCAACCTGATCAACCATCCGGAGACCTCTCCCAATATCGTGCAGTCGGAGACATTCAGTACGATTAACCCGGATAATCCCCAACAGATCGTGGTTGCCTACAACGACTCACGGGGCCGCAACGCCAGCCCGATCAATATCTCGGGTGCATCGGTTTCCACTGACGGTGGCGCCACTTTTGACCGCCTCACCTGTACAGTCATTCAAAACGGCTGTACCACCATCGGTCAAAGCCCCTTTAGTGGTACGGAGGGCGATCCTGTTATTCTATACAACAAGCCAAGCCAGACCTGGTTTACGGTGTGGCTGGACACAGGCTGCGGCGGCCAGGGCCTCGGCGGATACAAGTCCACCACGCCATGGATCCCTGAGAGCTGGACCCACTTCTGTGTTTTCAACGAGGCCTCTGCCGACCGAGAGTCTGGCTTTGCGGATAACAACCCATCCTCTCCCAACTTCGGGCGAATGTATATTTCCTGGAACGATTTTAATGTTGGTGGGGGCGCACTTTTCGTCCGCTACTCCACTGATAACGGTCTGACCTGGACCAACTCGCGACAGGTCACCACTAGCTTCATCCGCGACGTGCAGATCACCGGCGACAAGGTCACGGGCGACGTGTACATCGCAGGCATGGACGAAAACAGCGGCAACGGCTGCTCTTCCGGCTGCGGCACCACCCGAAACAACAAGATCTACCGCTCCACCGACGGCGGCAATACCTGGACCAACACCTACACCGGGCCATCCTTCGTGGGCCCTTGCCGCAGCAACTCAGGTTTCTTCTGCACGATGTACAGCAGCCCCGCTTACTGGCGGCACATGGGCTGGGGTGAGCCTGCCGCCTTCAACCACGTAGTTAGCTTAGTCTATTCGGCTAAAAACGGCAGCGACCCCGGTGACGTTTTTTACATCCGCTCCACCGACAGCGGCGTGACTTTCAGCGCCCCGGTTCAGTTGAACGCCAACACCGACCCCACCAAGGCGCAGTGGCAGCCCAACCTCTCGGTCAGCGAAGCTGGCACCCTCTTCGCCACGTGGTATGACGAGACCCCGAGGACATCTGCCAGCTGTCAGCCCTCCAGTCCCACCAATCTTTGTTATCAGATGCATTCGAACAAGTCGCCCGATAACGGCGTGACTTGGACGGGTGACCAAACGACCTCGGACGTACCCAGTCCGCTGCCGTTGCAAGGCGACCCGGGCATTCAACCGACCTATGTAGGCGACTACGACTACGGCTCCGCGATACTCACCAAGCACCAGACTTCCTGGACGGACGGGCGGAACGCCATTAACGGCGCATCTCAGCAGGATGCCTACACCGATAGGGAACTGGTGGGTTTTGCCGTGACCACCACTACTCCGGCCTGCAACAGCACCATCAGTACCCAGCCGGTGGACTTCGTTATCAACCTGACTGATCCGGTTAATACGGCAACGGTCCAGGCGAGCGATTTCACGGTCAACGGAACTCCGTCGAACCTGGCGCCTACCTTCAGCAATGGCAATGCAACGATCACTTTCCACTTCAGCACTTCGCCGGTGAGCGTGCAGGGGCCGCAGACGATGAATATCGCGGCTGGCGCATTTAACCGCGCTTCGGACAATGCGCCGAACTTTGCGTTCAACTGCACGTTCTGTTACGCCTTAACGCCGCTACAGGTGGTTTCAACCGTCCCGCCTGTCGGTGGCACGTTCTCACCGCCAGCGCCGAACACCTATAATTATGACGTGAACTTCAACCAGCCTGTTGACGCGGCCTCAGTGCAGGACAGCGATCTGATGGTGAGCGGCAACAGTGGTCCCAGTGTGACAGGGCACAGTCTGATAAATGGGAACATGACTGTCCGGTTCACGTTGCATATGAACTTCGGGGGTACGATGACGGCGACTCTTGGCGCCGGAGCGATCACCGCTAATACTTGCAATGGTAACGCGGCCTTCACCGGGATGTACAACGTACAGGGCTGCCCGCCGTCAGACCATTACACGATCAGCCAGATAAGCGCCAGTATCGTGCCGGGCACGACCGATATCGGCAATCACGGGGATGATACGGTCACCACCATCGCGTTGCCCTTCTCTTACACGTTGTACGACCAGACCTTCACGAGCATTAATCTGTCGTCCAACGGCAATGCGCAGTTCACGACTACGGATACGACCTTCACCAACCAATGCCTGCCATGGACCAGCCACAACTACTCGATCTACCCGTACTGGGACGACCTGTATTTGGTGAACAGCGGGTTTGGCATATTCACCTCGATAAGCGGCAGTGCGCCGAACCGCATTTTCAACATTGAGTGGCGGGCGCAGTACTTCCCGGGGAGCGGCAATGCCAACCTCGAGCTGAGGTTGTACGAGGGGCAGACACGCTTTGACGTGATCTACGGCACAGTGACCAATGGCAACACGAGCGCCACCGCCGGAGTACAGAAGAACGACACCGCCTTTGACCAGTACTTCTGCAACGGCGCGGGCCAGCCTGCTACTGGCGCGCAAAGCTACATCCTGACACCGTGTGGAACACCGACGCCAACGCCCACGGGGACGCCAAGCCCAACACCTACTGCTACAGCTACCGCTACGCATACACCGACAGCTACGCCTACGGCAACAGCAACAGCTACTCACACGCCCACGGGGACGCCCTCAGCGACGCCTACGTGCCAGCCAGGAGGTACGCCTGGTCCGTGGACACAGGCAGCGCCGGTGGCGATCGATCACTACGGCGGCTTCATGGACAGCGATGGGACCTTTGCCTATGAGGGAGGGGGCTACTCCTTCTCGGTCTCTG
>Ga0193713_1000493_pt1 | contig 13245 bp, 11 predicted proteins | sample H3a2metaG_FD_143054 | JGI IMG/M metagenome (GOLD analysis project Ga0193713, IMG submission 143054) | Soil microbial communities from a riparian zone of the East river system, Colorado, United States - H3a2 | ecosystem: Environmental > Terrestrial > Soil > Riparian zone | place: USA: East River... | reverse complement strand
GAGGTAGGGACGGATCGACGAGCCGTCCGTTCTAGCCAGCAGGCCGGCGCGCGCTGCGGTCGAGCCCTACCGCTACGGTTTCTTTGGTGGTGGCGGAGCCTGAGGGGCGGCCGGCGGCGCTGGTGCCGGAGGAAGCGCCAATAGCGGTGGGACTGTTGCGGTCTGTGCTGGCCCCGGCGCGGGGGAGCCACTCGGTTTCAGCAAACGCAATTGCTGCATCGCCTCGCCTGCCCAGATGCTCGTTCGGTATTGCGTGAGGATGGTTTCGCAGATTCGGCGCGCGTCGTCATTTCGATTTTTCGCCTTCAAAATATACACCTGCGAGAGCAAAGCCATCGGTGCATTGAAACTATTCGGGTAGGTCGATGCGATTTGCTGATACATCGCCAACGCCTCATCCGTTTTTCCCAAGGACTCCAGGTTTGCCGCCATTGCCATTCGCGCCGTGCTTAGAAGCTCATGCTGCGGGTACTTGGCAATGAATGTTTGAAGCATTGTGTTCGCCTCCGCGAATTTCTTTTCATTCCGCTGAGCTTCGGCGAGCAAGAGGTAAGCGTCTGCGGCCGCGGCCGTATTCGGGTACTGCTCGATTACCTGCTGGTATTGTTGCGCATTCTTTGCGCTGGCTAATAAAGCCGATGCAGCGGCAGTGCGTCGATCGGAATAAAAGCGATAACCAGTATACGTGATAACCGCGAGCAGCACGATGAGGAGCGCCGCCGTGATTTCTTTTTTGAAACGTTCCCAAAAGACACGTGTTTCAAGCGCGACGTCACGAGAAGGAGGCGGAGCTGTCGGCATAAATTTCGTGGGCTGGGCTGGGCAAATCCTACGAGCGGTCGTCTTATGCCACGCGACGGTTTCTCGCGCAAGTATGGCAAAGCAGAATTGGCATCATCCGATGCGTCTGGACTAGGCGGCGCTGCGAGTCATCATGCGCGCGACAGGGTTTTCTGCGGCGATACAATCTTGTCTATGAATGCATTCTGGAACTTTTTTCAAACCCTACTCGGTTTGAGCTTGCAACCGAAAGATTTGACGTTTGTTCAGATCTCCCTTCGCGGGATCACCGTCTTCCTGGCGACATTGATCATGGTTCGCCTCGGAAGTAAGCGTTCGATGGCACACAGAACTCCGTTCGATGCCATTCTGCTGGTGATTCTCGCTTCAGTACTTTCGCGCGCCATCAACGGTTCCGCGCCTTTCCTCGCCACAATCGGTGGAGGCGCGGTTCTAGTAGCGCTCCACCGCCTCTTCGCACTGCTGGCGTTTCACTCGCATTCGTTCGGAATCCTGATCAAAGGGAAGCCCGACGTGATCGTCCGCGATGGTCAATGCGATTTCCCTGCGATGCGGCGCAACCATGTCTCAACCCACGATCTGGAGGAAGACATGCGCCTCAACGCACACCTCGACGAGGTTGCGCAAGTTCGACTCGCATGCCTTGAACGCAGCGGGGAGATCAGCATTATCAAAAAAAAATAATTTGACCCTCATCGTTCATACACCTATGAGCTAAGCGACTCATGAGACGAACCAAAAAGCGCTGGATCAAACCGATGCTGAAAACCGTTCCGATCTTTTTTGAGTGCACGTGTTACGCGGGCGCGGTCTAATCGGACGGAAGTAATTGCTGCGGGACTCCGGTTGATTCGCATTCATATTCTCGGCAGTGCAGCCGGCGGCGGCCTGCCCCAATGGAATTGTGCGTGTGCGAATTGCGTCGCCGCGCGCACAGGCAAGATTGCGCCGCAGACACAATCCAGCATCGCAATCAGTGGCGACGCCGAAAAGTTTCCGAGCTGGTTCCTGATCAACGCATCGCCCGATTTGGCTCGACAAATCGAAAGCATGCCACAATTGCGGCCGTGCCGACCGGCAGCTGCTGGACCGCGCAACACTCCGATCGCCGGAGTTCTTTTGACAAATCCCGACATCGATCATGTGTTGGGATTATTGCTGTTGCGGGAACAGGAACCGCCCCTGGTCATTTATGCAACCGATGAAACGCGAACAGCGCTCGAATGGATCGACAGCGTGCTTGCAAAGTTTAGCGGAATCGAATGGCGAAAGATCACCGCTGAGTTTCAATCATTGAGTGACAGCATCGGTTTTCGAGCGATCAAATTGCCGAGGAGCGTTGCGTTTCAATTTCGAGACGATACATCGGGAGCAACCGCGCTGTTCGCCCCGAGTGTCGGTGAACTGACCGACGAATTGCGAGACGCAGTTCACGCGTCTGATGTCGTCCTATTTGACGGAACGTTCTGGAGTGACGACGAACTCGCAGCGGTGCGGCCAGGCGCTCGTAGCGCCCGCGAGATGAATCACTTGCCCATCCGGGACGGCAGCCTTGATTTCTTGCGCCAATCGCCTGCGCGCCGGAAGATCTATACCCATATAAACAATACGAACCCGATCCTGATGCCCGGCACTCGAGAACGTGCGCAGGTCGAGCAGGCCGGAATCGAGATCGCGCGTGACGGATTGGAAATCGTCTTATGACTACTGGGATTTGGGGCCGCGAAACTTTCGTCGAAAAATTGCGCGCGATCGGCGCGCGCGCTTACCACGACAAACATCCATTTCACGTCGCCATGAACGAAGGCCGGCTTTCCCCGGAAGCGCTGCGCGGCTGGGTGGCCAATCGCTTTTATTATCAGCGAAATATTCCGCTTAAAGACGCCGCGATTCTTTCCAATTGCCCCGTGCGCGAAGTCCGACGCGTCTGGATTCATCGTATACTCGATCATGACGGAACGGCCACAAGGAGGGGCGGTTTCCAATCCGCCCCACTAAGGGACGCTTCGGCGGCTGGGAAGCAGCCGCCGCTCCTTGACGAAGGCGGCATCGAAGCCTGGTTGCGACTCGGTGAAGCGTGCGGGCTGCCGCGCGCCGAGCTCATGGAAGATCGGCATCTGCGACCCGGAGTTCGTTTCGCAGTGGATGCGTACGTAAACTTCGCACGCACCAACCCTTGGCCAGTCGCAATCGCCTCCTCGCTGACGGAATTGTTTGCGCCTGATCTAATGAAGAGACGACTCGCGGCCTTCGAGAAATTTTATTCGTGGATCGATCCGCGCGGGCTTGATTATTTCCGACGTCGTACCGTACAGGCGCGCTACGATTCCAACGAAGCGCTCACCATTACGTTGGAATATTGCAACACACCCGAGCTCCAGCGCGAGGCCGCGCGCGCTCTCGAGTTTAAATGCGACGTGCTTTGGTCCATGCTCGATGCTATTCACCATGCCTATCGAAATTGCTGATGCAGCCCAGCCGCGCCTTGCGAAAGGAGTCCGATTACAAACGGATTCCGCGACGGGCAAAAGCGTTTTGCTTTTCCCCGAAGGCATTGTCGAATTAAACGAAACCGCGCATGAAATTCTTTCTCGCTGCAATGGGCGAACATTGAAGGAGATTGTACGGGCGTTGGCTGAAGAATACGACTCCGACGTTGCGGCGCTTGCCGCCGATGTGCGCGAAACCCTGACCGATCTTCACCAACGAAAGCTGATCGAGCTCATATGACCGCGCCATCTGTAGACCCCAAGAACCGGCATCACCGATGCCGGCTACAACATCTGCAATGAACGCGCCACGCCCGTACGCGTTGCTGGCAGAAATCACTTATCGTTGTCCGCTGCATTGTCCGTACTGTTCGAATCCTGTACCCGCTTCGCTGCGCGAAGCGGCGCGCCGCCCACAGGGCGGCGGCTACAGCGACATGCAAGCTCTAAATGGAGAACTCACTACCGACGAGTGGAAACGTGTTATTCGCGACGCCGCGACACTCGGCGTGTTGCAGATTGGTTTTTCCGGAGGCGAACCACTCGTTCGTCGGGATCTGGCCGAGCTTGTTCACGCCGCGCGCGAGGCAAATCTCTACACGAATCTGATCACCAGCGGCATCGGCTTCGATGATGACCGCATCGGTGCGTTGCGCGATGCGGGCCTCGACTCTGTCCAGCTAAGTTTTCAATCGGACGACGCCGATCTCGCCGACGAAATCGCTGGCACGCGCGCGCATCGCCGAAAATTGGATGTCGCTGCGAAAATCCGCGCCGCCGGAATCCCGCTTAGCCTGAATTTCGTGATTCACCGGCGCAATATCGATCGCCTGCCGGAAATGATTGAGCTATCGGAGATTCTCGGAGCCGAGAGGGTGGAGCTAGCCAACGTGCAGTTTTATGGCTGGGCTTTCCTAAATCGCGCAGCGTTGCTCCCGACTCAGGAACAAGTCACTCGTGCGCGAGAAATCGCGATGGAAGCTAAAGGTCGGTTAGCCGGTAAGATCGACATTTTTTATGTGCTGCCGGATTATTATGAAACTCGCCCGAAACCGTGTCTCAACGGCTGGGGACAACGATATCTCACCGTGAACCCGTTGGGCGATGTGCTCCCCTGCCCGACTGCCTCGTCCGCGATTCCTGATTTGCGTTTCGAAAATGTTCGGACGCGTGCGCTCGATTGGATTTGGCGGGAATCTGAAAGCTTCAATCGATTTCGGGGAACGGAGTGGATGCCAGAGCCGTGCCGGAGCTGTCCACAAAACGAAATCGACTTTGGCGGTTGCCGTTGTCAGGCCGCGCTGCTGACCGGAAACGCTGCAAATACCGACCCGGTCTGCACATTAGCTCCAAATCGCGCACGTGTGGACGCTGTGTTGCGTGACATTAATTCATCAACCCCGAAAGCTTTCGGGGCTGATTGGACCTATCGCGTCAATCCAAAGACGTTGAAGTCTTAAACGCCTGACGCCAGACAATAAATCAAGGATGGCGTTTGTAAGATACGGCAAGCTTTTGTTCTGAACATCCGCACGGCGGCCAGCGTCGCTAATCTGCAATGAACAACGCTTTAAATAACTGTCAGAACGCCGCCGCTGTCGCGCGTGCAAGCGCGTAGGCAACCAAACCGCTGACAGGCAGCGTGAAAAGCCAAGCCCAAATAATTCGTTCGACGACAGTCCACTTCATTCCGCTGAAACGTTTCACGGCGCCGACCCCCATAATGGAAGTGGAGATGACATGCGTAGTGGAGAGGGGAATCCCGTAGTAACTGGCGGCTTGAATGATCACTGCAGCTGTCGTTTCCGCCGCAAAGCCGTGCACCGGCTGCAATTTCACCATGCGGTGGCCGAGCGTGCGAATGATGCGCCAGCCGCCCGCGGCTGTTCCTACTGCCATCGTCAGTGCGCAAAGACCAATGACCCATTTTGGCAGAACGAAAACCGGTGTTTTGAGAAAATCTAACCAGGCCGGGAGATGATCAAAGCTGCCCGCCTTGGTGCCGGTGAACAGCGCGAGCGTAATAATGCCCATTGTTTTCTGTGCGTCATTTGTCCCATGACTGTGTGCCATCCATGCCGCGCTGAAGATTTGTAGCTTGCCGAACAGCGAATGAACAAAGTGCGGCGTGAAACGATGCAGCGCGACAAGAAGCACGAACATCAGTAATGCGCCAAAAATGAAGCCGGCCAATGGTGAGGTGATCATCGGGACGACGACTTTTGGCCACACGCCTTCGTTCCACTTGATGACCGACCAATCGCCGCGCGCCGCAGCGAGCGCTGCGCCGCAAAGGCCGCCGATAAGTGCGTGACTTGAACTGGAGGGCAAACCGAACCACCACGTGGCCATGTTCCAGCCAAATGCGGCGATCACCGCGCAAAGCACTGTGGTCATTGTGACGATATCGGTGTCCACCAGGCCTTTCCCAATTGTCGACGCGACCGCGCCGCCAAATAGTGCACCGGTGAGATTGAAAAACGCAGCCATCGCAATGGCTTGACGCGGCGTCAGGACGCGCGTCGAGACTACCGTGGCAATCGCGTTCGCGGCGTCGTGAAAGCCGTTGCTGTATTCGAAAATGACGGCTGCGAAAACGACGGAAATGAGCGTGAGCACGCGATCAGTTGGCTACGAATACTTCAGCGCCACCTGCAGGATGATGTTTCCAGCGTCGCGGCACCGATCGATCACTTTCTCCAAGAGTCCATAAAGGTCGTGCAGAAAAATAATCTGCTTCGGGTCGTAACTGCCTTTGAAAAGATCGCGCAGCCGATCCAGTTCGAGTTTGTCCGCGTCGCCTTCGATCCCTTGAAGTTTGGCATTCATCTCCCGCGCGGTGCGGGAGTCGATCCCTTTGCGCAATTGTTTCACCATCGCCAGAACGGTTTCGGCTGCCTGATCGAGCAACTCAACCTGCTTCTGAAAACTGTGTCCGCGCAAATCTTCCGGACAGATCAAGATGCGCTCGCCGATTTTTTCGACGGTTTTCGGTATCTTATAAAGCGCAGCTGCGAGTTCCTGGATGTCTTCCCGCTCCAGCGGCGTGACGAAAGTTTTTGAAAGCTGCTCGGTCAGTTCCTGCGTGATGCGTTTGTCCTCGCGACGGCTATGTGCAAACTCCTCGAGGTGCTCCGGCGTCTCATTCTGCTGGAGTTTTTCCAAAAGCCCGACCAGATGATGCACGCTACTGTCGGCCTGCTGGGCGCTCGCCTCCAGCAAATCGTAAAACTTTCCGTCGCCTCCGAAGATTTTTTGTATCGAGAACACAACTCGCCTCAGTTGTAGCCGAGGGCGCTGACCTCGGCAATCCCAGAGCTGCCGACGTGTTAGCCACGATCAGCGCCCGCGGCTACAGCATGATACCGCGTGATTACGAGGGCGATGCTGAACAGAGTACCGCGACAGTGCTACACACCTGACGGGTCACAGCAACGTGCCGCGAAGGATAAACAGCGCGACGTTGAAATAAATCACCAGCCCCGTCACATCAACTAATGTTGCGACGAACGGCGCGGATGACGCTGCTGGATCGAGTCCGCAACGACGGAGTAGGAATGGAAGCATCGCTCCACTAAGAGTTCCCCAAAGCACGACTCCCACAAGCGCTGTGCCCACCGTGCAAGCGACGAGCCAATGATACTTACCGTAGTCAAAAATGTGCAAGTATTGCCACAGCGTGATTCGGAAAAAACCGATGGTTCCAAGAATCAGGCCGAGGGAAAATCCCGAGAGTAATTCCTTTCGCACAACGCGAAACCAGTCCCGCAAGCGCAATTCGCCGAGAGCCATCGCGCGGATTACGAGCGTGGTCGCTTGCGAGCCAGAGTTGCCGCCACTGGAAATGATCAACGGTAAAAACATCGCAAGGATCGCCGCCCTTTCGATTTCACTATTGTAACCCTGCATGGCGGTGGCGGTCAGCATTTCACCGAGAAACAGAACGACCAGCCAGGTGGCTCGTTTCTTTACCATCCGAAGAAACGGAATGGTCGTGTAAGGCTCGTCGAGAGCCTCCATGCCGCCGAGTTTTTGGATGTCCTCTGTGGCTTCCTTCTCAGCGACGTCGAGCATGTCGTCCACGGTGACGATGCCAACGACCACGCCGCTCGAATCAATGACCGGCAGTGCCGTCCGATCATATTTGCGAAACGCATTGAGCGCGTCCTGCTGGGAATCGGTCACATTCAACGCGACGAATGTGTGGTCGCGAAAAGCGCTCACTTTTGCGTCGACGGGGCGCAGGAGAAACTCGCGCATTCGCAGGTCATCGATGAGTTTGCCTTGATCGTCGACGACGTAGATCACGTTGAGCGTCTCGCTGTCCTGGCCGTGTTCGCGGATATAATCGAGAACTTGCTGTACAGTCCAATCCTCGCGCACAGCGATAAAATCCGGCGTCATCAACCGGCCAACGCTGTCTTCCGGGTACCCAAGCAGCGCGGTGGCCACGTGGCGCTCCTCGGGCGTAAGCAATTGAATCAACTGTCGCGCTGCTGCGCTTGGTAATTCTTCAAGCAGCGCCGTGCGATCGTCCGGCGCCATCTCGTTTAGAATCGCCCCGACCTGCTCGTGAGCCATGGCGCGCAGCAGTTTCTGTTGCGCATCGATATCCAAATATTCAAAGACATCCGCCGCCAATGCATGCGGTAGAACGCGAAAGATGATCACCTGTTCGTCTTCCGGCAGATCCAGGATCACTTCGGCTACATCTGCCGGTGGCCATTCACGAAACACTTCGCGCAGCGCGCCGAAATTGCGGGCGTCGATCAAGCTCCTGATTTCAGGTTCTAGAATTTTGCCGACCACGTCGCGTTTGTAACACTCACGGTTGGCCAAAGCAACGAAGCAACGGAACAGGGGACCGAAAATCCCAAATCCCAAGTTCCAAGCTCCAAACAAATTCCAACTCTCAATTACCAAACCGGCGTGAAGGCTTTCTTAGCTGTTGCGCGCGATTGAGATTTGGGATTTGTCATTTGCTTGGAGTTTGGGCTTTGGAATTTGGGATTTTTCACGGCTTGGCATTTGCTCGAAACGTTCTCCTTGTCATTCCGAGCGGAGTCGAGGAATCTCTAGCTATTCCTTTAGGGGTGGCGATTTCCTCTCCGCTTGGAATTGCCCGAAAACGAGGCAAGATATTTCCTATGCCGGCAGTTGCTACAGCTCCAATGATTCGGCGCGAGATTGGAGGCGACAAAGTTTGCGTCCTCATGTTCGATCGCCCCGATTCTGGTGCGAACATTTTCGATGCCGCCACACTCGATGAGTTAAATGAACATCTCGATTTCGTTGAGAATGACGCCTCCTTGCGGGGCTTGATTATCGCTTCGACAAAAAGTCGATCTTCATCGCCGGCGCGGATTTGAAGACGCTGTTGCAACAGGCTCAGTCCGGCGACATGCGCGCATTCATCGCTAAAGGGCAGGAAATTTTTAATCGGCTCGCCAATCTAAAAATCCCGAGCATTGCTGCCATCCACGGTGCTTCTGCCGGCGGCGGGTACGAAGTCGCGCTGGCGTGCGATTATCGAATCGCCAGTGATGATCCGGCAACGCGGATTGGACTTCCCGAAACGACGCTCGGCCTCATTCCCGCGTGGGGCGGTTGCACGCGGCTGCCGCGGTTGATCGGCGTGGAAAAAGCTGCTGACGTGATTTTGAAAGGAAAGCTTTATTCAGCGCAGGAAGCATTGAAGCTTGGACTGGTCGATGAAGTTGCGTCGCGCGATCAACTTCTTGATCGCGCACGGCAAAAATTGCGCGACGGAAAACGCCCCTCACCTGGCGCTTCGCGTCCGCCTCTCTCTGGCCAGGGAGAGGCGCGCGGCGTAGCCGGCGGTGAGGCTAGAACAATTAGCAATGCGGGTCCGTCGCGCGCTCTGGAAATTATAAATCGAACATTGAGCATTACGCCCGCCGAATCGTTGAAGCTCGAGCTGGACGCGATTGTTGAGCTTGGCAAAGCGGAATCGACTCAGAACCTGATCCGCAATTTCTTTCTTGCGGAGAAATACAAGAAAGGATCTCCAGGTGCGCCGCCGGAAAAAGTGAAACACGCGGCTGTCATCGGCGCCGGCGTAATGGGCTCCGGCGTCGCGCAGTGGCTCAGCGCTCGCGGCGTCACAGTGATCCTGCGCGACATCGCGCGAGAACAGATCGACCGCGGTTTGGCGAACATTGAGAAAACTTATGCCGACGCAGTGAAGCGCGGCTTGATGACCGAAGAAAAGGCAAAGCAGGGTCGCGCCCGAATCTGTGGTTCCACCGCGCCGATGGAATTGCGCGATGTGCGATTCGTCATCGAAGCCGCCTCGGAGAAGATGAACATCAAGAAAGAAGTTTTCCGAGAGCTGGCGATGGAAGCCGGGCCGAAAACCATCGTTGCCACAAACACTTCGGCGCTTCCCGTAAGTGAGCTAGCCGATGTGACGGTTTCGCCCGAGCACGTGATCGGAATGCATTTTTTTAATCCGGTGAGCCGGATGAAACTGATCGAAGTTGTTATTGCAAAACAGACTTCAGACGAGACGCTCGAGCGCACGCTGGCCTTTTCTCGACAAATCGGAAAATTGCCGGTAGTCGTGCGCGACAGTCCCGGTTTCCTGGTGAACCGCCTTTTGTTTCCTTACTTGCTCGATGCCGCAGAGCTTTTCGAGAGCGGTTTGGAAGCCGACAAGATCGACAGCGCGTTGGTGCAATGGGGCATGCCGATGGGGCCGTTGCGGTTGATCGACGAAATCGGCGTCGATATCACCATCGATATTGGAAATACGCTCGAGAGAGCTTATGGGAAGCGCGACCACGTTTCCGCGGTCCTGCTTTGGTTGCGCGACCAGCAAATGCTGGGCCGCAAAACGGGCGCAGGTTTCTACAAATACGAAGGCAAAACGCACAAACCAAACGAATCGCTGATGCAATGGCGCGTTGTAGCCGGGGGCGGTGACCCCGGCAGGGGCGAAGGCAGCCCGAAAAGCCAGCCGGCGTCATCGCCCCCGGCTACAGATGTCGATCTCGCTCATCGGCTCGTTTTCTTGATGGTCAACGAAGCCGCGCGTTGCGTGGAGGAGAAGGTAGTCGATTCACCGGAAGACGCGGATTATGGAATGATTTTGGGGACTGGCTTCGCGCCGTTCCGCGGCGGGCCACTTCGTTACGCGGAGCATTTCGGATTGAAGAAGGTTGTAGACGAATTGGAACGGCTGGCGCAAAGCGATGAGAAATTTTCGCCCTGCGAAATTTTGAAAAAGCACGCGCGCGATGGGACGGAGTTTTATGACAACGGAAGATAGGCAGCCCTGCCTGTCAGGAGGGACGGCATCCTGCTGTTCAATTGTAAAGCTGGAAGCTTTATTTCCCCAGGCTGGCAGCCTGCCAGCCGAGACAATCTGGCAGATTGTCATCCTATGAAATCGCCGCTTGAAGCGCCGGAAAAATCCCGCAGTCGCGGGACTGAGGAAACCAGCGCTAAGCCGGAAAGGCCGGCGCCTGCTGTCATCGACACATCGAAGATGGCCAAGGGCCAGCGTGAAGCGCTCGAGCTTGCCGAAGCCGCAAGGGATCCGCTCGAGGACCGCGGCAGTTTCGCCAGCAACCTTTTCGTCGGGCGTTACGATTTCGATCGGATTTACCCGTATCCCGCGCAGAGCGCCGAAGATCGCGCTGCGGGCGAAGATTTCGTCCGCAAGCTGGAAAGTTATCTGCGCGAACATGTCGATCCGGACGAGATCGATCGCAGCGGCGAAATTCCGCCGGAAAATTTCAAGGGCCTCGCGGAGATCGGTGCGTTCGGAATCAAAGTTCCGAAGAAATACGGCGGCCTAGGTTTGTCGCAATGCAATTATGGACGCGCGGCAGTATTGCTGGGTAGTTGGGACGGAAATGTAGCTGCGCTCGTTTCTGCGCATCAATCGATTGGTGTGGCTCAGCCGTTGCTTTTGTTTGGTACAGAAGAGCAGAAACAAAAATATCTGCCACGTGTCGCGGGCGGCGAGATTTCTGCGTTCGCGCTGACTGAGAGGCACGCCGGCTCAGATCCGGCGACGATGAGCTTAAAGGCTGAGCCAACGCCTGACGGCTCCGAGTTTGTGCTCAACGGCGAAAAACTTTGGTGCACCAACGGCGTAAAGGCGGGTGTGCTTGTGGTGATGGCCCGCACCCCCGCGAAAATAGTGGGCGGAAAAGAGCGCAAGCAAATCACCGCGTTTATCGTGGACGTGGATACGCCGGGCCTTGAGATCACGTATCGCTGTCGATTCATGGGGTTACGCGCTCTTTACAACGCCGTCGTCAAATTCACCGATGTGCGCGTGCCGCGAGAGAACATCATTTCCAAAGAAGGCGCGGGACTAAAAGTTGCGCTCACAACCTTAAACACCGGGCGCCTCACCCTTCCGGCCGCGTGCGTTGGCCTTTCCAAGCGGCTGCTGGAGATTTCGCGCAAATGGGCAGGCGAACGGATCCAATGGGGCGTGCCGATCGGCAAACATGCGGCCATTGCTGGAAAAATCGCCGAGATGGCCGGCAACGTTTTTGCCATGGAAGCGATGACTTTTCTCACGTCGTCATTGCTCGATCGCAAGTCGGGCGATCTGCGCATTGAAACTGCAATGTGCAAAATGTGGGCCACGGAGACGACTTGGAGAATTGCAGATGACGCGATGCAGGTGCGCGGCGGCCGCGGCTATGAGACTGCGCATTCGCTGGCCGGTCGCGGCGAGCCGCCAATCGCGGTGGAAAGATTCCTTCGCGATTGTCGCGTAAACACGATCTTCGAAGGTTCGAGCGAAATCATGCGACTGTTCATCGCACGCGAAGCGCTGGACCCGCATCTAAAAGTCGGTGGCGCGATTTTCAATACGCAACTGCCGATGTCCGAACGTGCGAAAGCCGTTCTCAGTTCCGGAAAATTTTACGCCGGCTGGTATCCGCGCCAATGGATGCCGAACGGCGCGGGCAAGATCGACAATTTGCATGAAGCACTGAGCGGTCATGTCAATTACGCAGCGCGAACGAGCAAACGGCTCGCCCGCGGTCTATTTCATGCCATGGCGCGGTTCGGTCCGAAACTGGACCGGGAGCAACTGCTCCTTTCCAGATTTGTGGGGATCGCGACGGAATTATTCGCGATCAGCGCGACATGTTCTTACGCGCAATGGTTGCTCGGTCACGGTAAACCGGCGGATGAAATTCTTTCCGTCGCAGGTTATTTTTGCCGCTCCGCGCGAATGAGAATCGACAACCACTTTGCCGGCACAGCGCGCAACGTAGACAAACGCGGCTACGATCTCGTGCAGGAGTTGCTGGCTGGAAAACACGAACTCCTGCGCGATGGGATTGTGTAGGAGGTCAGGCAGCTTGCCTGACTCGGCCGCCAGGCTGCTAGCCTGGCGAATATCAATCATCAATGGGGACTCGGCACGCAGGCTGCCTGCCGGCCGAGATAGGCTGGCAGCCTATCCTCCACCTATGCTTCGTTGACCGTGCTGCTGCCACAGATTACGATCAACAATGAGTATCCCGTCCGTGCTCGCGGAGGCAACGTCATCTCGAAGCCGCACCACGAAGAGCGAAAAACAAAAACAAATCGCGCCGTCGAGCGTTCTCGAAACAATCCAGCAACACGTCTTGCTCGATGGTTTCAAGATCGTCATCGATCTCGAAAGAAGTCGTGGCTCATATTTGTACAACGCTGTGTCCGACAAGCGGCTCATTGATTTCTACGGGTTTTTCGGCTCCATGCCGGTTGGGTTTAACCATCCGCACTTCGACAGTCCGGAAGTGCGACGAGATCTTTTGCGTGCCGCGAAAGTCAAGATCGCGAACTCTGACATTTACTCCGCCGGCTACGCGGAGTTTATCAAGACGTTTGACCGTGTGGTCGGGTTTCCGCCGCTGGAACGCTATCTCTTTATCGAGGGCGGCGCACTCGCGGTCGAGAATTGTTTGAAGGCAGC
>Ga0193713_1000492_pt1 | contig 13249 bp, 8 predicted proteins | sample H3a2metaG_FD_143054 | JGI IMG/M metagenome (GOLD analysis project Ga0193713, IMG submission 143054) | Soil microbial communities from a riparian zone of the East river system, Colorado, United States - H3a2 | ecosystem: Environmental > Terrestrial > Soil > Riparian zone | place: USA: East River... | reverse complement strand
CCGCAACGGTTTCAATCGGATCGAAACGATTGAAACCGTTGCGGCGCGCGTGCGGGCACTCGCACCGCGCGCGCGGCTGGCGGTGGCGCACGGCCAGATGCGCGAAACCGATCTCGAGGCGGTCATGGGCCAGTTCGTGCGCGGCGAGGTGGACATCCTCGTCTCGACGATGATCGTCGAGTCGGGTCTCGACGTCCCCAACGCCAACACGATGATCGTGGACCGCGCCGATCGCTTCGGCCTCGCGCAGCTGTACCAGTTGCGCGGACGCGTGGGGCGGAGTCACCGGCGCGCGTTCTGCTATTTGCTCGTGCCGGATCAGGTCGATGCCCAGGCGGAGGAACGTTTGCAGGTGCTCGAGCATCATACTGATCTGGGATCGGGTTATCGCATTGCCCTGCGGGATCTGGAGCTGCGCGGGGCCGGGAACCTGCTGGGCGGCGAGCAGTCGGGGCACGTGCAGGCCGTCGGGTTCGACATGTATCTGCGCTGGTTGGAAGAGACGGTGCGCGGGCTGAAAACCGGGGAAGGGGGACGGGGGAAGCGGGAAGAGTGGTCGCCGCCGGATGTCACATTGGACGCGCCGGCGCATTTGCCGGATGAGTACGTCGCCGATGATGACGCGAAGCTCAATTTGTACCGGCGGCTGGCGCGGGCTGAGCAACCAGGCGAGATTCAAGCCGTTCGTGACGAGCTGCGTGACCGTTTTGGGCGATTACCGGCGGCCGCTGAGCGGCTCCTGCTCGTCGCCGAGCTGCGCGCGCTGGGTGCTCAGGCCGGTTTGGCGACGGTCTTGATCAAAGGCGACGAAGCGCGGCTCACTTTCCGGCGCGACGCGTCGCCGCGTTTGGCGGGCCTGCAGGTGGCCCTCGAGGCGGTGCAGTTCGAAGCGGACGTGCGGCGCGCGATGCCGCTCTCCCTCAGGCTCCGCCGGCTCGGCGGAGAGTCGATCGGCCCCGGCTTGGTCCGGGCGCTCACGGCCGTTCTGCGTGACCATCACGGTTAACGAGAGAAAGAGGAAACGGATGCGACGTTTGAGTCTGGTGTTGCCGGCGCTGACCTCACTGACACTATTCGGGTGCAACGCGCTGCGGGACGCCTTCTCGTCGCGCGCGGACGTCGTGGCGCGCGCCAATGGCCAGACCTTGACGGTGGAACGGCTCGGCGGGTGGGCGGGCGAGAGCAAGCAGGTGCCGCTCGATCCGATGACGTTGACCCGCGTGTCGCGCTACTGGGTCGAGTACTCCCTGTTTGCGGAAGCGCTGGCATCCGGCAAGAATCTCCGCGATTCCGCGACGGCGGCGACGGCGATGTGGCCGGTCGTGTCCAGACTCAAGTGGCAACGCTTCCACGACCGGATCGTTACGGGCAAAGACCTGACGGCGCAACAACTGGATTCCGCCTATCAGAGCGGGCCATACCGTGTGTTCCAGCACATTCTCTTTCGGGTGCTCCCCCCCCAGGGCAGTAAAACGACGGACGCGAACCAATTGATCAGAATCGACGCGCAGAAGCGCCGCCAAGCCGAACAGCTGCTGCCACAGGCGCGTACGGCCGGCGCTCGGTTCGCGCAGCTCGCCTCGCGGTATTCAGAGGATCCAACGTCGAAGGTGGACGGCGGATCGCTGGGGCTCTCGACGCGAGGCCAGTACGTTGCGGAATTCGATGACGCGGCCTGGCAGCTCGCGCCGGGCGGGATCACCGAGGTGGTGAAGAGCCAGTTCGGCTATCACATCATCCGTCGTCCACCGTTGGCCGAGGTGCGGGATTCGTTCCGCATCGGTCTACAGGAACGGATGTCGCGCCACGCGGACTCGATGTACGCTGACAGCCTCGTAGTCAGGCGAAAGATCCAACCGGTGAGCAATGCTCCCGCGTACGCGAAGGCGGCCGCGCAGGACATGGATGCCGCGCGCTCCAGCAACCGGGTGCTCGTGAAGTATCGCGGCGGATCGTTGAAGGTGCGGGACTTCGCGCGCTGGTTGAACGCCCTCGACCCCCAGATCATCAGCGCGCTGCCGCAGGCGAACGACGAGCAGATCAACCAGTTCCTGAAGTCGTTGGCGCAGCAGCAGCTCATGCTGGAGCTGGCGGACTCCGCCAAGGTCGCGCTCACTGCGGAGGACTGGCAGCGTGTGCGCGAGGAGCACGACTCCACGATGCTGATGATCACGAATGTCCTGAACCTGTCACCGGAGATGCTCCGCGATTCGGCCGGCAAGACGCCTGATGAGCGCGTCACTTTCGCGCTGGGACGGGTGAACGACTATTTCGATCGCGTGTTCCACGGACGGACGCGGTTCTATCCGCTGCCCGCCTTCCTGGCCGATACTCTGCTCGCGGACGCGCGCTGGGATGTGGACGCGGCGGGCGTGCGGCGGGCGGTCGAGCGGGGCCAGGAGATTCGGTCCGATTCGGCCCAGGCATCCAACGCGCCGCGTATGGCGCCCGCACCAGGACCCGCGCCGATCGACACGACGAGAAGGCAGGCGCCGCGATGAAAGCTCTTGGTTTTCTTCTGGCGGCGTCCATGGTCGCGGCGACCGCCGCCGCGCAAACACTCGATCGGATCGTGGCGATCGTGGGCACGCGTCCCATTCTCGCGTCGCAAATCGAAGAGGAAATGGTCCAGCAGCAAGCTCAAGGACAGGCGCTGCCAACGGACTCCGCCGGGCTCGCTGCCATGCGGCGACAAGTCCTCGACCGCTTGGTCGAACTCGAGATTCTGGTGCAGCAGGCCGAGCGCGATACCTCGATCAAGGTGACGGACCAGGAAGTGCTCGATCAGGTGGAGCAGACGTATCAGAACGTCCGCAAGCAATTCACCTCGGAGAACGATTTCCGCGATCAGATTCGCCAGGCGCGTTTCGGATCGGTCGAAGAGTGGCGGCGCTGGCTGGCCGACGAACAGCGCCGGCAGCTGTATGCGCAGCGCCTGATCGAGGCGCAGCGGCAAAAGGGGAAACTCCGCCCGATTCCGCCGACCGATGCGCAAATGCGCGAGTTCTGGGAACAGAACAAGGAGCAGCAGCCGAAGCGGCCGGCGACGGTGTCGTTCCGTCAGATCGTGCTCAAGCCGGCGCCGGATTCTGCCGCACGGCAACGGGCGTTTCAGCTCGCGGAGTCGCTCGTGGTGGCGCTACGGCACCCAGGCGCCGATTTTGCGGCAGCGGCGAAGAAGTTCTCGGGTGACAGCGCCTCCGCGGCGCAAGGCGGCGAACTGGGGTGGTTCCGCCGCGGCGTGATGGTCAAGGAGTTTGAGGACGTCGCGTTCCGGGTCCGTCCCGGAGAGATCGCGGGCCCGGTCGAGACATCGTTCGGGTTCCACATCATCAACGTCGAGCGCACGCAGCCGGCCGAGATTCTGGCCAGGCACATTCTCGTCGTTCCCGAAGTCAGCGCGGCGCAGATCGCGATCGCCCGGCATCGGGCAGATTCACTGCACGACGCGCTGGCCCGCGGAGGGGCGAGGGCGTCCTTTGATTCCCTGGCGAAGACCTACGCCGACCCGCAAGAGCCCAAGCTGGCGGAGGAGGCACCGCTCACCGACATCCCGCCGGAGTACCAAAAGGTCCTCGCGACGGATACGACGGTGGGACTGAAGCCGGTCATCGTCCAGGGAGCCGATACGCCGCGCACCAAGTTCGTGGTCCTCGAGGTAACCGCTCGCCACGACGCGGGCGAGTTGTCGTTCGAGGACGTGAAGATCCGGATCCGCCAGTCGCTCGGCGATCAGCTCGCCATCCGGCACTTCATCGATCAACTGCGGCGTCAGATCTACATCGACATCAGACTCTAGCCTTGGCTCCTCCCCCTTCTCGGCCGCGCCTGGCGGTGGCCGTGGGTGATCCGCGAGGGATCGGCCCCGAAGTGGTGCGCAAAGCGCTGCGGCAGCCCCTCGATGCGGATGTCCGCATCGTCGGTGGCTGGGAGGACGGAGCCAAGATGCCGAACGACCTCGAGGCGGGTCGGGCGGCCGCCCAAAACATCGAGGCCGCTGCGCGACTCGCGCTCTCCGGTGAAGCCGACGCCATCGTCACCGGACCCGTGAACAAGCTGGCATTGCACGCCGCCGGCTATCGGTTTCCCGGAGTGACGGAGTTCCTCGCCCATATCGCCGGTGATGTCCCGGTGGCGATGATGTTGACGACCGGGCGACTCCGGGTTGTGCTGGTGACGACGCACCTCTCGCTGCGGGACGCGATCGCCTCGGTGACGACCGAGCGCGTGGTGCAGGCGGGACGCATCGCGACCGATGCGCTGCGGCAGTGGTGGGGCATTACCACGCCGCGCCTCGCGTTGTGCGCGCTCAACCCGCACGCCGGCGAAAGCGGACTGTTCGGCGACGAGGACGAACGCCTGCTGCGGCCCGCCGCCACGGCGCTCGACGCCGCCGGGCCGCTCCCCGCCGACACTGTGTTCGTGCGCGCGCTGCGTGGCGAGTTCGACGCCGTGCTCGCGCCCTATCACGATGTGGGAATGACGGCGGTGAAGGTCTCGGGCTTTGGTACCGGGGTGAACGTGACGCTGGGGTTGCCGTTCATCCGCACGTCACCCGATCACGGGACGGCGTTCGACATCGCGGGGAAGGGAATCGCGGACGCGGGGTCGATGCGCGCGTCGCTGGAGCTGGCGGTGCAACTGGTGGGCGCCCGGCGGCAGCGAGGGGACTAGCTCGACGGCTCCGGTACGTGCGTTGTCGCCGGCCAGACGCGCACTCTCCCCACGCGCCGGCCATCCATTTCCAGAATCTCGAACGTCGCACCCTGCAGATTGACGCGGTCGCCTACCTTCGGCAGCCGGCCGAGCCGCCCGAACAGCAGACCGCCAATCGTGGTGTAGTCCGCGTCGTCGAGGTGAAGCTTGAGCAGGCGATTGACGTCATCAACTTCGGCACTGCCGGGCAGAATCGGCACGCCGCCCCCTGCGCTGCTCGCCGCGGTCCCCGGCCCGGCGGCCGGGGCCTGGTCGTACTCGTCGTAGATCGGCCCGACGATTTCCTCGAGTAGATCCTCCATCGTGACGAGCCCGGCGGTTCCGCCGAATTCATCGAGCACGATGGCGAGATGCACCTTCTGGCGTTTCATGTCGGCCAGGACGTCCTCGACCTCACGCGTGCCGGGCACGAAGAACGCGGGCCGCGCGATGTCCTGCACGGGGGCTTCGGCGCCGGACAGCAACCCGCGCAGGATATCCTTGGCGTGGACGATACCGATGACATCGTCGAGCGACTCGCCGGTCACCGGATAGCGCGATCGTCCCGCGGCGGCGACGCGGTCGGCCGCCTCGGCGAGGGATGCCTGGGCGGGTAACGCGACCATCTGTGTGCGTGGCGTCATCACATCGCGGGCATTCTTCTCGCTGAACTCGAAGACGCCTTCGAGCAGTCGCGCATCGCCCGCGCCGAGGCCGCCGGTCTTGCGACTTTGCTCGACCAGCATCCGGATCTCTTCGGGCGAATGCACGCGGTCGAGCTCGGGGTTACTGCTCCTGATACCGAGCAGGCGCAGCACGAGGCGTGCGCTTGCGTTCAGAAAGAAATTGAACGGTCGCGTGATCCAGGAAAAGACGATCAGCGGCGTGGCAACCCAGCGGCTGGTGGCCTCGGGGTGGGTGATGGCCCATGTCTTCGGCACTAGCTCGCCGAACACGACGTGCAGGAACGAGATAGTGGCGACGGCGACGACGGACGCGATGCCGCCGCGCGTCAGAAAATTCAGAGTCGACGGAAGCGAGGCAAACCAATCGTGAAAGAAGTGTGCGACGGTATCCTCGGCAACGTAACCGAGCAGGATGGACGTGAGTGTGATGCCGAGCTGCGTCGCCGAGAGGAGCTTGTACAGCTCGCCGAGCGCCTTGCGCACGACCCGCGCCTTGCGGTCCCCGCGCCGGATCATCGCCTCGATCCGCGTGCGGCGGGACGCCACCAGCGCGAACTCGGCTGCCACGAAGAAGGCGTTCGCCGCGACCAGCGCGAGGATGGCCAGGAGGCGCAGGCCCAGGACGTTCACGGCCTAATAGTATTAGATTTGCGCCGAGGACACATCCGTGCTGCCCGCTGAAGCCCACTGTACCTATCGCGCGCCCATCAACGTCGAGACTCGACGGCGCCTGACACTCGCGCTGGCCATTACCGCGGTCGTCATGCTGGTCGAGCTGATCGGCGGGTGGCTCGCCGGCTCCCTGGCCCTGCTGGCGGATGCCGCGCATATGCTCGCCGACGTCGCGGCGCTCGGCCTGGCGCTCGTCGCCGCGTGGATCGCGCAACGGCCGGCCACGCCGGAGCGCTCGTTCGGGTTCATGCGGCTGGAGATTCTTGCGGCGCTCATCAATGGTGCGGTGCTGTTCGCCATCGCGATCGGCATCGGGGTCGAAGCGTGGCACAGGCTGCGGGTGCCGCAGCTCGTGAACGGACCGTTGCTGCTCGGCGTCGCGGCGATCGGCTTCGTCGCGAATCTCGCCGCCGTCGTCGTCTTGCACCGCGGGCATGAGCACTCGCTCAACCAACGGGGCGCGTACCTGCACGTGCTGGGTGATCTCCTCGGTTCCGTGGGCGCGCTCATCGCGGGCGTCATCGTGCTCACGTCAGGCTGGGTGATGGCCGATCCGCTGATCTCCGTACTGATCGGGGGGCTGGTCCTGGTCAGCGCCTGGCGACTGGTCAAGGAAAGCACCGACGTGCTGCTCGAGGCGACGCCAAGACACATCGCGCTGTCGGACGTGCACGAGCGCATCGCGTCGGTGCCGGGAGTCGAATCGGTTCACGACCTGCATCTGTGGACCGTGACGAGCGGGGTGGTGGCGATGAGTGGGCATCTGGTCGTGAAGAACCCGAGCGACAATCAGCCCGTGCTGGAGGCGGTGCAGGACAGGATGCGAGGGTTGGGAATTGCGCACGTCACTGTGCAGGTGGAGAGGGATCCGACTTGCGAGTAGACCGTCCGTGGTACAACCACTACGATCCGGGCGTGCCGCGCGACGCGACCTTCGCGGATCTAACACTCCCGCAGTTCCTCGAGCGCGCGGCGGCGAGCTACCCTGACACGACCGCGGTCGTCTTCCTGAACGGCCGACTCACCTATCGTGAACTGAAGGATCGGGTGGATCGCCTCGCCACCGCGCTTGCGGGCATGGGCGTTACGAAGGGCACCCGGGTGGCGATACAGCTGCCCAATCTTCCCCAAACGGTCATCGCTTACTACGCCGTCGTGCGGCTCGGCGCGCAGGTCGTGCTCACGAACCCGCTCTATACGGCGCCGGAGATGGAGCACCAGTGGAAGGACTCCGGGTGCACGGTCGCCGTGGTCGCGGACTTCACGTACGACCAGAAGATCAAGGATAATCGCTCGCGGTTGCCGATCTCGGACTACGTCATCGCTTCGATCCCGGAGTACCTGCGGTTCCCGCTCAACGTGCTTGCGCCGCTCAAGCTCAAGCGGCAGAAGCCACACCCGGCCATCGCTAAGGTCAGGTCAGGTCCCGGGATCCATTTCTTCAAGCGCCTCGTCGCGGAGACGGACCCCCGGCCTCCGGCGGTCAGCCTCGACCTTGACGACGTCGCGGTGCTTCAGTACACAGGCGGTACGACGGGCGTCTCCAAGGGCGCGATGCTCACCCACCGGAACCTCTCGTACAACGTCCAGCAGGCGCGCGCGTGGCTGCCGGCGCTCCGCGATGGGCGGGAGGTGATGCTCACCGCGCTCCCGATCTTCCACGTGTTCGGAATGACGGTCTGCATGAATCTCCCGGTCCACATCGCCGCGACGATGGTGTTGCTTCCCAACCCGCGCGACGTCCCGGCGATCGTGAACGCCATCGAGCGGCACCGCGTCACGATCGCTCCACTGGTGCCGGCCCTGTTCAACGCGATCAACCAATTTCCGCGCGTCTCCCGCCGCGACCTCTCCAGCGTCAAGGTGTGCGTCTCGGGCTCCGCGCCTTTATCGGTGGACGTCCAGCAACGCTTCGAGGGCCTGACCGGTGGCAAGATCTGTGAGGGATTTGGGCTCACGGAGACGTCGCCGATAACGCACATCAATCCGCTGCAGGGTCTGCGGAAGATCGGCACTATCGGCGTCCCCATCGTCAACACCGACTGCCGCATTGTGGATGCCGAGACGGGAACCCGCGACGTGCCGACCGGCCAGGAGGGAGAGCTGCTGATCAAAGGTCCGCAGGTCATGCGCGGATACTGGAACAAGCCGGACGAGACCGCGAACGCCATCCGCGACGGCTGGCTCCACACCGGCGACCTGGCTGCGATGGACGCGGACGGCTACTTCACGATTGTCGGCCGTAAGAAGGAGATGATCGACGCGAGCGGCTACAAGGTCTATCCCGACGAGGTCGACCGCGTGCTTATGAGTCACCCGGCCGTGCTCGAGGCGGCGACGATCGGCGTGCCGGATCCCAAGCGCGGCGAGACGGTCAAATCCTTCGTCGTGCTCCGCCCGGGCGCCAACGCGACTGCTGAGGAGCTGGTCGCCCACTCCCGCAAGAACCTCGCCCCCTACAAGGTCCCAAGGTCGATTGAATTCAAGCAGGAACTGCCCAAGAGCGCGGCGCTCAAAATCCTGCGGCGCGAGCTACTAGAGGCCGAGCTGCGCACGCGCGAGAAGTGACGCAGTCCCTTGTTTCGGTCCAGCCACCCATTTATACTGCGCCCCTCAATTAAGGGGACCCACGGGACGTAAGCCTGTGAAAATCCGCAACATCGCCATCATCGCCCACGTCGATCACGGCAAGACCACGCTCGTGGATCAGATGCTCCGCCAGGCGGGCGTGTTCCGCGCCAACCAGCAGGTGGCGGAGCGCATCATGGATTCGAATCCGCTCGAGCGGGAGCGCGGAATTACGATCCTGGCGAAGAATACTTCGGTTCGCTGGGGCGACACGAAAATCAATATCGTAGACACGCCGGGGCACGCCGATTTCGGCGGCGAAGTCGAGCGCATCCTGCGTATGGTGGACGGCTTCCTGCTCCTCGTCGATGCGGCCGAGGGGCCGATGCCGCAGACGCGGTTCGTTGCGGGCAAGGCGCTGGCGCTCGGCCTGAAGCCGATCGTGCTGGTCAACAAGATCGATCGGCCGGACGCAGAGCCGATGCGTGTGCATGACGAGGTGCTGGAGCTGCTGATGGACCTGGAGGCGATGCCGGAGCAGTTCAACTGTCCTTTCCTTTATACGTCGAGTCGTCTGGGCACGGCGACGCTGGAGCTCGACGAGCCGGGAACGACGTTGACGCCGCTGTTCGACACGATTCTGGGAACGATTCCGCCGCCGAAGGCGACGGAATCGGGCCCGTTCCAGATGCTGATCTCGACGCTCGACTACTCGTCCTATCTCGGACGGATCGGCATCGGGCGCATCGAGCGCGGGCAGGTGCATGTCGGCGACACGGTCGCGTTACTGCCGATCGGCGAGCCGGGTCCTGTGGGTGACGGCGCGTTCGAGCAGGCCAAGATCGTGAAGCTCTTCGCGTTCGAGGGATTGGAGCGCGCCGAGCTCGAGACGGCGGCCGCCGGCGAGATCGTCGCCGTCGCGGGGCTGGCCGGTGTCGAAATCGGGAAGACGGTGACGGCGCCCGATCACCTCGACCGGCTGGCCGGCATCGCGGTCGAGGAGCCGACGATCTCGGTGGACATGCTGGTCAACAACTCGCCGCTTGCGGGCCGCGAGGGGAAGTTTGTCACGGGGCGGCAGCTGCGCGAGCGGCTGTACCGCGAGCTGGAGCGCAACGTGGCGTTGCGCGTCGAAGATACGGACACGCCGTACGCGTTCACCGTGTCAGGGCGCGGTGAGCTGCACCTCGGCATCCTGATGGAAACGATGCGGCGCGAGGGGTACGAGTTCCAGGTGAGCCGGCCGCGGATCATTCCGCGTGAGGGACCGAACGGTGAGCGGCTGGAGCCGTACGAGGAGCTGATGATCGATTGCCCGGAAGGGTACGTCGGGGTAGTGATGGAGAAGCTGGGACCGCGGCGCGCCACGATGCTGGATATGAAGAACCCCGGCCTCGGGATGGTGCGGATGCGGTTCAAGATCCCCGCGCGCGGGCTGCTGGGGTATCGTTCGGAGTTCTTGACGGATACGCGGGGGACGGGAATCATCCACCACCGCTTTTTCGAGTACGATTTGTGGGCCGGCCCGCTCTCGGGCCGGAACCGGGGTGTGATGGTGGCGGACCGGGAAGGGGCGGTGGTGGCGTTTGCCCTCTTCAATCTTCAGGAGCGCGGTACGATGTTCGTACAGCCGGGCGACGCGGTTTACGAGGGGATGATCATCGCGGAGCACGTGCGGCCCGGCGATATGGACGTGAACGCAACGAAGGAAAAGAAGCTCACGAACATGCGCACCACGGCGTCGGACGAGATGATTATCTTGGAGCCGCCACGCCAGATGACCTTGGAGCTGGCGCTGGAGTACATCGAAGACGACGAGTTGATCGAGGTGACGCCGTCGTCGCTGCGGCTGCGCAAGCGTCTCTTGGGCGCGAGCGACCGCCGCAAGCTGGCCCGCAGCGAGAAGCGGGCGTTGTCGGAGGAGTAGGGCAGGGAACGGGTCCCGGAGTTCGGTCGTTCGATCTAAACCTCAGCCGGAGGTGGGCATGCAGGCCCGCGAGACGTCGACGCACTGGTCGCTCAAGCGCAGGAGCGACGACGTCGACGAGGAGTTCGGAGAATTCGAAGAGGACAAGGAACTCGACGAAGACTTCGATGATGATCTGGATGAAGACGAGCTCGACGATGAGGATGGCGACGAAGACGATTACGACGACCTCGACGACGAGTTCGACGAGGGGGAAGAGGACGAGTTCCGCCCCAAGAAGGGACCGAAGAGGGAGTGGGAGTGAAGGACCTAGGCTGAGGGGCTAAGAGCGTTCTTAGCCCCTTTGTCGTTCCTACCGACTCAGCCAGTAATTCACCTTCACCAGGAACACGTTGGTTGGCCGGTTGCGAAACAGGTCGGTGGCCAGATCGCGCTGCATGTCGAAGCTGCCGTCGTAGGAGACGTAGCCGGAACGGCTCTGGGTCCATACGAGAAACATGGTCGACCCGGGTCGATACTCCCAGCGCAGCACCGCTTTGACCTTGAACGAGCGGGTCCTGAAGTCGGGGCGGTACAGGGCGAACTCCGCTGCCGGTCCGGCGCCATCGGGGTCGACGCCCAAGCAGCGATCCGGGCCGGCGCTGCCGCAGACCGTGGTGTCGCCCGGCGTGATGGTCGAGCCGTTATCGCGGCCGTACTGGTCGAACGAGTAGGTCCGCCGCGCGCGCAACTCCTTGTAGCTGTCATAGGCGCCGGAGAACGTGAACGGCTGCGCGTACAACTCGAAACTGAGCACGGGCGAAAAGGTGGCGTTTGCGCGCAGCGTCACGTATGCGCTCCGCTCCCGGAGCTCAGCGAACACATAGCGGTTGCCCAGGGTTGCCGCCGCAGTGCTGTCACGCTGGCGACTCACGTACTGTGCCGAGAACCGTCCGGTGACATAGCCCGGTCCCACGCTCAAGAACAGCGCGGCGTTGGGTCGCACTGTCAACTGTGGCAGCACATTCACCAACCACCCGCCCGCCTCGTCCCGGGAGTACGACGCGAACCCGTACCAGCTCGAGTGCTTCCGCGTGTCGCTGGTGAGTTCGCCGCTGCCGTACCAGGCCCGTGGCGTTGCCGCGAGCGTTCCCCCCCTGGTCAACCGGTCGTCGAGTACCGGCGCTTCGTACTTGGCCGTCCAGTTGAACGTCCAGAAGTTGCGCAGCTGCATGTAGCCGAAGGCACCGATGTCGCGCTGAATCGCATCGCCGTCGTAGTTCCAGCCCGGGGCAAACGTGAGATACGCATATGCCTGTCGGAACAACCGCCCCCGCTTGGTCCAGCGCCGACCGAGCGCGGCGGCGGCGGAGATCACATCCACGCGCTTCTGGAAGCCGAGGTCGTTCACCTCGAACCCCGGCGTCGTCGTGCTTGCGGCCAGCCCCCAGCGCCAGGTCCCGGCCACCTTGTTGAGATAGAGATCGGCCGTGACCCCGGTCAGTGAGGTCAACGAAGGATCGTACCGGAATGACTGGGCGTCGGGGCGCGCGTAGTAGCGGTTCGACGAGCGCTGCGCGCGTTGGATCGCCAGCGTGTCGCCGGCGAGATACGACCCCCCCACACTCGCAGCGAGCGTGTACGTGTTCCGCCCCCAGCGGTGGAAGAAATCCATACCGCCGGCGTAGGCGCTGGTGGGGAGCTCGTCGAAGATCGGCGCATCGAGGCGCCGGTTCGCCGCCGTGCCGAGCGCGCCGATCGTGGTGTTCCCGTCGGCGGAGGTGTGCTTCATGCGGCCTACGACGTAGTTCGTGAGTGGCTCGACCGGATCGCTGAAGCGGGCCCCGCTGGCGGCGTCGAAGACGGTCGCGCGCTCACGCTCTGTCACCGCCTCGAGCAGGCCGAGCGACCACCCGGTAGCGGTGCGCCCGCTGAGCTTTGCGGCGCCGAGAATCGTCGTAGTGGCCGGCATGTCCGTGAAGTCGCCGGATGATGTAGGCTCGAGCTGCGGCTCGCGGCCGATGCGACGCGAGTAAAAAAACAGTGGCGTGCCGCTGAAGTGATTGACACCGCCCCCGCCGCCGCCGAACTCGAGAATCTCGGCGCCCTCGATGAAGAAGGGGCGATGTTCATCGAAGAAGTCTTCGAACGCCGTGAGATTCACTTTCGCCGGGTCGAGCTCGACCTGGCCGAAGTCCGGATTTACGGTGGCGTCCAATGTGAGACTCGAGCTGACGCCGTACTTCAGGTCGCCGCCGGCGTTGTGGAAGTAGCTGGATTTGCCGTCGAACGGGTTGCCGAGTGCCTCGGGTTGGTGATAGGTGCCGCGAGCGACCGCGTATGGGAGAAGTTCGAGCCGCTTCGGTGGCACGACATTGCGTAAGCCGACAAGGTGCGCGAAGCGCGACGCGACGCCGTTTTCGTTCTTTCCGACGAAGGGGAACATGGCGAGCTCGTTCTTGCGCTCGATCCAGCGCGCGAAACGGACTCCCCACACCTGTTCCGGGGCCCCAGAGAACCGCAGTTGGGAGAAGGGAATTCGGATCTCAACGGTCCAGCCGAGCGAGTCGGTGGCGGTCGCCACCTGCCACACCGGGTCCCACGAGTTGTCCGAGAAGTCGCCGTCCCCGCCCAGCAGGACATCCTTCTTCACGCCGGCCGGATTGACGATGAATTCGAAGGCGGTGCGGTGATCGTGATAGCTGTCCAGGAAGAGCCGGAA
>Ga0193713_1000488_pt1 | contig 13286 bp, 16 predicted proteins | sample H3a2metaG_FD_143054 | JGI IMG/M metagenome (GOLD analysis project Ga0193713, IMG submission 143054) | Soil microbial communities from a riparian zone of the East river system, Colorado, United States - H3a2 | ecosystem: Environmental > Terrestrial > Soil > Riparian zone | place: USA: East River... | reverse complement strand
CGTCCGCGATCGCAACGGCGAAATTTACAGCGTTCGCTACGAAGCGGTGAACGCGATGTTGCTCAACGAGTTCCTCAAAGAGCATCGGACAGTGCAGGAACAACAGAAGGAAATTGATGCTCTTAACGCGGAACTAAAAGAGCAAAGGGCGCTGATTCAAAAGGTGAACGATAAAGTGGAATTCGACAAACCGGCAGCGCAAACGGTCCTGAGCAATCGATAAGGCTACCAAGTCCAACCAAAGCACCATTTCTGGAACTCGAGTCTGCGATTCGCGCCAGCAGCGAATTGGCTTGACGAGCGGGCGAGATTTTCTCCAGACTCGCAGTTCCAAACGGATCTCCAATCAGGCGGAGGACTTTTCCCCGCTGAGATTCTACGACTCGCGGGTTCAATTCCGCCCCGGCCTTTTGATTGCGCACGCGCAACTCAGAAATGCGTGAGAACCATTCTTAACGAGCGAAGACAACTCCTGTTACCAAGGCGGCACACCCTTGCGTCGCATTAGTCTATTCATGCAATCGAATCGGCCGCGATCTGAGATCGAGTTTTCCCGATGACATGACTCGCTCGATGAATCCAGTATCGTAATTTCCGCTGCGGAATTCGCCGTTGCGCATGATAGCGGCGTGAAACGGCACAGTGGTCTTGATGCCGGTGATGTAATACTCGTCGAGCGCGCGCCGCATTCGCTCGATGGCATTGATCCGCGTCGCGCCCACCGTGATGATTTTTGCGATCAACGAATCGTAATAAGGTGGCACAGTGTAACCGGTATAAACGTGCGAATCGATTCGAACGCCGCGGCCGCCCGGCGCATAATAGAAGTCGATTCGCCCCGGCGTTGGCTGAAAATCTCTCGCCGGATCTTCCGCGTTGATACGGCATTCAATTGCGTGGAGCCGGGGCGTTGCATGCGCGACGTGTTCCGAAAGCGGCTCGCCTGCGGCAATACGAATTTGTTCTTTCACCAGATCGCATCCGTAAACCTCTTCGGTGATTGTGTGTTCAACTTGGATGCGGGTGTTCATTTCCATGAAGTAAAAATGGCGGTCCTTGTCGACAAGAAACTCAATTGTGCCCGCGTTTTCGTAGCCGACAGATTTGGCCAGTTTCACCGCAGCGTGTCCCATCTTCTTGCGAAGTCCCGGCGTCATCAGCGGTGACGGACATTCCTCGATCATCTTCTGGTTGCGTCGCTGAATGGAACAGTCGCGATCGCCAAGATGGATAATGTGACCATGACTATCAGCAACAATCTGAAATTCGACGTGGTGCGGATTGACGATGAGCTTCTCGAGATAGACCTGATCGTTTCCGAAAGCTTTCTCGGCTTCGTGACGCGCGCTGTGAAAGGCTGATTGCAGGCTCGGTTCATTGTGCGCCATGCGCATTCCGCGTCCGCCCCCGCCAGCGGCGGCTTTGATCATTACAGGATAACCGATTTTCCTTGCGATTTTGATCGCGTCGCCCTCTGTCTCGACAATTCCATCGCTTCCCGGCGTCACGGGCACGCCGGCTTTTCGCGCGGCGCCGCGCGCTGCATTCTTATCGCCCATCGCCTGCATGGCCTGCGACGAAGGCCCGATGAACTTGATATTGCAGCTTTCACAGACTTCCGCGAAATGCGGGTTCTCGGCGAGAAAACCGTAACCGGGATGAATCGCATCGACATCACCAATCTCGGCTGCACTCATGATTCGATCGATTTTGAGATAGCTTTCCGTGCTGGGCGGCGCGCCGATGCAAATGGATTCGTCTGCAAGCTGAACGTGCAGCGAATCGACGTCGGCTTCAGAATAAATCGCGAGCGTTCGGATGCCGAGCTCTTTGCAGGCGCGAATCACTCGCAGCGCGATCTCACCACGATTGGCAACTAAGACTTTTTCGAACATTGGGACGCCCCGATCCGGCGCGCCCGGCGGTCGCGCCCTACGTTGTCTAACGAACTTTGAACAGCACTTGTCCAAACTGGACCGGCTTACCGTTTTCAGCCACGACTTCGGCGATGACACCGCTCGTCTCTGCCTTGATTTCGTTCATCACTTTCATCGCCTCGATAATGCAAACAACTGTTTCCTCCGTAACGGTTTTTCCAACATCAACAAAGGGCGGGGCGTCCGGCGATCCAGCGCGATAGAACGTTCCGACCATGGGCGAAACGATTTCTTTCAGCTGTACGCTTTCGATTGTTTTCGGAACAGCTGCTGCAGCTTCAGCGGTTGTTGCAGCCGTTTTGGACTGACCTGCCACAGGCGACGGAGCGACCGGCGCGGCCTGAGCCGAAGGACCTCTTTGGAGTTTTAAGCGAAACCCCTCCTTTTCGATTTCGAAGACCGAAAGATCGTTCTTCTTCATCAAATCGATGATGGTTTTGATTTCTTTGATGTCCTTGGGTTCCACCACGTGTTCCTGTCAAAAGTTAAAGAGGCTAGGTAAAGCAGTTTTGGGAATGAGGTCAAGGCAATCGTGGCTATTGTTGCGCTGAATGATTGAGTCGCCGCCGTTACTCGATTTCAAGATCATTGATGAAACTGACGATTATGCTGTGGTCGATAAACCGCCGTTTCTCCTGATTCATCCCACGAAACCGGATGGCACGCGAACTTTGTGGCAGGAACTGCGCGGGCTTTTCGCGTTCGAAATTGCTGCCGGCGGCCAGGTATCCATTGTGAATCGTCTCGATCGCGAGACCAGTGGCCTGGTCTTAATTGCCAAGAAAGCCGAAATTGCGCGCCGATTTGGGCTCTTGATGCAGCGGCGACAACTAAAGAAAGAATATCTGGCGATTGTCTGTGGTTGGCCCGAGTGGGAAAACAGACTCGTTGATGCCGCCTTGGATCGACAAGGCAAACACCGAGACTCTGCGATCTGGCTCAAACAAATGATTCACCCATCTGGTGCTCCCGCGCAGACTGAGTTCAAGGTTGAGCAACGATTCATTCGATCAATTGGTAGGGCGCGACCGCCGGGCGCGCCGTTCGAGAACGCGCCTGAGAGCGAGAAATTCAGCTTGATTCGCGCGATTCCGCACACAGGACGCACGCACCAAATTCGAGTGCATCTCTCCTCAATTGGTCATCCCATTGTGGGCGACAAAATTTACGGACCCGACGAACACCTTTACCTCCGTTTCATCGAGACCGGATGGACCACTGAGCTGGAACGTCAGCTACTCCTGCCGCGGCAAGCCTTGCACTCGGCGCGACTTGCTATCGAAGGCGACCGTGAATGGACCAGCCCGTTGCCTCAACATCTCGCGGAATTTATGACTTAGGGACACAACGCGCTGCGCTGGCCCTATCAATTGCAATCCAATCAAGCCTCCTTATCGTAGGCGCGCCGAATGAAAACGCTTCGCGCTTTCGCTGCCTGTGTGATCGTTCTCGCTTGCTCGCAAATATTCGCCGGCACCGAACAGACCCGTACTGCGGCAACGACGGAAGAACTTAACCCGCAACGATTCGAATTGGCAGTCGAGTCCGGATATTTGTTTGGCGCGATCAACCCGCCTGCCGATTACGACATTGGTGCGGAATTCATAACCGCGCGCGTTCGATGGGGAGTTATGCAGCGCGACACCTGGCTTCGCGGCTATAACCAATTCTATGTCAACGCGATCGCCGAGCCGATCTTCCGAGGAATCGAGAACCATTATTTCGGGCTGAATCTCGGGATGCGTTACAACTTTGTTCGGCCGGGCAGCCGTTTCATTCCCTACTTTTCAGGCGGCCTCGGTTTGGGATGGATCGACAGTCACCCAGAAGTTCCCGGTGGCCAGGGTCAGGATTTTACGCTCAATATTTTATCGGCAGCCGGGATTTCCTATCTCGTGGACGATCACTGGAAGATTAGCGTGGGCGCGCTTTATCAACATCTCTCGAATGGCGGGCAAACAGATCCCAATCCCAGCCTTAATCTTTTCGGCCCGCAGGTGGGCGTGAGCTATTCGTTTTGATCCTTCCTGTCATGTCGAGCGAAGTCGAGACATCCCGTAGCAAAACGGCCAACAATATCATGGGATTCTTCGTCTCCACTTCGTTTCGCTCAGAATGACAGCACAAAGCAGGTTTTAAAGATGAACCCGCCTGACGAAAACATCTTGGTGATCAGGCGCAGCTTGTTTGACGAGCTCGGCAGTTTTCAGGGACTAAATTTCGAGGCCGAAAAATACTTGAAGGCGATTCTGTCGCGCGGAAACAATTTTTTCATTCCGCGGCCCGAAGCCGAGACCAATCCCGCCTACAAGCAAATCATCCCTTATGCACTGATCGCCTTTGAAAAGACGGTGCTTCATTATGTGCGCGGCAAAAAAACAGGCGAACAGCGGCTGGTGGCAAAAGGTTCTATTGGCATTGGTGGCCATATGAACGAGACGGATGAATCGCTCTTTGCCATGGATGAGGAGGCTTACCGCGCAGGCGTAGAACGCGAAGTGAACGAGGAAATCAAGATCGAGACTCCGTTTGAAGATCGAATCGTTGCGCTCTTGAATGACGATTCAACCGAAGTGGGACGCGTTCATCTGGGGATCGTGCACATCTTCAAATTGAAAGAGCCGAAAGTGCAGAAACGCGAGGCAATGATCACAGGCCTGACGTTTCTGACGAAGGAAGAATTGATGACCCGCCGCGAATCGCTGGAGACCTGGTCGCAAATCTGCGTGGACGCGCTCGAGCAATTATTGCCGTAACCGCCGGTAGACACGGCTATCGCGCCGGTTCTGCCGCGAATGCGATGTCGTCGATTTGCCAACGACCCACCGGATGGGAAATGGAGGCGTTGATCTCAGCTCCCCTGGCCGGATAATTGATGTGCGCGTGAAAATTGCCGTTTGGCTCAAAAAAGTGTGACTGAAATTGAATGTCCCCCTGCACATCGGGAGAAGAGAGCGGCGTTCCAAGCCGATCCAGCTGGGTCATGAGATCCTGTTGCGCCGATGGCGGATACTGCAGACGCATTGCGGGGCTCAAATGATCCGCAAAAAATTTCACATTGTGTTGAACGACGAGCTCCTGGATCACTTTCCTCCCAAATTCGCGGCCCTCCTGCGTCATTTGCCGTTTATTGGAATCGAGCCACCAAAAGCCGATACCGATCAACACGAGAACGATGATCACGATAACCAGAATTTGTCCTGATGATTTCGGTCGCGGATTTATTTTCATTTTGTTTAAGATTAATTGTTAATAACCGAAACCCAGGCCTTTAATCACCTTGCTATTATGGATCAACGCGCCATGGCTTTGCATTCCCGTGTAAGCGCCAAAGCGATTTCGAGCGTTTACCTTGAAATTGACCAGATACCCGTAAAGAGGCTTGTCTTTCGTGCCCAGATTCGCGGGTTTTGGATCGCCATTCCATTCGATGCGTGCACTCCCCGCGTCGATTAGCTGTGTGTCTAGCCATTTCATGACGATCTCCTTGTAGTTGGTGGGATACGGTCCATAGCGCTCCGTGTCGGCGGGCTGCGTTTCGGCGCATAAATTGCCAAGGGCGCACATTCCCATAAAGGACACGCAGACCAATGGCACAAGCTTTTTCATGTTTGCATTTTCTATTCGGCGAGGCAGGTAGTCCAGCTTATTGAGGGTCTCTGCCCATCTGATCAGGTTGATTCGCCTCAAATGCGAATGTTGCAGACCGGGATCGATGATCTCAACGCGATCAAGATCGCGCTAACGCTGCTTCTTCTTCGCTTCCGGCTTATTATGAGCGCATGACGCCCCAGCCTTCGATGTTGATCTTGCTAATTGTTACGTCGGCAATGGCGTTGATGCCTGCCTGGGCGCAAGATACCCCAGCACAAACTGCGTCGCCCGCGATCTCTGACAAAGTTAGCTCTTTCGAACGCGTTGCCCGAGTCAACGACCCCGGCTACAGGTCGACCGCGACCGCGGGCGACGCAAAACCATTCGATCCGGCTGCGGCGACACAAGCATGGCTGGACAGCGTCCCGAGGAATCAACGAGAAAAGTCCGACGCCTATTTTGAAGGCGGTTACTGGCTGATCCTCTGGAACTTTCTTCTCACTGCCGCAATTTCGGTCTTTCTTCTGGCGTCACTGTTTTCGGCGCGACTGCGTGATTTTTCCGAACGTGTTACGAAGATCAAAAATTTCCAGGTCGCCTCCTATGCGATCCTCTATCTGCTTTTCGTTTACGCACTGAGTTTTCCGCTCAACCTGTACGAAAACTTTTTTCGCGAACATCAATACGGCCTGGCGACCCAGAGTTTCGCCCCATGGTTTCGGGAACAGTTACTTGGCTTGGCGCTAACTTTAGTCGGCGGAACCTTACTGGTGGTCGTTCTCTACGCCGTCTTTCGGCGCGCACCGGGTACGTGGTGGATTTGGGGAACTATCGTCATGATCATTTTCTGGGGAACCGTCGTCCTTATCACGCCGGTTTATATCGAACCGCTCTTTAACACCTATAAACCGCTAACCGATCCAAAAATTCGAGATCCAATTCTTGCGATGGCTCGAGCGAATGAAATTCCTGTGAAACAGGTTTTCGAAGTGGATGCCTCGCGTCAGACGACACGTGTAAGCGCCAATGTCGCGGGGTTACTCGGCACGACGCGCGTGGCGCTCAATGACAATCTGCTTAAGCAATGCACGCTTCCGGAAATTCGCGCCGTGATGGCTCACGAGATGGGGCATTACGTCCTCAATCATGGTGGAAAACTGCTCACCTACTTTGGAATCCTTATTCTCGTTGGCTTAGCGCTTACTCGAATTCTCTTCGATGCCGCAGTAAAGCGTTGGGGTGAGAAATGGCGCGTGCGCGGTATTGCCGACCCTGCGGGTCTTCCATTGCTCGCGCTAATTTTTAGTACCTTACTCTTTCTTGCCACGCCGGTTCTTAATACGGTAGTACGCATCACAGAACGAGAAGCAGATGCTTTCGGAATCAACACTTCACGCGAACCCGACGGCATGGCAAAAGTCGCGCTGAAACTGGGCGTCTATCGCAAACTCAATCCAACGCCGTTGGAAGAGTTCATCTTTTTCGATCATCCTAGCGGTCGTGCACGCATTCGGATGGCAATGGATTGGAAAGCGGCAGATTTGCCGGCTGGGGAATCGCATGCACCCGACAACCAATCCGCGACTCATTAACGAGCTACCCCTTTCGAGGCTGCCTGCCACTATCCGGTTTCACGCGGGTGCTGCGAAGGCGCCGCGGCAGTAAAAGCGAATTTGCGCTTCCGAATCAGCATTAAATTTCGGATATAAATCATCGAGTTGGGGAGATACGCGAGAATTCCAACCGGATCGCGTCGGAAAATAAAGTAAATGCACATGAGTACGCTTCCGGCAATGCTCCAGTACCAGAACGAGACTGGAATTATGCTCTCGCCCTGCCGCTCGGAGGCGAGCCATTGGACGAGAAAACGCGTCGAGAAAAGAGCGTTCCCAATGAAGCCGAGGACCATGAGATAACTCCAATCCAGTCCGACAAACCGGTATTCTTTTCCGATCCAGGTAATAGCGATGAGTGCAAGTGTGTTCATAGGCAATGTGGTTGGTTTAGGGTTTCGCCTCTCCCTTCACAAGGGACGGTAGGGTGAGGGTTTAATGCTTCAATGGAATAATTGTGAACCCCTCAAAGGGAGAGGTGGATCAGACGCTCGACGACTTGCCACGAATCCGACCTCAGATATTTCGGACACTGGATTTAGCGATTTCATATCGAACTTGTCGCGATTTCATCCAGCGCACCGCAAGTAGAGAATTATGATGATGCTTTTATTCGCGCAATCATCGTATCGGCGATCGCAGCGGGAGTCTGGGCAACGGCGATGCCTGCTGCTTTAAGTGCTTCGATCTTACCTGCCGCAGTTCCTTTGCCGCCCGAAACAATCGCGCCGGCGTGACCCATTCGTCGCCCTGGTGGGGCTGTCATCCCTGCGATGAAAGCCGCGACCGGTTTCTTGCAGTTCTTCTTAATCCACTCGGCGGCTTCTTCTTCCGCCGAGCCGCCGATTTCACCGATCAAGATCATCGCATCCGTGCCGGGATCTTCGTTGAAGAGTTTCACGCAATCGAGGTGTGACAACCCGCCGATGGGATCGCCACCGATCCCGATGCAAGTCGATTGGCCGTAACCGCGCGAAGTGAGTTGCCAGACGGCTTCGTAAGTGAGGGTCCCGGAACGCGAGATCACGCCGATGTTGCCCGGTCTATGAATGTACCCCGGCATGATGCCGATCTTGCATTCGCCCGGAGTAATAATCCCCGGGCAATTCGGCCCGATCAGTCGCGATTGCTTTCCGTGCATCAGGGCTTTTACCCGCATCATGTCCATCACTGGAATTCCCTCCGTGATGCAAACGACCAGTTCTACTCCTGCATCCACGGCTTCAAGAATTGAATCAGCAGCTGCCGGAGCGGGCACAAAAACCATGGAAGCGTTGCAGCCAGTCTCTCGTCGCGCTTCCCAGACTGTGTCAAACACTGGCACCTTGCCATCGAACATCTGTCCGCCTTTGCCTGGCGTAACACCGGCGACAACGTTGGTTCCGTAATCCATGCACTGTCGTGTATGAAAGGCGCCCGCGCTGCCCGTAATTCCCTGCACCACGAGGCGCGTGCTCTTATCGACCAGAATAGACATGATCGGAATGACGAATGACCAAGCTCGAAGGAATGACGAAATACGAATGACCGAAAAGCATTCCAGGATCACCTTCGTCATTTTAGCATTCTGGCTTGCTTTGGCATTCGTCATTCGTGCTTCGTCATTTCTTTCTCTTGTGAACGACCAGCTTGTTTCCGTCTGGATCGCGAAATTGCGCCATCCAGCACACGGGCGTTTCAGTCTTTTCGATATCGAAGGTGACGCCCCGTTCTTTAAGTTTGCCGATCGCAACGTCAATATCTTCCACTTCGAAAGCGACTGTTGTTCCATCGCGCGATGGTTTCCATGCTGGATGAGAACCAACACCGATTGTGACCGGGCCAAGATCGTACTCGACCCACGCGCCGTCCATCTGAGTGGAACTGGGTTTCAGCTCCAGGATCTCCTGATAAAATTTCCGCGCGCGTTCTTTGTCAGAAACCGCGATGGCAACGAAAGCCACTTCGTTTGTAATCATTTGGAGATTCCTTTCTCGTTTTCGGGTTTAAGTTTGTGAATTATCAGCTTATTACCGTCCGGATCCTGCACGACGGCCATCCAGCACACAGGACTCTCAATTCCTTCGGCGGCAAAACGAGCCTTCGCGTGTTTGAGACCCTTGATGGCGGCGTCAAAGTCTTCGACTTCAATAGCGACGCTGGTGCCATCTTCGGATGGCTTCCATTGATCGCCCACGCTGCCGATGGCCAGTGTGTCGGGACCGATCTCGTATTCGATCCAAACGCCCTCGCCAAATTCACCCGAAACCTTCAGCCCGAGCACTCCTTCGTAAAACGCTCGTGCGCGTTTCATGTCCGTTACCGGGATTCCAGTAAATGCAATCTTCTTCGCTTTCATTTTTTTCCTGCTGCCGCTTTCACGGCCTTCTGCGCGGCATCGGCCAAATCGTCGGCTGTAATGACGGCCAGACCCGAATCCGCGATCAATTTTTTTCCTGCTTCGACATTCGTTCCCTCGAGCCGAACGATCAGCGGCACCGATAACTTTAATGTCTTTGCTGCGTTGATGATCCCCTGCGCAATGATGTCGCATTTCATGATACCGCCAAAAATGTTGACCAGGATCGCTTTTACTTTTTTATCGGCGATCAGAATTTTGAAGGCTTCGGTTACCTGCTCTTCTGTCGCACCGCCGCCTACATCGAGGAAGTTGGCCGGCTCGCCGCCATAAAACTTGATGATATCCATCGTGGCCATCGCCAGACCTGCGCCGTTCACCAGGCAGGCGATGTTTCCGTCGAGACCAATGTAATTAAGACCATGCTTCGAAGCTTCGACTTCGCGCGGATCTTCCTCAGCGATATCGCGCAGCGCCGCGATTTCTGGATGACGATAAAGCGCGTTATCATCGAAGTTAAACTTCGCATCAAGCGCCAGGACGTCGCCTTTGGTTGCCACAACGAGCGGGTTCACTTCGACCATCGAACAATCGTATGCAATGAATATGCGGTAGAGTCCTTCGAATAATTTCGAGGCGCTTTTCAATTGTGACGACTCAAAGCCAAGTTGTTTCGCCAGTTTCCGAGTCTGAAATGGTTGCAGACCTGCCAATGGATCGATTGGTTCACGAATGATTTTTTCCGGCGATTTCGCCGCGACCGCTTCGATTTCAACCCCGCCTTCAGTGCTGGCGACAATTACAGGCGCGGCTGTCGCTCGATCGAGCAAGACGGCAAAGTAAATCTCGCGCGCAATGTCAGCGGATTCCGCTATGAGCAGTTTGTTTACCTTGCGACCGGCTGGTCCCGTCTGGTGCGTCACCAGGATTTGACCGAGCATCTTTAAGGCGACGTCGCGTACTTCGTCTGGTGTCCTGCGAACATGTACACCACCCTGGAATCCATTCTTGAATGTGCCCTTGCCCCGTCCACCGGCGTGAATTTGCGCCTTAACAACAATATCAACATCGCCGAGTTCACGCGCGATTTGTTCCGCCTCCTCAAGGGTCGATGCGACCCGGCCCCGTGTAGTCGCTACGTCGAATTTTTGCAACAACTCTTTGGCTTGGTATTCGTGAATGTTCATCGGCAGGGAGCGGCACTCTCCAGTCCGCCGCCTTTAGGTTTCAGAAGGCAAACTGCAATACCCTGCAGAAGACAAATCGGCAAAGATTTTTCTGCCGCGAATTGGCTTGCCTCTTGAAAACCAAACCCACTACGGTTGCGCCATGAACACCCCGATCAAATTCCTTAGTCTGGTTTGTGCATTACTTGTCACGATCACGTTGTCGGTTTTTGCTGGGACATCCCCGCAGGAGAAAGCGTTTACCGACAAATACAAAACTGCGTTCGAGGGGAAGGACACCGCCACGTTGGAATCGTTCCTTTACACGCAAGGAGCCGACACGGCGATTCTCGGTTTTTACAAAATGATGCAGTCAGGAGAAGCCGGAGAGAAAATAGCCAACATCGAGCTTGTCGATCTTACGTCGGAGGACGCGAAAAAAGCCGCGACGCCAATGGATTCGCCGACGGGGGGCAAAGTTTGCCTGACACTGAAACCGACCAAGAAGCTCATCATCAAGGTCGAGAAAAAAGACGCCAACGGCAGTTCAACCAGCACAAGCGAAAACTTCATCGCCGAGAAGGACGGCAAGTTCGTTATTCCAGTCCCGGGGCCGTGCAAGTAACAGCTCTAGACCATATCATAAGAATCCGAATGCTGTAGTGACGGCGCTGTGCGCCGTGTCGATTTAGACAGCAAGTGACTTCAACGTCGCCTTTATTTTCGTTCCTCTCCGAAAAGCGTTCCCACGGTGCGTTGGTCCGCGGGAGGTTCGAGTGAGTTAACAAAATTCCGAAATCGCTCGGAGAAAACTTCAGGACGAAGATTCCAGTACTGAGCAATCCCGGGCGCGGCGATGTAATGCCGAAGGAGTCCGCGCCAGCCTTCCCAAAGCTGTTTGTCCATCATTCCGGAAACATAATGAAAGTGAATTGTTTCGAATGCTTTCAAGAATTGGTAGGCAGCATGAAAAAAACGCGCCCGCTCTTCCACAGAGAGCGCGCCGATATCCTCCAAGCCTACCCGCCAAATGCGTTCCAGTTCGGCGTTCTCCATGAAAGGTTTGGTCACATCGCGCAGGGCCGTAGCCGCGGCGTCTTGCGTAGCGAGTTTCGCCACGCGGGTACTCCGATGCACTTGCACCGCGAGGTATAGCACGGATAAAACGACAGCAATCGAACCCACTAATTGCGAGATTGCGCTAATCGCGTCCCAGTTCATCGCTCACCTTATACTACACGCACTTATTTAAGCGCCGCCACGAAAAGCGGTGGAGCACCACCGCACTCCAAAACACAAAGCGCTTAACCTGTCGTGCAAGGACGTCTTTCGACCGCTCAGCGTCACTGCGCTTTAACAAGAGTGTGCAAGACAGCTAGCCACTTTGCGCCCCGTTTGTTCCACACTGTCGCTGCGTAATAGGTACCTGACGTGTCACGCCCCGATGAGGTGGATTGGGTAGTGACTTTGTAGGTAGCTACCGCCATTTTTGGACTTAGGAGCGCCACTTTCATATCGGCGAACGAGTAGTTGCTTAGATCAGTCTTCTGCATGTCCGCAATTTCGGCGTCCGCATCTTTGACTCCTTCCGCGTCGATCGCGCTAAACTCGGGTGCCAAATAGTCCCTAAACGAGTTCGCCTGCTTGTTCTTAAACGCGTCGGTGACCGACTTTTCCAACTTCACAATTGTTGCCTCTTTAGTAGCCGATCTGATCGTTTTGAACGGCGTCGGACTTGGGCTCGGACTTTCCTGACCAAAGCAAATGGAAGCAGCTACAACCAGGCTGAAACAACAAAGAATAAATTCTCTTTTCATAAGAGATTCTTAGGACAGTCGACTAATACGGTCGAATCTTTTTTGGACTTCAGGCTTTGCCTGCCCTGTTTCACATGGCTGAAGACAATGGTGGCTCAGGCGGATTCGGCCCGGATACCGTCGGTGGCGGCGCAGGCGGTGCTCCTGACAAGATGGGCAGAAACTCCGGTGGCATGAAATTCATCCAGACATCGTAATCCGGACCGAACTGACGAAGAAACACGAGCCCGAACGCGCGCAGGCATACGAATAATGGCAGCAATATAACTGTCCCAACGTAGGGAAGCGCAGCCAGGCAACAGGTCGCGCATGTCACGATCGCGCCAATCATTAGCACAGCCAGAATCAAAACAATCCCAAACAGGCAAAGCAAAAAGAAAGAGCCCAGGTGATGCCATATCAGAAGCGTTACATCGCGAAACGCCTCTACTGCTCGACATCGCCTCCGGTACATCACCGGCACCATGAAATAGGTGGTGATACTGACAAAAATGACAATCGAAACCCAAAACACGCAAAGGAAAACGAGAAATCCAATGGAAGTAATCGATCCGGTTTCACCCGCGCCTTGTTTCAACCAGCCCAGCCCGATAAAGCTTGCCAGGATTAGCCCTGCCAAAAGCAATACGGCGAACATGACCGCGAGCAGGAATAAAAAGTAACTGTTCCCTTCCTTCCGATATTCGCGCCATGCTTCCACGATTGCCGCCTGATTTCGGACGACACAATGTGTAAAGATGAAATTGCCGCGTGCTTTCAACCACGTCAGCGCGATGACCAACGCGAAAAAAAGCAGCGCAAGCAGAACCACGACCGCCACG
>Ga0193713_1000487_pt1 | contig 13307 bp, 10 predicted proteins | sample H3a2metaG_FD_143054 | JGI IMG/M metagenome (GOLD analysis project Ga0193713, IMG submission 143054) | Soil microbial communities from a riparian zone of the East river system, Colorado, United States - H3a2 | ecosystem: Environmental > Terrestrial > Soil > Riparian zone | place: USA: East River... | reverse complement strand
CTTCTCCGGAAACGGCGCAGCAAAGTTCTTGAAAAGTTTAAGATTCTTTCTTCCTCTTTTAAAAACGGCACAAATGGCCAAGTAACGAACGATCTAACCATTGTGGCACTGCGCTTTACATAGAACCGGTTATGAATTTACGGGCGTCTCAGTCGAAATTGAGACACCGAGCAGCTCGCGCTGCCACGCAACCAGAAACGCCGTTGCCCGCGTGCCATCTGCGGCGATCGCTTCGAGCGCGCTGCGTGGCGCAATGAACGAAGGTTCCAGCCCGAGTTCCTCAGCGGATCTGTTGCGCCGGCGCCGCAGCTCTTCGGCGCGCTGGACTGTCTCGTTGCTCGGTCGGGTTCCGAAGCGACGACGCGAAACTGGCCACTCTGATTCAGGCGCCCGCAACGCGGCTTGCACTGCCTCGCGGAATGCCTCACGGCGGCGGACGGAAAAATGCCTATAGTCAGGAACGCTTCCCGAAGCGAATTTCACTGCGGCCTTCAAGAGCTCCTCATTCCGCAAGACGTGAAACGGAGGGCGATCTGCCTTTTCTGCTTCTGTTTCGCGCCATTGCCAAAGCGCACGAAGTACCGCAGCGGACCGTCCACGGAGTAACCCAGATCCGCGGATACGCCAAGGTTCGTCCTGATCGCGCACCCGTGCCACCGCCGCCTGCTCAATGGCACGTTGGCAGGACTGCCGCAGCCAATCCCGGCGCTCAGAGCGATCCAACTCGGCTTCCAATTTTTCGGCAAGGGGCAGCAAATAATGCACATCATTAATCGCGTATTCCGCCATGCGCGTCGGCAAAGGTCGTTGTGCCCAATTCGCCTTTTGCGAACCCTTCAGGAGCGTGAGTCCGAAATAGCGTTTCACCAACGCGGCCAGGCTAAATTCACGAATGCCGAGGAGGCGAGCCGCAATCATTGTGTCAAAGATTTTGCTTGCTGCCAGATTCAGACCACGGCGCAGCATTCGCAGATCGTAATCGGCGCCGTGCAAAACGATTTCCTTTGCTTCCAGCCCCCGACGCAATGGCTCCAGATCGGTATTGGCCAGTGGATCGACTATATAATCGCAAACAGCCCGCGCGGATTCATGACCCGGGGACACGCGTGGCCCGGCATCAGTGACGCCACCTACCGCGCCGATTGCCGGGACGCTGATCTGGAGCAAACAAAGCTTTTCCCGATACGAATGAAGACTGTCCGCTTCGGTATCGACTGCGACGCGATCAGCAGATTCGATTTGCTCAATTAAACTCGCGATCTGCGCGGCGTCCGTAATCACGTTTCGCGTCAGCGCAATCCGCTCAAGAGCAATTCAGCGTTGGTTTTGGTCGCTTGCAGGTTATCGATGAGCTTTTCCATCGCTTCGAGAGGCGGAAGCGCTGCCATCGTTTTGCGCAGCATCAGGACGCGTTCCCATTCATCGGGATGATACAACAGCTCCTCGCGCCGAGTAGCTGAGAGCATCGGGTGGATCGCCGGATATAGCCGTTTCTCCTGCAGAGCGCGATCAAGATGCAACTCCATATTGCCGGTGCCCTTGAATTCTTCGAAAATCAATTCATCCATTCGACTGCCAGTTTCGGTCAAAGCCGTCGCGAGCACGGTCAGACTGCCGCCTTCTTCCACATTGCGCGCAGAGCCGAAAAATTTCTTTGGCTTGATCAGCGCCTTCGCCTCCACGCCACCCGACATAATTCGTCCCCTGCCCGGCTGCATGTTGTTGTACCCACGCGAAAGCCGCGTGATGCTGTCGAGTAAAAGCACCACATCCTGTTTCATTTCCACGAGACGTTTGGCACGCTCCATCACCATCTCTGCCACTTGCACGTGTCGCTGCACGCTTTCGTCAAAGTTGGAATGGTAGATCTGGCAGTCGATCTCCCGTTCCAAGTCCGTCACTTCTTCCGGCCGCTCATCCACCAAAAGTAGGATAAGAACAATGTCAGGATGATTTACCCGAATTGCTTTGGCGATTTCCTTTAGCACGATAGTTTTGCCCACTCGCGGCGGCGCGACGATAAGCCCGCGCTGTCCGCGCCCGAGCGGCGCCAGCAAATCCACCGCGCGCGCAGTGAGAGAATTCGTCTTCGGATTTTCCAGAATGATCCTGCCCTGCGGAAATTGCGGCGTTAGCTTGTCGAAGTCGGTTGGCTCCGTCCATTCCTCAGCTGCTTGGCCCTCGATTCTTGTGACTTTCTCGAGAGAGAGGAACTTCCCGCGTTGACCTGGCAATTGCACTGTCCCCGCAATCTTTTGCCCAGGCCGCAGATGATGCTGTTCAATGAGCGCGCGAGATACGCAAACATCCTCCGGAACTGGCAGAAAGTTCAATTCCGGCCAGCGCAACATGGCAAAGGAATCGCCCACCTGATCGAGGAAACCTTCCGCAGTGACAGGAGCGCCACTTGCTAATGCCGCGCGGATGATATCGAGAAGGTGCTGATGACGCGACCGCGCAGGGTGTAGGTAAACATCCAAATCGCGCGCCAAGGCCTCTAGTTCTTCACTCGAGGATTCTTGCAGCTCGTTCAGATCGAGTGCGAGGTCGGTTTTTAACTTGTTCTCTTCGTTGGATCGCGTCTTGGAGGGTTGCGAAGCATCCGCTGCGCTTTGGGTACGTGCAGCCGAGACTCCTGCCTCTGCAGTTTCTGTCTGCGAGGTCGAGCCCTTTAGCTTTTCTTCCATGTTTGCTCTTGCCAAAGCACAACAAGACTCTTCGCTTGTTCCATGAGCGCCACACGGTCGCCATTATTCCAAACGACATGATCTGCACGCTTGATTTTTTCCTCGAGAGGCATTTGTGAGTTAATCATTTGTTCGGCTTCGGAGCCTTTCAGACTTATTCGCTTCACCAATCGGTCTAACTGCACTTTGTGCGAACAGGCAACCAGGACAACGCGCTCGCACAAGGTTTCACCACCCGTTTCATAAAGAAGTGGGATATCAGCAAAAAAGAAATCAGGAGAATTACGATGCCTTTCCGCCTGCGCCATCCACTGGCGACGTATCCGAGGGTGAAGAATTTGTTCGAGGGAGCGCCTTTTGGTCGCGTTGGCTAATACTATCGCTCGAAGTTTAGCTCGATTCAAGTCCCCCTCCGGCGAAAAGACCTCCCTCCCGAACTGATCGAGGATTTCCTGTTTCACCTCTGGAAGTTTCGGCAGTGAGCGCGCTGCCACATCGGCATCGAAGAATTTCGCCGCCGGTATGATCTCTCGCAGGCAATCACAAAACGTGCTTTTGCCCGTGGAAATTCCGCCCGTGATCCCGATCGCAGGCATAAGGGGAAAGCTCACCGCGGCGTGATGCCTTCGGCCAGGTCAAGATGGAAGGTCTGTTTCACTTTTGTTGTGCCGAAGGTCAATTCCGCAGTGTAATCTCCGGATGGCAGAAGTCGTTTCGGATCATCACCGCCGTATTCAGCAATCACGTCTTTGGTCGGCCGCAGGTCCCAGTTCAATCGGGTAAAACCCGGTGTGCCCGGCGCTTTTAGATTTGCGACTGGCTGTCCAGTTGATTTTGTCACGACGATTTTAATTTCGTCGCCGGTAAACTCCCGCACCCAGATAGTGAATAATGCCCCTTCGGGAGGATTTTGCCCGCGATAAATCCCCTTGCCGTTCGAATCAACAAATCCTGGTTGAAGATAAGCGCCGCTCACAGAACGCACGCTAAACAATTGAGCCGGCTTGGACGTAATCTCCGCTGTGAATTCGCGAAACGGGATGGTGTCGTCAAGAATGGCAATGCTGCGACCATGCGTTGCAATGACAAGATCTGACGTGCGCGGATGAATCTGGATATCGTCCACGCGGACCGAAGGAACATCACCGATGCGCACCCAATGCGCGCCTTGATCGAACGACGCGAACACTCCGAAGTGCGTACCTGCGTAAAGTAGTTTCGGATTTACCGGGTCCTCACGAACAACTTCGACAGGATTGCCTTGCGGAAGATCGCCCGTGATAGCTTCCCATGTTTTGCCCAGATCAGCCGTGCGCAGAATCATGGGGCGATCATCACCCGACCGATACGCAGTGGTCGCAACGTACGCCACATTCGCATCGAAATTGGACGGCTCAATACGCACGATCCATTGGCTGCGCGCCGTCTCCGGCAAATTACTCGTCAATTCCGTCCACTTGCCACCGTCATTCTCTGTGATCCAGAGCCGCCCATCATCCGTCCCCGCCCACAACAGACCGGCGCGCTTCGGCGACTCGGCGAGCGAAAAGACGACCCCGTAATTTTCCGCGCCACTTCCGGTGGCGTTTGTTTTGGTTGGGTCGTTGTACGTCAGGTCGGGACTGATTACGGAATATTTCTCCATCCGGTCGGTGAGCTTGAAAACGCGGTTCCCGCCGAGGTAAATCACGCCCGGGTTATGTCGGCTCATGATCATTGGTGAATTCCAATGGAAGCGAAAACGCGGCTGGCCTTCGGCTGACTCGGGACGCAAACGCCGTATTTCGCCGTTTCGCAAATTGATCCGATGGACTTCGCCCTGCTGACTTTCCGCATAAAAGGTGTCGTGATCAGTCGGATCAAACAGGACGTAAAAGCCGTCCCCACCGGCAAGCGCGGTCCAATCGCAGTTGCGAATACCTTCCTTACTCTGTACTCCACTCGGTCCCACCCAGTTCTCGTTGTCTTGAAGGCCACCTGCAATTCGGAAATACGGTTTCGTGTCGTCGAGCGAAATTCGATAATATTCTCCTGAGGGAATCTTGTTCAGATGATCCCAGTTTTTGCCGCCGGCAAAACTCTGATACACGCCGCCATCCGTCCCGAGCAGCAAACGCTGGCAAACTTGCGGTTTCGGGGGCTTGTTTTTGTCTTCCGGTTTGGGCGGCTTCGGCGGCGGCACCGTGCCGGGCTGAATCGCGAGCGCGTGACAATCCGGGTGAACCTTCTCGCTTAGATCTTCACGAAAATTTTTGCCGCCGTCATCAGACACCAGCAGGGCAAACCCCAGAACATAAACGCGCTGGTCGTTTGCAGGATCGATGCGGATCTGGCTGAAATAAAATGGACGCGGGGCCATTGCGCTCATGCGCGTCCATTTTTCGCCTCCGTCTTCGGATCGAAAAACGCCGCCCGTTTTGCTGCGCAGATCATCCAGCCTGCCAAAACCTCCTTCGTAACTTTGCACGACCGCCATAACCACCCTGGGGTTACTCGCGCTGATCGCTAGCCCAATGCGACCGGTTTGAGCAGGTAAACCTCCGCCGAGCTTCTTCCAGGTCGTGCCACCATCGGTGCTCTTGAAAATTCCCCCGACATCTTCGCCACCCGTCACGCTGGGACCGGACGTGAAACTCCACGGTGTGCGTTGTCGTGCATAAAGCGCAGCGTATACAGTCTCCGCGTTCGTTGGATCAATCACCACGTCACCACATCCAGTGTGCGCATCGTGCGGTGCAGCTGCTTTCAAGACTAGTTTCCATGTTTTGCCCGCATCAGTGGTCTTGAACAACCCGCGTTCACCGCCATCCGTCCACAAATTGCCCATTGCGGCAACGTAAGCGACATCCGGCTTTTTCGGATCAACAACGATCCGCGCGATGGAACGGCTGTTCTTCAGCCCGACGTTCTGCCACTTCTCACCACCATCGGTAGATCTATAAACACCATCGCCCCAGCCAGACGAATTCCGATCATTGGCCTCGCCGGTTCCCACCCAAATCACATCCGAATCGGATGGCGCAACCGCAACTGCACCAATCGAGAGCATCGGTTGCCTATCGAAGATTGGCTCAAAAGAAACGCCGTTGTCATTCGTTTTGAAAACGCCGCCGTGTCCGAGGCCGACATAGAAGACAAACGGATTGTTTGGACTAATCGCAATGTCCGAGACGCGACCACCCATCACCGCCGGACCAATTGAGCGCGCTTTCAAATTTTTGAAAAGCACGTCTGTAAGTTGCGGCGGCGTAGATGAAGGAGTCGGTGTCGCCGAGGAAGACAGAGCGCCCGCCGGGGCAGCCGAAGCCGAGGGCGAGACAGCCGTTAGTGGTGGACGAGCTGCTTGCGGTTCCTCTTGCGCCGTCAAAATCGACACCGACCAAATCCAAACGAGCGAAGCACAAAAAACTCCGAATCGAGTAATCATAGGCGTTACGACTCTAGCCAAGGCTGGCATCTTTGCGATGTCGCAAATGCGGGTATCGTGGAGGGATTTATGACGCAGCAAGTTTTGGCAGGAAAAGTCGGCGTCGTCTTCGGCGTGGCAAACAAGCGCAGCATCGCGTGGGCGATCGCAAAAGAATGGGCGGCCGCAGGTGCGCGCTTGATTTTCAATTATCAAGGCGAACGACTAAAGGAAAACGTTGAGGAATTGGTGGGCGAGTTTGGAGAGAAAACTCCGTTGTTTCCCTGCGACGTTTCCAACGACAATGAGATCAAAGCATTCTTCGAAAACGTGCGGATAGAGACTGATCGCGTGGATTTGATGCTTCATTCGCTCGCATTTGCGCCACGGGAAGCGTTGGAAGGAGATTTTGTGAGCACAACACGCGAAGCGTTTCGCACGGCACATGACGTGAGTGCATACTCGCTCGTGGCGCTCGCACGCGAAGTGGCACCTTTGATGACAGACGGCGGCAGCATCGTGGCTATGACTTACTACGGCTCGGAGAAAGTCGTGCCGCACTACAATGTAATGGGAGTGGCCAAGGCCAGCCTCGAAGCGAGTACACGTTATCTTGCCTACGACCTCGGCCCGAAAAAAATCCGGGTAAACTGCATCTCTGCTGGACCGGTCCAGACGCTGGCCGCGCGTGGCATCAGCGGATTCACATCGATGTTGAAACATTATCAGGAACGTGCGCCTTTGAAACGTAGTTGTGATCCGGCCGAATTGGGTACCACCGGAGTGTTTCTCGCGAGCGATGGAGCCGCAGCAATAACCGGCCAGGTCATCTATGTTGATGGCGGGTATCAAATAATGGGAATGTGATCAGTTCTGCTTCCTAATCGCGCTCATTGCTTGTGATCGCCATCGAATCCCGAAACGGCGCATCCCCTCCACGGCAGGTAGGCTGTGATCGCGTCCTACCCCCAAATGCTGCATGATTGCGCGGATCTGGCATGGCTGGACGAAACGAATCGACGCGAAGACGTATGAGAACATGCTGCGCGATGAAATTTTCCCGACCTTTGCTGCGCGACACATCAAAGGCTATCACGGTGCAGAATTGTTCATCCGCGAAGATGACAATGGAACCGAATTCGTCACGCTGCTTCGATTCGATTCAATGGATGCTGTGAAAGAATTTGCCGGCGCCGACGAGACCAAACCAGTGATTTTTCCGGGAGTCGAAAAGCTCCTTACACGGATGGAGCCAGCGCAGCATTACCGAATCGCGATCGCGAGAGAATTGTAGAGCAAGCGCTCCGCCTGCCGTCGCATCGATTAGCAACCCCGAAAGCGTTCGGGGTTGCCCTACAACTCAGGCGCGCCACGTTAGTCCCTATGGAAGTCGCTTCGAGGCTTCGGGAACTTTTGGGCGACGAAATTGTCGCAGATGATCCTGAAACCGTGACAGCACACAGCAGCGACAAATGGTTCGCCGCTCATGAACCAGATGTCGTCGTTTTCGCGCGATCGACAAATGACATCAGCAAACTGCTTCAGTTTGCATCACGGGAAAAAGTTCCGGTCACAGCCCGTGGCGGCGGATTTGGTTACGTGGGCGGATGCGTGCCAGTTCGTGGCGGGATTGCCCTCTCGTTAGCGCAAATGAATCGGATCAAGGAAATCAGCTTCGCCGACGCAGTCGCAATTGTCGAACCGGGCGTCGTTACAGCTGACCTGAAAGCGGCGGTGCGTGCACAAAAATTATTTTATCCGCCGGACCCAGCGAGCATGAAGGATTGCACCATCGGTGGAAACGTCGCCACAAACGCAGCCGGGCCGCGTTGTTTGAAATACGGCGTGACACGAAGTTACGTAATCGGCCTTGAAGTGGTGCTGGCCAATGGCGAAGGACTGCGAACAGGCGGCCGCGTGCACAAGAACAAGACCGGATTCGACCTGATAGGTCTGTTCGTTGGCTCGGAAGGAATGCTCGGCGTGGTGACTGAGATCACGCTGCGTTTGCTTCCGCTTCCACCGGCACGCGCGACATTGTCGGCTGCGTTTGCCACTGCGGTACAAGCCGCCGAAGCCGTGCAGGCGATTTTTGCCGCCGGGTTTTTGCCGTCTTCGCTGGAAATCGCCGATCATTTCACGTTGGAAGCAGCGCGGCGCGATCTGGGAAAAATGCTTGTCCCCGAAGGTAACGCGCATCTGCTCGTCGATCTCGATGGCCAGGAGGAAAGTGTTCGTAGCGAATCCGCCGCTATTCGCGAATTGATCGAGAAAAGAAAACCAAATGCGCTCGAGATGGCAATCGGTGAGGCGGATTGCGAAAGACTCTGGGCATTGCGCCGTCAGTTCAGCAATTCACTGCGCGCGACCGGCCTGACGAAGCTAAACGAGGATGTCGTAGTGCCACGCAGTCGTCTGGTCGATCTCATGGAATTCGCGGAGACACTGCAGACTAAGTATGGATTTCCAATCGCCTGTTTCGGTCACGCCGGGGACGGCAACATTCACGTCAACATCATGGCGGATCGTTACAATCGCGACGCAGTTGTGCGCGAAAAAGTCGAACACGCGCTCGACGATCTCTTCGCACAAGTGTTGGCCTGGGGCGGCGTAATTACCGGCGAGCACGGAATCGGGATGGCCAAAAAACGCTGGTGGCCCGAGGCGACCAGCAAAGTGGCGCGTGAATTGCATCGGCGGCTCAAACAAGCACTCGATCCGAACGGAATCTTAAATCCTGGAAAATTTGTTGACTAATCTGAATTCGCATAGAGATTCGGCGAGCATTTTACCGGCGCATCCGAATTCCGCCGCGACAGACGCGCATCCGTGTCCTCGTGAACGAAGATAAAGAAAGATGCACATCTTCCTTTTTCGCGCTGCCTTAACATCACAACAATGAAACTAGGAAAACTTACTCACACGATCGCGGTCATCCTGTCGTCGATCTCATCTCTTTTTGCACATGGTACGGCGGAAAAAACAGAGCCTGCCAAGACCAAGTTCAGCAAGAAATCTCAGAAATCAGCAGACGATCGTTCAGAGGCCCGGACTTCAATCTCATTTATCCCGGGGCAATTATTCAAACCGCAATCGGAAGCCGCGCTGCGTTATCCGTGGAAAAGCAATATCGTCACAACCATTTTTTGGATCGGTGAGCAAGCGAGCGGTAATAACCTGGTGCCCAATCGCACGAGCTCATGGGACAAACAATGGACAAGAAACTATGGTGGTTTCGACGATCCAAATCCCGCTCGCCGAAACAACTACATTCCAGTAAAATTCACACCGCGACAGAACCCGTTTTACTGTGCGCTTCCCTATAACGATAAGGCGCACACTGGTCATCGGCCGGAAGCGCCGCGCGTTGTTCCCTGGTTTAAGGAAACGTATCAAGGCCCCGCCGTTTCTACCTGCAAAGATCGATGGGTCGCTATTCGCAAGGGCAATCGCGTCGCTTATGCTCAGTGGGAGGATGCAGGACCGTTCCGCACCGATCACTGGCAATACGTGTTTGGCAACGAGCGCCCCAAGCCAAATCTCAACAAAGGCGCCGGACTCGATGTTTCACCCGCTGTGCGCGATTATCTTGGCTTGAAGGAAACAGACGTGACCGACTGGAAGTTTGTAGATTTCAGCGAAGTCCCGCGCGGCCCGTGGTCCACACATGGCGAAAATAACACGTTCGTGATCAGCGATGGCAAGAAGGGGAAGGCGCTCGTTGAAAAGCTGGGTACGACCGCGCGCTGAAATTGCGCCCCGGGCGGTCGGGTAGCGCATGCGTCTCGCATGCGCATTGCTTCGTTCTGGGGAGCGCCGACCCACACGCGATCTTACGTTTCGAAGCGATTGGAACGTAAATGCAAGATCGTCGAAGAATTCTCTCTAGTTGTTGCACAATCTTCATCGCAGCTGCTTTCAGTTTCGAGGCTCACGTTGGTGTGGCCGCCGAGAGCGGCACAGTGCTCACGGACAAGGCCGCCATGGGCGATTGGACAAAGGACGCGCCTGGCGTCCGGCGCAAAATTACAGTTCAGGATTTGCCTCCGGCGAGTTCAAATGCGCTGGCAATTAATTTGCCCCGTGTAGCCCGACGCCCGGCAGACCCTCGACTTCGAGTACCGCCCGGTTTCAAGATTGACCTTTATGCTGATGGTTTCCGCGACCCGCGCTTCCTACTCGCTGCGCCAAATGGCGACATCTTTGTCGTGGAAAGTCACGCCAATCAAATTCGTGTATTGCGCGATACAAAGAAGAGTGGCAGGCCCGACACCAATGAAATCTTCACCGAACACGACTTGAACAGGCCATTTGGAATCGCCTTTTATCCGCCCGGTGATGAGCCTGAATTCCTGTACGTAGCTAATACCGACGGCGTGATTCGGTTTCCGTATCGCAACGGCGATATCGAAGCGCGCGAGCCGCCGCAGCAACTGGCCGCTCATCTCTCCCCCGGCGCGTTATTGCGCGGCGGGGGACACTGGACCCGCGACATCGTTTTCTCACCGGATGGCAAGAAGATGTACGTGTCGATCGGTTCACGCTCGAATGTGTCCGATAAGGCCGCGGAAGAAAACCGCGCGCGTATCTTCGAGTTTAATCCCGACGGCACCGGACAAAAGGTTTACGCGTGGGGCATTCGCAACGCCGTCGGAATTGCGTTTCGCCCGGGCACGAACGAGCTCTGGATGAGCACCAACGAGCGAGACGAGATCGGCGAAGATCTACCTCCCGACTACATCAGCAGTGTGCGTTCCGGCAGCTTTTATGGCTGGCCATGGTTTTACATCGGCAATCATCCCGATCCGCACCAGAAAGGAAAACATCCTGACCTTGCTGATAAGGTCGTTGTTCCGGATGTGCTCGTGCAGGCGCACTCAGCCACGCTGAATCTGTGTTTTTACACCGGCGACCAATTTCCGTCTGAATACAAAGGCGACATCTTCGCCGCCTTCCACGGTTCATGGAATCGAATGAAACGCACCGGTTACAAAATAGTGCGCGTGCCGTTTGATCATTCCACCGGCAAAGCGCGTGGTGAGTACGAGGATTTCGTGACTGGTTTTGTTACGTCCGAGGTAAAGTCTGGGGTCGCCCAGTCGGAATCACCGCCGCCAAGGACGGCAGTCTCCTAATCAGCGAAGACGGTAATGGCACCATCTGGCGCGTGAGCTACGGCAGATAATTCAGAAGGCCGCACCAAAAGAACGTTGCCGGTCGCAGCGTTGCGCATAACCTGCCTTAGCGCGGCATGAAGATTGGTTTTGCTCAAATTAACCCGACTGTCGGGGATTTGAGCGGCAATTGCGAACTGATCATCGGCGCTTATGAGCGGCTTGCTGCCGCAGGCGCGGAATTAGTGCTGACGCCGGAACTGGCGATCACCGGATATCCTCCGCAGGATTTAGTTTTTAAATCGCGGTTCGTCCCGGAAAATCTTGCTCTTCTGGAGAAACTTCATTCTCACGTCGGAGACACCGCGTTGCTGGTCGGATTTGTCGATCGTAATGAGGGACGCGGTAAACCGTTTCATAACGCTGCTGCTTTGCTCGAGCGCGGCAAGCCGATTCGTAAAACGTACAAGTCGCTCTTGCCGACTTACGATGTTTTTGACGAGGACCGTTATTTCGAGCCGGCGAGAGGCGTTGAGCCGTCTGAGGCACACGGGAGGAAAATTGGCGTGACCATCTGCGAAGATATCTGGACGGACGATTATCTGCCGCGACCGCTTTATGATGTGGAACCGATGCGCAATCTCGTGGAGCAGGGTGCGGAAATCATCGTGAACCTAAGCGCGTCACCATTTCGCCTGGGTGCGCCTGCATGTCGATTTGAGATGATCGCGGCGCAAGCGCGCGCGTATCAACGGCCAATCTGTTACTGCAACGTTGTAGGCGGGAACGATCAGCTGATCTTCGATGGAAACTCGATTGCCGTGAATGCTTCGGGCAACTTGATCGCGCAACTGGCCGCATTTCGCGAAGATGCGAAAGTCGTCGATACAGATTTGACCGACGCGATTGAATTTTATGAGGGCAAAACGCCGGAACAGCTTTTTGCCGCGCTTTCCCTGGGTGTTCGTGATTATTTCCGCAAGTGCAATTTTCATTCTGCGGTGATTGGACTGAGCGGTGGAGTTGATTCCGCGGTGACCGCCGTCATTGCGGTGGACGCGCTGGGAGCTAAAAATGTCATTGGTGTTTCCATGCCGAGTCCGTACTCATCGCCTGGCAGCATCGACGACGCGCGCTCACTCGCGCGAAACCTAGGAATAAAGTTCTTCGAGATTCCGATCACCGACGCGTTCAGAGATTTCAAAGGGCAGTTCAAAGAAATTTTCAAAGGACTACCTGAAAACGAGACAGAAGAAAATATGCAGCCGCGTTTGCGTGCGATGACGTTGATGGCGCTCTCGAACAAGTTCGGTCACCTCTTGCTGACTACCGGAAACAAAAGCGAACTGGCTGTCGGATATTGCACCCTCTATGGCGATATGGCAGGTGGGCTGGCAGTGATCAACGATGTCCCGAAAACGATCGTTTATGAACTTGCGCGCTGGATCAATTCCGATTACTCAGCGCGATCAGGCGCTAACCGAGAAATCATTCCGAGATCAACAATTGAAAAAGCGCCCAGCGCAGAGTTGAAACCGAACCAAAAAGACCAGGACACATTGCCGCCGTACGAAATCCTCGATCAGATCCTGCAGCTTTATGTGGAAGAAAACTTGAGCGCGCGCGACGTCATCGCACGCGGCTACGATGAAAAAACAGTGCGTTGGGTACAGCGGCGCGTCGATCTGAATGAATACAAGCGGGAGCAATCCGCGCCCGGATTGAAAGTAACAAGCCGCGCCTTCGGGATGGGCCGCAAGATGCCCATCGCGCAACGATACGTCGATTAAGGGAATATTGTGCACCGTGCAGGAATCGAACCTGCAACCCAGTGATTAAGAGTCACTTGCTCTGCCAATTGAGCTAACGGTGCAAATCGCTTTTTCACAGGTGAATGCTGCACAAGCGTGTAGTTTCGTGCGTACCACAATTGGTAGCAAGTTGGTAGCATGAAATGCGATGTTGTGTGAGCATTAGCCCCATGAAAGACCGGAAATTACTCATACCGGTTCGTATGCCAAGCGGGGAATCTTCTCCACCTTTCATTCGCATTACAGCATCATCCGCTTTTGCGAAAAGACTTTCGGTCTGCCGCCGATC